>Ga0126312_10003041_pt1 | contig 11283 bp, 10 predicted proteins | sample Plot104A_FD_92537 | JGI IMG/M metagenome (GOLD analysis project Ga0126312, IMG submission 92537) | Serpentine soil microbial communities from UC McLaughlin Reserve, CA, USA - Plot104A | ecosystem: Environmental > Terrestrial > Soil > Grasslands | place: USA: UC McLaughlin Reserve, Lake County... | reverse complement strand
AGTCGCTGCTCGATCCCCGCGATCTCGTCGAGCGAGCGCGGCCCGGCGTGCGCGTCGACCACGAGCCGCTCCCACGTCGTCCCGCCGACCACCGGCCGCGCCCCATGCAGGCGGACGAGCGGCTCGGCGAGCATGAGCGCGCCGACCACGTCACCGCCGCCGCCCACGCCCACGACGAGCGGGCGCCGCGCGGCGGCGAGGAGGGCGTCGGAGTCGAGCATGGATCGAGGGACGGCCGCGGGCGCCCAGCCCTGAGGCCGGGCCGCCCGGGCGCGGCGCAGGAGCGCCGCCGGCCGCTACCTGACGAAGCCCTCCTCCCGCAGGTACTGACGCGCGACGTCCTCGGGTCGCTGCTTGTCGACCACGACACGCGAGTTGAGCTCGACCATCGCCCGGTCGGTGAGCGGCCTCTGGACGCGCTCGATCACCCTCTGGGCCTCCGGGCCGAGGCTCCGTGCGGCCTGGTCGCGCACGAGGAAGGAGACGTTGTAGGGCGGGAAGAAGTCCTTGTCGTCCCTGAACGTCCGGTACTTCCCGGTCGCGAGCTGGCCATCGGTCGTGAACAGGAAACCGATGTCGGCCTCGTCCTGGTCGAGGACCTCGTAGGTGTTCTCGCTCGCCACGAACTCCTTGAAGTCCATATCGTAGGCTCGCTCGATACCGACGAAGCAGTCGAGGCGCTGGCGGCATTCCGGATAGCCGGTGATCCTGAGGTCGCGGGCCTTCGGGGCGAGTTGAGAGGTCGTCGTGGCCCGCAGCCGCTCGGCCGTCTTCCTGGTCGCGCCGAGCACGTAGCTGTTGTCGAACGGGGTGATCGGCATCGCGGTCACCCGGTCGGTCCTCAGCCTCTTTCTGGCCTCGGCGTAGGCCTCCTGGGCGTCGCGGGGCACCTCCCTGGCCGGCACGCGGTAGAAGTTGGTCAGCACCGTCCCGGTGTACTCGGGATAAGCGTCGATCTCACCCTCCCTGAGCGCCTTGAACGCGAGCACCTCGGAGCCGACGTTGAGCTGCTTGTCGACGTCGTAGCCCGCGGCCTCGAGCGCCTGCGAGTAGATCTCGCCCAGCACGTACTGCTCGGTGAAGTTCTTCGCGCCGACCGTGACCTTCTTGGATGCGTTCTGGGGGTTCCTCGCGATCGGCTCCTGCCTGCCGCCGGCCTGCTCTTGACCGCCGCCCCCTCCGCCGCACCCCGCGAGCGCGAGCGAGAGGACGGAGACCACGAGGGCGGTGAGGTAACTGACGGCTGAACGTCTCATGTCGGTTGAGCACTCCTTCGGTCGAGGAACGGGATCCGGCGCTCTAGGCCGGGCGGCTCGCGCCCGGCCCTGAGGCCTCTTGGGGTGACAGCTCGCTGGAGGGCCGTGAGAGCGAGGTACACGAGCACGGCGAGCACGGCGACGAGGATCGCCGCGCCGAGCAGGCCGGCCTGGCCGTAGACGTTGACGCTCACGATCGGCGTCCCGAGCGTGGCGACGCTCGCCAGCGGCCCGAGGATCGCCGTGGCCACCACGCTGATCGCCGCCAGCTGCACGCCGCCGAAGATCGAGCGGATGGCGAGGGGGAGCTCGACGCGGCGGACGATCTGCGCCTCGCCCATCCCCATCCCGAGCGCCGCGTCGACCGCGTCGGGATCGACGCCGCGCACGCCCACGTAGGTGTTGGTGAGCAGCGGCGGGATGGCGAGCACCGTGAGCGCCGCGAGCACGTTGGCGAAGCCGATCCCCACGAACGCGATGAAGAAGGCGATCAGGGCGAGCGTCGGCACCGCACGGCCGACGTTCGAGACGCTGACCGCGAAGAACTCGCCCCGGCCGACGTGCCCGAGCCACAGGCCGAGCGGGAGGGCGATCGCGCACGCGATCGCCACCGCGAGGGCGCTGAGCAGCATGTGGTTGGCGGTGAGCTGGAGCATCTCGCCGACCCCGCCCACCTGCACGCCGCCGGTCACCGACTCGCGCGGGACGAGCAGGAACTCGATCGCCTCGACGAAGCTGAGCCGATCGGCCTGGGCGACGAGCGCGGTCGGCGCGCTCACGCTCATGCGACCGCCGCCCGTCGCCACGGGGTGGCGAGCCGCTGCCCGCCGAGGATCAACAGGTCGCACGCCGCGGCGAGCAGCACGGCGAGCCCGCCGGCCACCACGACGTTCGAGCGGAACGTGATGTCCTGATAGATCTGCGCGCCGAGACCGCCGGCTCCGGCGAAGAAGGCGAGCGTGGCGAGGTTGACCGTGGTGACCGTGGCGACCCGCAGTCCGGCGAGGACCTCGGGCACGGCGAGCGGGAGCTCTACGCGCCACAGCACCTCGCGGTCGGTGAGGCCCATGCCGCGCGCGGCGTCCTTGGTGTCCTCGGGCACGTTGCCGAGCCCGTTGATCGCGTTGCGGAACAGGAAGACCTGCGTATACGCGACGAGCGCGATGATCGCGGTCAGGGTCGTGCGCCCGGTCACGGGGAGCAGGAGCAGGAACGCCGCCACGCTCGGGATCGTGTACAGCACGCTCGTGAAGGCCGAGATCGGCGGCGTGAGCCACTGGCGCCGGTGGGCGAGCAGGGCGAGCCCGAAGGCGATGGCGAAGCCCGCGGCCACGGAGACCACGGTCAGGATCACGTGCTGGACCAGCGGGTCGACGTAGCGCCACAGGTTGTCGACGATCCACCCGGGGCAGAAGCCGTTCTCGGACACGCACGTGCCGCCGCGGCGGCTGCGGATCTCGAGCTGAGCGACGACGAGCTCGACGGCGCTCAAGCCGGCTCCGCCTCCGATCTCGTCAGCGACTCGCGCTCCTCCTCGGCGAGCTCGGTACCGGTGTGGGCGCGCTCGGCCGGGAGCTGGAGCGCCTGGGAGACGATCTCGACCGACAGCACGCCCGCGAGCCGGCCCTCGGCGTCGACCACCGCGCTGTAGTGGACCTGAGACTCGATTAGGTCGGCGAGCGCGTCGCGCAAGACGTCGTCGAGCTCGACGAGCGGCTCGGCGCGCGAGCGGAGCTCGGGGCGCACGCGCTCGCCCGCGAGGCCGCGTCCCGACAGCCAGCCCTGCGGGCGTCCCTGGTCGTCGACGAGCAGCGGCATGTCGATGTCGGCGTCGGCGATCTTGCGGCGGACGTCGGCCACCGGCTCGCCGCTGCGCACGGTCGGCGCGCGCCACAGGTCGATGTCGCGCACGCGCTGGAGCGCGAGCCGCTTGAGCGCGCGGTCGGCGCCCACGAAGTCCTCGACGAACTCGTCGGCCGGGTACGTGAGGAGCTCCGCGGGCGAGGCGTACTGCGCGAGCTTCCCGCCCCGGCGCAGCACGGCGATGCGGTCGCCCATCTTGATCGCCTCGTCGATGTCGTGCGTGACGAACACGACGGTCTTGCGCAGCTCGCTCTGCAGGCGCAGGAACTCGTTCTGGAGCCGCTCGCGGTTGATCGGATCGATCGCCCCGAACGGCTCGTCCATGAGCATGAGCGGCGGGTCGGCGGCGAGGGCGCGGGCGACGCCGACACGCTGGCGCTGGCCGCCCGAGAGCTGGGCCGGGTAGCGGTCCGCGGTCACGGGCTCGAGCGACACGAGCTCGAGCAGCTCACGCACGCGCGCGTCGATGCGGCTGCGATCCCAGCCGAGCAGGCGCGGGACGACCGCGATATTCGCCGCCACGGTCAGGTGGGGGAAGAGCCCGATCTGCTGGATCGCGTAACCGATCTCGCGCCGCAGCTCGGCCGGCTGGCGCTCGCGCACGCTGCGCTCGTCGAGCAGAATGTCGCCCTCGGTGATCTCGATCATGCGGTTGACCATCCGCATCGCCGTGGTCTTGCCGCAACCCGAGGGACCGACGAGCACGCAAGTATCGCCCGCCGGCACGGTGAGCGACAGCCCGTCCACCGCGGGCTCGCTCTGTTCCCCGTAGCGCTTGGTGGCCGAGCGGAACTCGAGCGTGGCGGCCTGTGCCCGCGGCGAGCCGTGCGAGGCGGTTGAGGAGCTGGAGACGGTCAAGTCGACGGCCAGGCTGGCCTCGAGGTCCGGTGAGAGCGGGAATCATCCCACACGCCACACTGCTCGTTGGGTGTGTGAGAGCGCGCGCGGCTGGATAAGTGACGGGTGGCACGAGCGTGGGGAGGAGAGGGTTCAAGCTTCCTCGTCGCGCTCTGACGGTTCTCTTCCTGCTCGCCGAGCGGGATGCGCGGCCGCGGGGGACGGGCGCCGGCGTGATGACGGCGGCCGCCCCCGGCGCTCGGTAGCGCGCGCGAGCAGCCGCGCTTGCCTCGATCACCCCGAGGGAATAGGCACACAGAGGTCGACCGCTCGTCGGTCGGGCTAGGGCAGGCGAGAAGCCGCTCAGGCAGCGGAGGAAGGAGACGACCGTGGCGACGACCGGAGGCAAAGAGGAGAACCTCGAGCACGAGCTTCAGTCGTTGATCGAGCACGAGACCTTCGACCCGCCCGAGGACTTCCGGAGGCACGCGCTCGTCACCGACGACTCGCTGCACCGCGGGTCCGAGAGCGATCCCGAGGGCTTCTGGCTCGAGCGCGCGCGCGAGCTCACGTGGTTCCGCGAGCCGAGCGAGTCGCTCGACGACTCGGACCCGCCCTTCTACCGCTGGTTCGCCGACGGCACGCTGAACGCCTCGTACAACTGCCTCGACCGCCACGTCGAGGCCGGGAATGGCGACCGCGTCGCCTTCCACTGGCGCGGCGAGGAGGGCGAGGAGGAGGACTGGACCTACGCCGACCTGCTACGTGACGTCCAGAGGCTCGCCAACGGGTTGAGGGAGCGGGGGATCGGCAAGGGCGACGTGGTCGGGATCTACCTCCCGATGATCCCGGAGGTCGTGGTCGCCATGCTGGCGTGCGCGCGGATCGGGGCCCCGCACAACGTCGTCTTCGGCGGCTTCTCGCCCGAGTCGGTGTCGGAGCGCATGCGGTTCTCGGAGGCCAAGGCGCTCATCACCGCCGACGGAGCGCGGCGCAAGGGGCAGACGAGCCCGGTCAAGGCCAAGGTCGACGAGGAGGGGATCGGCGAGCTCGACCCCATGGAGACCATCGTCGTCGTGCGCCGCACCCGCGAGCGCTGCGAGATGGAGGAAGGCCGCGACGTCTTCTACGACGAGCTGCTCGAAAACGCGGACGACGAGTGCCCGCCCGAGGAGCTCGACGCCGAGCACCCGCTCTACATCCTCTACACCTCGGGCTCGACCGCGAGCCCGAAGGGGATCCTCCACACCACGGGCGGCTACCTGACGGGAGTCGCGTGGACCTTCGAGGTCGTGTTCGACGCGAAGCCCGAGGAGGACGTCTTCTGGTGCGCCGCCGACGTCGGGTGGGTGACCGGCCACTCGTACATCGTCTACGGACCGATGGCCTGCGGGATGACCTCGGTGATGTGGGAAGGCGGCCCCGACTACCCGGACAAGGACGTCTGGTGGGAGGTCGTCGAGCGCTATGGCGTGACGATCCTCTACACCGCGCCGACCGCGATCCGCGCGTTCATGAAGTGGGGCGTCGAGTACCTCGAGCGCCACGACCTCTCGTCGCTGCGCCTGCTCGGCACGGTCGGCGAGCCGATCAACCCCAAGGCGTGGGCGTGGTACCACAAGGTCATCGGCGGGGAGCAGTGCCCGATCGTCGACACGTGGTGGCAGACGGAGACCGGCGCGATCATGATCAGCCCGCTGCCGGGGCTCACCCCCGCGAAGCCCGGGTCGGCGACCGAGCCCCTACCGGGGATCGAGGCGGCGGTCCTGGACGAGGACGGGGAGGAGCTCGACGAAGGGCAGGGCTACCTCGTGCTCACCCGCCCGTGGCCTTCGATGCTGCGGACGCTCTATCGCGAGGAGGACCGCTTCGTCGAGACCTACTTCGACAAGTTCGGTCGCGACACCTACCTGGTGGGGGACGCGGCGCGCAAGGACGAGGACGGCTACTTCTGGGTCATCGGCCGGATCGACGACGTGATCAACGTCTCCGGCCACCGCATGTCGACGGCGGAGATCGAGCACGCGATCGTCTCCTACCAGTACGTCGCCGAGTCGGCGGTGATCGGGCAGGAGGACGAGGACACCGGGCAGGCCGTGACGGCCTTCGTGACCCTCGAAGGCGACACCGAGGCCGGCGACGAGCTCGAGCGGTCGATCCGCGAGCACGTCGCCAAGCGGATCGGCAAGGTGGCGCGGCCCAAGCGCATCATCTGGACCGACGACCTGCCGAAGACGCGGTCGGGAAAGATCATGCGGCGGCTGCTGCGTGACATCGCCGAGGGCCGAGAGCTCGGCGACGTGACGACGCTGCGCGAGCCGGGGGTGATGGACGACCTGGCGCAGAAGGTGCAGGAGCGCGACGACGACGGAGACGAGTAGGACGCGGCGCCCGCCGGCCGCCGGGCACCGGCCGGCGGACGCCGCGGGCAAGAGTTGACAGACGTCGTCGCCGGTGCAAAGATGACGCCGCCGTCACTTTTTGCCCGCCAGGACGCCCGATCGCCGACATGAGCACCCTTCCGACCGCCTGCGTCATCGGCGCCGGCTCCTCCGGCATCACGGCCGCCAAGGCGCTGCTCGACCACGGGGTCCCGTTCGACGCGCTCGAGATGAGCGATCGCGTCGGCGGCAACTGGGCGATCGACAACCCGAACCAGGTCTCCTCCGCCTACCGCTCGCTGCACATCAACACCTCGCGCGAGCGGATGGAGTACTCCGACTACCCGATGCCGAAGTCGTATCCCGACTTCCCCAAGCACACGCACATCGCCGAGTACTTCAACGCCTACGTCGACCACTTCGGCCTGCGCGAGCGGATCGAGTTCGAGACCCGCGTCGACCACGCCGGCCGCCGCGAGGACGGGGTGTGGGAGGTGCGCGTGGCGGGGCCGGGGGGCGGGGAGACCCGCGAGTACGACGCCGTGCTCGTGGCGAACGGCCACCACTGGGACCCGCGCTGGCCCGAGCCGCCGTTCCCGGGCTCGTTCGACGGCGTCGAGATGCATTCCCACTACTACCGCAACCCCGACGACTGGCACGGGAAGCGGATCGTCGTCCTGGGGATGGGCAACAGCGCGATGGACATCGCGGTCGAGGCGAGCTACGTCGCCGACAAGGTCTTCCTCGCCGCCCGGCGCGGGGCTCACGTCGTTCCGAAGTACATCTTCGGCAAGCCGATCGACCAGATCGGGGCGTCGCCGCGAATCCCGTTCTCCGTGCGCCGGCGGATCATCGAGGCGCTCCTGCGCACCTACCAGGGGACGATGGAGCAGTACGGCCTGCCGAAGCCCGACCACCGCTTCGGCGAGGCCCACCCCACGGTCTCGGGCGACCTGCTCAACCGGGTCGCGCACGGCGAGATCGATCCCAAGCCCAACATCGCCCGGCTCGAGGACGATCGCATCCGCTTCGCCGACGGCTCGGTGGCGCAGGCCGACGTGATCGTCTACTGCACTGGCTACAAGGTCACGTTCCCGTTCTTCGACGAGGGCTTCATCTCCGCGCCCGACAACGACCTGCCGCTGTTCAAGCGCACGTTCCACCCCGACATCGACAGCGTGTTCTTCGTCGGGCTCTTGCAGCCGCTCGGGGCGATCATGCCGATCGCCGAGCGCCAAGGCGTGTGGGTCTCCGAGTACCTGACCGGTCGCTACGCGCGGCCCTCGCGGGCCGAGATGCGCGCCGACATGGAACGAGAGCGCGAGCGCATGTTCCGGCGCTACGTCCGCTCGAAGCGCCACACCATGCAGGTCGACTACGACGACTTCATGCTCGACCTCGAGCGAGAGACGAAGCGCGGCCGCTCCCGGGCGCGCGAGCGCGGGTGGTCGCTCCCGGTGCCGCCGCGGGCGCAGGCCGCGCCGGCGACCGCGGCGGCGTGACCGGCGGGGCGGCCGCACCGGCGCCCGCGCCCGCCGCCGGGCGGCGCGAGCAGACGAAGGCGCAGAACCGAGCGGCGCTCCTGCGCGCGGCGATCGCGACGTTCGCCGAGCTCGGCTACGAGCAGAGCTCGATCCGCGACATCGTCCGGCGCACCGCGCTCGCCTCCGGCACGTTCTACAACTACTTCCCCGACAAGGAGTCGGTGATGCGGGCGCTGCTCGAGGACCGGGCCGAGACGCTGCGCCGGCGCCTGCGGGCCGTCCGCGGGCGCGCGCCGGACTTCGAGGCGTTCGTGCGCGACGCGTACCGCGTGTACTTCTCGTTCCTCGCCGAGGACCCCGCCATGCTCGCGCTCCTGCGCCGCAACGCCGGAGCCGTGTGCGCGCTGGTGGACGAGCCCGGGCTCGCCGCCGGCGTCGACGATCTGCTCGGCGACCTGCGTGCGGTGGTCGCGAGCGGCGCGGCGCCTCCGTTCGACGTCGACTACATGGCGGCCGCCATGGCCGGCGCGGGCTTCGAGATCGCGGTGCGCATGCTCGAGCGCGAGCCGTACGACGTCGAGGGGGCGGCGGCGTTCGCCGCCGGGCTGTTCCTCGGAGGCGCCGAGCGCCTGGCCGGGGTCGTCGGGGGCGCCGCGCACGCCAGCACGCGTTGAGCGGCCGGACCGAGTTCCTCGCCCGGCATCTGGTCCGCGAGCGCGCTAGCTCGCGGCCTCGCGCTGGCGGCGGGCGAGCCGTTCGAGCTCCTGGGCCAGCTCCTCTCGCAGCGCCCTGAGTTCCGCCTCGTCGAGCACGGGAGCCTCGTCCTCGTGCGGTTCGTCCAGAGGCGCGCGCGCTCCATCGTCGCCGCTGCCGGCGGCGACCCGCTCGTCCGGTGGGCGCGCGCGCAGGCGCGCGAGGGCCGCCGGGATCGCTCCGTCCACCGGTGCGGGACGGGTCTCGCCGCCGCTCGGGTCGTCCTCTGCGGCAGCTCGCTCGCGGCCCGGCGACGGACGTGCGATCCCGCCGAGGAACCGACGCCAGCTCATAACCACCGCTCGCGCATCGCCGTGCATCGTCGTGCGCCCGGCGGACGCTTCCGATCTCGTATGAAACATCGTCGCGTGGGCGCGCGAGCATCCTGCCGGCGCTGCGGGGCGTCAGTCCTCGAGCGCGTTCGCGGGTCGAGCCCCGGCCGGCTAGAGCCGGAGCGTTCCCTCGACGAGCAGCACCGCGTCGCCCCCGACGCGCACCCGGTCTCCCTCGACCGCGGCCTCGATGCGGCTCGGGCGTCCCATCTCGACGCCCTGGTCCACGACGAGCCTGCTCACCCCGCGGCGGGCGTGAAGGTAGGCGCACAGCGGGCCCGCCGCCGAGCCGGTCGCGGGGTCCTCGCCGGCGTGGAAGAAGCCGCGCGCTCGCGCTCGGCCGCGCTCGACGTCGGCGGCGACGAGATAGAGCACGGTCGCGCTGAGCGGGGCGAGCAGGGCGGCGAGCGCGTCGGCGTCGCCGCGAGCGCGCCCGAGAAAGGCCACGTCGCTTACGGGCACGATCAGGTTCGGGAGCCCGGTCGAGACGACCTGCGGGGGCAGCTCCCGGTGGGCGTCGCGCTCGCGGAGCCCCGCGGCCGCGAGCGCGTCGCCTGCCGTGACCGCCGGCCCGAAGGCCGCCGGCTCCTGGAGCATCGAGGCACGCGCGCGGTCTCCATCGAGCAAGACCTCGACCGCCTGGAGGCCCGCCGCGGTCTCCTGGACGTAGCGGGCGCTCCGCTCGCCCCGGCGGCGCGCGACCGCGACGGCGCTCCCGAGCGAGGGGTGACCCGCGAACGGCAGCTCCCCGCCGACGGTGAAGATGCGCAGCCGGTAGTCGGCCTGCGCGGCGGTCGCCGACTGCACGAAGGTGGTCTCCGAGAGGCGTGTCTCGCGGGCGAAGGCGAGCATCGTCGCCTCGCCGAGCCCCTCGGCGTCGTGGACCACGGCCAGGGGGTTGCCCGCGAGCGGCGTCGCGGTGAAGACGTCGAGCAGGGTGTAGGGGTGCGCGCCCAGGGGGCGGCGACCCTAACGCGATCCGGCACCGCGCCGGCGCGAAGGCCCGGGGGGCGAGCCCGGCGGCCGCATCGACGGCGGCAATACCATGCCGCGCGTGCGTGCCGCCACCGTCCGCGACGGCGAGGTCGTCGTAGAGGAGCACCCCGACCCCTCGCCCGAGGCCGGCGAGGTGCTCGTGCGCGTGCGGGCCGCGGGCCTCAACGGGGCCGACATGCTCCAGCGCCGGGGGCGCTACCCCGCCCCGCCCGCGTCGCCGCCCGACATCCCCGGGCTCGAGCTCGCCGGCGACGTGGTCGCGTGCGGCCGGGGCGCCGTCCGGTTCGCGGAGGGCGACCGCGTGATGGCGGTGGTCGGGGGCGGCGGTCAGGGCGAGCTGTGCGCCGTACACGAGCGCGGCGCCACGCCCGTCCCCGAGACGCTCGACTGGCCGAGCGCGGGGGGCTTCCCCGAGGTCTTCGCCACCGCCGACGACGCGCTCTTCTCGCAGGCGGAGCTCGAGCCGGGCGAGCGCCTGCTCGTGCACGGCGCCGCCGGGGGCGTGGGGACGGCCGCCGTCCAGCTCGGACGAGCAGCGGGCGCCCGGGTCACCGCGACCGTGCGCCGCGAGGAGCTCCGGGCCGCGGTCGAGCGCTTGGGGGCGGAGCGCGCGATCGACCCGGGGAGATTCGAGGAGCACGGGCCGTTCGACGTGGTGCTCGAGCTCGTCGGCGCCCCGAACTTCCCCGCCAACCTGAGCGCGCTCGCGACCGGCGGGCGGATCGTGGTGATCGGCGTGGGCGGGGGACCCAAGGTCGAGGCGCTGAGCCTGGTCGCGCTGATGGGCAAGCGCGCGCGGCTCATGGGCTCGACGCTTCGCGCCCGCCCGCTCGAGGAGAAGGCGCTCGTCACCCGGCGGGTGGAGCGGCGCGTGCTGCCGCTCGTCGAGTCGGGCGCGGTCACCGTCCCGGTCGGCGAGACGTTCCCGCTCGAGCGGGTGGCCGAGGCTTACGAGCGCTTCGAGGCGGGCGGCAAGCTCGGGAAGGTCGTCCTCACCTTCGACTGAGCGCCGAGTTCGCCCACGGCCATCGACCGCGCCTCAGTTGAGCCGCTCGACGATCATCGCCATGCCCTGGCCGCCGGCTACGCACATCGTCTCGAGGCCGATCTGCTTGTCGTCGGTCTCGAGGCCGTTGAGCAGGGTGGTCATGATCCGCGCGCCGGTCATGCCGAACGGGTGGCCGAGCGCGATCGCACCGCCGTGCGGGTTGAGCTTGTCGTAGTCGATCCCCACCTCCGCGGCGATCGGGATCACCTGGGCGGCGAACGCCTCGTTGAGCTCGACGGTGTCGACGTCGTCGATCGTCATCCTCGCGCGCTTCAGCACGCTCTGGATCGCGCCGATCGGAGCGACCCCCATGATCTCCGGCTCGAGCCCGCT
>Ga0126312_10003040_pt1 | contig 11284 bp, 12 predicted proteins | sample Plot104A_FD_92537 | JGI IMG/M metagenome (GOLD analysis project Ga0126312, IMG submission 92537) | Serpentine soil microbial communities from UC McLaughlin Reserve, CA, USA - Plot104A | ecosystem: Environmental > Terrestrial > Soil > Grasslands | place: USA: UC McLaughlin Reserve, Lake County... | reverse complement strand
TGCTGCGCGAGATCGCCGGCCGCGAACCGGATGCGAGCGCACAGCGCCGCATCACCCTGCGCTTCCTGCGCTCGCCGGTCGAGATCCGCGGCGACGGCCGCGTGCAGGCGGTCGACGTGCAGCGCAACGAGATCGTGCACACCGAGGATGGGACGCTGCGCGCGCGGGCCGCGGATGAGGAGGCGGAGACCATCGAGTGCGGTCTCGTCCTGCGCTCGGTCGGCTACCGCGCCGTGCCGCTGCCCGACGTCCCGTTCGACGAGCGCGCGTATATCCTCCCCAACGACCGCGGCCGCGCGGTCACGCCCGACGGCGAGCCGCTGCCCGGCGTCTACGCCGTCGGCTGGATCAAGCGCGGGCCGACCGGCATCCTCGGCACCAACAAGCGCGACGCCGAGGAGACGATCGGCTGCCTCGCCGAGGACCTTCGCGAGGGCCTGCTGCGCGAGACGCCGGCGGATGCCCGCGAGCGACTCGACGCGCTGCTGGCCGAGCGCGCGCCCGGCGCGGTCACGGCCGACGGCTGGCACGCGATCGACGCGCTCGAGCGCGAGCGCGGCCGCGAGGCCGGGCGCCCGCGCGTGAAGCTCGCGTCGCGCGACGAGCTCGTCGCCGCCGCCGGAGCGCCGGCCGCCGCCTAGAGGACCCGCGCCTCCGCGAGGTACCGCTCGCGGTAGCGCTGGTACTCGATCGCGGCGGTCTCCGTCCAGCGCTGCGCCGATCCCGACAGGGCCTTCTTCTCGACCGCCGGCACGCCGGCGGCGAGCATGCCCGGACCGACCTCGCGCCGCTCGGACAGCACGGCGCCCGCGGCCAGCACGGCCTTCGCGCCGACCCGCGCGCGCTGGAGCACGATCGCGCCCATCCCGACCACCGCGCCGTCCTCGACGACGCAGCCCTCGAGCAGCGAGCCGTGCCCGACGACGACGTCCTCGCCGATCTCCGTCGGGAGCTCGTGCGCGCAGTGGATGACGCAGTTGTCCTGGATCGAGCTGCGCGCGCCGACGGTGATCCGCGCGGCGTCGCCGCGCAGCACCGCACCGAACCAGATGCTCGCGCGGTCGCCGACGTGGACGTCCCCGATCAGCACCGCGGTCGGGGCGAGCCACACCTCCTCACCGATCGTCGGGCGCACGCCCCCGAGCTCGACGATCGTGGCCATGGGCCGCAGCCTACGGCAGCGGCGGAAGGATCAGCGCGCGCGGCGGCTGGGCAGGTCCCGGTTGGCGCGACGCTCCTCCTCGAGACGGCGGGCCGCAAACGCGGTGTTGCGGGCGGCGCGCTCCTTGCGGCCACGCGCGTAGGCCTCCTCGTTGCGGGCCGCGATCCCCTGCTTCGCGGCCTTCCACGCGGCTTCGCCGCGCAGCGGCTCTCCAGGCTTGCTCATCGGTCCTCCGATGGATGGACGCTTCGAGGCCAGATGGCGCCGCGAACGGCCAACGTCAAGAGGACTCCTGTCCATGAGCTTACTCCGCCCCCCTCAGACGACGCGCCGCCGGCCGGCGCTCACCCGGCGTCCAGGAACGTCCGGATCATCGACAGCAGCCAGTCGGTCCGGTCGATCACGCCGGACCCGGGCGGCATGAAGTGCGTGGTGCCCGGGAGGATCGCGAGCTGGGACGGGGGCAGGCCGGCGAGGTCGCCCATCCCACCGCCTCCGAGCAGCCGGTAGAGCTCGACCATGTGCTCGGGCGTGACGACGTCGGAATCGCCCGCGACCAGCAGCATCGGCGAGGGGATGGCGCGGATCTTCTCCTCGTCCCAGGCGAACTCCTCCGTGTCGAGCTTCTTGAGCTTGGCGACCAGCGTCGGGAACGCATCCGGGTCGGGGGCGACCTGCTTGTAGGCGGCCTCCATCGGCGAGCCGGCGAACATCTCCGGCGAGATCGACGGGAACATCGCCCACGCCTCCGGCTGGATGCCGGCGCTCGTGTAGGAGGCCGACGCGGCCACCATCCGGCGGGCGAGGCCGGGGTGGCGGATGCCGAGCTGGAGCGTGATCCCGGCGCCCATGCTGTAGCCGACCACGTCGGGCTGCTCGAGCCCGAGGTGCTCGATCAGCCCCGCCGTATCGTCGGCCATCTGCTCGTAGGTGATCTCGCGGTCGATGTCCGCCGTGCGCCCGTGGCCCTGCATCTCGGGCACGATCACCTGCCGCTCCTGCGCGAGCCCCTCCAGGAAGGGCCCGAAGGACTCGACGATCATGTACGCGCCGTGCAGCAGCACCAGCGGCCGGCCGGAGCCGTGGATCTCGTAGTACATGTCGAGCTCGCCGACCGGCGCACGGCCGGTCCGCACCTGTGTGTCCGTCATCCGCTCAGTATCGAGCAGGCACCGTCACGTCCTCGCACGCGCGGCTGATCGCGACCTCGCCGACGAACCCCTCGAGCCGCTTGAGGTCGAACCTGCGCGTGAGCGTGTCGCGCACCCAGTCCGCGGACACCTCCATCGACTCCTCCGCGCTGCGGCGGTCCTTGAACGTCGTGATCGCGATGATCTCGCCGTTGCCGCACTCGACCACCTGGTACTCCATGAAGCCGTGCATCTCCTGGACGGACTCGGCGAAGTCGGTGTCGACCAGGTGCAGCAGGTCGTCGATCGACCCCGACTCGAGCCGGTAACGCCTGACGCTTGCGAACATCCCCTCCGAACCCCCTCGTGGTGTCACGGGGCGAAGCTACTCCGGCCGCGCGGCGAACTCAACCGGCGCGCGGCGCGCTCAGGCGAAGGGGCGGTCCTTGCGCGAGTGCTGCTCGGTGCCGGCGCTGAGGATGAGCACGATCCCGGCGACGACGGGCAGCGCCCCGAGCACCGCGATCGCGGCGCCGATGCCGCTCGCCGTGCCGGACAGGAGCAGGGCGAGCACGATGCCGATCACGACGAGCGGCAGCCCGATCATGACGAGCCGGCCGCCGCTGCCTGCGAGCTTGCGTTCCTTGCGCGTGGTCATGACCAGGGCATACCCGTTCCGGCTCAGTCGTCGAACTCGTCCTCGTGGCCCTGGCCCGTGCGCGGCTTGGAGCCGAACCCGCGCTGCAGGCCACCGAGGCCGAGGCCGGGCGGCGGCCCGCCCGGCTGCGGGTCCCCGGCGCGCCCGCGCTGGATCGGGCGGTCGGCGTCGCGGCTCGGCTGCACGCGCTTGGGCTCGCCCTTCTGCTTGGGGAAGTGCGGCGGCCACGGAGCGTCTCCCAGGCCGCCCTCCTCGTCGCGGCGCGCGAGGTCCAGCAGCCCGTCGAGCGTGCCCGCACTGGCGTCGATGTCGGCGGCCGGATCGTGCTCGCGCAGGCGCGCGGGAACCGTGTCCAGCCGCAGGTCGCCGGGCTCGACGTCGGCGACCTCGTCCCAGTCGAGCGCGCACGACACGCGCGCGTCCGGCGTCGGGCGCACGGAGTAGCAGGAGGCGACCGTGCGGTCGCGCGCGTTCTGGTTGTAGTCGACGAACACGCCGTGGCGCTCCTCCTTCCACCACTTGCTCGTCGCGAGGTCCGGCGCGCGCCGCTCGACCTCGCGCGCAAGCGCCAGCGCCGCCCGGCGCACTCCGAGCGAGTCCCATTCGGGCACGATCCGCACGTTGACGTGGATGCCCTTGGAGCCCGACGTCTTCGGGTAGCCGCGCAGGCCGTGCTGGGCGAGCACGTCGCGCACGACGAGCGCGGTGCGGCGCACCTCGTCCCAGCCGACGTCGGGCGTCGGGTCGAGGTCGACGCGCAGCTCGTCGGGCGCGTCGAGGTCGGCGCGCCGCGCCGGCCACGGGTTGAAGTCGATCACGCCGAGGTTGACCGCCCAGACCAGATGCGCCGCGTCGTTGGCCACGAGCTCCTCGGCGGTGCGGCCGGAGGGGAAGGCGACGGTCGCCGTCTCCAGCCACTCCGGGATGTTCTTCGGGACCCGCTTCTGCCAGATCGGCTCCTCCATGATCCCGTTGACGAAGCGCTTCAGCACCGTCGGGCGCTCGCGCAGGTGGATCGTCACGGCCTCGGCGGTGGTCAGGTAGTACTCGACGAGGTCGAGCTTGGTCCAGCCGGGCCGTGGGAAGTAGACCTTGCCCGGGTTCGAGAGCCTGACCTCGCGGCCGGCCGCCTCGATCATCGTGAACTCGCCCTTCGCCACGGCCGCGAAGCGTATTCTGCGCCGATGCTGCGAGTCCTCATCGCGGGTGCGACCGGCTGGACCGGCGCCCCTCTCGCCGAGGCGGTGCGCGCCGCCGACGACCTCGAGCTCGCCGGCGGGATCGCCCGCCGCGGGGCCGACTTCGAGTCCGTCGAGGAGGCGCTCGCTGCGACCGAGGCCGACGTGCTCGTCGACTTCACCAAGCCCGGCGTCGTGCGCGGGCACGTCGACGCGGCGCTGGCCGCCGGGCTGCACGCCGTCGTCGGCACGTCCGGGCTGACCGCGGCGGACTACGAGGAGATCGACGCGGCCGCGCGCGCGGCCGGCCGCGGCGTGATCGCGGCGGGCAACTTCTCCGTGCTGGCCGCGACGCTGCTGCACGCCGCCACGCTCGCGGCGCAGCACGTGGACCACTGGGAGGTGATCGACTACGGCTCGGCCGGCAAGCCCGACGTACCCAGCGGCACCGCGCGCGAGCTCGCCGAGCGGCTCGGCGCGGCCGCGCCCGCCGCACACGACGCCGACCTGATCGGCCCGGCCGAGGCGCGCGGCGCCTCGGTCTCCGGCACGCGCGTGCACTCGGTGCGCCTGCCGAGCTTCGCGCTCTCGACCGACGTGATCCTCGCCGCCGCCGGCGACCGGCTCGTGATCCGCCACGAGGCGGGCTCGTCCGCGGAGCCGTACGTGGCCGGAACGCTCCTGGCGGTGCGCCGCGTCGGCGAGGTCACCGGCGTGCTGCGCGGGCTCGACCGCCTGCTCTTCGGAGAAGTGAACACGAAGTGAGTGTGCGGTTGCGCACACCCTGCGCGTCTGATTGATTCCCGCACAATCACGTTCTTCTTCGGAGGGGAGCAGCAGCATGCATCGATGGTGCCTCGCGGCCGCGTGCGCGGTCGCGATCACTGGCGTCGCCGTGCCGACGGCGGCCGCGAAACAGCGGTCGCAGGACAGGCTCGACGCCTACACGGTCGTCACGACGGCCGACCAGCTCGCGGGTTTCGAGGCAAAGGGCCTCGACGTCGCCGACAGCGAGGTCAGGGGCAGCAAGGTCCGCGCCAACATGATCCTGACCCGCGAGCAGGCGCAGGACGTCCGCGCCGAGGGCGCGCAGGCCAAGCTCACGCGCGTCAAGGGCGGCAAGACCGTCAAGCAGTTCGCGGCCGCGCAGGCCGCCAACGGCTTCACCGTCTGGAAGTCCTACGACGAGCCGGGCGGCTACCGCGACCAGCTGTACGCGCTCGCGAGCAAGTACCCGAGCGTGACCAAGCTCGTCAAGATCGGCGAGACGCTGCACGGGCGCGAGATCCTCGCGCTGAAGGTCACGGCGGGCGCGCGCGGCACCCGTGACGGCCGCCGGCCGGCGGTGCTGTTCAGCGCCACCCAGCACGCGCGCGAGTGGATCGCCACGGAGATCGACCGCCGCCTGATGTACCACTACATCGAGGGCTGGGACGCCGAGGATCCGAAGATCGTGAAGCTGCTCCAGTCGACCGAGCTCTGGTTCGTCCCGGTCATGAACCCGGACGGCTACCAGTACACGTTCACCGACGAGCGGCTGTGGCGCAAGAACCTGCGCGACAACGACGGCGACGACCAGATCACCAACGCCGACGGCGTCGACCCGAACCGCAACTACCCGGAGCACTTCAAGTACGACGAGGAGGGCTCCTCGAAGATCATCTCGAGCCAGACCTACCGCGGCCCCGGTCCGGCCTCTGAGCGCGAGACGCAGGCGATCATGGGCCTGTCGGGGCGCGTCGGCTTCGAGTTCAACGTCAACTACCACTCCAACGGCCGCTGGCTGCTGTACCCGGAGGGCTGGCAGACCAACTCGCCGACCGCCGACGACCCGATCTACTTCGCGCTGTCGGGCAACCTCGACGAGCCGGCGATCGAGGGCTTCCACCCGGGTCTGAGCTCGGACGTCCTCTACGTCACCAACGGCGAGGCCAACGACTTCATGCACAAGCGCGGCAACGCGCTGGCCTGGACACCGGAGCTGAGTCCGGGCTGCCCGTCGTGCGGGTTCGTGTTCCCCGACGACGAGGCGCTGGTCCAGGAGGAGTTCGAGCGCAACCTGCCGTTCGCCGACTCGGTCGCGAACTCGGCGGCGGACCCGGATGACCCGAAGTCCTCGCTCGGCATCAAGACCAAGCCGTTCTACGTCAAGAGCGACGACCCCTACAAGTCGGGCCTGCCGAACTCGAACTTCACGTTCAAGTACTCCTACGGCGACCCGCAGCCGGTGCAGGTGCTGGCCAAGCGGGCACTCGGCGCGGTCACGGTCAAGTACAAGATCAACGGCGGGGCGACCCGCAGCGCCTCGACGTCGGAGTGGCAGGGCGGCGAGAAGTACAAGCCCGCCTCCGTCTGGTACCACGTCATGCGCGGCACCATCACCGGCACCAAGCCCGGCGACAAGGTCGAGGTCTGGTTCGAGGGCGGCGGCCAGAAGAGCGACTCATTCACCTACGACATGGTCTCCGACACGGGCAATCAGATGCTCGTGGTGGCGGCCGAGGACTACTCGGGCGCCTCGCCCCTGCAGGGCGTCACCGCTCCGAAATACGCGCAGACGTTCGTCTCCGCGCTGGCCGAGAACGGCATCGCCGCCGACGTCTACGACGTCGACGCGAGCACGCGGACGGCGCCGGACGCGCTCGGCGTGCTCAGTCACTACAAGGGCGTCATCTGGTACACGGGCGACGACGCCGTCACCCGCGAGGGCGACGGCCGCGGCCCCGGCAACGCGGACCGGCTCGCGCTCGACGAGATGCTCGAGATGCGCACGTACATGGACGAGGGCGGCCGCGTCGCCTACACCGGCAGGTCGTCCGGCATGCAGTTCACCGGAGCCGGCGTCGGCACGCAGTTCTACGACCCGAAGGACGAGGCCGTCTGCCGCATCAACGGTGCGGCGAACCCGGCGCTCGATTCGCGCAGGTGCCTCGTGCTGCGCGGCTCGACGCAGGGCGGCGACCTGATCAACGACGTGCTGCAGTACTGGTTCGGCGGCATGGTCCAGATCGCCGGGGACGGCCAGAACGGGACCACCCCGTACGGCCTCAACGGCATCGGCAACCCGTTCGACGGGCTGTCGTGGTCGCTGACGGCGCCGCAGCCGGCCACGACGAGCACGTCGTCGTACGTGACGACCAGCGGCATCCTGGCGGTCGACGAGTACCCGCAGTTCGCGAGCTCGGCCTCGGCGCGCTGGGCGAAGCCCGGTGGGCCGTTCGACCCGCACACGGGCAGCAAGTACGTCTACTCGCAGCTCGCGGACGCGAGCTACAAGCGGCTCACGCGGGAGATCCAGGTTCCCGCCGGGGGCGGCGAGCTGACGTTCTGGACGTCCTACGACACCGAGCTCGACTGGGACTACCTGGCGGTCGAGGCCCGGACGGCCGGCGGCGACGACTGGACGACGCTGCCGGATGCCAACGGCCACACGGGCACGGGAACGGGGCAGAGCTGCCCGGGGAGCACGTCGGGCTGGGCGGCCGAGCTGCACCCGCACCTGACGCACTACCAGACGTACCACGCAGGCAGCCCGGCGACGTGCACGGCGACCGGGTCGACCGGTGCGTGGAACGCCGCGACAGGCAGCTCGAACGGCTGGCAGCAGTGGAGGGTCAACCTCAACGCCTACGCGGGCAAGACGGTCGAGATCTCGGTCGCTTACATCAGCGACTGGGGCACGCAGAACCTCGGCGTGTTCCTCGACGACTTCGCGTGGCCGGGCGGGGAGACCTCGTTCGAGGGCACCGACACCGGCGGCTGGCAGGTCACCGGCCCGCCGGAGGGCAGTGGGCCCAACTCGAACAACTTCGAGATCACCGACGCCGGCGGGTTCCCGGTCGGCGCCGCGATCACGACGCCGAAGTCGCTCCTGATGGGCTACGGCTTCGAGACGATCTCGACCGCCGCTGAGCGCAAGGCGGTGATGGGCCGGGTCGCGAACTACCTCCTGCGGTAGTCGCAACGCGCGCAGCCGGCGGCCGCCCTCGGGCGGCCGCCGGCGCTCGCGCTCAGGCCAGCTCGCGGGCGATCTGCTCGAGGATGTCCATCCCCTCCTGCACGCCGCCCTCCATCCCGGTGGCGAGGATCGCGTCACGTACTTCGCGGCTCTCGACGCGCATGCGCATCGACAGGGTCGTACGACCCTCGGACTCCTCGAAGGTCGCGACGGTCAGCGCCGGCGCGGTGCCGGGAGGCGCGCCCCCGAAGACCTCCGTGGTGGCGATCCGCTCGTTCTCGACGACCCCGCTGAACTCACCGTGGAAGGCGACCTCCGCGCCGCCGTGGGCGCCCATGACGTAGCGCCACTTCCCGCCGGGCCGTAGGTCGATCTCGCACGAGCGCATCACGCCGCGCCGGCCGGGCCACCAGCGGCTGACCAGCTCCGGCGTCGTGTAGGCCTTGTAGACCAAGTGCTTCGGGGCGTCGAACTCCCGCTCGATCAGGATCTCCGTGTCCGACGGGGTCGTCACGCGCGCCTTACTGCTGCTCGTCACCTGCGACATCTCCTTGCTCCTCTCGCTTGAGGTCCTCGAGCACCGCGTCGAGGCGGTCGAACCGCTCGCTCCACAGCTGCTCGAAGCCGACGACCCAGTCGTGGATCGGCTTCAGCGCCTCGCCGTTGATCCGGTACAGGCGCCGCCTTCCGTCCTCGCGCACGTCCACCGCTCCCACTTCGCGGAGCACCTTGAGGTGCTTGGAGACCTGCGGCTGGGCGAGCCCGAGCGCGGCGACGAGGTCGTTGACGGAACGCTCCCCGTCCGCGAGCGCGTCCAGGATCGCGCGCCGCCGGGGCTCGGCGACGGCGTTGAACGTGTCCGCGGTGGTGGCTGCTCGGGCCATGGCATCGAAGCTATATACCGATATAGGAATATGTCAGGCAAGCGATGAGTTCGGCGTCGGGCCGGCGTCTGTAGGGCATGACCGACGACGTGCCAGTGACCCTCGCCCTCCCGATCGCCGAGCGCGCCGCCGCGCTCGCCTTCTACCGCGACGCCCTCGGGCTCGAGCCGTTCGGCGAGCTCGGTTCCGACGGCATCCCTGAGCCGCTGCGGTTCGCCGTCAACGAGGGCCTGACGCTGATGCTCGTGCCGGCCAAGGGGTTCGGCTGGGTGATCGGCGACCGCGAGGTGGCCGAGCCGTGGGCCTGCGAGTGCCTGCTCTCGCTCGACGCGCCCGACCCGGCCGCGGTCGACGCGCTCGTGGGGCGCGCGCGGGCGGCGGGCGCCCACGTCGTCGTGGAGCCGGCGCAGCAGCCGTGGGGCTACGCCGGCACCTTCGCCGACCTCGACGGGCACCTCTGGAGTGTCGTGGCAGCGCCCGCGTGGGGTCGGAGGTAGTACCCCCTAGGGGTATGCTACGGTCTCCGCATGGAGACGATGTACAGGGTGAACAAGGTGGCCGCGTGAGCGCGCCGCTGCGCCTCGGGCTGTTCGCCGCCGCGCTGGCGCTCGTGTTCGCCGCGAGCACCGTGGCCGGCGGCGCCGTGGGCCCCGAGCCGCAGGCCGAGCCAGAGCCCGCGCACGCCGAGGCCGGCGACGGCGGGCACGCCGAGGCCGCCGGCGGCGAGCACGGTGCGGCCGGGCACGAGGTGCGCGGGCTCGCGAGCGCGGCAGACGGCCTGCGCCTCGTCGTGGAGCGGCCCGAGCTGCAGCGCGGCCGCGAGCAGCGACTGGCCTTCCGGATCGCCGACGACCACGGCGCGACCGTGCGCCACTTCGACGTCGGGCATACCAAGCGCATGCACGTGATCGTCGCCCGCCGCGATCTGACCGGCTTCCAGCACCTGCACCCGAGCCAGCGCGCCGACGGCACGTGGGAGGCCCCGGTGACGCTGCGCGACGCCGGCTCCTACCGGCTGTTCGCCGACTTCTCGCGCGACGGCGAGCCGCAGACGCTCGCCACCGACCTGCGCGTCGACGGACGCGCGGACCTGCGCGACCTCCCGGCGCCCGCGGCGGCCGCGACCTCCGACGGCGGCTACGGCGTCGAGCTGGCGAGCGCTCCCGCGCACCCCGGAGACGAGGCCGAGCTGCGCTTCCGCATCACCAAGGCCGGCGCGCCCGTGTCCACCGAGTCCTACCTCGGCGCGGGCGGGCACCTGGTGGCGCTGCGCGAGGGCGACCTGGCCTTCCTGCACGTCCACCCGACGAACGAGGCGGGCTCCGACGAGATCGGCTTCGCCGCCACCTTCCCGACCGAGGGCCGCTACCGCCTGTTCCTGCAGTTCCAGGTCGGCGGCGAGGTCCAGACCGTCGCGTTCACGCAGGTGGTGCGCTGATGGGGCGGGCGGGACAACATCTCGAGCTGCCGATCACGGGCATGACCTGCGCGTCGTGCGCGAACCGGATCGAGCGCAACCTCAACAAGCTCGACGGCGTCAGCGCGAGCGTCAACTACGCGACCGAGCGCGCCACCGTCGACTACGACGCCGCGGCCGTCGAGCCGGCGCAGCTGATCGCGGCGGTCGAGGCCGCGGGTTACGCCGCGCGGCTCCCGGAGGCTCCGGACGCTGAGGCGGAGCCGCGCGACGAGACCGCCGAGCTGCGCCGCCGGCTGCTGATCTCGCTCGCGCTGATGCTGCCGGTGCTGGCGATGGCGATGATCCGGCCGCTGCAGTTCGAGAGCTGGCAGTGGCTGTCGCTGACCCTGGCCGCGCCGGTCGTGGTGTGGGGCGCCTGGCCGTTCCATCGCGCGGCGTGGGCGAACCTCAAGCACGCGACCGCGACGATGGACACGCTGATCTCCGTCGGCGTGCTCGCCGCATTCGCGTGGTCGCTGTACGCGCTGTTCATCGGCGAGGCCGGCATGCCCGGGATGAAGATGGGCTTCGACCTCATCCCCGAGCGCGGCGCGGCCGCCGACGAGATCTACCTCGAGGTCGCCACGGCCGTGACCGTGTTCATCCTCGCCGGCCGCTACTTCGAGGCGAGCGCCAAGCGCCGCGCAGGCGCCGCCCTGACCGCGCTGCTCGAGCTCGGCGCCAAGGACGTGGCGGTGCTCGACGCCGATGGCTCCGAGCGCCGCGTGCCCGTCGAGCAGCTCGCCGCCGGCGACCGCTTCGTCGTGCGGCCCGGCGAGAAGGTCGCCACCGACGGCGTCGTCGAGGAAGGCCACTCGGCCGTCGACCAGTCGCTGCTGACCGGCGAGTCCGTGC
>Ga0126312_10003039_pt1 | contig 11287 bp, 12 predicted proteins | sample Plot104A_FD_92537 | JGI IMG/M metagenome (GOLD analysis project Ga0126312, IMG submission 92537) | Serpentine soil microbial communities from UC McLaughlin Reserve, CA, USA - Plot104A | ecosystem: Environmental > Terrestrial > Soil > Grasslands | place: USA: UC McLaughlin Reserve, Lake County... | reverse complement strand
GAAAATGACATAGGAAAGAAGTTATCTGAGCATCAGCTTCACCATGCTGCTGTTGAACTATCTAATATTTATCGTCCTTGCTCCATTGATACATATGGCTAGAATCTGCTCTACTATAATGGCCTCTAGTTCCTGTGACTTGATAGTATGGTCATGTTTATAGTACATTCGGTCTCAATAGCCCACTTTAATACGAGAACTTACTTTAGTCGCGTCTTCTGGGTTGGTGTTATTATCAGTTTTCCAAAACAGCATTAAAATAGAGTGAAGAAATTGCAATTAATAAATGTGGATTAACTACGTTAGCTAACCTAGTTAATCATTAACTTTACCCCTTTGAGACCTTCTATGTCTAATACTCTTTGGCCTGTAATCTGAGTTAATTTTATTACAGTAATGATAGAGCCGTGGTAATTGAAATAAAAAATGTGTTATTCTTATATTTCCCTTATAAGCCCCAGTAATTGTGTCTGCCCCCTTATTTGTTCCTGGGGAATTACGATTACCAAGTTTAAATGAATATAATAATGGATTGGGGTATATGATTCTAATAAGAACAGAATAAGAAACCTACATCCTTTACCAAAAATAATACAGACAAGATAGGATTCTCTGAACACATGGAACATTACAATACAGAATTAAAGCCATACAAAGCCTTGCCTATTTTATAAAAAAATGGACTAATGAGGCTATCATAACCGAAAAAAGAGAAGATGTTAGAGCTTCAAAGTGGCGATCTACGTCATTATATACTCAATTCTGCCTTTTGTATTTGTCGGCAGTCACCAGATAGTCCGTATTCTCTGTAATAGCTGTATCAAGAATTGACGTCATAACATATTTAACTTCTGAGACTGTTACGTTCTCTATAGTAGGTTATTTACTATTTCCTTTATCCTGATAATGATAACTACGTAGCATTGCATTAACGAGTCGGGAAATCATTTCTGCATCATAGAAAGTACTCTCTTCAGAAAGTAGCTGTGCTATTTTTGGTACATCAGATCCGTCGGTAATTTGTTGCCTTCTGAAAATACAGGTACTGCGATATAAGCCTGTGGAAGACCAGAAGCTGCAGATATGATTACATTTCCTAAAAAGGTCTCACGTGCCCCAATCGCCGCGCTCCAGGCCAATGATCATCATCATGCAATAGGAATACAGCAGAATGCAACGTTACAATTATGCTGTGTATATGTCATTGTCAACGAACAAACAAAATAAAAATAATCATCATTAAATTACTCAACAAGCAGAAGAACAATTCAAGGCTGACCGCGGGAGACTCACCATAATTGATGGTTGATCAGTTGAGTCTAGCCCTGCGCAAGTACAAATGGGGTACCTTAGACAATAAATAAAACAGTATTAAAAATATGCTTAACAATGTTAATTGACCACTACTAACCTACAAAATGTTAAGAATAGGCAGATTTACAGGTCCAGGAAAGGTCAGTTTTCGTGGTTCACTTTTCTTTAGAGTACCTCCCACATTTGAGGGAAGAAAACTATCGGATCTTAACAACGCCGTGGGAGTGTTTGAATACGAGGCTATACATGTAAAAAGTGGATAACACCTAAATCGTAACAGATTCAATTATAATAGAAAAACCAGCTAAGATGTTTTGTAATCCTGATTGTTTATGTGTTTGCTCAGAGAATGTCACTTTTTCATCCATCTCAACAAGCTTTATCATATGTTTCGCTTGCTACCAAATCTTACTTTCTAGCTTACTAATAAAGTTAAGGTTAAGCATTGAATCAGAGGAATTGTTAAGATAAGCACTTTTATACCACATTACAGTGTCTTAGTATTTTTACAGTGTCTTAGTATTTGCTAAGAAGATTTCTACTATCTTGCTGAATTGTTCTGGATATTGATACATCAATCCATGTCCACCTCCTTTCATCTTAACAAGCCATGCTGCAGGAATCTGTTCTACTATCATTAATGAATTAGCAACTGGAGTAACAACGTCATCTGTTCCAACTATAACAAATGTAAGCCGAGTAATACTTGAAAGAGCTTTACATGTACCATTCCAGTTCACTATGGCTTATTCTTGTTCTCGGTCTACTTGAGGAGATATCAATTCTTCAGGAATTGGTATATTAGTTCTGATAGTTTGGATTTGCTCTGAACCAGTCAGTTGGAAATAGCAAAGATACGATCTTACCTATTTCTTCTTGTGCAGGTGATGATGTATTATGAAGAGCATTAGTAGCTTGTATAACTTCAGGGCTTGGAGGAAGTTTATCCTCCCAATAAGCATAGTAGTAAGGACTATGCTTATGTCTATTACACAGAGGCTTACCATATTTGATATATTCCTGTCTTATTAGGTGCTGCCTTCCTGATTGTTTACAGCTGTCTATTTGTTTTATATATGTGAAATGAGAATCAATGCTCTCTACAACAATGACTATGACTACGATGATTAACCTTGAACAAATAATGAGAACACTACAATTACTTTTGCATAATCAATCTCCCGCTCATGATTTCGAACATATAATAAGAGTATACAAAAATGCTGAAATGATAAGCAAACAAGAAGAATCTGTTGATTTGGATATAGTTCTTGCTGCAGCCCTCTTACATGATTTGGTAGTTTATCCAAAAGGAAGTAGCAAAACAATAAATTCAGCAGATGATAGCGCAGAAATTGCCAAGAAAATATTACTTGAGTACAAAGATTATCCAAGAGAAAAAATAGAAAAGGTTGCAGATGCTATAAGAACGCATAGTTATTCAAAGAGGTTGGTTCCTGAAACATTAGAGGGTAAAATTTTGCAGGATTCAGATAGGCTAGATGCCATAGGCGCCATAGGAATAGCGAGAACTTTTAGTGTTGGTGGAAGCGAAAATAGGTCTCTTTATAATCCAACAGATCCATTTTGCGAATCAGAAAGACAATTAGATGATACGCAATGGACGCTAGACCATATTAAAAAGAAGTTGATGATATTAAAAAATTCGATGCACACAAAAACAGCAAAAAAGATAGCAGAAGAGCGTACAGAGTTTATGGAATTATTTCTAAACCAGTTACGAAAGGAGATTCTACCCAAATACTGAAAACAGTTTCTTCCTATTTTCTAATCTTTGCACTAGTAAAGTTCGAAAATGATGCTTCAATTTTTACTTGTGAAATGTTTGTAGCAAAAATTTTGGGGAAAAAGGTCTAGCATTAAAAGTCACAGGCTGTAAGCATATTGTATCCTAGTACGGATTAGTACACTATGGTAAATAGTACGGTTTATCTTCAAAAGTCTTTTCTCTATTGTTACCGCTAGTATATTCAAAGTATGTCCAATAGCCAAAGAAAGCAGGACTTGATGATTCTACAACGCCATATAATGATAAGTAGCCACTAAAATACAACATGTAAGACTCTATTCTGGGTAATAGATTTGAGTCAATCATAGTGTCCTATCTTATAGCATTTAAAGTATTGAGATAACAGTAAAAATCATGTTGTTTGTGGATAATCTACTGATGAAACTCTGAATCAGATAGACCTCAAGGTCCAGCTATAGATGATTGTCCTAATACAAGACACATAGTCGATTCAAGTTTTGATAGATGAGGAAAGTAAGCGATGTATACAAGGTGGAGAAAATCCTCTAACTGCATTCTGTATCGTAACGAATACTTACTTACTACGGTCAATGTCATATCATTATAACTTGTATGTGGCTACTGCGGTTTCTCCTATCTTCTTTTTGCTAGTGAAATACCAAAGTCATATACTACTATTCCCATAATAATAAAGAAACTATAAACATCGTAACAATTATTCCAAGTCCTTCCATGCCGATAGTCGGTCATACTAGCACCTTCAACCTTGCTTTGATAAAGAGATGTTCATATTCTTGCTTCTCCTCCTCAATAGATTAGTTTTGGGAGAATGAAAGGATGAATATCAGTACATTTAACGAATGGTTAGTTGCATACAGGATACATGCTACACCAAAGACGGTATCATTACTTACAGATGATGCTAGGATTAACAGCATTGTATTTGGAACCTGCTTCTACGTCGGTAAGGATGAAGCTACTGAATACTGGCAGCTGCTTTACAATGTATTTCCAGATATCAAAATAGATAATGAGTCATTATAGTAAATACCTTCCTAAGATTACCGCATTGTTTCTTATTTTTATGAGCATAGGAATCGCCATTGGAATTATATGAGGTAGCATATAATTGTGCTACTATCCTCGATATGGCATCACAACTCATAGGAGGTAGAGTTTATTACAGAGGAGAAAGGTGGTAAAAAGTTTCTAGCAGGATTTCTCTTAACTATAGAAGATACTAAAGAAAGTATTGCAATATTTAACACAAAGCGGAAAGCGATAAACTTGTCTAACTATATTAGTATAAGATATTGGCATTATGTTGGTCCGATCTTCGAAGTATTTTCAAGACATAATAAAGATGGGCTACCACCAGTAAAGTATTCTAAGCATGGATAGTAGATATCAATGACCTCAATTTGATTTTAATGATATGATTGTACAACGTATATTGAATGATACAGAAAAAGTTATTGAATACACAGACGTATCTAGAGAAAGGCGGATAGATTATTTGAAAATGGTGAAGATAAACCAGTTGAAAACGTCGTCAATGAATTATGTGAAAAGGGTATTGTAACTTGGGCTACAGTAAATGTTGCTTGCATCATTATAGCTGTCATCATCAAATTTCATAGGTAAAGCAGTATTCTAATTCTTGGAACCCATTCCACTTAATAAGGATATTTTCCTATACTGTATTATCTAGACTTACTAGGAATATGATAACATTCCTATGTCAAAGGTCAATTCGATATATACGATATAAAATATAATTCCGGTTTACCGGCTATAAACACTTCTAAAGTATTACTAGACTTTAATATTGGTCATATAGGTGCTTCACTGTACTATCCAGCATTATCGATAAAACAAATCCTAGAAAGAATATCTTTATTGTTTCAGAGAGTAAGAAGCAAAGCTTGTTTATCATAATTCGACCCTAGATCTCGATGAGGATGCCCTATACCAAATAGTTTTGGAGCTTCAAAGCTATTCTATTACCAGAATAGAAAGTGGAGCATTGAGAGAAGCCTATGAACATACTAGAGAAGGCTAGTTCGAGAGATAAAGACTATGGTTTAATAATGACTCCTAAGTCAATAACTAATTTTGTTATCGCATTATTAAAACCTACCATATCCGATAAGATATTGGACCCTGCAGTAAGATTTGGAAACTTTCTTAATAGCTGCTGGTCTTATGTTGAAAAGCATAGAAAGGATTCTGAGCACATAGATTAATAAATATGCTCAAAAAAACCTCACGTAGGACACTTCTCATTTCTGCCAATGGAGTTACGACTGAGTGATTTTAAGCACAATCAATAGTTTGACTCATTTGACGGCCTATTTGACGAAATATTTGACGCATTTGACGAAGGTTTTAATGGGTGATAGTTCTACGACTTGATGTGACTCATGCCATCTAAACTTCCTGTAAATCTCAAATCGCTAGTGATACAACAATGGCTGAAGGGTGAGCAAAGAGATAAAATTGCAGCTGATAACGGCTTAAGCGCTGGCGCCGTAACAAATACAGTCGCAGAATGGAGACAACAGCTAGGTTTTTCTGCAGCTGATGAATTAAGGGATCTAGCGGTTAGTTTAAAGAAAATTGGCGTAACGTCTGCCCAATGTGCAGTTGGATTCAGAGTTGCAATGATGATGAATAGATTAGGAGTAAAAGAATACAACTATGAATCATTTATGACAGATATTTACAATCGTTGCAACAACCTAGGACTAAGACCTGAGAGCATCAGTTACTATTTGACAAATTTGCTTGAGTTTTCAAACAGTGTTCCATTTTCAAAGATCCCAGACTATATTGACCAGAAAACTCGAGAAAAAAAGAAATTAGAAGAGGAGATAGAAAGACTAAAAGAGCAAAAGGAAGATTTCGAGGGGCAAAAGTCTGTTGCGGAAGAGCTTCGAGACATCGCTCTAAAAGATGAAAAAATGACTGCTGCTAACCTAAAATGGTACTCCGACCTTAAGGAAGAATTGAGAAAATATGGAATACCTGTAGATGACGCTTCGCAGCTTGCAAAGGTAGTTAATGGAATTAGTAAGTATGGCTACGATATTCAGAAAGTTATCGATGAGTTTTCTAATTTACAGTTACTTAAGATTCAATTCGAGTTATAAAGAAAACATAACAAACCTGAAACAACAATATGACGCCTTAAGCAAGGATTTTTCCTTTCTGCAGTAATTAGTCCATTCCCACAATCAGAGCATTTCAGTATATAACGAACTTGAAGCTATGAGGTTTGGTCTTAAAGAGTTAAAAATTTTATGGCATACAGTTAAGGAGATTGCAAGTGCAAATAATCTAGAATCGAAGGAGGCTATACAAAAGTTCTTCAAAGATATTGATGAGCATTACGACGACAAGCTTGGTTTTGAGTCCAAAATAAACCAGTTACAAGCTCAAGTCAATAGGCTTTCCCAAGAAGAGGCTAGGTTACGCACACAATTATTAATACTTCCTTTAGTAGCCCCTTCACTAACAAGACTTATTCAGAGAGGAGTAAGTGAACAAGACATTGTAGATATCGCAGAATTACTAAAAAATGACGGCGGTGGTAGTAGCAGCAGCGATAGCAGCGGAGTCACTATACAAGAAATACGATCATTAATCGCCGAGCTCCGAAGTTATGGTAGCATCAAATCAACTATAAGCCAGCTCAGTCAACATGTAGATAAATTGAGAAATCAGCTAGCTTCATTACATATAGAGAGACAGAATCTGCATATGCAGAACCAAAGAATGTTTTCCACATTACTCTATTCAAAGCAGATGGTAAGCTTCTTTAGTGGATCTTCTGTGTCGTTGAAGAATGAAATTGTAGGGTTAATTTCAATCATTGCGTACATGATGTACTTACTAGATGTGGAGTCTAAAGGGCTACAAAAATTACAAGATAATATTGGTAGTCATCCCGACAGTGAATTTATACCATTGACAATGGCTGCCAGGGGTGAAGTCGTAGACTTGCAAAAACTAAAGGTTGCATTAGTAAAAGCCATAGAAGTTACGCTAGAAAAACTGAACAGTAACAGCAAATTGAACGAAATATTGTCTAAAGGAAGACTTGCACTTTTAGGTGAACAATTGTAAACTTAAACAACCATACGTGCTACATATGATACGGTATAAATTGAATAGTCTCAGCGGTATGGTTTTACCTTTTTATGAATAAGCTGACAGGAAGGCAATCCATCCTTTTAGCAGCTTTCTTCCTTTTAGTGTAATAGTTAGGAGTTATTGCCTAGTATAATTGAATAAAGGCTCTTATTATACCGTCATGGTCTAAGTACGCAGATACAATTGTTACCTAGTAATATTCCTTCCATACTCTAATTAGAAATAGGTTTCTGGCAAAGTCAATTGATACTATAACAAGGAAGGATGGATTTATGATTTGGAGAGATTCTAACTCCTGAGCAAAATAAAATAAGTCGATGACGGATTTGCAAGGCTTCTAGGTTCTGGTTAGCATCTGTTAGTGCCTTGCTATGTTTTATGAATTATTTGATTGCCAAGGGCTTTCGTCTGGTTTTGCTCATCCCTCCAATTGAATAGTCTGTCACCAGCCACAGTGAATTTAGTATCGGTCTCCTCTTCATAACCCATATGCGTTCTGAGAATTTCAAATTCTTGTTTTGTATCTCTTCTCATATCTTTAAGTTGAACATAATCCTCATGAAACTTAGTCCATATAACATGATTGCCTTCTTCAACAGCATAGATTCTAAAAATGGTATCTTTAATTCTATATAATTTAGGCTCAGTACTACTAGTCATCAACTAATTCTTCTTCTTTTTCTTATTCTTCTTTTTGCTTGTCTCCTTTTTATCCTTCACCTGGCTTCAGGTTTTAAAATAGGGAGATTGTCCATTGCTAGATGCCATAGTTGCTAGAAAATGGTATAGAAAGAACAACTTCCTGTATCAACTAGATGAGACCGAGCCATTATCCTGTCCAGTAAAAAAAGAAAAAGTAATTGCTAACTGCTTGTCTTCATAGTTCAAATGTCTCGCTGTTGTATAACACTCCATAACAGAGGGTCGGCATAGTGGTAGTTCGATTCATATATTGGATATCAAAAGAGACCAAGAAAGTCAGATTGAAGGAAAAATCCCCTCATCAGACGAAGAGTTAAAGTTCGGTTCATCAAAACAATTGTAATGCATATTCAAAACAAAAGATAATGCACAGTTATCGAAATTGCCACTAGACTAGTATTGGGTGCTTTTAACGTTGGGCATTGTTTAAATAAGGAACAACAAGCGTTTTTATGAAATTTTACAAGAAATATAACATAAATGATAAGAGAAGGAAAGTCTTTGGAAGACATTGCAAAATGGTATATCCATAAGATTTTTTATAAGCGAATATGATTTGCGAATATTCACAAATATTAGCGACCCTTATTTTTTCTTTCCATCAAGTCATGAGTTAATATGACAGAAATATGAGTTAAAACAATCTGACTCCATGGGCAATTAAAAAGATAATGAAAGCATTTTCTAAACCTTTTAAATAGCATTAGGCACAGAAGCCGACACGGGTTGTTATTATTATGGCTACTATACAAGAAAATCCACAAAAAGATAATTGGTGGACAAATGAATTAGAATCATTAGGTGTAAGTGTTAAAGTAAGAAATGAACTAAATAATATACAAGAAACAAGCAATCTTACTGAAAATCTAAAACAAATGTTTTATCAAGCCTATAAAGAAGCACATAGCGACAATGATAATAAAGATAATCAAAATTCGTCCTATGTTCAAATGGCGCTAGCATGATTATCGTTATTTGTCTAGTATTAGATTAACAATAAGAACAAGGTATTTTATTTTCTTGAAATAGTTCTTGGTTAAGTGTAAAAAATCATTAAAAGGATTATTATCTTAATACAGGCTGGCTATCCTTAATAAAGTTAAAAGACTAGACTCTGACCTTCTTACCCTTTCTATTAATATTATTGAAAAATCAGAAGATAAGAGATCATTGCTAAATATCTCTCAGCCGGAAGACCCCGAAAGAACAGCAATAAGAGTCTCTGATCCCCTGACCTCTTTATCTGAAAACAGCGGTAATTCCGAAACTACGAAATGAGGGGATGCGAAGACGCAAGACTAATCTGTAACCTTCTCACAGGTGCTTGTGTAAAGCCTGAAGCTATGTGGACTATGATGAAGCAGCTAAAGAATAGAATTATTCGAATGCTTGAGAGCGGGACTATAACCAACGATGAAGAAAAGCAAAAGCTGGATTATCTTATAAAGTCAAAAAAAATGGAACCCCTATTGTCTTCGTCACTCAGCTATCACTTCTGATTCTGATTTTCTTCCAGAGTACGCCTTAAAGAAAAAAGTTAGGTGGTCCATGAATTCAAAGCAAGGCTCTAGATACCTTGGAATAGATCCTAATGCAGTATTCTAGTTCAACTACTCCCTATAGCTGAAGATATTCTACTTTCCTTATGCTGTATGCAAAAATAAATTCAAAGGCAAAACCAAATGACATGGTTATAGGTAATGATCTTTATTCTCTGGTAAAATCATTCTATGTGTGACTTCGAAAAAATAGGAGATTATTCTGTTCCCCAAGCTATCAGTGCGATACATACTCCGTTGAATCCATTTAAGCGAACTTCCACTACATAGGCTGACGACAACTTCTCTAATTATTTCAGAATTGGCCAAAATGCTGCGCCATCTTATTTCAGGTATACATAGGTATGTCGATGATATTTCTTTTAATGGATATTCTCAAGAATGAAATTACGGAGCGCATCAGGTTTGAAAACTGTCAGTGCGTTTAATTCCCGATCCTGGAGGCGAGTACGGCCTCCTTATTAAAAACAAATGGTCAGGTTAAAGTCATTAGTACGTTACTGCCATTCATAACCTATTCCCTTGAATCGCTGATTTGCTAGGTCTGTTTGCATGTCAATAATAACGATGAGGTTGTTCATCCATGATAGTTTCTGTGAATTTGCGTATCCTGTAAATATTATTATTCCCTTAACCATGCCACCTTCTACAACTTTACTTTTTTCATGGGCCCACCAAATATATTGATCACCTTCTGTAGTTGTTTCCATGCCTTGATAATTTCCGTCTATTACTCCATGCGGGTATTGTGTCATTGTTCCTGATCCAACATTTTTTCCACTAGGAAATTTACCAAGACCTTTTATTTCACTTGTAAAACTAACTTCCATTTTTACCCCTTCTACTGGGTGAACTGATTTGACATCCAATTTAGTGAGATTTCCGATTTCTTCAAAGAGCTTTTCTCCTAATGCCATATCGACAACCAATATGGTTCTACCGTAGATAAAAAGTTGTCATCTGTAGTATGAAAAAGATTCTAAAAACTGGAGATTTAGTAGTTGCTTCCATTCTTCTTATACACAATATTCTTTTGCATTAGACCTTCAGTATTTTGCAGTGGGTAGAAAAGAGCTGTAAATTCTTATTAAAAGTACATTGTGATTTTACAGTAATAGAGGATAAAAATACGTGATAAGTCTCTTTGAGAAGAGACAAAAGCATACCAAGGGTTTTGCGTTTTCCCCTCTGTATATCTTGTATATCATTTTTCTCATACAAATATGGTACTACATAGGGATAGCAGGTACTCCTTCACAATAAAGGAATCTAACTAGAATGATAATATTCCAATTCTGCCCTTACTCTTCTAACCAAATACTCTACTGAAACTGGCTTTTTTATGAAATACCCAATATTTTTGTAGAAATTTCAAAGCCATACATTTTTGTCTATCCTAAAATAGTTGCTACATGGTTTACTAGGTCTTCTATCGCTTTTGGTTTTCTAATAAAATATTTGGCTTCATCTAACATGGGAAATGATTCTTTAAACTCTTCACGATAGTCCTCAAACGCTGTGATGAAACATGCTTCTACTTTGCTATCTATTCTCTTCATTTCCTTGTATAGTTCAAAACCATTCAGAGGGGCCATTCTAATATCTAAGAGCGCTAAACCATATATCTTGGGTTTGAAATTGGATAATGCTGCTGCAGGGTCAGTATAAGCATCGACTTCGAATCCATTCATTTCTAAAACCATTTTGAAAAGAGAAATTACATCTGCTTCATCGTCTACAAGTAGGATTCTTTTTGAGTTACTGGTATTGTTTGTAGCATTAGGAG
>Ga0126312_10003038_pt1 | contig 11287 bp, 12 predicted proteins | sample Plot104A_FD_92537 | JGI IMG/M metagenome (GOLD analysis project Ga0126312, IMG submission 92537) | Serpentine soil microbial communities from UC McLaughlin Reserve, CA, USA - Plot104A | ecosystem: Environmental > Terrestrial > Soil > Grasslands | place: USA: UC McLaughlin Reserve, Lake County... | reverse complement strand
CGTCGGTCAGCACGTACGACGGCGGGACGTCCAATCGGAGCAACGCCCGCCTCAACGCCAGCACGTTCGCGACGTGCATGCCGAGCCGGTCGCATTCGTCCGGTTCGATGCAGACCACGGCCCAGGCGATCGCCCTGCGGGTGATTTCTTTGTACTGCCTTTCCCGTTGCAATGCCGTCAGCAGCTTCGAGTCGTTGAGTCCCTTGATCTGGCGGGACCTGGCATCAGGAAGGATTGCCGCAGCCCCAACGAGTGGCCCAGCGCAGGCTCCACGACCCGCCTCATCCGCTCCCGCAACTGGATCGAATCCAACCCGTTTGAGGGCCCTCTCATAGCAATAGAGCCCGCTGTTACGGCGCACCTGCACCTGGGCTAGTTCACCCGCCCCGAACCGAACCGCTGCGGGCGCGCTCACTAGCAACTCACCCCTTCGGGCTTGATCACCGCTTCCGCGGGGGCTGCCTTCCGGGCGGATGGAATGTGTGCAAAGACGTCAGGCCGGTGCAGAATCTTCGCTCGATCAAAGGGCGCGGCGACCGCCACTGCAGAGCCGACGACCATCTTGGCAGGGACGAAGGCAACCTCACCCTTGGGTTCACTTGTCGAAATGTCGGACAGATGGCATCTCGAGTCTGCGCTCACAGCTCGATGATCACCCATGACGAAGATTCGATCCTTGGGTACGACAACGCTGAATCGCACCTCCGAGGAGTTCATCGGCGTTCCGTCTCGGCTGGCATAGAGATAGTCGGATTCGTCGAGCGCCTTGCCATTGACGCTGATATGTCCGCCTGAGTCGCAACAGACGAGACGATCACCCGGCAATCCGATTACCCGCTTGATCAGATGCTCGGTGCTCGTGTCTGGCAGTACTCCGATGAACTCGAACAATTTGCCAACTGGTCCGCGCTCGGGAGGGGTCTCACCGGCAAGCCAGCCTCCCGGGTCGCCGAACACAACGACGTCTCCCCGCTTGAAATCGGTGATCTTCTGCACGATCACCCGATCACCGATGAGCAGCGTGTTCTCCATCGACGAAGACGGAATGATGAACATTTGACCGACAAACGCCCGCAGCAGTGATGAGACGATTATCGCTCCAAGAACGACGAACAGTAGTTCCCGAACAAAGGACACCGCCTGCTCGGTCAGTGTCTTGGAAGCGGGTTTTGCCTTGGCGGTCTTCGTCTGGCTCAACAATTTGCCTCGGCTCCAGCTTCGATCTCTGCGGTGACCGGTGCCGGGACTTTGCCGGCCGGCAGGTGCTCAAAAGTAACCGGCGTTGGCAAACCGCCTGCGTGTCCGGGCGGCCAGACGACGGCGATCGCACGGCCGACAACCAAGTCCTTGGGCACGAACGCATTGTCGCCCTTGACCGCCCCGGCTTGCACGTCATTCAGGTGGCACCGCGAGTCGCGGCTATGGGCTCGGTTGTCGCCCATTACAAATATCCGGTCGGCGCGAACGACGACGTCGAAGGGGATGGTGGACGGTTTCGTATAACCTCCGTTGGAGGCTGGCAGGTAGCTCGTCTCGTCCAGCGCTTGGTCATTGACCATGATCCGACCCTGGTCGTCGCAACACACGACATGGTCGCCCGGCAATCCGATGACCCGCTTGATCAGATGCTCCGTGCTGGTGTCCGGCAGGACGCCGATGAACTGGAATGCCTTTCCGATCGGCCCGCGACCTTCTGCCGGTACGCCCGTCAACCAGCCGCCCGGGTCACGGAAAACCACAATCTGCCCGCGTTTGACTGAGCTGAGCTTCTCAACCAACACGCGATCGTTGACGTGCAACGTGTCCTCCATCGACTGCGACGGAATGAGAAACATCTGCCCGACGAACCCCCGCAACAGCGACGCAACCAATACCGCGGCCACCACGACGCCGGCAAGTTCCTTGAAGAATGCAAGGAAATGCTGACCGAGCGTCAGATCATCACCCTGAGCCGGTTCATCGGACGGCTCCTCGAACAACTCCTCAGTCGGCGGTTCAACGGGCTCTAGCGCCCGCCGCGGCGCAACTTTGGCTGCACGCTTAGCTGGCACGGCGCTGTACCCGATCAGCTGGCGTCGCGCTTTTCCTTGATCTTGGCAGCCTTGCCACGCAACCCGCGCAGGTAGTAGAGCTTGGCACGACGCACGTCACCACGCCGATCAACCTCGATATGGTCGATGATCGGGCTGTGCACCGGGAAAGTACGTTCTACACCCACACCGAAGCTGACCTTGCGTACGGTGAACGCCTCACGAATTCCATCGCCCGAGCGCGAGATCACCACGCCGGCAAAAACCTGGATCCGAGACCGGTTACCCTCGACGACCTTGACGTGAACCTTGACGCTGTCCCCGGGACGAAACTTCGGGATGTCGGAGCGCAATGACGCCGAGTCGAGCTCGTTGATCAGCTTGCTCATGTGATGTTCCTTGCCGGTGCCACAGGTCACCACGCTTGTGTAGTTATTTCCATCCCCCTGCTGCGGGTGCTCCCCCCGTGGCAGGAGGCGCGATGCGTGAGGACAACAGCGGTCAAGTCTGCCATACGGCCGTACGGCGCAGAAATCGCTCAGCGTTGGCGCAGTCCTGGCAACTGGGCGACGCAAGGCATGGTCAACCCTTTGCTTTGCCCCGGACTACGGCGCTGATCAGGTCGCGGTTGAGTCTCGAGATGGTCTCGAACGGAATGCCCTTAGGACAGACGGCAGTGCACTCGCCGATGTTGGTGCAGCCCCCGAATCCCTCGCCGTCGTGTTGAGCGACCATGCCGAGTACCCGAGAGTCTCGCTCGGGCTGCCCCTGCGGCAGTAGACCGAGGTGAGTGACCTTGGCCGCGGTGAACAGCATTGCTGAACCGTTGGGACAAGCCGCCACGCAGGCCCCGCAAGCGATGCACGTCGCCGCATCGAAGGCGGCGTCCGCGTCCCGCTTAGGCACCGGCATGGCATGCGCGTCCGGCGCCGTCCCAGTCGGAGCTGAGACGTAGCCGCCGGCTTGGATAATCCGATCGAAGGCGCTGCGATCGACCACCAGGTCCTTGATCACCGGGAACGGGCCTGCTCGGAACGGTTCGACGTCGATCACGTCCCCGTCATTGAACGAGCGCATGTGCAGCTGGCAGGTCGTGGTCTGCTGCGGGCCATGCGGAACGCCGTTGATTACCAGCCCGCACATACCGCAGATCCCCTCGCGGCAGTCGCTGTCAAAGGCAACGGGATCGTCGCCTCGCATCGTCAGGCCCTCGTTCAACACGTCGAGCATCTCCAGGAACGACATGTCGGGCGAGACGCCGTTGAGCGGATAGGCGACCATCCTGCCCTGGGCCTTGCGATGACGCTGCCGCCATACCCGTACCGTGATATTCACCCTTCCTCCTGCTGGCTCGCACTTCCAAACACAGCCGGCGCTCCGCTACCCGACGCTCGCCGGCATTCCGCCAGCCTGCTCGCGCTCGCTACGCACCTCAAGACTGTGTCTTCCTCACTCGACTCGCAGGCTGCGCCAGCTCGCTCGCTCGTCCAAACACAGCCGGCGCTCCGCTACCCGACGCTCGCCGGCTCACTTGTAGCTTCGCTGCTTCATCTCGACGTACTCGAATAACAGCGGCTCCTTGTGCAGGATCGGCTTTCCACCATCGCCACCAAACTCCCAGGCGGAGACATAGGCGAATTCATCGTCATGGCGCAACGCCTCACCATCCTCGGTTTGCGATTCGGCGCGGAAGTGCCCGCCGCACGACTCGCGCCGGACCAGGGCGTCGATGCACATCAGCTCAGCTAGCTCGAAGAAATCCGCGACCCGGCCGGCACGCTCCAGCGCCTGATTGAGTTCCTCGTTGGCGCCTAGCACATTGACGTCCGACCAGAACTCCTGGCGCAAGTCTCGAACTTGGGTGATTGCCTTGCGCAAGCCTTCCTCGGTCCGTTCCATACCGCAGTAGTCCCACATGAGGTGGCCGAGCTCGCGGTGGAAAGAGTCCACTGTGCGGCTGCCGCGGATCGACAGCAGCTTGGCGATCCTGCCCTGCACTGTCTCCACCGCTTCGACCACTGCTGGATGTGACGGCTCGACCTTGGGGAACGGACCCTCCGCCAAATAGTCGTTGACGGTGTTCGGGAGGACGAAGTAGCCGTCGGCAAGACCCTGCATCAAAGCGCTGGCACCCAGCCGGTTTGCACCATGATCGGAGAAGTTCGCCTCGCCCAGGACATAAAGCCCCGGAATGGTGGACTGCAGGTCATAATCGACCCAGAGGCCGCCCATCGTGTAGTGCACCGCGGGGTAGATCCGCATTGGCGTCTCGTAGGGGTTCTCGCCGGTGATCTGGGCGTACATGTCGAAGAGGTTGCCGTACCTGGCTTCGACGCCCTTGCGGCCCAATCGTTTGATCGCGTCCGCAAAGTCGAGGTATACCCCAAGTCCGCCCGGACCTACGCCGCGCCCTTCGTCGCACACGTTCTTCGCGGCCCGAGAGGCGATGTCACGCGGCACCAGGTTGCCGAAGGAGGGGTACATCCGCTCGAGGTAATAGTCCCGATCCTCCTCCAGAATGTGCCGCGGATCCCGCTTGTCCTCCCCGCTCTTAGGCACCCAGATCCGACCGTCGTTGCGCAGTGACTCGCTCATCAGGGTCAGCTTCGACTGATACTCACCCGACACCGGGATGCAGGTCGGATGGATCTGGGTGAAGCAGGGATTGCCGAAGTACGCACCCTTGCGATGAGCCCGCCAAGTCGCGGTGACATTGCAGCCCATGGCATTGGTCGACAGGAAGAACACGTTGCCGTAGCCACCCGTGGCCAGCACCACGGCGTCAGCGAAGTGAGTTTGGATCTCCCCGGTGATCATGTCGCGAATCACCACGCCGCGAGCTTTGCCGTCCACGACGATCAGCTCGAGCATCTCGTGCCTGGTATGCATCTGAACGCTCTTGGCCGCAACCTGGCGCTCCAACGCCTGATATGCACCGAGTAAGAGCTGCTGCCCGGTCTGGCCGCGGGCATAAAACGTCCGTGATACCTGCACGCCGCCGAAGGACCGGTTGTCCAGTAGTCCGCCGTACTCCCGAGCGAACGGCACGCCCTGGGCGACGCACTGGTCGATGATTTCAACGCTGACCTGCGCCAGCCGATAGACGTTGGACTCGCGGGCCCGGAAGTCGCCGCCCTTGACGGTGTCGTAGAAGAGCCGGTAGATCGAGTCGCCGTCGTTGCGGTAGTTCTTTGCCGCGTTGATGCCGCCCTGGGCCGCGATCGAGTGCGCGCGTCGCGGCGAATCCTGATAGCAGAAGCTGGTGACCTGGTAGCCCGCCTCGCCTAGCGTGGCCGCGGCCGAGGCCCCCGCCAAGCCGGTGCCGACGATGATGACCGACAGCTTGCGCCGGTTTGCCGGGTTGACCAGCTTGGCCTGGAACCGGCGCTTGTCCCAACGCTCTTCGATGGGCCCGCCAGGCGCCTTGGTGTCGTGGATGTCTGCACCCTCGGCATAGAAGGCGTTCGCGTCAAGGGAGGCGAAGCCGGACTCCCCGTTGACCGAGGCTTCGATGATGGACGGCTCCGGCTCGACCTGCGGTTGCTCGGGGATTTGAGGCTGCTCGTCGTCTTGGAGCCAGGGGATTTTCATTTCAGCCAATCCATCCAAAGAAAATGCTGTAGGGAGGAAGCAGGAAGCCAATTGTCAGGACACCGGCTACGAGATGAGCCAGGCCATTGAGCCGGCGCCGAGCCCGGTTGGAGGTGTTGGCGCCCAGCGTCGTCAGCGCGCTCCAAACTCCGTGTCGGACGTGGAAGCCGACCGCAAGCATCGCCGCCGTATAGGACAGCAGCACCCACCAGATCTGGAAGCCGTTGACCAGGCGCGTATAGGGATCGTCTGCCGCCCCACCGGGATGGATAGAGTTCCACGTCAAGTGCAGCAGGTGATAGATCACGAAGAGCAGGATGATGATTCCGCCCCAGCGGAGCGTGAAGGAAGCGTAGGTGCGCTGCACACCGAGCTTGGTCCTGCTGGTTTGATATCGCTTCGCACCGCCACGCGCCCGGTCAGCCCGGGCCCAGAGCCGAAACGCTGAGTAGGCGTGTATCACAACGCTGGCGATCAACACCACGCGGATGACCCACAACGCGCCGCTGCGAGGCAGGATCGGCTCGCCAAGCGTACGAAGGTGCTCGGCGTAGGTGTTGAACGCCTCGGCGCCGGCAAAGGCCTTGAGGTTGCCATACATGTGGGCGATCAGGTAGCCGATCATGATCAGCCCGGTGACCGCCATGAGCGCTTTCACGACCACGGTCGATCGAGCCGCCTGCTGCGGCCGCGCCAGTCGCGTTATCGCCACGCAGCCACCCTAGAACCCCGATCCTCGCCGATCGAGGCCAGACCACCCTGCTAACTGGTGTCTTTCGCCACAATCGAGCGAGCCGCCCAGAAAGCTAGTGCCAGCGACCATTGGGGCGCCCAAGGGCTTGTGCTCAACAAGTTTCAGCAGAAGGCGAAGCGGCTGGCGGCAGGAGGTCTGGACGACGTTCCCGGGTTCGAGCGAGCGCCTGCTTTCGCCGCCACTCAGTGATCTTGGCATGGTTGCCGCTGAACAAGATCTCCGGTACGTCGAAGCCGCGCCAGCTCGGCGGTTTGGTGTAGACCGGATACTCGAGCAGTCCCTGTTGAGCTGCGGAGTGGGATTCCTCAGTCAGTGATTCCGGGTTGCCAAGCACGCCCGGCAGCAGCCGGATCACCGACTCGACGATCACCAGTGCCGCGGCCTCCCCACCGGCCAAGATGTAGTCGCCGAGGCTCAGTTCCTCGACCCGCATCCGGCTAGCGGCATAGTCGACAACCCGGGCATCGATGCCTTCGTAGCGTCCGCAGATGAACAGCAGATGATCTTGCTCGCTCAAATCCTTGGCGAGCTCCTGGCCGAACAGGCGACCGGCTGGCGTGGGGACCACCAGTGTCGAACGGTCGGATGTCAGGCTGTCCAAAGCCTCACCCCATGGCTCTGGCCGCATCACCATTCCGGGGCCTCCGCCGTACGGGGTGTCGTCGACAGTCCGATGCCGATCGTGGGTCCAGGCCCGAAGATCGTGCACGCCGAGCTGTACCAGCCCGGATTGGATTGCCTTGCCGACTAGGGAGAGCCGCAGGGGTTCGAAGTAGTCGGGAAAGATCGAGACGATGTCGATCCGCATTATTCGGCGGTTTCGTTCAGGAGTCCTGCCACATCGGCGACCTGCAGCCATCCCTGCTCGAGGTCAACATGCGGTACCAGAGATTCCACGAATGGAACCAACCGCAGGCCCTGGGACGTGTCGACCTCCAGCAAATCCTGCTGAGGCAGGTGCAGGACTGAGACGACCTGTCCCGCTTCTGCTCCCTCCCCGGTTCGCACGGTCAGCCCGATGAGCTGACGGTCATAAAACTCCCCTACCCCGGCTGGTCGTTCGTTCGGCGGGACGTCGGCAACTAGCAGGATGCCGCGCGCGGTTTCGGCAGCAGTGCGATCGGGTAGCTCCTGAAATCGCACCAAACGCTGGCCGGCATGATTCCGGGAGGAGACGACGGTGAAAACGCGGTCGGAGTCCTCTGCGCGGAGCTGCTGACCTGAGGCGAACCGCCGGTCGGGTTCATCGGTCCGCAGCTCCACGGCGACCTCTCCCTGGACGCCGTGCGCATGGCCGATGACCCCGACGACGACTTCGATGGTCTCAGACACGGCAAGCGGCCTGGAATCTCAGCGCTGGCGGCCCCGCGGGCCGTTACGTCCATTGGTTGCACCGCGAGCTGGGCGATCCACGTCGACGAAGTCGATTCTGACCTGTTCTCGTCCGGAGAGCGCGCTGATCACGGTCCGCAACGCCGTGGCAGTGCGGCCGGACCGGCCGATCACCTTGCCGATGTCGGCAGGATTGACGCGGACCTCCAGCATCCGACCGCGGCGCAACTCCTTGTCCCGGACCGTGACGTCGTCGGGATGCGCCACGATGCCTCGTACCAGGTGCTCCAGGGCATCTGCCAGCACGTCAGGCCTCGCTGGTTTCGGCCGCAGCCACGCCCGCGTCGGCCGCCTGCTGCGCCTCCGCGGCGGTCCCCTCAACGGTCGTCCCGGGAGCGGCTTCCTTCTTCGGTGCCGCCTTCTTGGCAGAGGTCACCGCTGCAGAGCTGGGTTCCCTGCTGGTTTCGGCAAGGGCAGCGTTGAACGCTTCGGTTTTGTTCTTCTTTCCCTTCTGCGGTTCGACACCGGAAGGTGTGCTGTCGCCGGAGAACTTCTGCCAGTCACCAGTGCGCTTGAGCAGGGCAACGACTGCCTCGGTTGGCTGGGCCCCGACCGACAGCCAGTAATGAGCTCGCTCCGAATTGACCTCGATCACCGACGGATCGTTCTTGGGGTGATACTTACCGATTTCCTCGATCGCCCGACCGTCACGCTTTGTGCGGGAGTCAGCGACCACGATGCGGTAGTGCGGCGACCGGATCTTGCCGAGTCGCTTCAGACGAATCTTGACGGCCACGTGTGTGGTTTCTCCTGTGTTGTTCAATGGCCAGGCGTTACTCCGGCCGGAAACGGTGATCCCATCTCACGCGGTGGGGAACACGCACGCGATGATCTCTCTGCTGGCCAGTGCCGTACGGGGTGGGAGGGCACCACACGACACAGCTGCGCCTTGCATTGTGCCAAATCCGGCGGGTGGATGCGAACTGCACGATCTAGCCTTCCGGCATGAAAACTCAAGCTGAAGATCTGCGGATCGACGATCGCACGGTCGCCGTGGTCCGCCCGATCGACGACGGGCCATGGCCGGGCGTGCTGATGTTCCACGAGATCTTCGGCATCGACGGCATGCTGCGGCGGCATGCGCGGCGCCTGGCGTCAGCCGGTTACGTCGTCTATGCACCCGACCTCATCGGCGAGGGCCCCTGGCTGGGCTGTATCCGGTCCACCTTTCGCGCCTTCCGCGCCCGGGCGGGCAAGCCGTTCGAGGTCATCGAATCCTGCCGCCAGCAGCTGCGGGCCGACCCCGGCTGCACTGGCAAGGTCGGTGTAATCGGCTTCTGCTTCGGCGGCGGATTTGCGCTGCTGTTGTCTGCGGACGGGTACCACGCCAGCTCGGTCAACTACGGCGAAATCCCGGACGACGTCGACGACATCGCATCCCGGGCGTGTCCCATCGTCGCCAGTTACGGCGGCAAGGACTGGCTGGCCGGCGATGTTCCAGCATTGAAGGCCGCACTGGATGCCCACTCGGTGCCGTACGACCTGAAGGTCTACCCCAGTGCCGGGCACACGTTCCTCAATGACGAAATCAACGGGCCGGGCTGGTTCCGATTTGTGGCACGACACTTGCAAAGGTTCACCCATGCGGGGCCAGAGCCGGCCGCCGCGGCCGATGCCTGGAGTCGCATCGAGAGCTTCTTCGCCGAACACCTTCGTTCACCAGCTAGCCCGGAATGACTTGGACTGGCTAGCGCACCACGTTCCCGCGCAAGATCACATGACGGGGTGAGCGGAGCACGTCAAGATCAGCCCGAGGATCGGCATCAAAAACGACCAGATCGGCCGGTACGCCCTCCTCCAGTAGGTCGGGGTGAGCCAGCCAACGCCGGGCGCGCCACGACCCTGCTCCCAGCGCATAGTCCGCAGAACTGAACTGCGCCAGCGCAGCAATCTCCCGGCCGACAAGTCCGTGGGGTACAAACCCGCCAGCGTCTGTCCCGGCATAGATCGGGACACCCGCTTCCCGAGCGGCGGCAAATCGCTCGAGGCGCGCGGCGTACAAGGCTCGGATGTGCTTGGCGTAGGCCGGGAATCTCTCATCCCCGGCCCGGGCGTATGACTCGAAGTTGTCCAGCTGCACCATTGTGGGCACAAGGGCAACCTGCCGCTCCGCCATGATCGCGATCAGATCATCGTCAATGCCAGTGCCGTGCTCGATGCCGTCGATCCCGGCGGCGAGGAGCTCCGCGACGGCCTGCTCACCAAAGACGTGGGCGGTCACTCGACAGCCCAACTGATGCGCCCGGTTGATGGCCGCTCGGGCTACCTCCGGCGGCCACAGCGGAGCAAGATCCCCGATGTCGCGGTCGATCCAGTCCCCTACGAGCTTGATCCAGCCGTCCCCACGGGACGCCTGCCGCTCGACGGTCGCCACCAGCTCGGCTGGCTCGACCTCTTCGCCATAATTGCGCAGATAGCGCCTGGGTCGCGCGATGTGCCGACCGGCACGGATGATCTTGGGCAGATCGGGGCGTTCATCCATCCAGCGAGTGTCGGCGGGGCTGCCGGCGTCCCGCAGCAGCAAGGCTCCAGCCCCACGGTCGGTGATCGCGTGCTGTTCGGCGACGTCGTCGGGTACCGGCCCGTTGCTCTCCAGGCCGACGTGACAATGGGCGTCGACCAGTCCGGGCATCAGCCATACATCGGTGGCCAAGGTTTCGGCGTTTTGGACCGGCTCGGTGCGGATCCTGCCGTCGACCACCCAGAGTTCACGTCGGTCGCCGAATGGCAGGACGACGCCACTCAGATGCAGCCGATTTGTCATCTCCTACTTGCCGAGCCGGCCACGCAGCTCCGGCGGCAGCTGGAAGTCCGCCATCGCCTGCTCCAAGGCCTTCTCGTCGAACTCACCACCGCCGAATGCTGCGGTGGCGTCTCCGCCGCCAAAGGCTGCCGCCCGTCCAGCCTGCTGCTGACTGCGCTTGGCCGGATTGCCGGACACGCCGCGGCCGCTCTTCTTCTTCGACGACTGCCGGGCCGGCTGCTTGCGGCCGGCGGGCAGCCCCGGCATCCCTGGCATCTTTCCGGTGGCCAGTGAGCTCATCATCTTCCGAGCTTCGAAGAACCGGTTCACCAGTGAATTGACATCGGAGACCTCAACGCCGGCACCTCGCGCGATCCGGGCCCGCCGCGACCCATCGATGATCTTGGGATCATCTCTCTCGGCAGGAGTCATGGAATGGATGATCGCCTCGATGCGATCGACATCCCGCTCGTCAATGTTATTGATCTGGTCCTTGATCTCTCCCATCCCCGGCAACATTCCGAAGATCTTGGACAGCGGCCCCATCTTGCGGACCATCTGCATCTGCTGCAGGAAATCCGCCAAGCCGAACTCGCCGCCTTGACCGGCCAGCTTGGCTGCTGCCTTGGCCGATTGCTCGGCGTCGAAGGTCCGCTCCGCCTTCTCGATCAAGGTGAGCATGTCGCCCATGCCCAGGATCCGGCCCGCCATACGGTCCGGATGGAAGATGTCGAAGTCTTCGAGCTTCTCCCCATTCGACGCGAATGCGATCGGACG
>Ga0126312_10003037_pt1 | contig 11291 bp, 9 predicted proteins | sample Plot104A_FD_92537 | JGI IMG/M metagenome (GOLD analysis project Ga0126312, IMG submission 92537) | Serpentine soil microbial communities from UC McLaughlin Reserve, CA, USA - Plot104A | ecosystem: Environmental > Terrestrial > Soil > Grasslands | place: USA: UC McLaughlin Reserve, Lake County... | reverse complement strand
TTCGCCGGCTGTGGCGAGGAGCTCGTGCATCGCTGGGAGGAGGGCGAGCGCCGCATCCCGCTGAAGGGCGTGCTCGCCAAGGTGCCTGGAGTGCTCGTCCCCCTGTTCATCGTCGGGTTCCTCCAGGCGCTGGCCGTCGCAGTGGGCACCGTGCTACTCGTCGTCCCCGGCTTCGTCGCGCTCACGTTCCTGTCGGTCGTCGGCCCGGTGGTGGTCGCCGAGCGCTCCGGTGTCCGCGGGGCGTTTCGGCGCAGCATCCGGCTCGTGCGCGGGAGCGGCTGGCGGGTATTCGCGGTGATGCTGGGGGTCGAGGTCCTGGCCGCGCTGGTGGGCATCGCCGTCGGGCTGATCCTCTCGACCCTCGGCGAGACGCCCGACGAGCCGGTCGGCCTGGCCATCGGCGAGACCTTCACCCTGCCGCTCGAGGCCCTCGCCGTGCCGGTCATGTACTGGCGGCTACGCGAGAAGGAGGAAGCCGAGCTGAGCGTCAGCCCGCCAGCGCCATCCCGCGCCGACCGCCCCGCTTGACCGCGTACAGCGCGGCGTCGGCGGCACGGTAGAGCGGTCAGCCGCCTGATGGGATCTCAGAGCATCGGCCCGGATGATCGGCACGACCCTTAGCGGCTGGCGGATCTCTACGCGCCGTTACTGCAGTCGGCCAAGCGTCCGCCAAAGCTGCTGCGTATCGCCGACGATCCATGCCGCGGCGATCCGGCCGGCGGCGATCCGGAAGAGGCCGGCGCCGACATACTCCACGCGCTTGCCGGTCGGCTCCACGTCCTGGAGCTGCCCTCGGTGCGTGCCGGTCCAGGTCAGCCGCGCCGCGACGCGGTCGCCGCAGCCGAAGAGTTCCTCGACCTCGTTGTGCCAGTCCGGAAACGCCGCCCTGAAGCGTTCGACATAGGTCTTGAACTGGTTGCGCCCGCGGCTCGTCACACCGAGCGATCCCCGAAAGACGAAGCCCTCGGCGAGGATTTCGTCGGCGACCGCGAGCTGCCAACGGTTCCACAGCTCCTCGTAGAAGCGGCGCACGAGCGCCTCGCTGCCCGACGTCACTTGATCGTCCGTCCTTTCGCGTGGTCGGCCTTCGCCCGTCGCGGCTTGAATCCTCCTGCGGCCGCCGCGGCACGGTGATGGGCGCGTGTCGGTCTCGTCGCCGCTGCCGCTCCCGGCGCATCGGCCGCGCCCGCCTGGCTCGCGCCCACCGCCTTCTGCACGCCGGAAGCCTCGTCCGAGGACGCCGCCGCGCGGGCTGAAGCCGTCGTGGACGCAGGCGGCGATGCGGTCGTACAACCGCGGCGCGGAGGTGCGGGGAACGACCATGAGCGGCTGATCGGCGAGCGCGTGCTCGCCGAGCACCTCCACCGGCTCCCATGACCTTCCGCCAGGGAAGACGTGGTATACGAGTAGGCGACGGATGCTCTCGTGGCTGGCCAAGCGACTGCTGGACCGCAACCTCTCGCGGCTGAACGCAGGCGACCCCCGGCCGCTGCTGCGGATGGATGCCGACGACATCCGCTTCCGGTTCCCTGGCGACAGCTCGTGGGCGGGCGAGATCCACGGCAAGCCCGCGCTGGCGCGCTGGCTGCAGCGCTTCGTCGACACCGGCCTCCATATCTTCGCCGACGAGGTCGTCGTGGGCGGCCCGCCGTGGCGGATGACCCTGTGCATCCGCGGCCACGACTATCTGCGCTCGCCCGAGGGCGAGCTGGTCTACGAGAACCGCTACGTCATCTGGGGGCATATGCGGTGGGGCAAGCTGCGCGAGTACGAGGTCTACGAGGACACGCAGCGCAGCAAGGCGCTCGACGAGTACCTCGCCGCCGGCGACGTCACCGCGGCGGCCTCCTGATTCACCGCGCCAGCGGGTAGCTGGCGTGGATGCGATCGTCGGGGTCGAGCTGGGACTTGAGGTGCCGCAGGCGCTCGTAGGCGTCGGGGGTGAAGAACGAGCGGGGGTCGCGCGGCGCGTCGGCGAAGTTGAGCGAGGACTGGTCCGCGGTCCACGGGGCCAGCGCTTCCTCGATGCCGGTGATGCACGTGCTCACCGCCGCCGCCTGCTCGGGGTCGGGGGCCGCGCCGACGGCGCTGACGACGTAGCCGGCTTCGAGCCGCTCGAGCGCCGCCGGCTCGGCCGGCGGACGTGCGAGCGCGCCGCCGAGGTGACGCACGTCGAGCGATATGAGCGGCGCCCCGGACTGCGCGCCGGCGAGGCGCACGATCGCCTCGATGGCGTCGGCCGGGAGGTCGCGTAGCAGGATCCCGTCCACGACCCCCGGGACGGGTTGGGCCGGGTCGCCGTGCAGAAGGATCAGCTCCTTGGCGGGGATGGTCGCGATCGTGTCCTCCTCGGGGCCCAGCGCGCGCAGCGGCGCAAGCAGCTCGTCGGCCTCGGTGCGGTCGCCGAGGTAGATCGCCTCTACGACGGCGAATGCCCGGCCGCGCAGGTGCTCGGGCACCATCGGCAGCGGCGGGAAGCGCCGGTAGCGGCCGATCGTGCTCAGCGCGTCGGGAACGGCGCCCTCGGTCAGCTCGCGCCAGGCGTGCAGGACCTCGTCGCCGCGCTCGGCCGGCCACGAGAGGACGCCGGCGTAGGCCTCGGCGATCGGGAGGAGCCGGAGCTCGAGCGCGGTCAGGACCGCGAAGCCTCCGCCGCCGCCCCGGACCGCCCAGTGGAGGTCGGGCTCGCGCTCGCGGTCGACATGGACGACCTGGCCCTTGGCGGTCACGAGCTCGGCCGCTTCGATCTGATGGGCGGCGAGGCCGTGGGTGCGTGCGATGAGGCTGACGCCGCCCCCGAGTGCGTAGCCGACGACGCCGACGTCGGGGCCCGACCCTCCGAGCGGGGCGAGCCCGTACCTCGCGGCCGCCTCGGCGACCTCGGCCGCCTGCACCCCGGCCGCGAGGCGAGCGATACGCCGGTCGGGGTCGATCGTGAGATCGCGCATGCGCTCGGTCTTGAGCAGGAGGGTGTCGGAGAGGTCGCCGAGCGGGCCTGCGCGGTGGCCGGTGGCCTGCGGGGCGGCGCGCAGGCCGCACTCGGCCGCCAGCCGCAGCGCCTCGACCACCTCCTCGGTGGAGCGCGGGAAGGCGACCGCCGCGGGCCTTTGGTCGACGGCGAGGTTCCAGGCCTGGCGCGCCTTGTCGTAGTCGGGATCGTCGGGGCGGATGAGATCCATCGCCGCCGGGTTCTACCCGAAGCGACGCTCGTCAGTCGGCTCCTCAGCGCCGCTCCAAGCACCAGCGCGCCAGCGGCGCGGGGCGTTCGCGGGCGGTGGCCATCGGCGAGGCACCACCCAACCGCGTCCGCGCCCCGGGTGGTTGCGAACCCGTAATCGAGCGGCGACGCGCGCGAATTGAGGTCAGCCGGCCAGCGCCGCCCGCACCCGCTCGCCGAGCATGGCAATCCGCTGCACCGGCTCGTTGCTGAAGACGAACCGGACGTGGCGGTCGGCCACCTCGCCGCCCCATCCGCGCATCTGCGTGGCGGCGACCTTGTGCTCGAGCAGCCGGGCCGATGCATCGCCGCAGTCGAGCCCGAGCTCGCGGACGTCGAGGAGCGCTGCCCAGCCCCCGTCGGGCTTGACGACGGGCAAGCCGTCGAGCTGGCGCAACATCTCGTCGCGGCGACGCTGCCACTCCGCGTTGGCGGCGGCGAGATCGTCGTCGCCGACCCGCAGCGCCTCGCGCGTGCCGATCTGGGCGAAGCCGCTCGCGACCAGGCCGTTGTAGATCTGGCAGCGGCTCATGGCGTCGGTCAACGCGGCCGGCATCACCACCCAGCCGATGCGCCAGGCGATCATGCGCTGCTCGAAGGTAGGCGCCCCGACGGTCACCGTGCGGTCGCGCATGCCCCGCATGGCGGCCGGCTGGCGCGGCTGAAGGCCGTCGTAGAGCACGCCCTCGAAGCCGCCCCAGTACAGAAGCCACAGGTCGCGCTCGACGCAGAGCGACGCGATCGCCTCCCACTCGGCGTCGCATGCCACCCACCCGGTCGGGAACGAGGCGTTGTTGATGAACACGACGCGCGTCCGGTCGGTGACCGCGGCGCGCAGCGCGTCGAGGTCGAGCCGCCACGAGCCGGTGCCGGCGTGCAGCGGCACCAGCGCCGGCACCGCGCCGGCCAGGCGCACCCGGTTGACCATCCCGGCGTAGGTCGGGTCGGTGAGGATCACCTCGTCGCCGGGATCGGTGAGGCAGAGCAGCGCGTCGAGCATCGCCTCGCCCTCGCCGCAGGTGATCACGACCTCGCGGAGCGGGTCGTAGGCCGGCGCGCCCCGGCGCGCCAGGTACTCGACCACCGCCTCCTTGAGGTCGGCGCGGCCGTTGAACGGCAGCCAGCTGTTCGCGTCGTCGGTGCCGACGGCGGCACGGGTCGCCTCGACGGCGATGGCCGGCGGAGCGACATCCGTGTCGAGATTCTCCATCCGCAGGACGTCGGGATCGTCCCCGGCCGCAGCGGCGACCTTGTCGATGTTGAAGCCGGGGATGTCCTTGAGCCGCTCGCCCGCCACGAGCCAACCCTACGCCCAGCCCGGAAAGTCGCAAACACAGGTCGAGACCGGGCGATATACATCCCGGGTGCTGTGGCTGCGCAAGCATGCGCTCCGCGTGGTCGCTGTATTGGGCACCGCGGCGCTCCTGACGATTGCCGTGCTGGCGATGACGGGCTCGGTGCTCTCGCGGGTGCACGAGATCGAGGGCGAGCGGGGTGGCACGCTGACCGTCGTCTCGCTCGAGGGCTCGCCCGACCTCGATCCCGCCCGCATCAACGACGTCTACGGGACGATGATCGCGCGCGCGGTGCAACGCATGCCCTACACGTTCCGGCCCGACCGGGACGAGGGTCCGCAGCCCGACCTCGCCGAGGGAACGCCCGAGATCTCCGACGACAGCCGGCGGGTGACGATCACCATCCGCTCGGGCGTCCACTTCTCGCCGCCGGTGAACCGCGAGGTGACCGCGCGCGACGTGGCCTATGGCATCGCCCGCGGCTTCCTTCCCGGGGTCGACTCGCCGGCCGCCCGGCTGTACTTCGGCGACGTGGAGGGCATGGCCGAGGTGGCGGCGGGCCGGACCACGCTGCCGCCGGGGTTGCGGACCCCCGACGACCAGACGCTGGAGATCCGCCTGCGCGCACCCACCGGCCGGCTGGTGGCCCAGGCCCTGACCCTCCCGCTGGCGGCGCCGGTCCCGCCCGAGTACGCCCGCCGCTTCGACCGCCTGCCGCGCTCGACCTACGGGCGCCATCAGGTGTTCACGGGCCCGTACCGGATCGCCGGTGACCGGGCCGGTTTGCTCCCGGCGGCCGACGCCCCGCGGATCACGTTGGAGCGCAATCCGGCCTGGGACTCGGAGGAGGACTTCCGCCCGGCGTTCGTCGACCGGATCGTGCTCGAGCAGCGCTCGCCCGGAGCCGTTGCACTCGCACGGCGGGTGCTCGGCGGCCGCGGGGCGGTGACCGCGACCGAGCCGGCGCGGGCCGACCTCGTCGGAGCACTGCGCGCGCGTCGAGCCCAGGTCGCCCTGCCGCTGGCGGGCGAGATCACGTTCATCGCGCTGAACACGCGGCTGGCTCCGTTCGACGACCCCGACGTGCGACGCGCGGTGTCGGCAGCTCTCGATCAGGGCGCCCTTCGCGAGGCGCTGGGCGGCGCCGCGGTGGGCGCGGTTCCGACCCACTGGATCCCACCGGGCCTCCCGGGCTTCGCGCAGGCGGGAGGTCGGGCGGGCCCGGGCGTCGACTTCCTCGCCTTCCGGCGTGGAAACGTCGCGCTCGCGCGCCGCTATCTCCGCCGAGCCGGCTACGCCCGGGGGCGGATCACCGGTCTTCCTCCGCTCGAGCTCGTCGCCCGCCGCCAGGCGTCAGGGGCGGCGTTTGCCGCCGAGACCCGCGACGCGCTCGCGGCGCTCGGACTGCGCAGCCGCGTGCGCTTTCTCGCCTTCGCGCCGTTCATCCGCGCCTGCTCGCGCGCTCCCCGCGTGGCTGCCTGCTTGGGGTACCGCTGGCAGCGCGACCTCGACGACGCCGCCTCCGTGCTCCCCCCGCTGTTCGGCGCCCGGGGGCTCCGCGCCGGGACCAACGTGTCGCGGTTGTCCGACCCTTCGCTTCAGGGCATGATCGACAAGGCGGTGACGACGACCGGCGAGGCGGACCGCGCCGAGCGCTGGGCTGACGTCGACCGGCGGGTGACCGAGCTCGCGCCCGGAGTGCCGATCGTCTGGAACCGCGAGCCGAACCTGCGGTCCAAGGACGTCAAGGGCGTGCTGGATCGCGACCTCGCTGCCTGGGCCCTCAGCTTCACCTCGCTGCGGGCGCCATGAGCGAGGCGCCGCCGACGGGCAGCCCCCTGCGGTTCGCCACGACCCTGCTGACCAGGCAGCCCCGAGCTGTGGCGCTGCTGGTGGTGCTGAACGCCGCGATCATCGGGATGACGCTGGTCACGCCGCTGCTGACGGGACTGGCCGTCGAGCGGATCGACGCCGGCGACCTCTCCGGGACCGATGGCGCATTTGCCGCCGCGCTCGGGATCGCGCTGGCGGGGTTGCTCGCGGCGACCTTCTCCGCGGCTGCCGGGGTCGTCAACAGTCGGGTCTCCGCAGAGATCGAGACCGACCTGCGCTCCCGGCTCTACCGCCACTTCCAGGTCGTCGACCCGCGGGTGCTGGACGCTCGGCCGACCGGCGACCTCATCTCGCTCGCCAGCACCGAGCTGTTCCCGATCGCACAGTTCTTCGGGAACCGGCTCGCCCGCGGCCTGCAGGGCGTGGTCACGATGGTGCTCGCCGGCGTGATCATGGTCTGGCTCGAGCCGCTGCTTGCGCTCCTCGCGCTGGCGCCGCTGCCGATCGGCGTCGTGATCCTGGCCACCTACACGCACCGGGCCAGGCCGAAGCTGCTCGAGGCCCGCCGCGCGATGGGAGCGCTGTCGACGTCACTGCAGGAGACGCTCGCCGGGGCGGCGACGGTGCGCGCCTACGCACGCGAGTCCGAGCAGCGCGAGCACTTCGCCCGCGCCGCCGAACGGGTGTTGGACGCCTCGCTCGCCGTCAACCGGATGGGCGCCCGCTCGCTGACGGCGGTCGACATGCTGCCGCTCCTGGGTTCGGCGGTCGTCGTGATCGTCGGTGGGCGACTGGCGATCTCCGGCGAGCTCTCGGTCGTCGACTTCTCGGTCTTCTACACGTACGTCGTGATGCTGGTTCCCTCGGTGCAGGCGGTCGGTGTCACGCTCGGACAGGCCCAGCCGGCGTTCGCGAGCCTGAGGCGGGTGCTCGAGGCGTTGCAAGCGCCGGCGCAGCGCTCCCCCAGCGATCCGCCTCTGCCCGCCGCACCGGCCGGGGTACGGATGCGCGGCGTGCGGGCCGAGACCCCCGGAGGCGATCCGATCCTCGATCGAGTCGACCTCGACGTCCCGCCCGGCGGGACCGTCGCGGTGCTGGGGACGACCGGATCCGGCAAGTCCACGTTGCTCGCCCTCGTCAACCGCCTGCGCGATGCCGGCGGCGGGAGCGTCGAGGTCGCAGGAGTGCCGGTGGGCGAGGTTGAGATCGGATCGCTCCGGCACGCAGTGGGGACCGCGACCGACGACAACTTCCTGTTCTCGGGCACGGTGCGCGAGAACATCGCCTTCGCGCGTGCAGACGCCTCCCTCGACGACGTGCAAGCAGCCGCCCGCGCGGCGCAGGCGCACGACTTCATCGCGGCCTTGCCGGACGGGTACGACACGGTCCTCGGGGATCGCGGGGTCGGCCTCTCGGGAGGCCAGCGTCAGCGCGTGGCGCTGGCGCGGGCGCTCCTGGCCGAGCCGGCCATCCTGCTGCTCGACAACGCCACCGGCAACCTCGATGCGCTGACCGAGGCCGCTGTCCTCGACGAGCTGGACACCGCGCGCGCCGCGGCGCCGGCCACGCGGATCGTGGTCGGCTATCGCCCCGCGGTCTTGCGGCGCGCCGACGAGGTGGTGGTACTCGAGGACGGCCGAATCGTCGAGCGCGGCACGCATGACGCGCTCCTGCTTGCGAGCGCGCGCTATCGAGCGCTCGTCGGCGTCGACGCCGACGGCGATCCAGAGGGGGGCGCGCAGTGAGCGCCACTCCCGAAGGCACGGCTGGTGGCGGTCGCAGCGCGCTGCTGCGCGAGTTGCTGGCCCCGTACCGCCGCCGGGTGATCGCGGCGATGACGGCGACGGTGCTGTCGACGGCAGCCAAGCTGGCGCCCCCATACCTCGCTGGGCTCGTCGTCGACGACGTCGTGGAGACCGGGTCGACGCGGACGCTCGTGCTGATCGCGATCGCGCTCGTCGTAACCCTCGCAGTGGCGTGGCTGGCCCAGACGGCGGAGACGTGGCTCGTGGGCGACTTCGGTCAGCGGGCGCTCATGGACCTGCGGTTCCGGCTGGTCGAGCATCTCCAGACGCTGCCCATGCGCTACTACGACCGGGCGAGCGCGGGGCGTGTGATGTCGAGGGTCACCAACGACGTGGAGGCACTCAACAACGTCGTGACCGGTGGGTTGAACCAGCTCGTCTCCAACGCCCTCCTGGTCGTCGGGACGGTGGTCGTCCTGCTCGTGCTCGACTGGCGGATGGCGTTGGTGGCAGCGTTCGTGTTCCCGCTGGTGGTGATCGTGGCGGCCTCGTTTCAGCGCGTGGCGGGACCCGTGTGGCGGAAGGCCAGCGACGCGGTCGCGCAGGTGACGACGTACATGGCGGAAGGTCTCTCCGGACGCGCTGTCGTTCGCGCCTTCGGGCAGGAGGAGCGCCACCTGGCCGGCTTCGACCGCCACAACGAGGAGACCCAGATGCGGATCATGCGCTCGAATGCGCTCTGGCGCACGATCCTCCCGCTCGTCGAGCTCTTGATCGCGGTGACCATCGCGGCGGTCATCGTGTACGGCGCGCGCGAGGCGGTGGGCGGCGCCGTCGAGGTGGGACTGATCGTCTCCTTCACCGCGTACCTGCGCCAAGCGCTCGCCCCGCTCCCGCAGCTGACCGTGCTGGTGGGCAACTTCCAGCAGGCGGCGACCGCGCTCGAGAAGCTCGACGAGATCCTCGCCGAGTCGCCGGACCCAGGCCAGCTCCCCGGCCGCCGCCCGGCGCCCGCGCTGCGCGGCGAGCTGGCCTTCGAGCACGTCATGTTCGCCTACGAGGACGAGCACTGGATCATCCACGATGTCGACGTCAAGATCGAGGCCGGTCAGACAGTGGCGTTCATCGGCCATTCCGGCTCGGGCAAGAGCACGCTGGTCAAGCTCGCGGTCGGGTTCTACGACCCGCAGCGCGGCCGCGTGCGCTACGACGGCATCGACCTGGCTCAGCTCGACCTCGCAAGCGTGCGCCGCCAGGTCGCGCTCGTCGCCCAGGAGCCGTTCCTGTTCGCCGGCAGCGTGGCGCACAACATCGCCTGGGCCAGGCCCGGCGCGAGCGTCGACGACGTGCGCGCCGCCGCGGAAGCCGTCGAAGCGCTCGAGGTGTTCGAGCGCCTGCCCAACGGTCTGCGCACGGAGGTCGGCGAGCGCGGCGAGCGACTCTCCGGGGGCCAGCGCCAGCTCGTCTCGCTCGCGCGGGCGACGATCATCGACCCCCGGATTCTCGTGCTCGACGAGGCCACCTCGAGCATCGACGCCGCTACCGAAGCGCGCGTCCAGCGCGGCCTCGCGCGGCTGCTGGCCGGGCGCACCTCGCTGGTCATCGCCCACCGGCTGAGCACGATCCGAGGCGCCGACCGCGTTGTGGTGCTCGAGGACGGACGCGTCGTCGAGCAGGGTTCACCCGCGGAGCTCCGGGCAGCCGGCGGCCACTACGCGCAGCTCGAGGCCGAGTCCGAGCGCGTGGCCTGACCGGCCCGTCTTGGCGGCCGGCGTTGTGCAGGGCCGCGACGATTCCGCTCGCCGCGGCCCTTGTCCAACGGTTGGCCTACTGCTCGGGCGCCGGGGCGGACGTGTCGACCTGCCAGAGGCCGAACTCGTTGCCGTGTGGGTCCGTGCAGGTGGCAAACCAGCCCATGTTCGGGACGGGCCCCGGGTCGTTGGCCTCGCCGCCGAGCTCCTTGACGCGCGCGGCGCCGGCGTTGATGTCCTCCACGAGGAAGTACGACCGGGTCCCGCGCTTGCCCGGCTCCATGTTCGTGATCGCAGCGCCCTGCTGCTCGCCGATCTGCGCCATGTGGTACTCGGACGGCCCGGGGAACGACTCGAACTGCCAGCCCAGGAGTGACCCCCAGAACTCACGACTCCTCCCGGTGTCGTCAGCCGGGATCTCGATGTGCACGATTTGTCCGGGCATGCGTCTCCTTTCGTTCGTTGCATGGGGCATGCCGTTACCAGGCGTTAGACCCTTCCAGTAGGCGAAACTCATCGCAAAAGAAAGGCCCCGCAGTACGGGGCCGACCGGATGGGGGGAGGAGGATTCGAACCTCCGTAGGCTGAGCCGGCGCGTTTACAGCGCGCTCCCTTTGACCGCTCGGGCATCCCCCCGAGGGGCGTCCGAGTCTAGAACTTTGGCGCCCGGCATCGGGGGTCCGGGCTCGACCTCGAAGGCGGCGTACTTCGGCCCGCCGAGCATGATGTGTGTTCCGCCGCCCACCTCATGCGAAGGGATCCACCATCGCCGTCCGTCGGCCGCGGCGACGAAGAGGTAGTCGTAGCGGGAGGGATCGAGGCGCTTGACGATCCCGTTCCAACTCTGATTACCGCCGTGCGTGCACAGAACGCACTCCCAGCGATTTTGGCGCCAATGGGAGCAACTCTTCACCTGGACGCGCACCGCCCGATCGTCGAGGATCGTCATCAGGTCGATGTCGGGACTGTGCCCAAACGGGATGAAGACCGGTGCCCCCCTACGACCAGAGCCACAGCACGGCCGACCGCTCGCCCCAGTCGCCCTGCTCTCGCGGTTTGAGAACTCCGACTCGCACGAACACATGTTCGCAGGCGGGGCGGACGGATTGGCGTGCTTACGATGCGTCCCTGAGGCGCTGCGCCTCGGGCAGGGCCTCGAGCTTCTTCAGCGTGTGGTTCTCGATCTGGCGGATGCGCTCGCGTGTCACGTTGAAGGCCTGGCCGACCTCCTCGAGAGTGCGGGGGCGCTCGCCCGTCAGGCCGAAGCGCATCTCGATCACCTCGCGCTCGCGCGTCGGCAGCGCCGCCAGGGCGCGGCGGACGTTCTCGCGGCGGAGGTTCTCGGAGGCGATCTCGAACGGCGACTCGGCCGTCTGGTCCTCGACGAAGTCGCCCAGCTCGGACTCCTCCTCCTCGCCGATCGGCTTCTCGAGCGAGACCGGCTGCTGCG
>Ga0126312_10003036_pt1 | contig 11295 bp, 11 predicted proteins | sample Plot104A_FD_92537 | JGI IMG/M metagenome (GOLD analysis project Ga0126312, IMG submission 92537) | Serpentine soil microbial communities from UC McLaughlin Reserve, CA, USA - Plot104A | ecosystem: Environmental > Terrestrial > Soil > Grasslands | place: USA: UC McLaughlin Reserve, Lake County... | reverse complement strand
GGCGGCAACCTCGGGCTGGAAGATCGGCGGCACGGGCTGCGGGTGCCGCGGCATCCGCGACCGGCCCCACTCGAACTGCGGCGTGTTGTGCGCCGGCAGCTGGACCATCGTGATCCGGACACGGCTCCCCTCGTGCCGCAGCTCCGTCCGCAGCGCCTCGGTGAAGTTCTTGATCGCGGCCTTCGCCCCGCAGTACGCCGCCTGCAGCGGGATCGCGCGGTACGCGAGCGCCGAGCCGACCTGCACGATCGTGCCCCGGTCACGCGGCCGCATCCGCCGCAGCGCGGCCATCGTTCCCCAGACGGTGCCGTGGTAGGTCACTTCGGTGGCGCGGCGGAACTCCTCCGTCTCGATCTCCCATGTGGGTGCGAAGATGGTCGCCATCGCGTTGTTCACCCAGACGTCGATCGGCCCGAGCTCGCGCTCGACGCGCTCGGCCGCCTCCTCCACCGCGTCCGCGTCGGCGACATCGGTCGCTACGACCAGGGCGCGACCGCCGAGCCCCCGCACCTCTCGGGCCGCGGTCTCGAGCCGCTCCTCGCCACGAGCGAGCAGGGCGACCTGCGCTCCGTACTCGGCGAACCGGCGCGCCACGGCGCGGCCGACACCCGCCGAGGCACCGGTCACGACAACGACTTGAGGCGGCGGCACGCAGGAGTCATCTCCCGCGTGCGCCGGCGCCTAAACGTCGGCCAAATCCTGAGGTTTGAACGCGCGCTTCTTCTTGACGACGACGTACGACTCGTGCCGCTCGACGACGCGCTCGAGCTCAGACGTCTCGTGGCCGGGTGCGATCAGGAACAGGTCGTCGTCGTTCTGCGCGTTCTCGTACTCCGCGATCGTCAGCGAGATGATCTCTGTGCAGTTGGAACGGCCACACGCGCACAAAAAGTCACACTCCTGCTGCGTGGGCTCGACGACCTCGCCGGCCAGCTCGATCGTCTTCTCGGCGATGCGCGCGTTGACCTCCCTCAGGAAGGCCTCGTTCTCCGCCACCCTCTCGGGCTGGGGACCGCTCACAGTACTTCGCATTTTAGCTACTAAAGCTTCTTGAAGCTGATGACCGAAACGCTCGCACCACCCGTCGTCGAGCCGCTGATCCGCGGCCGCTTCGGTCGGCCGTACGTCTATGCGAGGCACTGTGCGTCAACCCAGCTCGAGCTGGACGAGGGCTCGCCCGAAGGGGCCGTCGCGGTCTGCGAGCTCCAAACGGCGGGCCGCGGCCGACTCGGCCGCCGCTGGGAGGCGCCGGAGGGCACGGCGATCCACTGCTCGATCGCACTCCGGCCGCCGCGTACGCGGCACGTGGCGGAGCTGACGCTCGCGGGCGCGCTAGCGACGGCCGAGGCGATCGAGGCGACCGCGGGCGGCGCTGCGCCGCTGATCAAATGGCCGAACGACCTGCTTGTCGACGCGTGCAAGGTGGCAGGCGTGCTCGGTGAACTGCGCGGCGCAACGGTCGTGCTCGGGATCGGAATCAACGTCAATCAGACGGCCGAGCAGCTCCCGGCCGAGGCGAGGCAGGCGCCGGCGTCGCTCCGGACGACCACCGGCCGCGAGCACGAGCGCGCGCCGCTCCTCGCCGAGCTGCTGCTCCGCCTGGAGCGCCACTACGACTCCTGGCGCGAGCACGGCCTCGACGCGCTGCATCACGAGCTGGAGCGGCGGGACTTCCTGCGCGGCCGCGAGGTGCGCGTCGACGGGATCGAAGGACGCGCGTGCGGTATCGACAGGCTCGGGCGCCTCGAGGTCGACATCGCGGGCGAGCGGCGCGTGGTCGAGTCCGGCGAGGTCCGCTACTAGACGGACGCTGCTGGTCCTTCCGCGCCGCTCGACGCGCTCGGCCGAGCGGGGCTGTGGAACCCGAGTTCTCCTACGCGCTCGCGTCCCCGGTTAGGAGCTCGTAGGTCTGAGTCGATTCGTCGGCGAGCGTCGCCCTGACAACGGTCACGTCGTCGCGCGCCGCTGCCGGAACGTCCAAGAAGAATCCATTGTTGGCAAGCTCAGCAGGTCGCCATTCGCCTGACACCAGCACGTCGATTCTGCTGACGTCGTCGTAGGCGACACCGAAGACTTGCACTCCGCCGTTACCCTCCGGTATATCGCTCCAAAACGCGAGCGCACTGAAGTGCAAGCCTGCCACAGATCCAGACGCAGCAGGGTTACCATGAACGAAGCAGTAACCCCCGCCGGCGTTCGAACGATCCTGCGGCGTCAGGCTGTAGCAGATGCCTCCGTTGCTCGGGAATGCGACGAGACGCGAGTCGAAACGCCCCAGCCCCTTGCCGAGGACGTGGAAACCGCTGGGATCTCCATCGTGGTGCTCTAAGGACGCCGCGACGTCGCCCGTGGCGGCGTCAGCGGATTCCGAGAACACGTGGAAGGGGTTTGTCGGCGGATAGGTGTTCCCCGCACCTGAGGACCGCGGCAGCCAAAGGGCGCCGGCCACGATCGCTGAACCAATGATGCCTGCGGCGGCAACAGCTTGCCATGAGCCGAAGGGTCGGCGCCGACGCCCGGGTCGATGTCTCTCGGAGACGTAGTCGTAGAAGGCGAGAGCACTCGGTACCAGCACCAGCAGAAGCACGACGGCAGCTACGATCGCGAACTGACCCGATCGTGCTCCCTCACGGCGCGAACTCTGAACAGATGTCGCGTACGTGTCAAGCGCTACTCGGACACATCGCGTCGGCAGTCGAGGAACGCGGCGGCGGCGCACGGACCTGCCACCCGGCGGCTTGCGGAATGAGCTTTCTTCCGACCTGCTCGCCCCGCCGGGTCGCGGGGCTTAGGCGGAGGCCTCGACCCGGCGCCGTCGTTGCTCGACGACCTCACCCGCCAGCAGCTCCTCGCAGACCCGCTTCGTCAGGACATAAGTGACGGGCGGCCCGGCGAGGATCAGCGCGCGGAAGAACCAGATCTGCCAGTTGTACGACAGGCCCAGCGAGATGAAGACGCGATCGGACGCGCCCGCGAGGAACGGCATGAACACGAACGTGAAGAGCGCCGCCCCGAGCGCGGTCCTGACCGGCGCGTCGCGGGGGCGGTCGAGCAGGTTGTGGAACGCCTGATCACTCGTGAACCGCCGCTCGAGCGCCGGCCACAGGAACAGGATCCCGAACACCGCGAGCGGGAAGAGCGCGCCGCCCCAGAACGGGTTCGGCACCAGCGTGTAGCCCCCAATCGTGACGTCGAAGCTCGGCACTAGCCGCAGCGCCCCGATCAGCCAGCCGAGGTACCAGTCCGGCTGCGCGCCGTTCGTCCCGTTCGAGACCTCGTACGGCCCCCACAGCCAGATCGGGTTGATCTGGACGAGCCCGCCGAGGAGGAAGAGCACGGCGCAGACGGAGAAGAACAGGCCGAGCGAGCGCGGCGCCTGCCCGGGAAACATCGGGACGCCGACCAGCCGCCACTCGCTCTCCCGCCGCTGCCTGAACTGCGTGTGGTGGCGCGCAGCGACGAGAAAGAGGTGCAGGCCGATCAGCGTCGCAATCAGGATCGGCAGCAGGAACACGTGGGCGATGTACATCCGCGACCAGAACTGCGGGTCGCCGGGGAAGGGCGCCCCCCAGACGAGCTGAGCAATCTCGGCGCCGACGAACGGAACCGAGAGCGCAACGCTGTAACCGATCGCGAGCCCCATCCCCGACAGGAGGTCGTCGACCATCGAGTACCCGAGGTAGCCCTCGAGCAGACTCACCGTGAGCATCGTCAGTCCGATGTAGTAGGTGAGATCGCGCGGCTTGCGGAACGCGCCGGTGAAGAACACGCGCAGCATGTGCAGGACGATCGCCGCGACGAAGATGTTGGCCGCCCAGTGGTGCGTCTGGCGGATCAGCAGCCCCGCCTTGACCTTGAACGAGATGTCCACCGTCGAGCGATACGCGTGCGTCATCTCGACGCCGCGCAGCGGCGCGTACACGCCGTGATAGACGGTCTTCGCGGTGCTCGGCTCGAAGAACAGCGTCAGGTAGATCCCTGTCCCGACCAGCACCACGAACGCGTACAGCGCGACCTCCCCGAGGAGGAACGACCAGTGGTCGGGGAAGAGGTACCTCAGCGTCTTGCGGACCAGCGGCGCGGTTCCGCTGCGCTGGTCGAGGAAGCGGACGGCGCTCTTGATCACGGCCGCGCGTCCTTGAGGCGGACCCCCCACCACGAGGGACCGACGGGGCCGGAGAAGTTGCCGGCGGCACGCACGTGGCCACGCGTGTCCACGTAGAGCGGAAGCTGCGGCAGCGGCCGCCCGGCCGGACCGAAGATCACGTCGCCCCCCGTTGAGGGATCGAACGTCGAGTAATGGCACGGGCAGACGAGCGCCGGTCGCGGGGACGCCGGCGGGAACAGCGGCGTGCGGTAGAGGCTGATCGCGCAGCCGGCGTGGGTGCAGATCTTCGAGAACGCAAGGATCCCGCCCGGCGACCAGCCGTTGCGGTCACTCGGCAGCCGCAGCTCCGCCGGTTGCAGCCGAACGACGACCACCGGCGCGCCGAAGTCGTTGCGCGGGGCGCCCTCGGGAAACGCAGTGTAGAAGAGCTTCTCGACGATCTCCGATGCGACGAACGGCTCGCCCGCGTCGTCGACGAGGCGCCGCCCGCGGCGCCACGGGGTCTCATAGAACGCCGACGTGTCGAGGATCGGCCCCAGCGAGACCGCCGGCGCGATCAGCGCGGCGCCGAGGGTGCCGCCCGCTGCGCCGGCCGCGAGCTTGACGAGCCGCTTGCGTGTGAACCGGCTGCCGCTCTGCTCGACGATCGCGACGACCTCCTCCTGCTCGTCCAGGTGCTCGGGCGGCGAGTACTCCTCCTCGAGCTCCTCGGTGACGACGAGGTGCCGCGCGGCCACGATGCACGCCGCCGCCAGCCCAGCGAACGCGAGTCCGAGCGCGAGGCCGAGGAACTGGGTGCGGTGCGGGAGCTCCCCGATCGCGTAGACGGCGATGAAGCCCGCGGCGCAGACTGCCGCGACGAACAGGAGCAGGACGAAGAACGATTCCGCGCGCGCGTCGCGGGCGCCGGCCGGGACGACGCGCTCCTCCTCGGGCTCGGGTAGCCGGCGTCCGCGCCGGCCGAGCAGCAGCATCAAGGCCGACACCAGCCAGCGCCTCACGCCTTGAGCCTCGTCCCGATCACGACACATGTCGCCACGAGCACGGCGGTGCCGATCAACCACGCGACCAGCCCTTCAGCGATCGGACCGACGCGGCCGAGCGACCAGCCGCCGGCGTTATTCGGGCGCTTCACATACGCGACATAGGCGACGATCGAGTCGAGCTCCGCATCCGAGATCGCCGACTGGTCGAAACGCGGCATCACGTAGGGACCGATCCGGACCGCTTCGGCGATCTGCGTCGGCGTCGCCCGGTCGAGCGCCGGTGCGACGGCGCCGGGCAGGTAGCCGCCTTGGGCAGCGACCTGGTGGCAGCCGGCGCAGTGCTGCGTGAACAGCCGCAGCCCTGTGCTCACGCTCCCGCGCTCCGGGTGCGGCTCCGGGATCGCCGGCCCGGGGCCGAGTGAGCCGACGTACGTGACCAGCGCCCGCAGCTGCCGCTCGGAGAAGAACACGTGTCCCCGGTTCGGCTCCTCTCCGACGTGGCCGAGCGGCATGCGGCCGGTGCGCAGGTAGAAGTCGGCCGACAGCTCGCCAACCCCGCGCAGCGACGGCGCCTTACCGAGGATCCCGCCCGACCCGCGGCCGGGCTCCGCCTCGACGAACCCCTCGCCGTTTGGCCCGTGGCACGTCGCGCAGTTCCCCGCGTACAGCTGCTCGCCGAGCTCGCGGAGCGGCGTGCTCTCGGGCGCGTTCGCGGACACGATCCCGTACGGCGGCGGGACGCTCGCAGCGGCGAGCACCGGCAGGGCGAGCGCGAGCAGCACACTGAGCCCCGCGATCCTCATGAGCCGCGGCAGGGGGTGCTGGCGATCGCGCCGATCCCGCTGAGCAGGATGATTGCGATGAAGAGGACGTTGCCGAGGATCGCGGCGGCCGCAAAGAAGTGCCGGCGGCCCCACGGCGGCGGGTCGCTGTGGTGCAGGCCGCGCGTCTCGAGAAAGATCGCGAGCGCTGCGGCCTCCGACAGCAATGCGAGTGGGACGCCGATCGCCATCAGCACGATCTGCCAGGTGTCGACGTCGAGGTTCCAGCCCGATCCGGCTGGGCCGCAGGCGGCGACCGTGACGCCGAAGCCGATCACGAGCTGCGCCACCCACACGAGCCCCGCGCCGAACAAGCCGAACCACTGCAGAAACTCGGGCCGGCGCAGCATGTTCACAGTGCCGCGTACACCTGGGTCGCGGCGACGCACAGCGCGAGCACGTTCACGAAGTGCCAGTAGAACGCAGCGGACTGGACGCCGACGGTGCGGTAGCGCGTCAGCCCGCGGCCGAGGCGCAGGACGAGGAACAGCACGATCAGCACCCCGAACGCCACGTGGGCATGGTGTGCGCCGAGCATCGTGAAGTAGATCGACCCGTACGCGCTCCCGCTCGGTGAGAACTTGTCCAGGTCGTCGAGGAAGAGATGGATCTGGATCCCGAAGTACGTCGCCTGGACGACCAGCGCGAGCGCCAGCAGCGCGCGCGTGGCCGCGGCCCGGCCCGCCTGCGCCGCCAGCGACGCAAGCTGCATCGGGATGCTCGTTGCGACGAGCACGGCCGTCAGGATCAGCGGCGCCGTCAGCGCCGGCTCGGGAAGCCCCCGTGGCGGCCAGTTCGTCGTGTGGAACCGCAGGTAGAAGTACGTCCCGAAGATCGTCCCGAACAGCGTCGCCTCCGTCGCGACGAAGACGGCCATCCCCCACCAGCCGTTTGGCTTGGCGACGCGGGCAGGAGCGGTGGGTGCAGCGGCGCTCACGCGACGGGCTCCGGTTCCTCGGTGTGCCAGCCGGCAAGCGCGAGCAGGGCGAGCCCGACGAAGATCCCGGCGATCGCATAGTGCGAGAGCAACACCATGGTCAGGGCGACGGCGGCACACAGCGCCAGGACGATCGGCCACGGCGACTCCGAAGGCATCTCCGCCACCTCGTCGAGCGCGCCGTCGCGGACCGACGACGTCGGCGTCTCGTGGCCTGACTCGTACGTCAGCTCGCCGAGCTCGAGCTTGCGGGCGTCGACGGCGCGGTCCTGCTCGTCCCAGTTCGGATACGCGCTCGACACCGTCGGGATGACCGCGAAGTTGTAGTGCGGCGGCGGCGAGGGAATCGTCCACTCGAGCGTCCCGCCGAAGAAGGGATCGGGGCCGACGAACGGACCGCGGAAGCGGCTCCAGAGCAGGTTGGCGGCCACCATCACCAGCCCGACGGCGAGCACGTAGGCGCCGATCGTCTCGATCAGGTTGTAGCTGTCGAAGCCGAGCCCACTCGGATAGGTGTAGACGCGGCGCGGCATTCCGATCAGTCCGACGATGTGCATCGGGAAGAACGTCAGCGACGTCCCCACGAAGGAGACCCAGAAGGACAGCTTCGCCAGCCCCTCGTGGTACATCCGGCCCGTGACCTTCGGGAACCAGTAGTACATCCCGCCCAGGATCGGGAAGACCGCCGCGCCGAAGATGATGAAGTGGAAGTGCGCGACGACGAAGTACGTGTCGGTCGTCGCCTGGTCGAACGGGATCGCCGCGAACATGATCCCCGAGAGCCCGCCGATCACGAAGAAGACGATGAAGCCGCCGATGAAGAGGAGCGGCGCGCGGAACTCGGGTCGGCCGGCGGTGACGGTGAGCGTCCAGGCGAAGACCTGGATCGTGCTCGGGATCACCACCATCAGCGTCGCCGCGGCGAAGAAGACGAGGGTGATCGTCGGCAGGCCCGTCGCGAACATGTGATGCGCCCAGACACCGAACCCGATGAACGCCACCAGCAGCTCGGCGAGTGCGACGAGCGGGAACGCGATCATCCGCCGCTTCGCGAACGTCGGGATGATCGACGTCGCGATCCCGAACGCGGGCAGGACGATGATGTAGACCTCGGGATGCGCGAACAGCCAGAAGAGGTGCTGCCACAGCAACGGATCCCCGCCGTGCCCGGGCACGAAGAACTGGAAGCTCAACTTGCGAGAAAGCTCGAGGAAGACGGCATCGATCGTCAGCGCCGGCAGCGCAAAGATCAGCGCCAGCGAGACGGCGAGCATGGCGAAGCAGAAGAGCGGCATCCGGTTCAGCGACATCCCCGGCGCCCGCAGCTTGAAGATCGTGACGATGAAGTTGATCGCCGCGATCGTGCTCGAAATCCCGTTCAGGATCAGCCCGAGCGCGTAGAAGTCGACGTTCGGCCCGGGGCTGAAGTGCTTCAGCGCCAGCGGGACGTAGTCGAACCAGCCGGCGTCGGGGCCGAAGCCCATGAACAGCCCGACGTAGATGAAGATCCCGGACGCGAGGAAGAGCCAGTAGCTGAGGGCGTTCATGCGCGGGAAAGCCATGTCGCGCGCGCCGATCATCAGCGGCACGAGGTAGTTCCCGAATGCACCGATCGTCATCGGGATGACGAACAGGAAGATCATCGTCACGCCGTGCGTCGTGAACAGCTCGTTGAAGACGTCAGGCGGCAGGACGTGGGCGTTCGGGCGGGCGAGCTGCGTGCGGACGAGCAGCGCCTCGAGCCCCCCGGCGGCGAAGAACGCGAGTGTCGTGAAGAAGTAGAGGAGCCCGATCCGCTTGTGGTCGACGGTCGTCAGCCAGCCCAGGAGGCCGGGGCGCGCCTCCCAGACCTGCTCGAGGCGTTCGACTCGCGGATGCTCCGGCGCTCTGACGTCGAGCGTCACTTCAAGCTCTCCAGGTAGGCGACCACCTCGTCGAGCTCGGTGTCGGTCAGGTGGAGGCTCGGCATCTTCGCGCCCTGCTTGAACTGCTGCGGATCGTGGATCCAGCGCAGGAGGTAGTCGCGCGTGTTCGGGATGGTCAGCGCGGCGAGCGTGCTGCGGCTGGCTACGTGCGTCAGATCGGGACCGATGTTCCCGTGGGCGTTCGTGCCTCTGATCGTGTGGCAGCCGGCGCACGCCTTCGTCAGGAAGACGTGTTGCCCACGCCGCTCTTCGGCGCTCGTCGGCGCCCGCGCGGGCTTGGCCATGTTCGCGAGCCAGGCGGCGAACTGAGCGCGCGGCTCAGCGACCACCTGCATCGACATGTGCGCGTGTTGCAGGCCGCAGAACTCGGCGCACTCGCCCCGATAGACACCGGGCCGGTCGGCCGCCACCAGTACCCGGTTCTGGCGCCCCGGGATCAGGTCGATCTTCCGGTTCAGGCGCGGGACCCAGAAGCTGTGGATCACGTCGTCGGTGGTCCCGATCACATTGATCCGCGTCCGGACCGGGATGTGGATCTCGTTCGCGGTCACGGCCTTCGTGCCCGGGTAGCGGACCTGCCAGAACCACTGCCGGCCCGCAACGGCGACCGAGCGCGCCGTCGTGCCCGGAATGGGTGCCGCCGTCGAGCGGACGACGAAGATGTCCGAGTAGACGAACAGCGTCGAGAGGATCACGAGCGGCACGGCGGTCCCGAGCACGATCACGATCGCAGTCGCCGCCCGCTCTCCCCCACCCCACGGGAGGCCCTCGCGTTTGCGGTGCACCCACCCCAGCGTCAGGAGCCCGACCACCACCGCGAAGCCGATCCAGGCGCCGGTCATCATGATCCACCAGAGGGTCGAGATCTTGCCCTCCTGCTTGCTTGCGGGCGCCAGCGTGTTCTGCTTGTCGGCGCACCCGGCGAGCGCGAAGGTCGCGATCACGAGGACGAAACCAGCCGCTCCGCGGAGCCGCGCCATCCAGGCCCGGAGCATAAGCGGCCCGCTCAGGACTCGCCCGCCACGACCTGGCCGTAGTTCAGCAGCGTCACGATGAAGACGCCCCCGACGATGTTTCCGAGCGTCGCGGCCGACAGCCAGGCGAGGTAGGCGCCGGCCGAGACACCGCCCGTGAAGCAGGAAGCGAGGATCTCGACGCTGGTCGCGATGCAGTGCGCGAGGTTCGCGAGGCCGACGAGGAACGTCAGGATCCAGATCACCACGACGTGACCGATCGTCCACTGCGAGGCCGTCACCAGCCAGGCAACGAGCGCGAGCAGCCAGCCGCCGATGATCCCCGTCGCGAACACGTGCGCCCACGTCTGGTCTGCCGAGCGGTTGCCGAGCCGCACCAGCTCGTGGACGATGTCTCCGTCGAGCGCGTGGCCCTTGGTGACGAGGAGCGCGAAGAGCGCGCCGCCGACGATGTTCGCCAGGAAGACGACGACCCAGAGCCGCGCGGTGTCGTAGAAGTGGCGGCGCTTGCGCTCGTCGAGGATGAGCGCGACGGGATAGAGCGTGTTCTCCGTGAACAGCTGCTGCCGCCCGACGATGACGGCGATGAACCCGATCGGGTAGAAGAGCAGCGCAACGAGGGTCGCACCGGAGCCGTTGCCCAAGATCGCCGTCGTCGCCGCGATCGCGAGGCCGGTCAGGCCGAGGCCCATCCCCGCCGCGAGACCAGAGAGCGCAAGCCCCGTCGTCGGCCTCCCCACCTCGTCGCGGGCGCTCTCCAGGACGTCGTCGAAGATCTGCTGCGCGGTCGGCCGGTCCTCCGGCGGCGTCGTCATCGCTCGACTAGCTCCCGCAGCACGTGGTACGCGCTCGCCTGCGCCTCCTGGATCCGCGGGATGTGCTCCGCTTTCGTGACGACGACCTGGTCCGCAAGCCGTTCCTCGGCGATGCGCCCGCCGTCGTAGCCGACGAACGCGATCGTCCGCAGGTCGCGGCGCCGCGCCTCCTCGAGCGCTCGGATGACGTTGCCGGAGCCGCCGCTCGTGCTGAGCGCGATCGCGACGTCGCCGGCCGCGCCGTACGCGATCACCTGGCGCTGGAACACGTTGTCGAAGCCGATGTCGTTCGCGAGGGCGGTCACGATCGCCGGGTCCGCCGCGAGATCGATCGCCGGCCGCGCTGGCCATCCCTGCGGAGCGCTGCGGAAGTCTGCGACGAGGTCCATCGCGTCGGTCGCCGAGCCGCCGTTGCCGAAGACGAGCGCCTTGCCACCGGCGTCGAACGACGCGCGCAGCGCCGCGGCGGCAGCTCCGAGCTCCTCGTTCCCGTCCGTCAGCGTCTGCGCCCGCAGCTCCGCGACCTCTGCCGCCTTCATCAGCACCGAACGCCGGACGTCCTCCTCCACAGCGTCCGGCGCCCGCCCCTCCTGGTCGAGGAACGGGTAGAGGAAGCTCGACGCTCCACCACCGGCGCTCGGGGCGGAATCGTGCTCGAAGAAGACGTGGACGAGCTCCCATAGCACGTGGTAGAGCGTCTCCTCGAGCTCCTGCCGGACGAAGGCGTCG
>Ga0126312_10003035_pt1 | contig 11295 bp, 13 predicted proteins | sample Plot104A_FD_92537 | JGI IMG/M metagenome (GOLD analysis project Ga0126312, IMG submission 92537) | Serpentine soil microbial communities from UC McLaughlin Reserve, CA, USA - Plot104A | ecosystem: Environmental > Terrestrial > Soil > Grasslands | place: USA: UC McLaughlin Reserve, Lake County... | reverse complement strand
GCGCCGACGGGCGGGTCGCCTCCGCGCGAGTTCCTGCTCGGAACGTCGGTCGTCCTCGCCATGGCCGTCACGATCGGCTCGTTCATCTTCGTCGGGCCGCTGATCGACCTGGCCGAGAACGGCGCCGCGTCACTGCCCTTCTAGGTACGCCAGGCCGTCCGTCCAGCAGCTCGCCCACCAGTCGGCATGGGGCATGCCGCTCGCGCGCGCGGCCGAGAGCATCTCCTCGACGTCGTACGAAACCCTGCGGAACTCGAGCGTCAGGCCGCGGGCGTCAACCGTTGCGATCGCGTACTCGGCCCAGCGCGACACTCGCAGGGAGCCGCCCGAGGGTCCCTCGGAGAACGGAAGGCCCACGCTGCCGACGTTCGCGAAGAGCGAATCAGGCCGCCGGCGGAGCATCTGGAGGTGCGTGTGGCCCGCGACGAAGAGGTCGGCGTGGACGCCGGCCAGGGCGTGGTCCAGCTCGGCGCGCGAGACGTCCGGCAGGAGCAGATCTGTAAAGGACCGTGGCGAACCGTGGAAGAAGAGGCCGCTCGTGCCGTCCAGGGCGATCTCCACACGCGGCTCGAAGGTCCGCAGGAACGCTCGATCCTCGCGGTCGAGGCGCGTGCTGCACCATTCGCCCTGCACCTGCAGCCTCGGACCGACCTCGCCGCCCAGGTCGGGCACGCCGTCGAGCAGCCAGGCGTCCCAGTTCCCCATCACGACGGGGCAGTCGAGCTCCCGCAGCCGCCAGATCGCTTCGTTCGGGAACGGCCCGATCGCGACGTCGCCGAGGCAGACCGCCGTGTCGACGTCGTGTGGGAGGTCCTCGAGAACGGCGTCTAGCGCAAACGGGTTGGCGTGCAGGTCGGAGAGCACGGCAACCCTCATGCGGAGACGCTATCCGGCGGGGAGGCATGCGTGGAAGCTCACTCGTTGGCGCGGGCGATGAGATCGCGAAGCCGAGGACGCGTCCGCCGCGTCTAGCTGGGACGCGTAGCGTGGCGGCGGAACTCGGCGACAGCCGCGAGGACGCCCTCGAGCGAGAGCAGCCCCAGGCACGCGGTCAGGGCGGTTGCTCCGACCACGGGCACGCCGCCCTCGAGTAGCGCCGGCGAGCGCGTGGCGGCGCCCACGACGACGAGCGTCAGCACGAGCGCCCACACGAACGCCTGCGCGATCCGGCCGTCCTCCTCGAGCAGCTCGCCGAAGATCGACAGCCCGCAGGCTGCAGCGGTCGGCACGGCCGCGAGGAGCGCATAGAAGGCGAGTTGTGGAGCGGCCGCCGTGTCGGCGATCGTCGCCACGAGCACGAGCGCGGCCGTCGAGACACGCAGTCCCACGCCCCCGTTTTCGTCGTGTATACGACGGGTCCTCCCCGGAGTAGTGTCGTCGCGATGCTGCTGCTCGTCGCCGTGCTCGCCCTTCCGCTCGTCGGCCTGGGCCTGCTGCTCGGCTACCCCGACGCCGACTTTCAGTGGAAGCACCAGCCGAGCCATTTCTGGCTCGTGCTCACCGTCGCCGTGATCAGCGTCATCCTCGGCTTCGCGACCGGCGAGGCCGCCCGGCGGCGCGGTGACGCTCGGGTCTTCCTCGTCGGGCTCGCCTTCCTCGCCGCCGCCGGCTTCCTCGGGCTGCACGCGCTGGCGACGCCGGGCGTCCTCCTCGACGCGCCAAATACCGGATTCGTGATCGCGACGCCGGTCGGTCTCCTGCTCGCCTCGGGCTTCGCGGCCGCCTCGGCGCTCGACCTCTCGCCGTCGACATCGGCGGCGATCATGCGGAACCAGGGCTTGTTGCGGGGAGCGGTGTTCGCGCTGCTCGCCGTCTGGGCCTTCCTGTCGCTCGCGGCCGTCCCGCCGCTCGACGATCGCTTCCTCCCCGAGCGACTGGACGGGCCGCTCGTCGTCGCGGCCGCCGTCGGCGTCGCGCTCTACGGCTTCGCGGCCCTGCGCTACCTCGACCTCTACCGCGCGCGGCGCGCCGTTCTCGTCGCCGCGATCGGGACCGCGTTCGTCCTGCTCGGCGAGGCGATGGTGGCGATCGCTGCGGCCCGGAACTGGCACGCCTCATGGTGGGAATGGCACGTCCTGATGGCGGTCGCCTTCGGCCTCGTCGCGCTCGCCGCGCGTCGCGAGTACTCGCGCCAGGCGTCGGTCCCCTCGACGTTCACGAGCCTCTACCTCGAGCACACGCTCGGCCGGGTCGACCGCGAGCGAGCCGCTGCGCTCGAGGAGCTCGTCGCCTCGCCGGCCGGGAGCGACGAGCTCCGGCGGCGCTACGGCCTCGCCGCCGGGGAGGCGGAGGTGCTCGAGCACGCTGCGCAGGAGATCAGGCGGCTCGACGAGCTCTTTCGGCCGTACCTCTCGCCGCAGCTCGCCGACCGCCTGCGCGCCGATCCCAGCGCCGGCGACCTCGGCGGCGAGCAGCGGCAGGTGAGCGTGCTGTTCGCCGACCTGCAGGGCTTCACCGCCTTCTCGGAACGGGCGAGCCCGAGCGACGTGATCGCGATGCTGAACGAGTACTGGGGCGGGACGGTGCCGGTCCTCGAAGCCGAGGGCGGGCTGATCGAGCGCTTCGCCGGCGACGCCGTGATGGTCGTGTTCAACGCCGACGCAGACCAGGACGACCATGCAGCCCGCGCCTGCCGCGCCGCGCTCGAGCTCCAGCGCGCGTCGAGCAGAATCGCCGACGGCCGCCCCGGCTGGCCACGCTTCCGGGCCGGCGTCAACACCGGCCCAGCCGTGATCGGCAACGTCGGCAGCGCGGAGCGACGGAGCTTCACGGCGATCGGCGACACGACCAACCTCGCGGCCCGCCTCCAGGCACAGGCCCAGGCCGGTCAGGTGGTGATCGGGAGCGCGACGCTCTCCGCGCTCGGCAGCAACGCCGAGGTGACGCCGCTCGGCGCGCTCGACCTGAAGGGCAAGGCCCAGCGGGTCGAGGCATACGTGCTGGAGTCGTTTTCGTAGGCTCCGGGGCAAATCGACCGAGGAGCTCTGTATGGCAGACACGCAGGTGACCTGGCTCGGGCACGCCGCATTCCGGATCGACAGCCCGGGCGGCAAGCGGATCTACGTCGATCCCTGGCTCGACAACCCCAAGTGCCCTGACGGCGAAAAGCAACCGGAGCGGATCGACATCATGGTGCTGACCCACGGGCACAGTGACCACGCCGGCACGGCGCCCGGCCTCATCAAGCAGTTCTCACCTGACGTCGTCACCCAGGTCGAGGTGCAGAGCTGGCTCGAAGGCCAGGGGGTCGAGGGACTCGAGGTGCCCGGCGTGAACAAGGGCGGCACCCGGGAGATCGACGGGATCTCGTTCACGATGACGGACGCGCGTCACTCGTCGTCCAGCGACGACGGCCAGTATCTCGGCGAGTCCTGCGGCTTCGTGATCGGCCTGGAGAACGGGACCAAGCTCTACATCGCCGGCGACACCTGCGTGTTCGGCGACATGCAGCTGATCGCGCGCATCTACGAGCCCGACGTCGCGATCCTGCCGATCGGCGACCACTTCACGATGGGGCCGAAGGAGGCCTCGGTTGCGCTCGAGCTGCTCGCGGTGAACAAGTGCATCCCGTCTCACTACGGGACGTTCCCGCTGTTGCGCGGAACGCCCGACGAGCTGCGGGCGCTGTCCCCCAACGTCGACGTGATCGTGCCGGAGCCGGGGGAGACGGTCGCCGTTTAGTGCGGCGGTGGTTCGGCGCCTCGGGGAAACGAGTCCCTCCGATCGTGGTCGAGGGCGAGCACGAGCTGCCGCTGGACGAGGCCCTCGTCCTCGGCGACGTCGGCGACCTCGCGGCCCTGAAGGAGGCGTTCGACGAAGGCCGTCCGGTCGTCGTGCGTGCCGATAGCCCCGACGCGGTCGTCGCGGCCCTTGCCCGCCCCGAGGTCTCGTGCATCGTGGTACCCACGGACAAGCGCGACCTCGTCGACCTCGATCTCGTGGAGCTGACCTATGGCGCCTAGGGTCGCGACCTATTCGATCGCCGCGTGCGATCTCGACGCGCGGCAGTGGGGCGTGGCCGTCCAATCGAAGTTCCTCGCGGCCGCCTCCGTCGTGTCCTTCGCCGAGCCCGAGGCGGGCGCCGTCGCGACCCAGGCGTATGCGAACCCGCGCTACGGGCCGGGCGGCCTGGCGCTGCTCCGAGAGGGCGCCTCCGCCGAGGAGGCCGTCCGGCGTCTCACCGAAGCCGACGACGGCCGCGACCACCGCCAGCTCGGGATCGTCGACCGGGAGGGCCGAAGCGCGACCTTCACCGGTCGCGAGTGCCTCGACTGGGCGGGCGGGCGGACAGGCCCCGGCTACGCAGCCCAGGGCAACATCCTCGTCTCGGGCGCCACGGTCGACGCGCTCGTGGAGACGTTCGGCGGCAGCGCGGGCAGGCCGCTCGCGGAGCGCCTCCTCGACTGCCTCGCCGCGGCCCAGGAGGCGGGCGGCGACCGGCGCGGGCAGCAGGCGGCGGGCCTGCTCGTCGTCCAGCGCGACGGCGGCTACGCGGGGCTCTCCGACGTCGTCGTCGACCTGCGCGTCGACGATCACCCGACGCCAATCGACGAGCTCCGCCGCATCTACGGGATCCACCAGCTTCTATTCGGCCAGACGCCGAAGGACGACTGGCTGAAGATCGACGACGCGCTCGGACGGGAGGTTCGTGAGCGCCTCGCGGTGCTCGGCTACGAGGGTGAGCTTTCGGACACGCTGTTTCGCTGGGCCGCAACCGAGAACCTCGAGGAGCGCGTGGAGGGCTCGGAGTTCATCGACCCGGTCGTCCTTGACGAGCTACGTAGGCTCTCGGCGTGAGCGAGGGATATTCGATCGCCAGGCTCGACGAGCTCGAGCGGCACGGCAAGGTGACGCCGGTCCGAGCGCACTTCGGGATCGAGGCCTTCGGGGTCACGGCCTGGACTGCCCCCGCGGGCGAGAACCTGATCAACGACCACGACGAACGAAGCAGCGGCCAAGAGGAGCTCTACGTCGTCCTGAGCGGCCAAGCCATCTTCACCGTTGACGGCCAGGAGGTCGACGCGCTTGCCGGGACGCTGGTCTTCGTCAACGAGCCGGAGACGAAGCGCAAGGCGATCGCAGGCGAGGCGGGCGCAACCGTTCTGGCGCTAGGCGCGAAGGCCGGAGAGGCGCACGTTCCGCTCGGCTGGGAGTGGGCGCCCGGCGTCTCCCGGCACTTCCAGAGCGGCGAGCCGGAGCGCGCCTACGAGCTGCTCGCAGCCGCCGACTCGGAGCACCCCGACGCCCCGAGCGTCCTCTACAACCTTGCCTGCGCGGAGGCGTTGACGGGCAGGAGCGAGGCGGCGGTCGAGCACCTGCGGCGCGCCGTCGAGCTGTACCCGCCGTTCGCCGAGATCGCGCGCGACGATCCCGACTTCGACTCCATCCGCGAGCACGCTGGGTACGCGGGCGCGTGAGCTTTCGCGTCACGACGCTCGACGAGGCGCCTCGCGTGGAGGGCGCGGACGGCGCCGACTGGTTGCGCCTGCGAAAGCAGCTCGACGTCCAGGCGTTCGGCGTCAATGTCTACGGCGCGGACGCCGGCAACCGCGTGATCGAGGAGCACGACGAGCTCGGCACCGCCGCCGGGCGCCACGAGGAGCTGTACCTCGTGCTGCGAGGTCGGGCCAGGTTCGAGCTGGACGGCGACGTCCACGATGCGCCGGCCGAAACCGCGGTCTTCGTCCGCGATCCGGCGGTGCGCCGCGGTGCGCACGCGGAGGAGGACGGCACCCTCGTGCTAGTCGTCGGCGGGACGCCGGGACACCCGTACGAGGTCTCGGTCTGGGAGCAGGCCGCCGATGCGTACCCGCACTGGCGGAACGGCGACTACGCAAAGGCGGTCGAGATCCTGCGCGATGTCCTCGACCGGCACCCGGAGACCGGGCTGATCCTCTACAACCTCGCCTGCGCGGAGACCCTGAACGGCGAGCACGACGCTGCGCTGGAGCATCTTGCGCGCGCGACGGCGCTCGAGGAGCGATGGCGAAAGGCGGCGCGGGAGGACCCGGACTTCGACGCCGTCCGCGACGATCCCCGCTTCGAGCTAGCTGTCGCCGGGCAGGCGGACGCGGCCGGCTAGCGCGCGCAGCGCACGGACCGGGTCCGCCTCCGGCCGGGCGACCACGAGCACGGCGCCGCCCTCCGCGCCCGCGAGCGCATCGACGACGACCTGGAGCCCGACCGCAAGGGCGAACGCCGCTTGCGGAGCGACTCCTCAGGCCGCACGCCGGCGCGCGGCCCAGACCGCCGCGCCGAGCGCCAGCGGAACTCCGATCAGCGCGGGCCGCAGACGTCGACGCGCCGCCGGGTAGAGGGGGTCGCTGAACGTGAGCATCGGCCACCCGCGCTCGCGCGCGATCCGCCGCAGCTCGCGGTCCGGGTTCACTGCGACGGGCTGACCGACGGCCTCCAGGAAAGGGAGATCCGTGTGGCTGTCCGAGTACGCGGTCGAGCGAGCCAGGTCGAGGTCGCTCGCAGCCGCGAGCTCGCGCACGGCATCCGCCTTACCCTGCCCGTGGCACGCGCGCAGCGACCGCCCGGTGTAGCGGCCGTCTACGACCTCACAGAGCGAGCCGACTGCGCCGTCGAAGCCGAGCTCGTCCGCCAGCGGCTCGATGATCTCCTGCAAGGTCGCCGAGACGACATAGACGGGCTCCCCGCGTTGTCGGTGCTTCGCCACGAGATCGAGCGGCTCGCGGTAGACGAGAGGTTTCAGCGCCGCCTCCATCGCGTCGCCGACGAGTGCCTTCATCTCATCGACCTCGAGATCCTCGAGCAGCATGAGGCCGTCCTCGGCGGCCCTGCGGACGGTCTCCGCGTTTGCGCCGCGCGCCGCGAAGAGGATTTGCCAGGCCGCGGCCTTCGCGAGCTGCTTGCGCCCGATCAGACCGTGCTCCTGGAACGGGCCGGCCAGCGCGAGGGCGCTCGAGCGCCGGATCAGCGTCCGGTCGAGGTCGAAGAACGCCGCTGCCTTCACCGCGGGCTAGGCGATGACCGGGAGCTGCTTGCGGATCCCTCGACGCGAGGCCGCCAGCGATGCTGCGATCTCCGCGATCGCACGTGACGTCTCGCTCTCCGGCTCCACGTCGACGAGCGGCTCGCCCGTATCCGCGCACTCGCGGAGCCGCGGATCGAGCGGAATGCTCCCGAGCAGCGGGGCGCCGACGTCCTCGGCGAGCTGCTCGCCGCCGCCCGCGCCGAAGATCTCGCCGACCATATTCTCGATCACGCCGATCACGCGGCCGCCCGTGCGCTGCGCCATCTCGGCGGCCCGCACGGCCACCTCCTGCGCGGCCGGCTGAGGCGTCGTCACGACGACGACCTCCGCCTTCGGCAGCAGCTGTCCCAACGAGATGGCGACGTCGCCGGTTCCCGGAGGCATGTCGACGAGGAGCGTGTCGATCTCGCCCCAGTGCACGTCCGACAGGAACTGCTCGAGCGCGCGGTGGAGCATCGGGCCGCGCCACATCACAGGCGAGTTCTCGTCGAGGAAGAAGCCGATCGACATCAGCTTCAGGTCGCCCTTCACCGGCGGGACGATCATCTTGTCCACCACGACCGGCCGCTGCCGGATCCCGAGCATGTGCGGGATCGAGTGGCCGTAGACGTCGGCGTCGAGAACGCCGACCTGCTCGCCGCGCGCGGCGAAGGCGGCGGCGAGGTTGACAGTGAGCGTGGACTTGCCGACGCCGCCCTTGCCGCTGGCGATCGCGAGCACACGGGTCTTCGGGTCGAGCGAGATCGTCTTCTCCGCCCGGCCGCCGCGGAGCTTCGTCGTCAGCGCGGCCCGCTCGTCGGGGGTCATGACCTCGAACTCGACGTGCGTGCCGATCACGCCGAGCGGCGTCAGCACGCGAGCGACCTGCTCCTCGAAGGAATGCCTTAGCGGACACCCCGCGACCGTGAGCGCGATCGTCACAGCGACCTGGTCGCCGACCACCTTCACCGCCCGGACCATGTCCAGCTCGGTGACCGGCCGCTTGAGTTCCGGGTCGATTACGCCGGCGAGTGCCTGGCGCACCTGCTGCTCCGTCACGACCATAGGGTGAGGGTAGCCGCTTGGCGCGCACTGTGAGCGCCCGGAGGGGTCGGCGGTCCCCTCCGGGCGCCGTGTGCTAGCAGTCGCTCGGCGCGGGCGTAGCGTCGATTCGGAACGGCGTTCCCGGGTCTCCCGGAACGAGATACGTCGCCCAGAGCTCGACCTCGTTCACGAGCGACACGTTGCGCGCGATGTGAACGATTGCGTCCCCACGGTCGATGAAGCTGTCACCGGCCTCGTACACGGTGCCGAGGCACGACTCGTCATCTGCGTAGATGAGTCGCAGCGCGCCGGCCTTCACCGTGACGAGAACCGGCCCGGGATGGCTGTGCCACCCCGTGGATCCCCCTTCGGCGATGCGGATCTGCTGCGTCGCGAAGTCCACCGATCCCTTCGTCTTCAGGTGAACACCGGACTTGCTGTTCACGATCTGGCTGTGATCGACCGTGCCCCTGGCGTGCACCGGTGCCGCGATGATTCCCACGCCCGGGGTGGCCAACGCCGTACCGACGACCGCGACGAACCCCGCCACGATGGCGGCCGCCACGAACACCCGCGTCTTGCGCGCCGTGCGCGAATCCGCGGCCGACATGTCCTTCGACATCAGTTGCTCCTTCCTTCGAATGGACGCCGGAGAAGCTCAGCGCTCTCCCGTCCGTCCTCCTCGTGTTCGCTGCTCGGCAGGAGCTCTCGCCCGCCGGGCGACGTCGAGCGCAAGCTCGACCGAGAAGTCGATTCCGTGCGCCTCCCGGGCGTGTTTCCGGATCGCCTCGACCAAGGTGTCGTCGTCATTCGCCCGAACCTCGTAGCCGCAGTCGCAAAACAAAGCCTTGCCAGCGAACATGTCGCGTCCGATACTCATGGGACGTGGTTAGAGACTCGCTAGCGCGCCGCTAGCGGCCCCCCTAACAGGAGCGGTGCACTGGACGTACGGATCTCGCTGACAGAGCGTCTTGCCGTCGAGGCGAACGGTGCGACGCTCGATGAACAGCGTTTCCCGGGTCGTCAGGGTCGAATCGTGTTCGCCTACCTGGCGGCACAGAACGGGCGTGCCGTCCCTCGTGACGAGCTTGCGCTCATCCTCTGGGGAGACGAGCTGCCCGCCACCTGGGAGAAGGCGCTGCGCGTCCTGATGACGAAGTTGCGGGCGCTGCTCGAGGAGTGCGGGATCGACGGCGCCACCGCGCTTACGAGCGCGTTCGGCTGCTACAAGCTGACGCTGCCCGCGGGGGCGTGGATCGACGTCGACGCGGCGCTCGATGCGGTGGAGCAGGCTGAGGAGGCGCTCGCGGCGGGCGAGCTCGGAGAGGCACACGCGCACGCGACGGTAGCGGACGCCCTGGCTCGGCGGAGCTTTTTGCCGGGGGAGGAAGGGCCGTGGGTGGAGGAGCGGCGACGTGACCTACGTGACGTGTTGGTGCGGGCGCTGGAATGCCTGCGCGACGCCTCGCTGCGTGCCGGCGAGCTCGCCGACTCGGTCCGGCACGCGGAGGAGGTGATCGAGCTCGAGCCGTTCCGTGAGAGCAGCTACAAGCAGCTGATGCGGGCACAGGTTGCCGCCGGCAACCCGGCTGAGGCGCTCCGCGCGTACGAGCGCTGCCGACGCTTCCTTGCCGACGAGCTCGGCGCTTACCCGTCTCCCGAAATCGAGTCGATCTACCGGGAGGCGCTTCGGGCCCCCCAGCCGTCCGTCTCCGAGGTCGCGGTCGCAAGCTACGAGCACACGCGCGGCCACACGCGGTGGAAGTTCGCTCTCGCAGCCGCCGGGGTGCTCGCGCTCGCGGCGGCTGTTGCAGTGGTCGGCATCGCGCTCACGGGCGGAGAGAGCCCGCGGCCGCTCGAGGTCGTGCCGAACAGCCTCGTCAGGATCGACCCGGAGACACTCAAGCCGTCGGATGTCGTGCCCCTCGGTGCCGCGCCCGACCTCGTCGTGCTCGCGGGCGGCTTTGCCTGGGTCACACACCAGGTTCTCCGCGACACACCGACCGGCGAGCTCCGCAATGGGGGCGACCGGACACTCACTCGGATCGACCTGTCGACGGGCGACGCCACGGCCGTCGGCGGCGGGCTTGCGCCGTGCGGGCTCGCGGCCGATCCGTCCGGCGACGTCTGGGTGGCGAACTGCTTCGTCCCGGGCTCCGGAGGACGCGCGAACGTCGTGCGAGTGGACGCGACGACGCTCGACTTCGACGCAGGTCCTTGGCCCGTCCCAGGCGGGAAGGATTTCTACCGCGGCATGGTCTACGGAGGCGGCTCGCTCTGGCTGTCGGAGCCCTCCGCCCAACATTGCATCACCGGCTTGCCGTGCCGACTCGACCCTCGCGTGCACGAGACGCTCACGAAGATCGACCCGCGTACGGGGAGGTGGCGTTCGATTCCGATTGCTCTCCCCGTGGCGCCGCTCGCATGGTCCGACTACGGCGACGTCTGGATGAGCAACTTCGACGTCGGAAGCGTCTCACGTTTGGACGCGGACACACAGCGTGTAGACGAGACGATCGAGCGAATTGCCACGAATCCCGGCAGCATTGTCACCGACGGTGACAACGTCTGGGTCGCCGACTGGTCGGCTCCAAAGGTCGTGCGCCTGCGAGCGGTTGGAGGTGCCAGGCCGCGCAGCATCACCTTGCCGGTGAAGAGCCCCGCCGGCGTCTGGTTGGTAGCAGCGGGTGCGGGCGCGGTCTGGGCGACGACGCCGCGAGACCGGACGCTCTGGCGGATCGACCCGGACACGAACGGCGTGACCCCGGTGCCCATGCCGTACCCGCCGACAGGGATCGCCGCCGACGACGATGACGTGTGGGTAGCTGTGGGCGACTGCGGCCGAGTGATCGGTTGCCGTCCCCGTCCCGAGCCGGTATCCAACCGAAGCTGAGCTCGTGGACATTCGGATCTCGCTGACAGAGCAGCTCGCCGTGGAGGCGAACGGCGCGACGCTGGACGAACAGCGATTCCCGGGGCGCCAGGGTCGAATCGTGTTCGCCTACCTGGCGGCGCAGAAGGGGCGGGCCCTTCCTCGGGACGAGCTCGCGGAGGTGCTCTGGGGCGAGGAGCTCCCGGCAACCTGGGACAAGGCGCTCCGGGTGCTGATGACGAAGCTGCGGGCGCTGCTGGAGGAGTGCGGGATCGACGGCTCGACCGCGCTGAAGAGCGCATTCGGCTGTTACAAGCTCTCGCTTCCGCCCGGGGCCTGGATCGATGTCGACGCCGCGGCGGAGGCGGCTGAGCGCGCCGAAACGGCGCTGGCGGCGGGC
>Ga0126312_10003034_pt1 | contig 11295 bp, 12 predicted proteins | sample Plot104A_FD_92537 | JGI IMG/M metagenome (GOLD analysis project Ga0126312, IMG submission 92537) | Serpentine soil microbial communities from UC McLaughlin Reserve, CA, USA - Plot104A | ecosystem: Environmental > Terrestrial > Soil > Grasslands | place: USA: UC McLaughlin Reserve, Lake County... | reverse complement strand
GGGTCTGGCCGCCGATCGAGACCAGCGGCGGGGAGGCGGTGAGGTCGACGGAATCGACCACGCCCTGGACCTCGGTCGAGACCGCCACGACGTTGCCGGCGCGGTTGCTGTTAGTTCCGATGTGACGCTAACCACGGGTGGCCTCTGGCGATGGACTTGCGATAGCAGTCAGCAAGGATCATCTGTTTTGTGTAACATACAATAATATCAAATACTTAAATGAATACTGGGTGCGCTACGAAGGCCCGAAACAGCCTCCTTTTCTGCCCGGCGGCAAGATTTGCCGCCCACGGCCAGTGCAAATCCGCCCAGCCTGATTGCTTCACGCCAATACGGCCTATATTAAAGAGCGCCTTCCGGAAGTTGCGGAAAAGACCGCGCCGCCTTTTCTGGACCGTCCATAAGGCCTTCTGGCCCAAGGGCTTTTTAATTCCGGCCGCGAACCATCTGGCCGCGCCGTACCGGCAAATCGGAGCCATGCTCAACAGTCTCGATCTAAATGGCCGTCCTGAGGATACGCGGGTCGTGGTCGCCATGTCCGGCGGCGTCGATTCGTCGGTGACGGCTGCGCGGTTGAAATCGCAAGGCTATGACGTGGTCGGCATCACGCTGCAGCTTTACGACCATGGCGCCGCGACCCATCGCAAGGGCGCCTGCTGCGCGGGGCGCGACATCCACGATGCCCGCAATGTCGCAGCCCGACTCGGCATTCCGCATTACGTGCTGGACTACGAAAGCCGCTTTCGTGAATCGGTGATCGACAATTTTGCCGACAGCTACGCGCTGGGCGAGACGCCGGTGCCCTGCGTGGAGTGCAACCGCTCGATCAAGTTTCGCGATCTGCTCGCCACCGCGCGCGACCTCGGCGCCGCGGCGCTGGCGACCGGACACTATGTCGCCTCGCGCCGCTTTCCCGACGGATCGCGCGCGCTGGTCTGTGCCGCCGACGCCGATCGCGACCAGAGTTATTTCCTGTTCGCGACCACGCGCGAACAGCTCGACTTTCTGCGTTTCCCGCTCGGCGACATGACCAAGCCCGAGGTGCGCGAGCTGGCGCGGCGCTTCGATCTCGAGGTCGCCGACAAGCAGGACAGCCAGGACATCTGCTTCGTGCCGACCGGACGATACACCGACATCATCGGCCGCTTGCGGCCCGATGCGATCGAGCCCGGCGACATCGTCGATCTCGATGGCCGCGTGCTCGGCCGCCATCAGGGAGTCGTGCATTTCACGGTGGGACAGCGCAAGGGCCTCGGCATCGCGGCCGGCGCGCCGCTTTATGTGATCAGGCTCGATGCAGCGCGCCGCCGCGTCATGGTCGGCCCGCGCGAGGCGCTGCGGATGGATCGCATCGTGCTGCGCGACGTCAACTGGATCGGCGACGGCGCGCTGGAGCGCGTGATCGGTGACGGCATCGAGATGTTCGTGCGGGTGCGTTCGACCCGCGCGCCGCAGCCGGCCTGGCTGCGCGCCAAGGATGGTGCTTACGAGATCGAACTGGTCGCCGGCGAAGAGGGCGTGTCGCCCGGGCAGGCCTGCGTGTTCTATGGCGCGCCGTCGGGGCAGGCGCGGGTGCTCGGCGGCGGCTTTATCAAGAGCGCGGCCGCCGGAAAAATGCCGACACGCGAAACTGTTGCGCCACTTGAGGCAATGCGCGGTTAAATAATCAAATAAATCGGGGCGGGGAAATGGCTGCGGATATCGACCGCGACGGGGTCGAGAAGGCTTATGGGCGCTGGGCGCCGGTCTACGATCTGGTATTCGGCAAGGTGTTCGATCACGGCCGCCAATCCACTATTTTGGAAGCCGACAAGATCGGCGGACGGGTTCTCGATGTCGGCGTCGGCACCGGACTGTCGCTGTCGGATTATTCGCGCACCACGAAATTATGCGGCGTCGACATTTCCGAGCCGATGCTGCGCCGCGCGCAGCAGCGCGTGCGCGCGCTTGGCCTGACCAACGTCGAGACGCTGGCGGTGATGGACGCCAAGAATCTGGCGTTCGCGGATTGCTCGTTCGACGCGGTGGTGGCGCAGTATGTCATCACCGCGGTGCCCGATCCCGAAAGCACCTTGGACGATTTCATCCGGGTGTTGAAACCCGGCGGCGAGTTGATCCTAGTCAATCACATCGGCGCCGAAAGCGGGCCGCGGCGCATTTTCGAACTGGCGTTCGCGCCGCTGGCGCGGCGGCTCGGCTGGCGCCCGGAATTTCCCTGGGAGCGGCTGACGAACTGGGCGGAGAGCCACGGCGGCGTCAGCCTGACCGAACGCCGGCCGATGCCGCCGATGGGCCACTTTTCGCTGATCCGTTACCGCAAGTCCTGAGCTTTTTCGGGAACCTGCGCCCGCGCAAACCGTTTCCTTAGATGCGGATGAAACTCTCATTGTTGCTCGCGAGCGTGCTGATGGCGGCGCCGGGTCTCGCGGTCGCGCAAGCTCCGCCCACGCCTACGACTCCGCCGGCACAAACCGCGCCGCCGCCGCCGCAGCGGCCGATGGACTGCGCGCCGATGCGAGAGGCGCCCGGAACCGCTCCCGATGGACGGACCACCGGCCAGCGCTCCGAGCCGCTCGGCGACAGGCTCGCGAGGTCCAATGGCGTGCTGTGCCCGCCCGCGGGCGTCGACCCCGAAATGCGCGCGCCGACGCCGGATGGCGGCAACACGCCCGTGATTCCGCCGCCCGGCAGCCCCGGCGGCGACCCCAACGTGCGCCCGAAATAGCCTGCTTTGCAGGCACTTGTCGGCAGCGGCGGGTTTGCTTGACAGGTCCTTGACCCGCTCCTTATATGCCGCGCGTTCGCAAAACCGCGGTATCGATGCCGCGACAGGCGGATTGCCGTGGCGGGGTAGCTCAGCTGGTTAGAGCACGGGAATCATAATCCTGGGGTCGGGGGTTCGAGTCCCTCTCCCGCTACCAATTTTGCGATTTCTATGCCTTGCTGGAATTTGACGGCTAACCGGTGTTGCCAACGACGAAGGCACGCTTGCCATGACGGAGTGGTACCTCGTTTGGGTCGAGGGTTTGCGGGGATCTGAGCCGCAAAAGTGGTCGTCGGATGCGCTTTGGGGCCAGCTTCGCCGTCAGGACGTCATCGTCCGATTTCCGTTGGCGGATCATGAAGCAAAGCTGTCGCTCGACCAGTGGGCAAGGCTGCACCCGGTCCCGCGCGACTGACATCCGGTATCCAAGCCCGCCCATCGCGTCGATCACTTTGGCGACGCGCGCATAGCCAATCGCTATTCCCGCCGTATGGCGGCCGAATCAGGATTGCGAGAGGTAGCGTGACAGCTCGCGCTCGAACTCGGGAAAGTAGCGGGAGATCACAGTGATGTCGAAACGCGGCAGAATCGACTCCTGGGGCTCGCGATCAAGCAGGAATTGGAACGCTGCTTCGATGCAACGTTCCGGCGTGCGCGTGCCCATCGCCAGTCGTTCGCAAGTGTCCCTTGCCATCGTGACATGATGGCGAGTCTCGCCGTTTCCCAAACGGACGATGACCTCGAATTCGAGTGGATCGCCTTCGCCGGCTCTCTCGACCTTGATCATAGCTTGCCTTCCAGCGAACGCCTCGCGAACGGATGGAAGCGATCAAAGCGCTTCGACGAACTCGACCATTCGATGACGTTGATCGACGTCGGGCAACGGGCCGCGCATCGCGGCGGCATTATCCGCCATGTGGCGGGGATCGCCGGTCCCCGGGATCACCGCGGTCACACGCGGGTCGCCGAGCAAATATTTCAGGAAAAACTGTCCCCAGGAATTTGCGAACGTCCGTGCCCAGTCCGGCAATTCCTTGCCGCGCGCTGCCCGGAATAATCTGCCATTGCCATAGGGCATTGCGGTCAACACGCCGGCTCCGATTTCGGCGGCCAGGGGCAGGATGCGTTTCTCAGCCTCGCGGCTATCGAGTGAATAGTCGATCTGGACGAAATCAGGTTTCTCCCGTTCCAGCACCGCCTCGACCGCGGGATAGTCGCGGTGAAATGTCGAAGTGATGCCGACATAGCGGCACACGCCTTGCTTCTTCCAGTCCTTGAATCGTTGAAGGGATTGCTGCTTGTTTCTGACGTTGTGGAGCTGCAGTAGATCGACGCTTGCAGTTTTCAGTCGGGTCAATGACCGCTTGAGTTCCTGGGGGTCAGGCGACTCGAGCTTGGTGGCGATGAAGAACTTTTCGCGCAAACCGGCAATTGCGGTGACCTCGCCCAGCACGCTTTCGGCATCGCCGTAGGTTGATGCGGTGTCGATCAGCCGTCCGCCATTGTTGACCAGAGCCTGTACGACTGCATCGGCCTTGCTCCGCGTCGCTTCGTTTTTGTCATCGAAAACATAGGCGGTGCCGAGACCAACAGCGGGAATGCGCTCGCCGCTGCCGGGAATCGGACGGGTGAGAAGCGGAGCCTCGGTTTCGGCAACGGCTTTGGTCGAGAGCAGAAATCCGCCGGCGAGTGCGGCAAAGTCACGGCGGGTCATTTGGCGAGTTATTCGCCGAGTCATTCGGATTGCCATCCCGGTTCTCCTCGATCATCTCTTCTTGTCGCAAGGCCCTCCTGCGTTCGCCCGAGCGTGGTTGAGAGCAAGAGCCAGCCCGCCGCGACCGGCAGCGCACACAGTGCGATGGCGCCAAGCTTCAATCCCAGCGCCTGCAGGCTGTCGTAGACCCAGCCATACAACGCGTCCGAGCCGCGATAGATCACCACATCGATCAGGTTTTTGGCCTTATATTTTTCCTCGCGCCCAACCACGGTGAAGAACACCTGGCGTGCCGGATTGGCGATGGCGAAGTTCATCCAGCGTTGCGCGACCTGGAGTGTGACCACCACCGACAGGATCGGGGCGACCGCCAGCGCGGCGAAGCCGACCACATAAACGGCGGGCAGAGCTGCGGCCGAGATGCCGGTGCCGAAGCGCTCGAGGAACCTGGCGGTGGCAAATACCTGGGTCGCGAGGCTGAGCAGGCCCACCGCGAGATCGATCCCCGCGAACAGGCGCGTTTGTGTCGCCGCGTCATGGATCGTCGCCGAGACGATGTTGGCCTGCGCGAAGTAGGCGATCGTTGCACCGAACGAGAGCAGGCTGACCCAGCCCGCTACTCCCAATAGATAAGGCGAGCGGAACAATTCGGGCAGGGCCGCGAAAGCGCTGCCGCCAACGCGCTGCCGCCGAGGGTCCACTTGGGTCGGTGCGTCTGCCACGCGTTCGATGCGGTGCACACAAAACACGGCGGCTTCGAGCAAGACGGCGGCCGCGATCAGCAGATTGGCCGGGCCAAGCGGCGCCGACAGCCCGATCGTGACGACGGGACCGAGCAGCGCTCCGGCGGTGCCGCCGGCGCCAATGAACCCGAACAGCCGCTTGCCTTGCTCTGCCGTGAACAGGTCCGCCATGAACGACCAGAACACCGCCACCGCGAACAGGTTGAACACGCTAACCCAGACGAAAAACACGCGCGCCACGATCACTTTTTCGACGTCGAGACTCAGTAACAGCCAAAACAGGACCAGGTTGGCGACGAAGAAGTGGTAGACGATGGGAATGAACCTGACCCGCGGCAATCTCGCGACTAGCGCGCCGTAGAGCGGCTGCGCGACGAGCAGGCTGACAAAGGTGGCGGTGAACAGCCAGGGCAGGTTCTTGACGCCGCCGGCGATGCCCATCTGATCGCGCAATGGACGCAATACATAATAGCCGGCAAGCAGCGTGAAGAAATAAGCAAACGACCACAGCGCTGCCGAACGTTCTTGCGACGTCGCCGGCACCGCGCGCCGCAACCAGCCCGTGAGAGCTGTCGTGAGGGCTGTCATTGTGTCAGCGACAGCTTCTGCCTGAACTCGGCCGCGCTCACGTTCTGGCCATATCCCGGTGCGCCGCGCTGGAAGCGGCGCGCATCGGCCAGTTTGCCGACCTCCACCGGATCGAAGCCGGCATCGCGCACCAGCGCTGCGGCAACTTGCACCGCTTCCTGATCGTCGCCGGCAATCGGTACCGCGAGCCTGGGCGCGGCGCGGTTGGCTTCACGTTCAAAGATCGTATAGGAGAGCGTGTTGAAGGCGCGCACCAGCCGGGCGCCGGGCAGATATTTCTGCGACGTAACGCCGATGCCATCGCGCTCGACCTCGTCGGCGATGGCGCCGTCGCGGCTGGAAACGGCATTATTGGCGTCGAGCACAACCTTGCCCGCCAGCGCTTTGCCGTAATCTTTGCCGATCTGCGGCAGGGCGCCGTAAGGCACCGCGATGAAGACAACGTCGCCAAACGCGATCGCCTGATCGACGGCGCCGGCCTGCGCAAGGGAGCCAAGACGCGCCACGAGGTCCTTCAATTCTTCGGGATGACGTGACGAGAAGAACACCGGATGGCCTGCCTTGACCCAGAGGCCGCCAATCGTGCCGCCGATATTGCCCGCGCCGATAACGCCGATTTTGATTTTGGGACCGGAAGCCGTTTGGCCCGTTGCGCTCGTCGCTGGGAGCACCCCTTGGAGGATGAGCCCTCCTGCAGCGCTCAATAGCGCGCGACGACGCCGATCTACGGTGACATGCTCGAACATCGGCACACCCGTTGCAAATTGCAGGACGAAATCTCGTCGCCCTTCCAGCTTTAACTCGTTCACCGCCTCATAACGACAATCTTATAACGCGAAGAGTGCCGCAAACAGCGGCTCGAAATAGCGCTCGCACGGAGTTGATCCCTTGTTCCAATTGGGCGTGGTGCCATGCGAGAGCTGCTACGATTCGCTAGCGGTCAGGGGATCTATTGGGTGCAGCGGACGGAGCGGCGTTCTCAGAGGGAATAGCCGGTACGTCGTCTTTCACGCTACACTGTTCGACATAACGATCTTCGGTCATATCGCGTTTCATCATCGCTTCCTTGTCAGCTCTCCATTCGTCTTCGCACTCCTTCGCAATATTCCTTGAGCTTTGTCCGGTTGTTTTGAGTGGTGCGGAACCGGCAGCAGGGGCGGCGCTGGAAGGGTTTGACTTGGCCGTCTCCGCAGATGCGGTGAAAGGTAGGATTGTTATCCCAACAAGCGCGCCGCAAACCAAACAAAGGTGCTTTTTCATCTTTGAACTCCTGTTGGCATAGCCGGTATCGGGAAAGGACCTCTAGCCGCGTGCTCGCGCGTGCAACCGTGCCATTCCTGATCCCGCACAAAACGAATGCGAATCCTTCGCGCCTGTTCCTGCCTCGTGAGCCTCGGTCCCGAATTTCGGGCTGGTCGTGGCCGGTCGGCTCCAGCGTTGACCTTAGGCTCGCCGGCCCTCGCACTTGACGAAATGTCCGCGCGAACGTCAGGTTGGGTGGTCATAAAATTAGATTGATCACCGAATGTTCGGTGCTAACCCATATGCGTTGCCAGTCCGCAGAAAGTGACAGACGCGCAAAAGAAAAGCCGCCCGAAGGCGGCTTCTCCATTCAAACCTGATCAATGAATCAAGCGGCTATCAATCCTAGTAGCATGGTGGGTAGGGATAGTATCCGCATTGTGGAGCAACGTAATAACCCGGCGCGTAGTAAGCTCCAGCGGCGGCGGCACCGAGGGCAGCGGCACCGACCGCAGCGGCACCGATGCCTACCGCAACTCCGGGACGGTAATAGCCGCCACGATAAACGACACCGCGGTTAACTCCACCACGATAAACGCCAACACCTCTTCGATAGTATGCGTCCGCGTCCGTTGAAACAGTCAAAATAAAGCCCATTGCGAAAATACTTGATGCAACGAGCGACATAATGGTTCGACGTGACATGCTAACTAACTCCCTTCCAAGGCTGGTCAAATTGCACTCTAGCCTCTTTCCCACCTTTGGCAATCGTCGGGACTGTCCACAACGCCTGGTTGCAGGATGGAGGGCGCCCGACGGTCCGGAGTGCGAAAATGAAAGAAGGCCGCCAACTGAGGCGACTCACCTCATGGGGGCAGAAAGAATGGCGATGGCGATTACAGCCATCCATGCGACGATGATTAAAGCCGCGACCGCGCCTGCGGTGATCTTGGCCTTTTCTTTGAACGTGTATGGCTGATCCATACTCGCTCCTACCAGCATCGGGACGTTAGCAAATTAGGCCACTGTCAATTTCAAACCAGGCCAAGGGGCCTAAAATAGGCCATTACCCCCGCCGGATGCTGTCCTAATTTAGGACATCGGAACCCGGGAACGAGGACACTAGGAACTTTCGCCCTTTTGGAACTGTTGGAACTGTCGGGTGCCCCGTCGCCGGGGCTGCGTACCGATCCGAGGGACGGCCCCGGCTTGCCCCCTACGCTGGGGCCGTCTCTTTGACAGGTGCGGCGGGGAATTAGGGACAGTGCGGCTTGGAAGCTTGGAAGCCGGCCAACATCGGCCCCTAGGAGCAAAAACCTGCTTGATGATGACGACGACGAGGAAGAGGCCGCCAACTGAGGCGGCCTTGCTTTAGCTTTATAGCTCCACCGCTACGTCGCAGGTCGCGCAACGGAAGTCTGGGCCGTGCTCGGTATCAACGACCTTGAAGCCATCCGGGACTAGCTGAACGGTTGGCTCATCGCCGTTGTCCTGCGACAGGCTCGCCTTGCCAGTCTTGCCGCAGATCGGACACCGCAGGTTTTCGAACCAAAGGTCTTGCATGGCGAGATGTTCGGTCACGCCAAGAGTTTACAAATTGTAAACAGGCTTGTCTGTCCGATGCCCGACTCCATTATTCAACTTAGGACACTCCGCAATTCCACCTAGGACACTTGGGGTTAAATACGGCCAGTACCGGTTGCGCCCGAGACATGCGGTGACAACCTCGTGCCGCACGGGTTGTCGAGGAGTCGCGGCGCGGGTAAAGGAACCAGCCGCGCGGGCTGATGTTCTCCCTTCGCCGGTCATCGGTGTGGCTGGCAATGCACCGTCAATTTCGATGGCTCATCGGCGGCCCCAACCTCAAAGGGATTTGCTTTGCTAAACGAGGAAGCATTGCTGGTCAGCGCACAGCGTTGCTACGATCAATCGGCAGAATGTCGTCGCTTGATGAAGCTGGCGCCGACGGAGGCAGAAGCCCAGGCTCTGAAAAATATCTCGCGCAGTTGGGCGGGACTTGCCGGCCAGATCGACCGCTACAATGCGTTGGTGCGTGGGCTACGCCGCGCCGGTTGATCGCAGCGCGCGAGCAAGGACCGCTTTAGTGGATCATCCGCGCTAGGTGATCGGCGGCCGTGTTGCCGCGACGAAGCGACCAATCGGTGCTGATCCAAAGCGCAGAACGGTGCGGTATTGGCGCATCCGCCGGTTTGTTCTGCACCAATTGCTGGATCGCTGCATTGATCCGACCAATCGTCAGGGGATCAAGACCCTGGGCCCGCAGCTTCCGGCAGCGCTGAATTTCCAGCATCCGGGGATCGCGACCCCGTGCCAAAAGCTTCCGGTAGCGTTGAATATCGATTTCGAGTTGCAGGCACTTTTCGCACATGGCGCACCCCTCAAGGCCGGCGGGAGCAAACGCGCTCTCCTGTCATCGATGGGTGCCGGGCTGGGGCGATGATCGTCCCGACAATATCACCTATGTTGGGTACCGAACATTACAATTCGGGCAGCACCAGTGTCGCAGTTTTCGTTAGGCCATCTGCGGTACGCGACGATCCGCAACATCACGATCGTCCCGATTGGAACAAACGAAAACAGCGACCACCACGGCGACAGGCCGATGCGGTGCGAAATCCGCCACGATGGGACCACCGTTACGGCGACCAGCACGAAGTAGAAAAACAAATGTAGTCAGGTCGAGCATGCAACAACCCCCATCGGTGTTGCGCGGAGCCGTGCGGGCATGCGCGGCTCAAAACCCTCTACGCCGCGTAGACCGACGATTTCGGCAGCGGGAAAACCGGGTCCTGCGTCCGGATATTGCTCGGCCAAACCACCGAGATATGTTCGCCGGCATTTTGCATCACGACCGGCGTCGAGCGCTCGTTCTGCCCGGAGAGCGGCGTACCGGGCGGATAGAATTTGACGCCATAGCCCTGGATCGTGCCGCCTGGCGGGATGTCGACGTCGAGCGCCGCCTTGCGAACCGCATCGGGCTCGAAGCTGCCGTATTTCTCTTTTGCAACGGGCAGCACGTTGTTGAGCAGCACCCAGGTCTGGTTGAATCCCATCGAGCAGTGCGGCGGAACGTCGGTGGCGCTGGTTTTCTCCCGGTAGCGTGCGACCATGGTCTTGGTGAGATCGCCGATCCCGGGCGCGAGCTTGGAAGGATCGAGCAATTGCGCCGGCACCGGATCGATATTGCAGAAATTGTCGATGTCGGCGGCGAACGTCGCGCGCAGCTTGTCGAGCTGGCTGTAGCCGGCGCCGTTGCCGAACAGCATCTTGAAGCGCAGGCCGTTCTCGCGCGCCTGGCGCAGGAACAGCGTGATATCGGGATTGTAGCCGGCGTGCGAGATCACGTCGGCTCTCGCGCGCTTGAGCTTCGTTACCAGGATTCCGAGGTCAGGCGCGGAGGCCGAATAACCCTCCTTCATCACGACCTGAAGTCCGGCCTCCTTGCAGTAAGCCTCGTCGGCGGCGGCAACGCCCACGCCATAGGGGCCGTCTTCATGGATCAGCGCGATCTTGACGTCCTTGGGCTCCATGCCAAGCTTGGCCTTGGCGTGCTCGGTGAGAAAGCCGGCAAAGGCCTGACCGTACTGATCGGAATGAATCTGCGCGCGAAAAACGTATTGCAGGTTCTTGTCCTTGAACACAGCGGTCGAAACCGCGGTCGTGATCCAGAGGATCTTTTTCTGCTGCTCGACCTTGGCCGCCAGCGGCACCGCGTGCGAGCTCGCATAAACGCCGTTGATGATGTCGATCTTCTCCTGGTCGATCAGGCGATTGGCCTCATTGATCGCCACGTCGGGCTTGCTCTGGGAATCGGCGGCGACCGGGGCAACCTTGTACTTGCCGCCGACGCCGCCCTTCTCGTTGACGAGATCGATGGCAATCTGCGCGCCGATCGAGGAGGCCACCGAACCGCCCGCGGCAAAAGGGCCGGTCAGGTCGTAGATCAGGCCGATGCGCACGGTTTCCGCTTGCGCCTGCGCGCGCGTCCAATCGAGGCTCAACACGGCGGCCGTAGCCGCGGAATTTTTGAGCAGCGTTCTGCGTGAAGTCGGCATCGTATCCTCCCGAACTGTTATTTCTGGCTGGCTTTTGTCAGCTTTAGGCCAAGTATCTTAGGGAATGCGCCGGAAATCAACACGCGGTCATCGCCGCGGTTGCAACCTCCAAATCCTCATAAAGTACTACTTGCAGTCGGCGACGTTCGGGGCTCCTCTGCCGAGGCG
>Ga0126312_10003032_pt1 | contig 11301 bp, 9 predicted proteins | sample Plot104A_FD_92537 | JGI IMG/M metagenome (GOLD analysis project Ga0126312, IMG submission 92537) | Serpentine soil microbial communities from UC McLaughlin Reserve, CA, USA - Plot104A | ecosystem: Environmental > Terrestrial > Soil > Grasslands | place: USA: UC McLaughlin Reserve, Lake County... | reverse complement strand
TCCTCTCCATCGGCTCCCATTTCGTCATCCGAACCTCGCCGTAGGAGAGCTCCGGGCCGTCGCCGTTCCAGCGCGTGATCGAGTGCTTCATCCAGTTCTCGTCGTCGCGCGTCGGGTAGTCGTGCGGGCGCGCGTGAGCCCCGCGGCTCTCCTTGCGGGCGATCCCGGCCTGCAGCATGCAGCGCGCGAGGTCGATCGTGTAGCCGAGCTCGATCGCCTGCGTCAGGTCCGTGTTGAAGACGTCGCCCTTGTCCTCGATCACGACGCCGCGGTCGTACCGCTCGGCGAGCTCGTCGAGGATGTCGATCTGCCGGGCCATCTCGTCCTCGCGGCGGAAGACGCCGAAGTTGTCGAGCATCGAGCTGCCGAGGTGCTCGCGGATCTGCCAGGGGCGTTCGCCGTCGCGCACGTCGAGCAGCGCCCGCAGCTCGCGCTCCGCGTCCTGTTCGGCGCTGACCGGAACGTCGATCGTCGTGTTCGAGAGCGCCCATTCCGCCGCTGCCCGGCCGGCGCGCCGGCCGAACGTGATCGTCTCCATCAGCGAGTTCCCGCCGAGGCGGTTGGCGCCGTGGACGGACACGCATGCGACCTCGCCCGCGGCATACAGCCCCGTGAGCTCCGTCAGGCCGTCGTTGTCGGTGCTGACGCCGCCCATGTGGTAGTGCGCGCCCGGCCGGACCGGGATCGGGTCGTAGATCGGGTCGAGGCCGGCGAAGGTCATCGAGAGCTCGCGCGAGCCCGGCAGCCGCTCGATGATCCGCTCCGCGCCGAGGTGGCGCATGTCGAGCAGCACCGAGCCGTTGACGCCGCGCCCCTCGTCGATCTCCGTCTGCTCCGACCGTGAGACCACGTCGCGCGACGCGAGCTCGAGCGCGTTCGGCGCGTAGCGCTTCATGAACCGCTCGCCGTCCTTGTTGATCAGGTATCCGCCTTCGCCGCGGATCCCCTCCGTCAGGAGGACTCCGGACGGATAGAGCGTGGTCGGGTGGAACTGCATGAACTCCATGTCCTTCAGCGGCACGCCGAGCCGGAGCGCCATCGCCATCCCGTCGCCCGTGCACGCGTACGCGTTCGTCGTCACCCGGTAGATTCGCCCCTGGCCGCCCGTCGCGAGCACGACCGTCTTCCCGCCGATCGTGCGCAGGCCGCCGTCCATCAGGTCCCAGCAGATGACGCCCTGGCAGCGGTCGTCGTTCTCCACGAGCTTCCAGGCGAAGAACTCCTCGTACACCTTGATGTCGCGCTTGACGAGCTGCTCGTAGAGCACCTGGATCAGGACGTGGCCGGTGATGTCTGCGGCGAACACGGTGCGCGGATTCGCGGCGGCGCCGAACGGCCGCTGCGCAAGCCGGCCGTCCTCCATCCGCGAGAAGAACGCGCCCCAGTGCTCGAGCTGATAGATGTCGCCCGGCGCCTCCGTGCAGAGGATCTCGATCGCGTCCTGGTCGCCGATGTAGTCGGAGCCCTTGACGGTGTCGAAGGTGTGCTTCTCCGTCGAGTCGTCGGCCGCGTTGCCGAGCGCCGCATTGATCCCGCCTTCGGCGGCGCCGGAATGGCTGCGCGTCGGGTGCAGCTTCGAGACGACGCCGACGTCTGCACCGGCGTCGTGCGCCTCGATCGCCGCGCGCATGCCTGCGCAGCCCGCCCCAACGACGAGCACGTCATGCGTCGCGTCCACGCGTAGGACGCTAGCGAAACGGGTTCGCGCCGCGCGCACGCACCGGCACGGACGCGGGAGGGGCCGGCCCGCCGGCGCGGCCCCTCCCTCTCGCTCGCCTACGTCACGCGGTAGGCGAACGGAAGGCTCTTCGTCGCACCCTGGTAGGTGACTGTGACGACGACCGCCAGTACCCGCCCGCGCGCCGTCTTCGGCAGCTTCCACGTGCAGCGGCCGACGCCGGTGCCGGTGATCGCCTTCCCCGCGAGCGTCGCCCGGCAGCTGTAGCGCTCGGGCCGCGGGGCCGCGGCGTCGGCGTCCTCCGGCAGCACGACGCCCGTCGCGGTCACGGTGAACGCGCGGCCCGCCTTTGGCAGGAACGGCTTGTTCACGACAGCCACGCCGCGGATCTCGGGGCCTCCCGCGGCGAGCGAGTAGTTCCACGTCCCCTGATCGGGAGCGTGGTCCTGCGCCTCGCCGGCGCGCGTGCCGGCCCACAGGTTGAAGACGCCGGCGCCGCCGAGCTCGCTTCGGTTGACGACGACGCGCACGTTCGTCCGCCCGCTGAAGACGCGGACCGTCGAGTACGGGATGTCGTCGTCCCAGTCGGAGCCGTTCCAGCGGTAGAAGCCGTAGGTGCCGTCGGACTCGTCGACGACGAAGACGTAGTCGGCGCCCGCGGTGTCGGGCGCGCCCGTCGCGCCGTTGCGATCCGTGTTCAGGAACAAGTACGTCTCGACGTCGGCAGGCGAGGGAAGGTCGACGATGCCGATGTCGAACGTGATCGTCCCCGCCGCGTCGCTCGTGACGGCGACCTTCGTGATGTCCGGTGCGCCGCTACCGTCGCCGATCGCGTCGCGGTAGCTGCCCGCGGCGCCCGCGGACGACGCGACCAGCAGGACGAGCGCCGCGGTCACCGGCGCCAGAACCGCCGTTCGCCGTGCCGCGGCCACGATGCCGTTCATGTGTGCCTCCTGTTCGTCGGTGGGTGACGTCCACCAGCGTCGGGGACACCACTAACGCGGCACTAATCGGGCGCTCACGCGCGGCGGCAGGCGAAGCGCGAGCCCCGCCCGCCGCCGCGGCGACCTACGCCACGGTCGCGGCGCGGCCCCGATCCTCGATCGCGACGAAGTCGCGCTCGTCGGAGCCCATGTAGATCTGGCGCGGCCGGGCGATCTTCTGCTCCGGGTCCTGCACGCCCTCGAGCCACTGCGCGAGCCATCCTGCCGTCCGCGGGATCGCGAACATGACCGGGAACATCGCCGTCGGCAGGCCGAGCGCCTGGTAGATCAGGCCCGAGTAGAAGTCGACGTTCGGGTACAGCCTGCGCGAGACGAAGTAGTCGTCCTCGAGTGCGATCTTCTCCAGCTCGAGCGCGATGTCGAGCAGCGGGTTGCGGCCGGTGATCTCGAACACCTCGTCGGCCGTCTGCTTGATGATCCGCGCGCGCGGGTCGTAGTTCTTGTAGACGCGGTGGCCGAACCCCATCAGGCGGCCGTGCCCCGCCTTCACGCTCGAGATGAACTCGGGCACGCGCCTCACGTCCCCGATCTCCGCGAGCATCCGCAGAACCGCCTCGTTCGCACCGCCGTGAAGCGGCCCGTAGAGCGCCGCCGCCGCGCCGGCCAGCGACACGTACGGATCGGCCTTCGACGAGCCGATCGACCGCATCACGTTCGCGCTGCAGTTCTGCTCGTGGTCGGCGTGCAGGATGAAGAGCACCTCGAGCGCCCGCTCCAGCGCCGGCTCGACGCAGTAGCGCGGCTCGGCCATCCGGAAGATCATCGAGAGGAAGTTCGCCGTGAATCCGAGCTCGTTCTCGGGATACACATACGGCAGGCCCTGGTTGTGCCGGAACGACCAGGCCGCGATCGTCGGCACCTTCGCGATCAGGCGGACGACCTGCCGCATCCGCACTTCGCGATCGTCGACCTTCGACGCCTCCGGGTAGAACGTCGACAGCGCCGCGACGACGCTGATCAGCATCCCCATCGGGTGCGCGTCGTAGCGGAACCCCTCCATCAACCGCTTGACGTTCTCGTGCAGGAACGTGTGGTGGGTGACGTCGTGCGCCCAGTGCGCGAGCTCCTCCTGCGTCGGCAGCTCGCCGAAGATCAGGAGGTGGGCAGTCTCGAGGTACGTGCTGCGCTCGGCGAGCTGCTCGATCGGGTAGCCGCGGTAGCGCAGGATGCCCTTGTCTCCGTCGATGAAGGTGATCGCGCTGCGAACCGACGCGGTGTTCATGAACGCCGGGTCGTACGTCATGAGGCCGAAGTCGTCGTCCGACGCCCTCGCCTGCCGCAGCGCGGTCGCGCGAACGGTGCCGTCCTCGATCGGCGCATCGAACGTCGTGCCCGTGCGGCCGTCGGTGAACGTGAGTGTGTCCGTCATGTGAGCTCCTTGGTACGAGATCTCGTGCGTAGCGGCACACGCTGTCGTGGCTCGGCAGAGAGCGCATCGGGCGTACCCCGGATCGCCGCGGGGGGAACTACGGATTTGCGGCGAACGCCGCCAGCGCCTGCGCGATCTTCCGCTCGAACGCGGCAGCACGCGGCAGCGCGATCAGCCGGTCGCGACGCCTCACGGCCGCCGCGTGAAAGCCGCCGCGGACGAGGTGGTAGTCGCCGGTCGCGCCCGCCGCGAGCGCCCGTTCGAAGCCGCGCCGCGAGAGCTCGGGGCTCACCCCCGGCAGCCACGCAAGGTTCCGGTCGAGCGAGCCGTGGACGACGGTGAGCCGGCGGTCTGCGAGCGGCCCCACGTCGAGCTCGTCCGGGAGCCACGGCGCGAGACCGACGACCGCCCGCACACGCGGATCTTCGGCGACCATCGTCGCGACCGCTCCGCCCATCGAGAACGAGAGCAGCGCGATCGGCACGTCGCCGGCCGCGGCCATTCCCTCACGCGCGTCTTCGGCGCATTGCTCGAGCCGCTTCCACGACCGCACGCGGTAGCGGACCTCGATGAACGCGAGCCGCGGGAGCTGCGGCGCGAGGCGGCGCACGAGCCACTCGATCGTCGCGCTCCACGTGCCGGGGAGCAGCTCCGCGCGACCACCGTTGACGGCGACCACGGCCGGCCCGCCGAGCGTGCCGGTGAGCCTTAGATCTGCCAGGCGCCTCCGCGCAGGATCGGGACGCGCTCGCCGTCGCGCGTCACGCCTGTGACCTCGAGGGCGTCCGACCCGATCATGAAGTCGACGTGCATCCCACTCGTGTTCACGCGCGGCGCGTCGTCGGGCTCGACGAGGAACGGGAACCCGTTCCCGAGCGCGATGTGACTCGCCGCGTTCTCGTCGAGGAGCGTGTTGTAGAAGATGGTGCGGAGCGGGCCGATCCGCCCCTCACGGTCGACGAGGGCGAGCTCGCCGAGCCGCGAGGCTCCGTCGTCGAGCTGCGCCTTCGAGCGGAGCGCCTCCGCGTTCTCGTCGGCGTCGATCTCGACGGCGCGACCGTTCTCGAACCGCATGCGGAGGCCGCGGATGATCGTCCCGTCCCCGAGGACGAGCGGCGTCGTCGCGTTCACATGTCCGGTGGTCCGCTCGGGGTCCGGGGTCGTGAACACCTCCTCGGTCGGGAGGTTGGGCATGTGCCGGAGGCCGTCGACGGTCGTGAAGTCGGCGGCCCACCACGTCGCCGTCGGCAGGAGGCCGACCGTCAGGTCCGTTCCCGGCCCCTTCAGCTCGATCGCGTCGAACCGGTGCCCGGCGAGCGTGGCGGCGTTCGAGCGGAGCGTCTTCATCCGCTCGTCCCACGCGCGCGCGGGGTCGTCGGCGTCGAGCCGGAGCACGTGCCAGAGCTCCTCCCACAGCTTCTCGTACGCGGCGTCGTCGTCGAGCTCAGGGTGTACGAGCTTCGCCCAGGCGGGATGGGCGCACGGGACGATGCTCCAGTTCGTCGTGCGCTCGCTGACAACTTTCGGAACCTCCTTCACGTAGGGCAGCTGGTCGCGGCCCGCAAGCGCCGGGTCGAGGCCGTCGAGCGCGCCCGGGTGTGTGATTCCCGCGAGATTGATCCGCGCGTCGCGGCGCTCGCCGAGCGCGTCGATCCGCGCGCCGTACCACGACGGCACGAAGTCGAGCGTCTCCGGGTCGGCGTGCTCGATTCGCGCGCGCTTCACGAGCGGGTCGAAGTACTGAACGTCGACGAAGAGCGCGCCGCGCTTGTACGCCTCGACGGCGACCGCGTGCACGAGCTCGTCCTGCCCGAGGAAGGCGGCTACGCCGACCACCTGGCCGGCCTGCACGTTCGCGCCGTGGACGGCGAGAGCGGCGAGGGCTTCGAAGCGCTCATCCATCGGCAGGCGATCGTAACCGCGCCGCGAAAGCGAGCGCGTGACGATCGGCGCCGCCATCGACCGGTTCCTGGCGACCGCGGGGATTTCGGACGCGACGCGGCGCGCGTATCGCAACGATCTGCGCGACTTCGCCGAGTGGTACGGCGACCGTGACGTCGAAGCCGTCGACGTGCGCGTCCTCGCCGACTGGACAGCGGAGCTCGGCCGGGCCCGACCCCGCGGGAAGCTCGCTCCGGCGACGATCGCCCGCAAGCTCGCCGCGCTTCGCTCGCTCCTTCGGTTCACGCTCGGGCCGGGGCGCGTGCCGGACGTACCGCTTGCGCCGCGCCGCGGGCGCCGGTTACCCGACGCGCCGAAGACGACCGACGTCGACGACCTCCTGGAGGAGCTAACCCGCGGCGAGGGCGCGCTCGCGCTGCGCAACCGCGCGTTGATGGAGCTCGTCTACTCGGCGGGTCTGAGAAGCGCCGAGGCCGTATCGCTCGACGTCGCCGACGTCGACTTCGAGCAGGAGCTCGTGCACGTGCGCCAGGGGAAGGGCGCGAAGGATCGGATCGTCCCCCTCGGCGAGGAGGCGGCGTGGTGGGTCGCGGAGTACCTGCGGGACGGCCGGCCCGGGCTCGCCGTCGGAGGCGAGAGCGCACTGTTCGTGTCGGTGCGCGGGAGGCGGCTCGACACATCGACGTTGCGTCGGCTGGTACCGCACCCGCACAGGCTCCGCCACGCGTTCGCGACGCACCTGCTGGAGGGCGGAGCGGACCTGCGCGTGATCCAGGAGCTGCTCGGGCACTCGTCGCTCTCGACGACGCAGATGTACAGCCACGTCGACGGCAAGCGCCTGCGGCGCGTCTACGATCGGGCGCATCCGCGCAGCTAGGGTCGCAACGGTCGTGGCGGCGGTGGCGTTGCCGCTTTTCTTCGCCGCGAACGCGATCCGCGTGCTGCTGACCGAGACGTACGTCCGCGCCGCGTACCCGCACCTTGCACCCGACGACGTGCTGAACGAGAAGCGCCGGACGGAGCTGGCTCTGCTGGGGCTTCGAGCCGTCGATCCGCTCCGCGGGGACTCCGTGGCGTCGCTGCGGGCGCCCCGCTTGCCGAGCGGCCGGCGCGCCTTCACGGCGAAGGAGCTGCGCCACATGCGCGACGTCCGTGCGTGGCTCTGGCGCCTACTCGTGTTCGAGCTGGTCGTCGTGGCGGTACTCGCCGTCGCCGCGGTCAGTGCCCGGCGCGAGCTCGCACAGGTGCTCCTCGCGGGCGGCGTCGCGACGATCGCGATCGGCGTGCTCGCGCTCGGAGTGATGCTCGTCGACTTCGACGACGTGCTGCTCGGGTTCCACAAGCTGCTGTTCGAGGGCCAGTCGTGGCACTTCAGCAACGAAGACACCCTGATCCGTGTCTATCCCCACCGGTTCTGGAACTGGACGGGGATCGCGATGGGGGTCCTCGTGGTCGGGCAGGCCGTGGTGGCGATTGCGATCGGGGAGGCGATCCGTCGCGCGGGCCGAACTCGGCGTGCGTGACGGAGGATCGAGATCTCGACGGGTTTCTCGCGCTGCTCGCTGCGCGGCGAGCGCCGCGAACCGTCGACGCCTACCAGCGCGACCTCCTCGCGTTGCAGACGTTCCTCGCGCGGCCGCTCGCGGCGGCGACGGCGGACGATCTCGAACAGTACGTCGCGAGCCTCCGCGCAGCGGGCCTCGCGACGACGACCGTCGCCCGCCGCGTCGCCGCGGCGCGGACCTTCTACCGTCATCTTCAGCTGCTCGGCCGGCGACAGGACAATCCCGCCGCCGACATCGCTCTGGCCCGCCGCCCGCGGCGGCTGCCGAAGACGCTCTCGCCCGGCGAGGCGGAGCGGCTGATCGACGCCGCGTCGGGCGTGGCCCCGCGCGCGCTGCGCGACCGCGCGCTCGTCGAGCTGCTGTACGGGGCGGGCCTCCGCGTGTCGGAGGCGGTCGGCCTGGAGCGTGGCGCGATCGACCTGGACGACCGTCTCGTGCGCGTGGTGGGGAAGGGCGGCAAGGAGCGGATCGTCCCGATCGGCCGCCAGGCGGCCGAGGCGCTTCGACGCTACGCGGCACGCGGACGGCCGTACCTCGACCGCCGCCATCGACCGGAGCTCTTCCTGAATGCGAAGGGTGGCGCGCTGACGCGGTCAGGCGCGTTCCTCATCCTCAGGCGACTTGCCGCAAAAGCCGGCCTCGAGCCCGAGCGCGTCCATCCGCACCTCCTGCGTCACTCGTTCGCGACGCATCTGCTGGAGAACGGCGCCGACCTCCGTAGCGTCCAAGAGATGCTCGGACATGCGGACCTCTCGACGACGGAGATCTATACGCACGTATCCGATCGGCGCCGCCGGGAGTTGTACTTCCGCGCGCACCCACACGCGCGGAGGAAGCCGATGGAGGAGCGAAATGATGGTCGATCCGAACGCGGCGCTGGTGATGGCCCTCGCCTCCGCCGCGGCGTGGCTGATGATGCAGGCGGGACTCGCGAAGAACGCACTTGAGTGGCGGCGCAAGCGGCACGCCTGCCCGTCGTGCGGCCGCCAGAGCTGCAACTGCAGCGCGTAACTCGCGCGCCGCCCGCTTGCTCGTGCCCGCTCCGGCCGGCCGCGCCATTGGCGGTGCGTTTCAGTCGTCACCGCGGATGGATTCGTCGGAGAACGCTTGGCAGCCGCGAACGAAGACCACAAGCGTCGAAAAAGTGTGCCGGCGCCTAACGAGCGGTCTGCTTTCGGCGCAGGAACTGCGCGACCTTTCCCGCCGCCTCCCGCAGCTCACGCGACTGCTCGTCGTCCTCAGCGAGCGACGCGAGAATCTGGATCGTGTCGCGCTGTGGCGAACCGTTCTTCAGCGCGACGACCGCGAGCCGCCGGACGGCGTCGTTGCCGTCCCGTGTCACGAGCTCGTGCATGAGAGGCCGCACGCCGTTGACGACGCTCGGGTGGTCGCGCGACAGCCCCTCCAAGGCGAGCAGCGCCGACCCGCGGCAGGCGGGGCTTTCGTCCTCGAGGCCCCGGCGAAGGAGCTCGATCTTCTGCCTGTACCTGAACTGCGCGATCGCGCGAAAGGCGACCGCCCGCTCGCGATAGTCGCGCGACCGCGCCGCGGCCTCGAGCTCGTCGTCCCACTGCTGCCGAAGGACCGCCAGTTCGCGCTCGTTCCCGTCCTCCGCGAGCGCGTCGGCCTGCGCCGCCGCGTCCGCGAGCGTCGTCACGCGCCGACGGACTCGAGGGGACGGGCAGCCGGCCCGATGTAACGCGCGGACGGGCGGATCAAGCGCCCGGTCCTCTTCTGCTCGATGATGTGCGCCGACCAGCCGGCGACGCGCGCGCAGCCGAAGAGCGCGGGATACATCGGCGGCGGGATCTCCGCGACGTCGAGAACGACGGCGGCCCAGAACTCGACGTTCGTCTCGAGCGGCCGATCCGGCGACTTCGCGCGCAGAGCAGCGAGCGCCGCCTGCTCGAGCCGGAGCGCGATCTCGACACGCGGCGATCCGAGCTCCTCCGCCGTCCGGCGAAGGACACGGGCGCGCGGATCCTCCGCGCGGTAGACGCGGTGGCCGAAGCCCATGATCCGCTCGCCGCGATCGACGAGATCTTGGACGTAACCCTCGACGTCACCCGTGCGCTCGACGTCGTCGAGCATCGTCAGCACGCGCGTCGGGGCGCCGCCGTGAAGCGGACCGGAGAGCGCTCCGACCGCGGACGACATCGCGGCCGCACAATCTGCGCCCGTCGACGCGGCGATCCGCGCGCAGAAGGTCGACGCGTTCAATCCATGCTCCGCGGCCGAGACCCAGTAGGTGTCGACCGCCTTGACGTGCTTCGGATCTGCCTCCCCGCGCCACCGCATCAGGAACTGCTCGGCGGCGGTGTCGCACGAGTCGATCTCCGACTCGGGCACCGGCCGCTGCGCCCCGCGCGCCGCCTGCGCCACGATCGAGAGCGCCGCCGCCGACAGCCGGGCCAGGTCGTCGCGAGCCTGTTCCGCCTCGATGTCGACGAGCTGCTCGAGCCCCCACTTCGGCCCGAGCGTCGCGAGGCCCGCCTGCAGATCGGCCATCACCGATCCGCTCGGGTCCTGGAGCTCGATCCGCTCCGCACGCGGCATGCCCGGCTCGAAGCTCTCGTCGACGAGGAGGCCCCAGACCTTTTCGAACGGGTAGTGCCCGATCAGATCCTCGATGTCGACGCCGCGGTACCGGAGCGCACCGCCCTCCTTGTCGGGCTCGGCGATCTCGGTCTCGAAGGCGACGACGCCCTCGAGCCCTGGCCGGAAGTCGCTCACGCGGCGAACGGTATCGAAACGACCACCGACCGGCGCCGGGTGCGAGTCGGCTGCACGCGGCGCATGAGGCTGACCCTGGCGACGTTGCTTCCCGTCCGGACCGCGGCGCCGGCGTGTGTACGATCGGCCGCCGATGACGCACCGGGTCACCCTCATTCCCGGCGACGGCACGGGCCCCGAGCTCACCGAAGCCAGTCGCCGCGTACTCGAGGCAACGGGCGTCGACTTCGAATGGGATCTCCGTTCCGCGGGTGAGGAGTCGATGGCCGCCAACGACGGCAATCCGCTGCCCGCGGACGCGCTGGAGTCGATCCGCGGCAACGGCGTGGCGCTCAAGGGGCCGATCACGACTCCCGTCGGCGGCGGCTTCCGCTCGGTCAACGTCGGGCTCCGGAAGAGCCTCGACATGTACGCCCAGGTGCGCCCCTGCAAGACGTATGCCGGAGTCCGGACGCGCTTCTCCGACATCGACCTGGTGATCGTCCGCGAGAACACCGAGGATCTTTACGCGGGCATCGAGTACGAGCAAGGGACGGAGGACGCCGAGGAGCTGATCCGCTGGATCGAGTCGAAGGGCGGCAAGCTCCGGTGGAACGACGCGGGCATCTCGATCAAGCCCATCTCGATCACAGGGACGCGCAGGATTTTCGAGTTCGCCTTCGACTACGCGCGCCGGAACGGCCGCAGGCAGATCACGGCCGTCCACAAGGCGAACATCATGAAGTTCTCCGACGGGCTGTGGCTCCACGTCGCACGCGAGGTCGCTGCCGAGAACGACGACATCGAGTTCAACGACCGCATCGTCGACAACATGTGCATGCAGCTCGTGCAGCGGCCGGAGGAATACGACGTGCTCGTCCTGCCGAACCTGTACGGCGACGTGCTCTCGGACCTCTGCGCAGGGATGATCGGCGGCCTCGGCGTCGCGCCGGGCGCGAACTACGGCGAAGGCGTCGCCGTCTTCGAGCCGACGCACGGCTCTGCACCGAAGTACGCGGGCCAGAACAAGGTCAATCCGATCGCGCAGCTGCTCTCCGCGATGCTCATGCT
>Ga0126312_10003031_pt1 | contig 11303 bp, 8 predicted proteins | sample Plot104A_FD_92537 | JGI IMG/M metagenome (GOLD analysis project Ga0126312, IMG submission 92537) | Serpentine soil microbial communities from UC McLaughlin Reserve, CA, USA - Plot104A | ecosystem: Environmental > Terrestrial > Soil > Grasslands | place: USA: UC McLaughlin Reserve, Lake County... | reverse complement strand
CGTGCTGCGTTCGTGGCGAGATCCTCACTCGGGCGAGCGACACGTGCTTCGTGCGCTCGAACACCACCCGCTCGATCCGCACGCCCGGCCTCCCCATGATGCGCAGCGGGCGCTCGGAGCGCGGCGGTACAACGAGCGTGCCGTAGAAGTGAGGCAGCAGCCGGATCGTGCCACCCGAGTTCGTGAGCTTGGAGACCGCGGCTTGGAACTGTCTGTCGTTCCGCACGCGGATCGTCTTGCTCGCCGCGGGCTCGGCCGCAGGCGCCGCCGCCAGCACCACGAGGGTGAGCACTGCGGATGCCAATGACTGAGTTGGACTCATCGGCGTCGTTGGATGGGCGAGTGTAAGACGCGTGCGGCGACGAGAAGGCCTCGCACGGATTACGGATAGTTATGGAGCTAGCCGGACTCGAACCGGCGACCTCTTGGGTGCGATCCAGTTAACCGTCTCACTCCACTTCGCCGTCGGTCGTCAACGGCTAACGCAAGCCGGTTCGCGAGCCGTCGGCTCATCGTCGTTCATCGCTCTTCACGCTGCGCTGTGCCCGGAGTGCGTCGCAGCCGAGCGCGATCAGTTCCGGGCAAGCATTCAGTGCTGGGCGGCGCTCAGCCGATCATCCGTGCGCAGGGACCCACACGAGATCACCGCGCCCTCACGCGCTTGATGTCCTCCGAGATTTGACCATCGGCGTCTTCGACCCTCACACGGACCGCGTAAATCCCGGGTGCCTCGTACGTGTGCGCCGCCGTGGCACCGGACTGCGGACCGACCATCGGCGACCCATCACCAAACTCAAACGTGTAACTCACGATCGAACCAGAACCAGCCGCTGTTGAACGGCTCGCGTCGGCAGTCACGGTCAGCGGAACGGTGCCATTCGCGGGGCTAACGCTTAGACGCGCACTCACAACCCCTGCTTCCGGCAAAGAACCGATCGCTGAATAGCGCGAGTAGCGCTCGGGGGCCGCATATATGGCGAGCTCCACGAGCATCTCAGCATTGGCCTAGGGCAGCTCCGTCATCGCGCTGCCGCCCCCGCGGCGAACGGGCTCTGCCGCGGCGAGCACGCCGCCGCCCGTCAGAAACTCGATCCCGGTCGCGGCCCCGATCTCACCCGCGTTCGCGAAGCGATGACCCCGAGCCTCGAGCGCCGTCCGCTCGGGAGTCAGCAGGAATGCCGGCTCCGCGCCCGTGCTCACGGCGTTGCGTTGGCTCGCGCGCGGATCGGCGATCGCCTGCGGCAGCGTCAGGCCGAGGTCGACACGGTCGAGCAGGATCTGCAGCACGGTCGTGATGATCGTCGCGCCGCCGGGCGAACCGAGCGCGAGGAACGGCGTGCCAGCCTTGGTGACGATCGTGGGCGCCATCGAGCTACGCGGCCGCTTGCCTCCCTCGACGCGGTTCGGATGCGTCGTCGAGTCGAAGTTGAAGTCCGTCAACTCGTTGTTGAGCAGGAAGCCGAAGCCGGGGACGACCAGCCCGGAACCGCCTGTGGCCTCGATCGTGAACGTGTACGAAACCACGTTTCCCGACTTGTCCGACGTCGTCAGGTGCGTCGTCGTCTCCGCACCTTCGTAGGGGTAGGGATCTCCCGGCGGGACGGCACCCGGCGCGGCCGTCTCCTTGATCAGCGCGCGCCGCGTGGCGGCGTAGTCCTCAGACAGCAAACCGCTCAGCGGCACGTCGAAGTACGCCGGATCGGCGAGGTACGCGTTGCGGTCAGCGAACGAGTAGCGCGACGCTTCCAGGTAGTAGTGCAGCGCCGCCTCGCGCGTCATCGAGGGGAGGTCGTAGCCCTCGAGGATGTGCAGCGCCTCACCGACCGTCGAGCCGCCGCTCGACGGCGGGCCCATCCCGTACACGTCGAGGCCGCGGTAGTTCACATGCGTCGGCACTCGCTCCGGGGCGGCGTACGTGTGCAGATCGCGCATCTTCATTACGCCGCGCCGCCAGACGTGGCTGGCCGTCGGGCTGGCGGGCGGATGCCGGACGGCTTCGACGAGCGCGTCCGCGACCGCGCCCCGATAGAAGCCTTTGGCGCCGAGATGCGCGATTCGCTCGTACGTCTTGGCGAGCGCCGGGTTGGTGAACACCGTGCCGACGTCGCGCGGGGTTCCGTCGGCGTCGAGGAAGAGCGCGGCGCTGGCCGGGATGTCGTCGAACCAGTCACGGTTCGCATTCGCCTGATCGAACCAGACCTGGTCGATGACGTAGCCGTGACGTGCAACGTGAATCGCAGGCGCGAGGACCTCTGCGAGCGACATCGTCCCGAACCTCTCGAGCGCGTCGACCCACGTCTCGACCGTGCCGGGTACCCCGACGGAAAGGCCGCTGTAGCGAGCGTCGCTGAACGGCAGCGGCACGCCGTTTTCCCAGAAGGACGTCGGATGCATAGCCGCCGGCGCAGTCTCGCGCCCGTCGATCGTCGTGACGGCCCCGCCGGCGGTACGGAGGACCATGAAGCCGCCCCCGCCGATTCCACACGAGAAGGGCTCGGTGACGCCGAGCACAGCCGCCGAGGCGACGGCGGCATCGACAGCGTTCCCGCCGCGGCGCAGGATGTCGATTCCTGCCTGAGTCGCGAGCTTCTCCACCGACGCAGCTGCGCCGCCGGTGCCGATCGAGGTTGGCGGCCCCGAGCCGCTTCCGACGTCTGCGGCGGCAGGGATCCCGAATACGAGTGTGACCGCCGCCGTAAGCGCGACGAACAAGTACAGGCCCTTGAGGCGCATGGCTTCCCCCTCGGACGGCGTTACCTTGCGGCGACCCTACGCCTTGGCCACGGACACGACAAGGCGCAACGGATCGCACCGCCACTACCGCGAGGTTCATCGAAGCCAGCTAAGGCGAACGGGACTAACGATGGAGCTAGCCGGACTCGAACCGGCGACCTCCTGGGTGCGATAAACGGCAGAACGACGTCCTGCTGCGCGGCTCTGGCTCCATGGCGCTACTTCGTGTGCTCCAAAACGACCTGCGTGTTGCTCAGTTCGGTAGCGCCGACGGTAGGAACGACGTGCGGCAGGTGTCGCAGCGAGGCAGACTTGTCTCCCATGGATGAGTTGGTCGTCGTCGAAGTCGTCGCAACAGAGCCTGAAGCCGAGCTGCTTTGCTCCTTGCTGAGAAATGCGGGCATCAAATGCACGCACCGACTGTCGAACTACGGCGCTGGGGCGTCTGACGGCATGCCGGTGGGCGGGCCCCAAGAGGTCATCGTCCGGCCGGACGACCTAGCGTCTGCACGCGAGATCCTGGGCATACGCTGAACTCAGCGCGCCTGAGGCGCCTGCGGGCGTCCTTCGAGTGGAGCTAGCCGGACTCGAACCGGCGACCTCCTGGGTGCGATCCAGCTAGGTGGCTTCACCAGTCGTCACCGCACATCACCAAACGGCTCGGCAATGCGGTCTCCGCGTTATCGCTTCACCTCGCTTCACTGTCCTCACGCTTAGGGTGCGTCAAAAGTGCGTCATGCCTTGTTGCCTCTGTTGACGACGCACATAGGTGGCTGCGTTCCCCAGTCAACAGCTACGCTCGGTGAGCGCCTTCACGCTCCAGAACGGCACCGTTAACCAGACTATGGGACCACGTTCCGCGGGGTCGAATCCTGATGGGCTACTACGCGATCCTCGACCGGCGCCGAAGGGCGGCGACGAGGGCGATGCGTTCCAGACCTGGATTCGCCGCCATGCCGAGTACGTCTAAGAGGTCCGGCCTGGCGCCGTCAGCGCCCGCCGCGGCAGTCGACCCATACTCCATGCCCTCGCGCGGAGACGCGTGAGGCGCGTACGCCGCTCTAGGCGCCGTCGTCGGTATCGACCGAAGGAGATCCCGAACGTCCAGCGGTAATGGAGCCCCGCGCGCGTCGGGGCTCCACCGCTTAGATCTGATCTCGACTAGAGGCCGGCCGCGCGGGCGGCGTTCACCATACCAGCGCCGAAGAAGGAGTTGTGGTTGGCGCTGCCGTAGCAGCGCTGGCGGTCATCGTTCTCGTCCACTGGCTGCCAGTCAGTCGGGCAGGCCAACGAGGTGGCCGAGCGTTCCAACGCGGCTGCGACCGCCCCCTGCGACCACTCCGGATGCACCTGGCTGATCAGAGCGGCGACCCCGGCCGCATGCGGTGCGGCCATCGAGGTGCCGTTGAGGAAGCCGTAGCGGGCACCCTGGTCGATGCCGGTCAGGCCGGGCAAGGCGGGCTCCAGCGGGTCGAAGCCATCCCAGATGACCGATGGCGTGTTGGGGAGCGCCCCCAGCACCGCGTCCTGCACGGTGTCCTTGGCCGAGAAGTAGTCGCCACCCGGGGCAGTCACGTCGACCACGCCCATTCCGACCGACGAGTAGTCGGCGATGTTCATGGTGTAGCCGGGGTAACCGACCGGGCCGGTGGCCGACACCGTCACCACACCCGGCAGCTCGGCCGGGGCGACGCGGCAGTTGTTACGAACCCGGCGGGTCTCGGCGCTGTCGGGCGGATAGTCGGGACTGATCTCATCGATCGTGGGATGCTGAAGGTCGTCTGCCTCGTTCCCGGCCGAAGCCACAAGCACCACGCCCCGCTGTTGCGCGTACCGAGCGGCGGACTGCAGCTCCCTGAGCATCGTGCGCTGCCCAGCCTGATTGGCGCAGTAGTAGAGGTAGGGATCGGCGAAAAGGCTCATGTTCACGACATCGAGCCGCTGTTCCCCTGCATAGCGCAGGGCAGCCGCGACCGAGACGCCAAAGCAGAAGCCCTCCGTCGTGCACGCCTTGAGCGCGACAAGGGTCGCCTCGGGGGCGACACCGGCGATGCCGATCCCGTTGACGGGGGCGGCGGCGATCGACGCCACGTGGGTGCCGTGACCGTACAGGTCGCGGATCGCGGCCTTGTTGGTACAGCTGGTAGCCACCTCCACCGGAGCGGCGGTCGGGGTGCCCGGGCTGATGAACGAGCACGAGCGCGCCAGGTCGAGGTTCGGGGCGATGTCTGGGTGGGTCGGATCGACACCGGTGTCGAGGATCCCGATGGTTACCCCTGCCCCGGTGGCGTTTGACCACGCCGAGGCGTTGGCGTCGATAAGGGCCATGTCCCACTGGCAGACGGCGAGTGGCTCGCTGCTGGGCGCCTCGTAGACACCGGAGAACAGGTCCTCGCAGATGGCGGTCAGCTCGGCCGGGGAGGCCGCACTCACCCCCGCTGGCGACGCGGAGGCCGCAGGAACCACCGCAAGGCACAGCACGGTCGCTGTTACAAGCCGCAGCAAAACCCTAGGTAGGTGCATGAGCATCCTCCTAGGTCGGTGACTGGTGCTGGAATCTATCGGGCTGGCCCATGCGAGGCCACCCCACAAGACATGCCCTCACGCGTGAGTGATGGAGCTAGCCGGGCTCGGACCGGCGACCTCCTGGGTGCGATGACGAAGGAAGAAGCTGACGTCCGGCCCATTAGGCCCCCTTTAGCCACGTTCGCCGGTCGTTGCAGGGCGATGCATCCGCGGATAGCCTCGCTCGAGTGGGAGCGGCACGAGGAGCCGGCGACATGGGTGAGCGCCCCTCGCTCCAAATGCTGATGCGGCGATCCTGGGATCGGCCGACTCAGCGCGATTGGAGCGAAGTCCTGGGTGCGCTGCCCCTCTTCTCTGGGGTGCCAAAGCGTCACGTTCGCGCGATCGCCAAGCTGGCTTGGCGCGTTGACCACGCGCCGGGTGAGGTCATCGTCCAGGCTGGGGATCGAGGCAACTCGATGTACCTGATGCTCGAGGGTCGTGCGCGCGTGGTCGGAAAGTCACGCGTCCTGCGGCCGGGCGATTTCTTCGGAGAAATGGCGCTGATCGACGGCGGCCCGCGCTCGGCGACGATCATTGCGGCGAGCCAAGTACGGGCGATGATGGTGCAGCGGCAAGCCTTCCTCAAGGTGCTGAAGCAGAATCCGCAGATCGGTCTCGCGATCATGGAGACCCTGGCCCAGCGCGTGCGTCGCCGCGAGCGCGCTGTTTCGGCCTAACCTGCGCCCGTGTCGTGCAACGGGACGAGCTTCACCACCGGCTCTGGTAGCACGCTGCTCTTGCCCCGCTGCGTCGATCAGCTGAAATGGCGCCGTCGACCAGCGATTCTTGAGATGGAGCTAGCCGGACTCGAACCGGCGACCTCCTGGGTGCGATCCAGGCGCTCTCCCAGCTGAGCTATAGCCCCGCAGCGCCCAGGGTAGCCGGAATCCGAGAGTAGGGTCCCGCGGAGGGTCGATGTCCATCACCGTCCGCGCTTTCGACGCGACTCCCGACCGATCGGCGCTCGAGCGGCTCTGGGCGGCGACGCTGGAGTCGGTCTGGCCGCTGGATCCGGACGCACTCAAGGTGATCCGCGACGGTCTCGTCGCCGAGCGACGAGGCCAAGTCGTCGGCCTGGTGGCGCTGGACGGTGACAGCATCCCGCTGCTCCTGGTGGCGCCGTCGGCGCAGCGCACGGGGGTCGGCAGCGCGCTCCACTCTGCGGCGCTCGAGCTCCTGCAAGAGCGCGGGGCCGAGCGGGTGAGCCTCGGTAGCGGCGGCGAGGACCACCTATGGCCCGGAGTGCCGGCCAACCTCCCGACTGCGGTGACGTTCTTCCAGGCGCACGGGTGGGCGTGGGATTACGTCGCGATCGACCTCGTCCGCGACCTCCGTGGATACATCGACCTGATCGGCGCGGTGGCCGGCGCGGCCGGGAGGGGGATCAGCCTCGCCGTGGCGGGAGCGAGGGATCTGCCCGAGGTGCTGGCCTTCGAGGAAGCGCACTTCCCCGAGTGGCTCGGTTTCTTCCGTCGCGGCGACTCGTCGATCCTCGCCGCCCGCGATCGAGAGGGAGCGATCGTGGGCACGCTGCTTCTCCGCGGGCCAGGGCCGGTCTCGAGGTTCTGGCGGCTGCTGGGCGCCGACTCCGCGGCGATCGCCTGCGTCGGCGTGGCCGAATCGGCCCAGGGCAGGGGCGTCGGCTCCGCGCTGGTCGCACGCGCTTCGGAACTGCTACGCGACGCGGGTGCCCGCGTCTGCCTGATCGACTGGGTCGTCCGTACGGACTTCTACCGCCGGGTCGGCTTCGAGCCCTGGCGGGAGTACTTCATGGCGACCCGCGAGCTTCGCTGAAAGCGGTACACGTGGACCGCCCAGCGGTCGAAGCTGTCGGTGAGCGTGCCCTTGACCGCACTGACCGAGCGACCCTCGGTGTAGACGTCCGCGCGACTCGCCCACAAGGGCAGCCCTGTGATCACGACCTCCTCGCGCTCTTCCCCGCTCCGCGCCGCGATCAGCCAGAGCTCGCCGTTCCGGCCACGGCGCGAGATCGCCTGCGTCATTGGATCGGACGTCGCCAGCGCCCGCGTCGTCCCCGGCTGCACCAACGCCGGAGCGAGCGGGCTGGCCGCGCCGATCTCGCGCACCAGCGGCTCGAGCACGCCGTTCCAGAACGTCCAGTTCCAACCGCCCACCGCGTCGAACGGCCCCCAGCACTTCGGGTTGTTGCCGCCGTAGAAGGCGAGCGCCCGGGCGCCGTTGACGATCGCGTGATAGATCATGAAACGCTCCTGCTCCCGCGTCGGGAGCGCGAAGTTGCCGACCGCGTCGTAGCTCCATGTCCAACAGATCTGGAGCGTGGTCCACACGGCACGGTTCGGCGTCGCCCAGCCGAGCATGTTCGTCCAGAGGCCGACGTCCCGTAGATCGGGGTCTGCGTCGCCGATCGCGATCGGGTAGCGATTGATCCCGTGGACGTCGGTGACGGCGCTGTAGCGCGCCAGACCGGGGATCCCACCCCGCGGCGCTTGCACCGTGACCCACAGGTGATCCCTGTCGGCCGGCGCTTCGCCGGCGCACCACGATCGGCGGCCTCGCCCGGTTCCCAGGCAGTAGGCGAAGCGCAGCGAGGATGGCCGCACCCGGAACCGCCCCGGCTCGTCGGCGCCCTTCCACAGGCCGATCGCGCTGCCGGACGGATCCGCTTCCAGCGAGCCGATCACCTGGCGCAACTGGTCCGCCTGCCAACTCGACGGCGCGACGGTGCTGAGAGAGCTCAGGTTCACCCACGTGTAGAGGCCGTTCGCCGCAGCCGCTCGGTTCGCCGCGATCGTCTCGGCGATCGCCGCGTCGTCCCACGCTCCCGCGGGACCGACCTTGACGACGTTGACGCCCGCGGCGGCGACCTCGGCGAGGCCGTCGGCCGGTGGGCCCTTTGCGAGCACGATCGGGAAGACCCTGCGGCCGTCGAGAAGGACCGTCCCATGCCGATCGAGGCGCGTGGTCGCCGCGGCCGCAGACCCCGCCGAAGCCGTTACCAAAACGACGACGACGACAGCGGCGAGCCGCTTCACGAGGGCTCGGGCTCCCCCAGCTCTGCCGCGAGCTGGTGACGGACGCGGTCGCGGGCCTCCGAATAGCGCAGTGCCTCGTACGCGATCAATGAGACCAGTATCCCGGTGAGAATGCCGAGCGTCGCCAGAGCCGGCAACTCGGCCGCGACCGGAATGAACGCAAGCAGCACCACGGCGCACACGAGCCGACGCCGGTTCAGCGTGCGGACGTTGCGCAGACGGAAGGCGACGTGCGCCAGCAGGTAGACCGCCGTCCCGCCCAGCATCGCCGCCGCCGGGACGGTCCCAAGTGAATCCCCGACGTCGCCCAGTGTCTTCTTGAGCCCGAGCGCGAGCAGCACGATGCCGGCGACCATCGGGAAGTGCAGATACGAGTAGGAGTCACGCGCCATCTCGTTCTGCTCACGGCCGACCGCCCGCTCAAGGCGCCGTGCGGCAACGAGCGCAACGACGTCGAAGTAGATCCACCAGAGTGCAGCAGCCACGGCGACGCCCAACGTGGCCGCCACGACAACGCCCGCATCAACACCGCGTTCTGCGCCGACGCCGATCGCGACGATCGACTCGCCCAGGGCGATGATGATGATCAGCCCGTGTCGCTCCGCGAAGTGACCGGGGACGAGCTTCCAGCCCTCGGAGCCGAAGAAGTACGGGCCGCCCATGTCGAGCGCCAGCGCGAGCGCCCACAACGCGCCCTGGAGAATGCCGTCGGTGGCCGAGGCGGCGACGAGCAGCCCGACGCCGATCGCCGAGCTCCCTGCGAGGCCCCAGACGGAGCTGCGCAGCCCAGGATCGTCCCGGCTCGCGAGCAGGAACAGCGCGATCTGGCCCGCACGCACGACCGCGTAGGCGCAGGCGAAGAGCAATGCCTCGTCGCCGAAGGCACCGGGCACGCAGAGCGCCGCGACGAGCAGGGCTGCCATCGCGCCGAACATCGACAGGCGCACGGCCCCTTCCTCGGGATCGACCACGCTCGTCAGCCACGCGTACCCGACCCACGACCACCACAGCACGCCGAGCACGAGCAGGCCCCTGGTGAGCCCGGTCCACGTCGGGTCGGCGGCCATCAGCGCCGTGCACTGGGTGAGTGCCAGCACGAAGACGAGGTCGAAGAACAGCTCGAGCGGCGTGACGCGCTCGGTCTGCCGGAGGACCGCGGTGAGACGCGGCCCTCGGGTGGGCTCGGTACTCACCCCTCGATTGTCGCAGTGCGCCCTAGGCTGGTGCTCCCGCCGGCTGCTCGACCTCCTCGACCAGTTCCCGAGCTGCGCCCGACTCGACCTCGAAGTTGAGGTCGTCGTCCTGAACGCCGACGACGACCTTGTCGCCGGGCTGGACCGAGCCTCCGAGCACCATCCGTGAGAGCTCGTTCTCGACCCGCCGCTGGATCGTCCGCCGGAGCGGGCGCGCCCCGAACTCGGGATCGAAGCCCTCGCGCGCGAGAAGCTTGACCGCCTCCTCGGTGAACTCGACCTCGATCCGCTGGGCGCGCAGCCGCCGAGTGAGCCGGTCGAGCAGTAGGCGCGTGATGTCCGCCAGCTGCTCGTCCGTCAGCGCCCGGAAGACGATGATCTCGTCGATCCGGTTGATGAACTCGGGCCGGAAGCTGCCACGGAGGACCTCCATGAGCTCCTCCTTCAGCTCCTCGAAATCGCCGCCGGTTCGCGCGTACTGCTGGATCCGGTCGGCGCCGAGGTTCGAGGTCATGATCACGATCGTGTTCTTGAAGTCGACCGTTCGGCCTTGTGCGTCCGTGAGGCGGCCGTCGTCGAGGATCTGGAGCAGGATGTTGAAGACGTCCGGGTGCGCCTTCTCGATCTCGTCGAACAGGAGCACCGCGTACGGCCGCCGCCGCACCGCCTCGCTCAGCTGGCCCGCTTCCTCGTAGCCGACGTACCCGGGCGGGGCGCCGACGAGCCGGGAGACGGTGTGCCGCTCCTGGAACTCGCTCATGTCGAACCGGACCATCAGGTGCTCGTCGCCGAACAGCGCTTCGGCGAGCGCCCGGGCGAGCTCGGTCTTGCCCACGCCGGTCGGCCCGAGGAACAGGAAGCTGCCGTCGGGCCGGTTCGGATCGCCGAGCCCGGCGCGAGAGCGCCGAACCGCCTCGGCGACGGCGGCGACCGCCTCCTCCTGGCCGACGATCCGGCCGTGGAGCTCCTCCTCGAGCCGCATCAGCCGCTCGCGCTCCTCGGTCGTCAGCTGCGAGACCGGGATGCCGGTCGCGCGCGAGACGATCTCGGCGATGTCATCCGCCGTCACCTCGGGCGCCCGTGAGCGGCCCTTGCGCCTCTCTTCAAGCTCGCCGCGGCGCGACTCGAGCTGATCCTTGAGCTCGCCGGCTCGGTCGTAGTCCTCGGCCGCCGTCGCCTGGTCGCGCTCCCGCGCCAGTCGCCGTAGATCCTCCTCGAGCGAGCGCGTGTCGTCGTCCTTCGTCTTCATCCGCAGCCGGACCCGCGCACCGGCCTGGTCGATCAGGTCGATCGCCTTGTCGGGCAGGAAGCGGTCGCGGATGTAGCGGTCGGAAAGCTCGGCGGCGGCGACGATCGCCTCGTCGGAAATCCGCACGCGGTGGAACGCCTCGTAGCGGTCTTTGAGCCCGTGGAGGATCTCGATCGTCTCGTCGACGGTCGGCTCGCGCACGAACACCGGCTGGAAGCGGCGCTCGAGCGCGGGGTCCTTCTCGATGTTCTTCCGGTACTCGTCGAGCGTGGTTGCGCCGATCACGTGCAGCTCGCCGCGGGCAAGCGCGGGCTTGAGCATGTTCGACGCGTCCATCGCGCCCTCGGCGGCTCCGGCACCGACGACCGTGTGGAGCTCGTCGATGAAGAGGATCAGGTCCTCGGCGGCGCGCACCTCGTCGATCACGGTCTTCAGGCGCTGCTCGAACTCGCCACGGTATTTCGTCCCGGCGATCATGCCCGCGAGGTCGAGCGCGACGACTCGCTTGTCGGCCAGCGTCTCCGGAACCTTGTAGTTAACGATCCG
>Ga0126312_10003030_pt1 | contig 11306 bp, 13 predicted proteins | sample Plot104A_FD_92537 | JGI IMG/M metagenome (GOLD analysis project Ga0126312, IMG submission 92537) | Serpentine soil microbial communities from UC McLaughlin Reserve, CA, USA - Plot104A | ecosystem: Environmental > Terrestrial > Soil > Grasslands | place: USA: UC McLaughlin Reserve, Lake County... | reverse complement strand
GCCGCGCTCGAGTGATCCGGGAGCTGCGAGCCGACGAGACCGGGCGCGCGTTCGAGGCGATGCGGGCGCTCCGGCCCGGGGTCGGCGGCGCGGATCAGTTCGCCGCGCGCGTGAACGAGGTGCAGCGACGCGAGGGGTACAGGGTCATCGCGGCTTTCGACTCGCCGGCGGAACAGGCGAGCGGCGTCGCGGGCTTTCGCACTGGGCACAACCTCGCGTGGGGATTCTTCCTCTACGTCGACGACCTCTCGACGCTGCCCGAGGCTCGGCGGCGCGGGCACGGCGGCGCGCTGCTCCAGTGGCTGCTGGATGAGGCGCGGCGACTCGGCTGCGACTCCTTTCACCTGGATTCCGGGGTCGGCCTCAACCGGACCGACGCCCACCGGCTCTACTTCAACCAGGGCCTCGTGATCACCTCGCACCACTTCGCCGCGCAGCTCCGGGCCTCGTAAGCGTCAGAAATCTCTGAACTTTGGGAGTGGGCAGTACGGGTTCCGTAAAGGTTCGCGGAAACATCGCTTGCCGATTGGTAGTGCGTGGGTACGTTCGCCGGGAGCAACCCGAACCGGAGGGAGTGAACGCAGATGCCCACGACGAAGCGCTCGTCGATCCCCGCAGTGGTCTTGGCGCTCGTGCTCGCAGCGGCCGCGGCCGCGTGCGGCGGAAGCAGCGAGGGCTCGGCGGAGGGCCAGCAGGCCGAGAAGCAGGAGATCACGATCAACTGGGGCGCGGAGCCGCCGTCGCTCGACCCCGGCCTCGCGACGGACACCACGTCCTCGAACATCCTCTTGAACATCATGGATCCGCTCGTCCGGCTGGACGAGAATCTGAAGCCGACGCCGAACCTGGCGGAGAGCTGGGACGTCAGCCCGAACGGCAAGACCGTGACGTTCCACCTGCGGCCCGACGGCCGCTGGACGAACGGTGATCCCGTCACGGCGCAGGACTTCGAGTACTCCTGGAAGCGCACCCTGTCGCCGGAGCTCGGCGCGGACTACGCGTACCAGTTCTACGGGATCGTCGGAGCCGAGGAGTACAACTCGTGCAAGAAGAACTGCGGGCCGCTGCGTGACCGCGTCGGCGTCAAGGCTGCCGACAACGGCACCCTCAGGGTCGAGCTGACCTCACGGCAGCCGTGGTTCCTCCAGCAGGTCGCCCATCACTCGTTCCTCGCCGTGCACCCGAAGACGGTGGAGCGATACGGGGTGAAGTGGACGGAGCCGGGCAACATCGTCACGAACGGTCCGTTCAAGCTCGCCGCGTGGGAGCACGACGCCCACATCGACCTCGCCAAGTGGAACGGCTGGCGTGGGGCCGACCGCGTCTCGCTCACCCGCGTCGTCGGGAAGATGCTGACCGCCGGGACGACCGCGGTGCAGGCGTTCGAGGCAGGCGACGTCGACGTCAACCTCACCGTTCCGCCGCTGGAGATCGGGCGGTACAAGCAGACGCCCGAGTACGCGCAGTACCCCGGCCTCGGAACCTATTACTACGGCCTGAACCTGAAGAACGTCCGCGATGTCAACCAGCGACGCGCGATGTCGATGGCAATCGATCGCCGCACGATTATCGACCACATCACGCAGGCCGACCAGGTGCCGGCGACCGGTGTGACACCGAAGGGCATGCCTGGCTTCGAGACGATCGACCCCAAGTCGGAGTGGATGCCCGAGACCGCCGACCTCGAGCAGGCGAAGGCACTGATGGCGAAGGCGAAGAACCCGAAGAAGAAGCTGAAGCTCTACTTCAACAACGACCCTGCGCACAAGTCCATCGCCGTCGCGATCCAGTCGCAGTGGGCGAAGCTGGGGCTGGACGTCACGCTCAAGGTCCAGGAGTGGAAGCAGTACCTCGAGTTCCTCGGCCCGCCGCCGCACCAGGACGTCGACGCTTATCGCCTCGGCTGGATCGGCGACTACGTCGACGGGATGAACTTCCTCGAGTTGTGGACGTGCGAGTCGGGAAACAACAACACCAACTACTGCGATCCGGCGTACGACCGGCTCGTGGCGAAGGCACGCACCACTCCGGACGACCAGCAGCGCTACGAGATCTACGCGCAGCTGGAGAAGATGCTGTTCGGGCCTGACGGTGCCATGCCCATCATCCCGATCTACTGGTACACGTACACCGCGCTCGAGCGGGAGTCGGTGAACGACACCTTCACCCTCAACCTGCTCGACCAGGTCGACCTGACCAAGGTCAAGGTCGTCGAGAGCTAGCTCCTTCCGGGGGCGGCGACGGTCGCCCGCGCCGCCCCCGGGGACGCTCCGCGGCTCCGGCGCGGCTATCCCTTCACGACACCCACCGGCGTGAGCTGCGCTACGCGCCTGGAGAGACCGGCGCGCTCGACGACGTCGACGACCCGTTCGACGTCCTTGTAGGCGAGCGGCGCCTCCTCGGCGAGGCCCTTGTTCGAAGGCGAGCGGACGACGATGCCTTGTGCCTCGAGCTCTCGGCGGAGGTCGGCGCCCGAGACCTGCTTTTTTGCACTCGTACGTGACAGCCGGCGCCCGGCGCCGTGGCAGGTGCTGCCGAACGAGAGCTCGAGCGAGCCTGGTTCCCCGGCGAGGACGAAGCTCGAGGTGCCCATGCTGCCGGGGATGAAGACGGGCTGCCCGACGTCGCGGTAGGCCGCCGGGATCTCGCCCCAGCCGGCGGGGAAAGCTCTCGTCGCACCCTTGCGGTGTACGAGCACCTCCCGGTCGTCGTAGCGCTCGACCTTCGCGACGTTGTGGGCGACGTCGTAGACCTGCTGTGTGCCGTCGGCGCTCTCGCGGCCGAGGACGCGGGCGACGGCTGCGCGGACGCTGTCGGCGATCGCCTGCCGGTTGGCCCACGCGAAGTTGGCGGCCGCCGTCATCGCCGCGAGGTACGCCTGTCCCTCGGGGGAGGAGGCGGGCGCGCACGCGAGCTGGCGGTCCGGAAGCTCGATGCCATAACGACGCATGACCGCGTCCATCTGCTTGACGTAGTCGCTACAGACCTGGTGCCCGAGGCCGCGGGAGCCGGAGTGGATCAGGACCGTCACCTGGTCGTCGCGCAGCCCATAGGCCGCCGCAGCCTCATCGTCGAAGATGCGGGCGACGCGCTGCACCTCGACGAAGTGGTTCCCCGAGCCCATCGTCCCGAGCTGTCCCGCGCCGCGCTCCTTCGCACGCTCGGAGACAGCGGCGGGATCGGCACCGGGCAGGCAGCCTCGCGACTCGGTGCGCTCGAGGTCCTCGTCGCTGGCTCGCGCTGCGGGCCCGCGCTCGAGCACGTCGTCGAGCGTGGCTGTATGGCCCGTCGTCTTGCCGGTCCCGGCCGGGATCGAGCGCGAGAGCTCGTGGACGAGCGAGTCGCGTCTCCCGTCGAGCTCGGCGCTGGTCAGCGGTAGTGCGAGCAGCCGCACGCCGCAGTTGATGTCGTAGCCGACGCCGCCCGGGGAGACGACGCCGTCGGGAAGCTTCGTCGCCGCGACACCGCCGACGGGGAACCCGTAGCCCTGATGCACGTCCGGCATCGCAAGGGCGGCGACGGTGACGCCGGGAAGCATGGCGACGTTCTGGATCTGCTTCAGCGAGCTGTCGCCCTCGATCGCCGCCAGCAGCTCGCGGTCGGCGAAGACTCGCGCGGGCACCCGCATCTCGCCGGTCGCCGGGAGCTCCCAGAGCACGTCGCTGAGCTGCCGGAGCTCAGACATCGAGCACGACCCTGCCCCGCCACGTACCGCTCTCGTCGGGACCGAGCTCGAGGCGGTGCAAGGTGACTGCTTTGACGAGGTGGGACGGTGAGCCTGCGCGGCCCGAAACGCGCGCGTGCAGCACGTCGCCGTCGAGCTCGAGCGACTCGATGCGCTCGGGAACGAAGCCCTCTGTCTCGACGAGATAGATCAGCTCCTCGAGCCAGGCGACGAGGCGCAGCGGCCGGTCGGGCGCCAGCACACGGATCTCCTCGTCGAGCGGCACGCCGTCCCCGTCGCCCGCGAGCTCGGCGAACGCCGCCAGCGCGTCGGCGAAGACCGCAGCCTCCGTCGGCGCCTCGATCTCCAACTCGAGCTCGGCGGTGTGGTCGATCCAGCGGAACACCTCCTCGGGATTGTCATCATTGGGGGAGTGAAAGTGACACGCGAGCTGATCCCGGCGGGGATCCGGTCGACGTACTCGGACCCGCGGCACCGCTACGTCGCGACCTTCGCACCGCTCTGGCGGCGCGCCGTGGCCGCGACAATCGACTGGGGCATGGTGTACATCACGTTCTTGATCGTCTCGATCCCGCTCGGGATCGTGCAGTCGCTCGGGCGTGTCTCCTGGGAGGCCGGGGACTTCGGTGGGCGCCCCGGCCACATCGTCTTCGTGACTGCAGAGCTCCTCACAGTCGTGCCCGTGTTGGGCTATTGGATCCTGCTACTGCCGACGAGCCAGACGCTCGGGATGCGCGCCGCGGACATCCGCTCCGTCGCAAAGCGCAGCGGACGTGGGATCTCGTACCTGCGGGCGACGCTGCGCGCGGTCGTCGCGACCACCTTCGCGTTCGCCGCCTACGTGGTCTCGATGCGGGAGACGAGCTTTCAGCACGAAGACGCGCTCGACCACACGTCGCAGCTGATCGTCGACGCCTCGTACGTCCTCTTCGCCGTCGGCTGCCTCTCGGTCCTGCTGATCATCGTCACCCCGACGAGGCGGAGCCTCGTCGACCGCCTCTTCGGCACGGCGATGCTCGACGAGCTCGAGGCCGTCGACCCGCACATGGGCCCGTGGGGCCCGATGGACGCGTTCGACACCTCGCGGACCGGCTGAGCGCTCCACGCTCGGGCGAGCCGAGCGTCGCCGCCGAGTCCTCGACCTCGGCGGATGAGCGTGTAGTCCGCCAACGGGCCCAAAAAACGTCAAGCCCCGCGAACCCGAGGGCCCACAGGACTTGACGGGACGACCATCGCACACCTCCGAGGGACCGTCAAGGGGGTACCGTCATGGTCATGAGCGCCGCCCGCCGTTCCGGTCCACGCGAGTACGCAACCGACGAGATCGTCGTCGAGTGGCATCCGCACCTCTGCTTCCACTCCCAGAACTGCGTCAACGCCCTGCCGGCGGTCTTCGACTCCTCGCGCCGGCCCTGGATCGAGGTCGACGCGGCGACCGCTGACGAGATCGACGCGGCCGTCGACGGCTGCCCGTCGTCGGCACTGCGTCTGAGGAGGCTGCGCGGCGCAGCACGACCGGTGCCGGCCGAGCTCGAGGTGCGGCCGACGCCGGACGGCCCGCTGCTCGTGCGCGGGCGGCTGCGCGTGACGCTCGCGGACGGCAGCTCCGAGGAGCTGACCCGCGCGGCGTTCTGCCGCTGCGGGCAGTCGCGGAACAAGCCCTTCTGCGACGGCACCCATCGCGAGATCGGATTCAAGGCATGAGCGAGCCTCGCCCCGTCGAGGTCGCCGACAACCCCGGCAAGAATCGGTACGAGGCGCGCGTCGACGGCGAGGTCGCCGGCTATGTCGTCTACCGGGCGCGCGAGGACCGGCTCGTCCTGCTCCACACCGAGGTCGGCGAGGAGTTCGAGGGACACGGCGTGGGCGGGAAGCTCGTCGCCGGCACGCTGGAGGACATCCGCGAGCGAGGCCTGCGCGTGACGGTGCTCTGTCCCTTCGCCGCCGCCTACATCGAGCGGCACCCAGAGTACTCAGACCTCGTCGCGGCATAGCGCGCGCGATGTTCGATCACGTGACGATCCGCGTCTCCGATCGCCGGCGCTCCGAGGAGTTCTACGACCTCCTGCTCGGGACGCTCGGCATCGAGCGGACTTCGAGCGGCGTCCACTTCGCCGAGTGGGACGACTTCTCACTCACGCAGGCCGACGACGACGATCCGGTCACGCGGCGGTTGCACGTCGCGTTCGTCGCGCCGTCGCGGGAGCACGTCGACGAGTTCTGGCGCGCCGGCACGGAGGCGGGTCTCCGCGACGACGGCACGCCGGGGCCGCGCCCGCAGTACCGCGAGGACTACTACGGCGCCTTCCTCCTCGACCTCGACGGCAACAGCGTCGAGGCGGTTCACCACGGTGCGCTGCGCGAGGCTGGCGCCGTCGACCACCTTTGGATCCGCGTCCGCGACGTCGCCGCGTCGAAGGCGTTCTACGACGCCGTGGCGCCACACGCCGGCTTCCGGCTCAGGCTCGACCGCGCCGACCGCGCCCAGTTCGTCGGCCCGAGCGGGTCGTTCTCCGTGGTTGCGGGGACGCCCACGGAGCACCTTCACATGGCTTTTCCCGCCCCCGATGACGAAACCGTACAGGCCTTTCACCGCGCCGCGATCGCGGCGGGCTACGAGGACAACGGCCTGCCGCGCGAGCGCCCGATCTACCACGAGGGCTACTACGGGGCGTACGTGCTCGACCCCGACGGCAATAACGTCGAGCTCGTGAATCACAACCGCTAGCTCGCAGTCAGTTCAGACGTCGCCGCGCCACGAGCGAGCCGTCGGCGTCGAAGCCGACCAGCAGGCGCGGGACGTGGCCGCGCGGAACCTCGAAGAGAACGTACTGCTCCGCAACCGGGATGCGCGCACCGTCGCCGCCGTCGTACCAGACCTCGACCCTGGAGATCGCACGGCCGACGGAGCCCTCCAGCAGCGTGATGCCCTCACCGTCCTCGTTTTCGTTCCACACTCCGCGATGCACGCTCAGCTCGTTCGGCTCGAGGCGCGTGGCACCGGGGCTGCAGCCCCACGCCTGCGCCCCGCGGTAGACCGTGCGTTCGCAGACGCTGCCGTTCGTTCCGGGCGCGACGGCGAAGGTCATCCGGTAGCCCGCGGAAGTACGCAGCTCGATCACTCTCCGGTACGGCCCGGTCGGGAAGGGAAGCTCGCGTCGGAACGACCTCGGCCCCGGCATCGACCGACGCCGCAGCTCTGTCCCGTCCCCGCTCCGGGCGATCACGAGCTCCGGCTCTTCGTCGCCCCGCAGCTCGCGGACGAAGAAGCCGCCCGCGGGCTGCGCCTCGTCATCGGTGCCATCGGCGAAGCGAATCTCGACGGAGGCAACGCCCGGCGTCACGCGCGCACTAAGGAGACGGAGTGTCTCGTCGCCGACGGCCGTCTCGCTCTGCCAGGGCCGGATGACGTAGTCCGCGTGGACGGGCCGGGCGCTGCATGCGCCGCCGCCGTCCGGCGGCAGCGCCGCGATGTCGATCAGCCAGCACTCGCCGCCGCCGCGGGTCGGCGCCACCCACAGCGCGACGGGTCCGACGGAGGTCTCCAGTGCGACGGCGCGCCGGGCCTGCGCTGCGACCACACGCGCCTCCGGCTGTCGCGCGAGCGAGCGCAGCACGGCTTCGCGTCGATTCACGACGTCGACCTGGCGCTCGGGTGCGGGTGCAGCGCCCGCACAGAGCGCCGCCAGGAGCGCGACTACCACGAGCGCTCTCATCCGGTTTCGTACCCGAAGAGGTCGTCGATCGTCTCGCGGCGGCGGATCACTTTCGCGTGCCCGCCGCCGACGAGGACGGCGGCCGGTCGCGTGACGCTGTTGTAGTTCGAGCCCATCCCGAGCGTGTAGGCGCCGGTCGCCGGCACCGCGAGGAGGTCGCCGCGGCGCGGCTCCGGGAGCTCGACCCGCTCGATCAGCACGTCGCCGGACTCGCAGTGCTTCCCGCAGACGCAATAGGACGCCACTGCGGGTTCGTCAGGGCGGTTCGCGAGCAGGGCGGAGTAGCGGGCGCCGTACAGCTGCGGGCGGGGGTTGTCGGACATCCCGCCGTCGATCGCGACGTAAGTCGTCGACTCGCTCGCCTGCTTGACGACCCCGACGCGGTAGAGCGTCAGCCCTGCCCGCCCGATCAGCGAGCGGCCGGGCTCGAGGATCAGCTGGGGGAGAGGGAGGTCATGCAGATCCCACGCCTGCCGCAGCCGTGAGACGAGCGCCTCGACGAACTGGCCGACAGCCGGCGCCGGCTCGCCCGCCACGTACTGGATCCCGAGCCCTCCGCCGAGATCGACGACCTCCGGCGCCCAGCCGAGGCGCGCGCGGCACTCGGCGGCGAAGCCCGCCAGCCAGTCGACGGTCATCCTTGCCGCGCCGAGCTCGAGGAGCTGCGAGCCGATGTGGACGTGCAGGCCCGCGAGGTCGAGACCGGCCTCGCCTGCGCGCTCTATCGCCTTCAGCGTCTGCTCCGGTGGCAGGCCGAACTTCGAACCGTGGTGCGCGGTCTTGATCGCGTCGTGCGTCTCGGCGTCGATGCCGGGCGTCGCGCGGACGAGCGCACCGCGAACGCCCGCGCCGGCGGCACGCTCGACCTCGTCGAGGGCGTCGAGGACGACGAACGCGACGTCCGCTGCCGCCGCGGCTCGAAGCTCGTCGTCGCTCTTGTTGTTGCCGTGGACGACGATCCGGTCGGCGGGTACGCCTGCGCGAAGCGCAAATTCGAGCTCCCCGAGGGTCGAGACATCGGCGCCGAGGCCTTCGTCGGCGAAGAGACGGAGCAGGGCGAGGCTCGGAAAAGCTTTGGCGCTGTAGAGCACGCGCGCCTCAGGCGCGGCAGCTCGGTACGCGCGGGCCTGGTCGAGCATCGTTTGCTCGCAGTAGACAACGAGCGGCGTGCCGAACTCATCGGCAAGCGCCGACGCCGCGACCCCCCCGATCGTCAGCTCGCCGTCGACCACCGTGGCGGTCGCCGGCAAGAGATCGTTCATGGGGTCAGCCTAGATGCGCACGGCGAGCGCGCGTGAGCTCCGGCAGCCTCGTGCCGCCGATGCTCGCTGCCGTCAACACCGCGACGCGCGAGGGTCTTGAGGCGCGGAGTGTCGCCGTCCGTCGGCCGTCGCCGAGCAGCGCGAGCTCGCCGAGCAGCGCGCCGGCGCCGACCTGCGCGACGATCCCACCGTCAACCTCGACGTCGAGTACGCCGTCGACGAGCAGGAACATGTCCGAGCCGCACTCGCCTTGCTCGACGAGCGTGTCACCCGCCCGCAGGCGGCGCCGGCTGAGGCGCGCGCCGCTGCGGAGCGCGATCGTGTCGAGCTCTGCGTCGAGTGGATCGGCTCGGCCCCACGGGGTCTCCTCGAGCGCCTCGCCGTGCAAGGCGCCGTGCTGTGAGCTCCCGTGCTCGCTGAGCAAGCTGCCGTCGGCGCCGTAGACCGAGTGGCGCGGGAATGGGCTCGCGTCCACGAGCCGGGCGTCTGCGGAGCCGTCCGCGCGCAGCACGAGCTCGAGCGTCGTCCAGGCAGTCGCGGAGCCGACGCGGAAGTATGGCTTCCCGGCGACGGCACGCGGCATGGGGAGGCCGATGCGCCCGCCCACCGTCTGCGTGAAGCGGACGTGGCCCGTGTGCGCATCCGGTTCTGGGCGGATGATCGGGAATTCGAGGGCGGGAAACGCGACCTGCTGTGCGGCGACGTCGAACGCACTAGCCGCGAGGCCGCGGCCGCCGTGCCCGAAGCGGACGATCTCGCCCCCGACGACCTCAACCCACGCGCGGAGCTCGTTCGCCTCGCGGAACCGGTCCGCAGCGCGGAGCTCTTCGAGGTCGCCGAGCACCTCCGGCGGCGGCTCGTCGTGGTGGGCGACGGCGACGCCGAGCGGCAGGCTCGGCATCGCGTCGAGGGCGCCGAACGGCACCCACGTGATCGCGGTGATCGAGGACTCGACGCGCATCAGCCCGTTGCCGCCAGCAGCGTCGGTGCGGGAGCGGCCTCGGCCACGAGCGCCATGACGACCTCGCGGAGCTGGTCGCGGATCTCGGGGTCGACGAGACGTCCGTCCTCGTCGAACCGCGACGGCGCGTGACCGATCGCGAGATCGCCCTCGAGCACGCGGGCGCCGATGGCAGCGAGCACCTTGCGGAGCTCCGCCTGCGACCAGACCGCGCCGAAGGCGCCGGTGCTCGCGCCGACGACGGCGACCGGCTTGTTGCGCAAGGCGTTCTTGGCGAGCGGCCGCGAGACCCAGTCGAGCGCGTTCTTGAGCACGCCGGGGATCGACGAGTTGTACTCGGGCGACGAGAAGAGGACGGCGTCGGCACGGGCGATCGCGTCACGGAGGGCGGCGACCGGCGCCGGTGCGGGCTGCACGTCATCGTCCTGGTCATAGGGCGGAACAGCCTTCAGTCCGTCCCAGAGCTCGAGCGCGACGCCCTCGGGCAGCACTTCGGCGGCAGCACGAAGCAGGTTCGTGTTGTAGGAGTCGCGCCGGAGGCTGCCCGAGATGCCGAGGATCTTCATCCCGTCTAGGCCGCCTTGACGAAGTAGAGCTCGGCGTTGATCGTGACGTCGTCGCCGACGGCGGGCCGGCCCGTCGGGAGCGGGATGTTCCAGCTGACGCCGAAGTCGTGGCGGTTGACGGTCGTCGTGAGCACGAGGCCGATCCGCTCCTTGCCGTAGGCGTCGACGAGCGGCGGCGCGAGCGTCCCGGTCACCTCGACCGGCTTGGCGACGCCCTTGATCGTGAGCTCGCCTCTCGCGCGGACGGTCTCTGCGTCGAGCGCGATGTCCTCCGCCGTGAAGAGAAGCCGAGGATTACGCTCGGCGTCGAAGAAGTCGGGCGACTGCAGATGCGCAGCCAGGTTCTCGTCCTTCACGTCGACGCTTGCGACCTCGGCGGCACCGTTGAGCTGCGCCTTGGCCTCGTCGATGACGAGCTCGCCCTGCACGTCGCGGAACTGCCCCTTGAACGTCCCGACGAGGTAGGGGACCTCGAATCCGACAGACGAGTGGACGGGATCGAGCTGCCAGGTGCCCGTCGGGATCGTCTGCTGGACTTCGATTGTCGTTGTCATTGTCGAACCTCCTTGAGTCCGCTATAGTTGAGTCCGCAATCAATAGTACTGAGGAAAGGTTGAGTCGTCAAGTGTTGTCTGCACAAGCTTCCGTCAGTCTCGATGCCTGGGCCCGGCTCCTCTTCGCGCATGCCGCGACGACGCGCACGGTCAGCGGCAGGCTCCTGGCCGAGCACGGCTTGACGCTCAATGACTACGAGGCGCTGCTCCGGCTCTCGCGGGCCGAGGACGGCCGGATGCGGCGCGTCGACCTCGCCGACCAGCTCTTGCTGACGGCTTCTGGCGTCACACGGCTCCTGGACGGGCTCGAGGCAGCCGGCCTGGTCGAGCGCGCCGCGTGTGCGAGCGACCGCCGCGTCGTATACGCCGTGGTCACCGCGCACGGGCGCGAGAAGCTCGAGTCCGCGTCGGATTCACTCTTCACGGAGGTGAGCGCGCTCTTCGAGCAGCGTCTCGATCCGGACGAGCTCGCGCAGCTCGCCGAGCTGCTCGGGCGGCTCCCGGGCGGCGAGGACGCAGTCGGCGAGGATTGCTCCGTCTAGCCGGGCTCTTGCTCGCCGGT
>Ga0126312_10003029_pt1 | contig 11307 bp, 11 predicted proteins | sample Plot104A_FD_92537 | JGI IMG/M metagenome (GOLD analysis project Ga0126312, IMG submission 92537) | Serpentine soil microbial communities from UC McLaughlin Reserve, CA, USA - Plot104A | ecosystem: Environmental > Terrestrial > Soil > Grasslands | place: USA: UC McLaughlin Reserve, Lake County... | reverse complement strand
TTCAGCGCCGGATTCGCCTCCAGCACCTCGGTCAGGGCCTCGAGCCCGATCAGCTCGCCCTCGCGGTCGAAGTCGGTCGCGATCACCACGCTGGTCGCGTCCTTGGCGACCTTGCGCAGCGCGCGTAGCACGTTCTTGTCGGTCGGCTCCTTGATCAACTTGGCGTCGATCAGCTCGTGCAGATCGGTCTTCTGCCAGTTCGAGTACCCATCCGGGAACGACGGATTGAGCACGTGACCCTTGAGCCCGATCACGAGCTGGCCCTCTCCGTTCGCGTCCGTCCACGTCCAGTACGGGACCTTGTAAGACGAGTTCTCCTTCGCCACGTCGCCGAGGATCTGGGCGATCTTGCGGGCGCTGTTGTTCTTCTCTGTGACTATGAGCCGCATTCGGCCGGCGAGGGTAGCAGGGGGGCTCGGCGGCGCTTTGAAGTCGCCGGGCAGCGCCTACGCTGGGGCGAGCGTTGAGTACGTGGCGAAAGCACCGCTACTGGCTGATCGGCCAGCTCGCGCTATGGGTCGGTCTGGCCGTGGTGCTCCGGGTCGCCGTGGTGCCCGCCGAGACGTGCCCGCCGGTCGACGCCGCCGCCGTCGAGCGGGCCGCGCGGGCGGGCGGCGACTGGCTCGTGCGCGCGCAGCGCGCGGACGGCCGGTTCACCTACGGGTACCGGCGCGAGCAGGACGAGGTGTCGTACGACTACAACGACACCCGTCATGCCGGCGTGCTCGGCGCCCTGTACGCGCTCGGCCGCATCGCCGCGGCCGACGCCGGCCTGCGCTACGTGCGCAGGAACCTGATTTCGCACGATGACTGGACCGCCTTCGCGCCGCCCGGGGAGCCCGTGGAAACGGGCGCCAACGCGCTTGTGGTCGTCGCACTGATCTACCGGCGCGAGGCGAGCGGGGAGCGACGCTACGACGGGCTCGCGCGGCGGATCGGTCGCTTCCTGGTCTCACAGCAGCAGGACGACGGCAGCATCCTCCAGTACTGGCAGCGGTTCGCGAAGCGAAGCCTTCCGGGCGTGTATGGGGCGTTCGCTACCGGGGAGGCGTTCTACGCGATGGCGCTGCTGGACCGGGCGTTTCCGGCCCGGGGTTGGGACCGCCCGGCACATCGGACCGCCGAGTACCTGGCGACCCGGCGCGACGAGGTCGAGGGAGGCTTCCGCCAGCCCGACCACTGGGCGGCCTACGGACTCGCGACCCTGGCCCCCTCCGGGCTGACCGAGCCCGAGGTCGAGTACGCCCGCTGGCTGGCGGGGTACTTCGGGTACCTGATCCGCTACGAGTCGCAGCATCAGGGCAGCCCGCTCAACCTGCTGCACGAATCGGGGGCGTCGCTGGGGACCGACGGCGAGGCCGCGGCCGCGCTGTGGCGGCTGGCGGGCGCCGAGCCGCGCCTCGGCGACCTGCGCGGGCGGCTCGCCGAGCGCGTCGGCTGCAACGCCGGGGTGCTCGTCGACCAGCAGGCGAGCCGGCGGGCCCCCAACCGGCTCGTCCGCGGCGCCTGGTTCGACGACGACTACACCCAGATGGACGACCAGCAGCACGCTATCGCGGCGCTGCTCGGTGCTAACCAGGTACTGCGGTGAGCTTCGGGTTCCTACTCGCCGGGTTCCTCGCGACCACGAACGCGGGGCGGGTCGGGCTGGCTCGCGAGGCCTCCAGCCCGACGTCCGCGACCGTCGCGCTCGCGCTGGCCGCGGGCGCCGTGCTGGTGGCCGTCGCGGTGGTGTTCGCCGACGACGCGCTCGACGCGCTCTCGATCAGCCCCGAGTCGTTCCGGATCGCCGCCGGGATCGTGCTCGCGCTCACCGCCATCCGTACGCTCGTTTGGCCGCACGCCGTCTCGGGCCCGTTCGGCGCCGTGCTGATCACGCCGGAGCTGACGTGCCTCGCGCTAAGCCTCGGAGCCGACGAGCCCACCGGGAGGACGCTGGGCGCGGCCGCCGTGGCAATCGCGATCGCGGGGCTCGCGGCGTCGATCCGGCTGCCGCTGCCCGCGGCACTCGGGGCGCAGCTGCTGGCCGCGCTTCAGGTCGTCGTCGCGGTCGCGCTGGCGATCTCGGGCATGCGGGACGTGTAGGCCCGCAGCGCGCCCACTAGTCTGTTCCCCATGCTCGATTCGCGTCTATATATGGCGTGCCTGGTCCTCGAGGGCCGACCGTGCCTCGTGGTCGGCGGCGGCCCAGTCGGGCTGGAGAAAGTCGAGGGTCTACTTGCGTGCGGCGCGAAGGTCACACTGGTCGCGCCCGACGCGGTGGAGGAGCTTCCCTCCTACGCCGACGAGGGCTCGATCAGCTGGGAGCGACGCGAGTACCGCAGCTCCGATCTCGACGGCATGTTCCTGGCCATCGCGGCGACGAGCATCACCGAGCTCAACACCGCCGTGCACGACGACGCCGAGCGGCGACCGATGCTGGTCAACGTCGTCGACGTTCCGCCGCTGTGCAACTTCATCCTCCCCGCGATCGTCCGCACCGGGCCGCTCGCGATCGCGATCTCCACGTCCGGCGCCTCGCCGGCGCTGGCGAAGCGGATGAAGCGCGAGATCGCCGAGCAGTACGGCGAGCCCTACGCGCGGCTGGCGATGCTGCTCAACGAGGAGCGCGAGTGGGCGAAGGCGACGCTCCCCACCTACCAGGACCGCAAGGAGTTCTTCGAGTCGATCGTCAACGGCGAGCCCGACCCGGTGGAGCTGCTGCGCGAGGGCGGCGGCGACGACGAGGTGCGCGAGCTGATCGCCGCGGCGAAGCAGACCCACGGGTCGCGGGTGGCGGCGTCGGCGCAAGTCTGACCGGTCGGCGAGCGGTAGCTTAGGATCGCTCGATCCACCAATCCGGAGAGGAGTGGCGATGGCAATCACGATGACGAGCGAGTTTCCGGCCACGCCGGAGCAGTACGACAGCGTGAACGAGAAGATCGGCGTGGAGGCGAACCCGCCCGACGGGCTCATCATCCACACCGCGGCTCAGGTCGGCGACAACATGCGCGTGGTGGACGTTTGGGAGTCCGAGGAGGCGTTCAACAGCTTCAACGATCAGACGCTGATGCCGGCGGTGATGGAGGTCATGGGCCAGCCGCCCGAGGGCACGACGCCGACGCCGCCCGAGATCCGCCAGCTCCACAATGTCATCAAGCCCTAGGGCAACTCGTACCCGAGCACCTTGAGCGGCACCGTGTTGCCGAAGATCACGCTGTCGGGATCGACCAACGGCCGAAGGTCCCGCTTGTAGCGCTCGAACGCCTCCCCGCTTTCGTGCGCCTCGACGGCGTCCTCGCTCTCCCACGTCTCGTACAACCAGAACTCGTTCGGGTTGTCGGTCGAGCGGTGCACCCCGAACGCGATGTTCCCGGGCTCGCCCTCCTCGATCCGGCGCGGATTGACGAGCAGGAGCTCGAGCACCTCGTCCGCCTTCCGTCCTTGGCGACCATGCGGACGAAATAGCTGACAGGCGACATGGCCGTGATTATCCCGCGGGCGGCGTCCCGCAGGCGGCGCGCGATCTACACTCGACGACTGGGGAGGCGCGCCGAGCCGGGCTCAGCCCTGCAGCTCCACGGAGCCGTCTGCCGGGACATCCACCCAGCCGCCTCCACGAGCCGAAGCCAGGACAGCCTCGGTGAGTTGCGCCGCGCGCAGCCCGTCCTCGAACGTCGGCAGACCGTCCGGCCGCCGATCGGTGCGGATGGCGTCGTAGACGTCGGCGACGAAGGCGTCGAAGCAGTCCGCGTAACCCTCCGGATGACCGCCCGGGAGGTGGGCGAACCGCGCCGCGCGGGAGGAGAGCGTCGCGGGGTCGCGCGGCACGACGGTGGCCGCCTCGCGACGCCCACACCACAGGTCCTCGGGGTGCTCCTGGTCGAAGACGATCGACTCATCGGTGCCGTTGAGCTCGAGCCACAGGCGGTTCTTCCGACCCGGTGTGACCTGGCTGATCACCGCCGCCCCGTGGGCGCCTCGATCGGTCTGGAACTGGACGACGGCGGTGTCCTCGGTGTCGACGCCTCGCGCCTCCCCCCCGCCGTCGCCCTGGGCGAAGGTGGCGCGGCCGCCCCGGCGCCGGGGGTGCGTGATGATCGTGCGCGCCACGAGCCGGGTGATCCGGTGCTGGGAGGCGAACTCGGCCAGGTCGCACCAGTGCGAGCCGATGTCGGCGAAGGCGCGCGATGGACCGCCCAGGCCCGCGTCCACGCGCCAGTTGTCGTCGTCCGCCGTCAGCAGCCAGTCCTGCAGGTAGGTGCCGTGCAGGAGATGAAGCTCGCCCGCCCGCCCGGCGAGCACGCGCTCCCGCGCCTCTCGCAAGGTCGCGTAGTAGCGGTATACGAACGGCACCGCCGCCTGGCGACCGGACTCGCTCGCGACCTTGACGAGTCGTTTGGCGCCGTCGACCTCGATCGCGAGCGGCTTCTCGCAGACCACGTGCTTGCCGGACTTCAGCGCCGACTCGGCAAGCGGGAGATGGAGGTGGTTGGGAGTGCAGATGTGGACCACGTCGACGTCGTCGGCCTCGACCAAGGCCTCGGGCGAGTCGAACGGGCGCTCGGCGCCGAGCCGCGTCGCTGCGGCGGCGCTCCGCTCCGGCGTCGAGGCGGCGACCCCGACCAGGCGAGCTCCGGCGAGCCGGGCGGAGCGCGCGTGGATCGCGCCGACGAACCCCGTACCTGCTATCGCGGCCCGCAGCGGGCCCCCCGTAGGCCCCTCCTCGTCCACGGGCACGAACCTAACATGCTCCCCGTCAGCCCGACGGCAGCGCGTACAGGGCGATCGCGGCGAAGTGGGCGATCGCAGCCGCGATCACGAGCACGTGAAAGATCTCGTGGTAGCCGAACGTGGACGGCCGCGGATCGGGTCGCTGGCGCGCGTAGACGACGGCCCCCGCCGTGTATAGCGCTCCCCCGAGCGCGATCAGCACGCCGGCGCCGATCCCGGCGGTCACGATGATCGCGGGGTACCCGATCGCGCCGATCCAACCCACCGCGAGGTAGACGATCACGGATATCCATTTCGGCGCCTCGACCCAGATCAGCTCGACGACGATCCCGGCCGCGGCGCCAGCCCACACCGCGACGAGCAGCGCGTCGGCGAGCGCGCCGTTCAGGACCAGCACGCAGAACGGCGTCGTGGTCCCGGCGATCAACAGGAAGATCATCGAATGGTCGAGACGGCGCATCCAGCGCCGGGCGGCCGGCCGCACCCAGTCGACGCGGTGATACAGGGCACTGACCCCGAGCAACGCCGAGAGCGAGATCGCGTAGATCGCCACCGCGACCGTGGCGCGCGGCGTCGGCGCGGCAACGATCAGCCCGGCGCCGGCGACCAGGGAGGCGAAGAACGCCCACTGGTGGGAGACGCCGCGGAGCCGGGGCTTCTGGCGCTCGATGAACTCGCTCGCGGCGACCCTCGCGTCGGCGATGTGCTGCGCCGCGGCATCGCGCGCGTCGGTGACCCGTTGACCCGCGGCGTCGCGCGCGTCGGTGACACGCTCCTTCGCGCGCCTTCCCACCTCTTGCGGATCCCCCATCACGGACGAGCCTAACGAAGCCGCACGCTCCGTGGTGAACATCGGTCACGCTCACGCCTGCGCCGCTACATATAGCGGTTTGGCCGGGAAGAAAACACCAGTGCTAGTAGAATCAGCTCAAGTGGATTGCCCGAGCTGCAGCGCACCGACCCACGTGCTCGAGAGCCGTCGCACCGACGGCGGCGTCGCGGTGCGACGGCGCCGCGAGTGCACGGCGTGCGGGCGCCGCATCACGACATTCGAGCGCCGCGAGCCGGGGCCGCTCTACGTCATCAAGCGCACCGGGGCGCGGCAGCGGTTCGACCGCGACAAGCTGCGCGAGTCGCTTCTGCGGGCGGCCCACAAGCGCCCCGTGTCCGCCGACGAGATCGAGGCGATCGTCCGCCACGTCCAGGTCGAGGCGGAGAGCGCCGGCGGCGAGCTCGAAGCGCAGCGGATCGGCGACCTGTGCATGGGCGACCTTCGCGAGCTCGATCCGGGCGCCTACATGCAGTTCGCGGGGACGCTTCCCTCCGTGAACCCGGAAATAGCAGCGGGTGGACGGGCCGGGTCCGTCCGGTCCGTTGGAAAGGATGCAGAGTTACCGCGCAAAGCTGCTTCGAGGAGAGGGAATGATGGGTAAAACCGCTGCAAAGGACGCACAGGACGGGACGCGGGGACTGAGCATCGAGCGCCGTTTTTCGAGCGCCGAGGTCCGCCCCTTCGACGAGATCGAGTGGGAGCTTCGCGACGCCCTGATCGGCGATCCGCAGAACCCCGCCTTCGAGCAGCGCGACGTCGAGTTCCCCAAGACCTGGTCCCAGAACGCGACCAACATCGTCGCCCAGAAGTACTTCCGTGGCCAGCTCGGCTCGTCGCAGCGCGAGCACTCGGTGAAGCAGATGATCGGCCGCGTGGCCGGGACGATCGCCGCGTGGGGGCGCGAGGGCGGCTACTTCGCGAGCGACGCGGACACCGCGGCGTTCGAGGACGAGCTCACCCACATCCTGCTGCACCAGAAGGCGGCCTTCAACAGCCCCGTGTGGTTCAACGTCGGCTTCGAGGAGCAGCCGCAGTGCTCGGCCTGCTTCATCCTCAGCGTCGAGGACAACATGGAGTCGATCCTCGACTGGAACACCAAGGAGGGGATGATCTTCCGCGGCGGGTCGGGGTCGGGGATCAACCTGTCCGACATCCGCTCCTCGAAGGAGCCGCTCTCGAAGGGCGGGCTCGCATCCGGCCCGGTCTCCTTCATGCGCGGCGCCGACGCGTGGGCGGGAACGATCAAGTCGGGCGGCAAGACGCGGCGCGCGGCGAAGATGGTCGTGCTCGACGTCGACCACCCCGACGTCCAGGACTTCATCTGGTGCAAGGCGAACGAGGAGAAGAAGGCGGCAGCGCTGCGCGACGCCGGCTTCGACATGCGTCTCGACAGCGACGCCTTCGCCTCGATCCAGTACCAGAACGCGAACAACTCGGTCCGGGTGACCGACGAGTTCATGCAGGCGGTCGCCGGCGGCGATCAGTGGGATCTGACCGCCCGCACGACCGGTGAGGCGATCGAGACCGTGGACGCGCGCGAGCTGATGCGCCAGATCGCCGACGCGGCGTGGCGCTGCGCGGATCCGGGCGTCCAGTACGACAGCGTTATCAACCGCTGGCACACGTGCCCGAACTCGGGCCGGATCAACGCGTCGAACCCGTGCTCGGAGTACATGCACGTCGACGATTCGGCCTGCAACCTGGCGTCGCTCAACCTGATGAAGTTCCGCAACGCCGACGGCACGTTCGACGTCGACGACTTCGAGCACGCGGTCGACATCGTCTTCCTCGCGCAGGAGATCATCGTCGGCCCGTCCAGCTATCCGACCGAGCAGATCGGCGACAACGCCCGCGCGTTCCGCCAGATCGGGCTCGGGTACGCCAACCTCGGCGCGCTGCTGATGTCGGACGGGGTCCCCTACGACTCCGACCAGGGCCGTTCGGCGGCGGCCGCCGTCACGGCGCTGATGACCGGCCGCGCCTACCGGCAGTCGGCCGAGATCGCCGCGGCGCTGGGCCCGTACGAGCGCTACGCGGAGAACCGCGGTCCACACAACCAGGTGATGCGGATGCACCGCGACGCCGCGTACGAGATCGACGACGACTTCGTCGAGCGAAACCTGCTCTACGCCGCGCGGCGCGCGTGGGACGAGGCGGTCGCGCTCGGCGAGCGCGACGGGTACCGCAACGCCCAGGCGACGGTCCTCGCCCCCACCGGGACGATCAGCTTCCTGATGGACTGCGACACGACCGGGATCGAGCCCGACTTCTCGCTCGTCAAGTTCAAGGAGCTGGTCGGCGGCGGGCAGATGACGATCGTCAACCGCACGATCCCGATGGCGCTTCGCACCCTCGGCTACTCGGACCAGCAGACCGAGCAGATCGAGGCGTACGTGAGCGAGAGGGGCACGATCATCGGGGCCCCCGAGCTCAGCGACGAGCACCTCGAGGTGTTCGACGTCGCGGTCGGCGAGCGCGCGATCTCCCACACCGGCCACATCAAGATGATGGCCGCGGTGCAGCCGTTCATCTCGGGGGCGATCTCGAAGACCGTCAACCTGCCCGAGTCGGCGAGCGTCGAGGACATCGCCGACGCCTACAGGCAGGGCTGGGAGCTGGGGCTGAAGGCGCTGGCGATCTACCGCGACGGGTCGAAGACGGCGCAGGCGCTGCGCACCGACGCCGGCGACAAGCAGGACGAGCCGGCCGATGCCGCCGAGGCGGCTCCGGCCGAGCCGGCATCACGCGAGCCCGAACGGCGGCGGATGCCGCAGGAGCGCGAGTCGATCACGCACAAGTTCTCGATCGGCGGCCACGAGGGCTACATCACCGCCGGCAAGTACGACGACGGGTCGGTCGGCGAGATCTTCCTCACCGACATCGGCAAGGAGGGCTCGACGATGCGCGGGATGATGAACGCGTTCGCGACCGCGATCTCGATCGGCCTCCAGTACGGCGTCCCGCTCGAGACGTTCGTGCGCAAGTTCAGCTACGTGCGCTTCGAGCCGGAGGGGATCACCCGCAACCCTGAGATCCCGTTCGCGAAGTCGATGCCCGACTACATCATGCGCTGGCTCGCCAGCCGCTTCATCGCCGACCCCGACATGCTCGAGGACCTCGGCATCCTCACCGACGAGGTTCGCGCCCGCCGCGAGGCCCAGCAGTCGCTGTTCGAGGAGAACGGCGAGAACGGTGGCGGCAACGGCGACGGGAACGGTGACGGAGACGGCAACGAGAACGGCGGCGGTGACGAGGAGGAGACGCCAACCTCGCCCTCGGCTCCCGAGGGCCCGATCGCCCCGACCCAGGTGATGACCGACACCCCGCCGGTCGTCCCCGCCAAGCTCGCCGGCGCGGAGCTCGGCCCAGCGTGCGCCGAGTGCGGCGGCATGATGCAGCGCACCGGCTCGTGCTACACGTGCTCGAGCTGCGGGAACAACACCGGCTGCGGATAGCCCTCCCCGCGCCACCGCGCGTCCAGGCGTACGGTGGGCTCGGTGCGAATCGCGACCTGGAACGTCAACTCGGTCAAGCCGCGCGTGCTGCGGCTGCTCCCCTGGCTGGATGAGCGGCAGCCGGATGTGGCCTGCCTGCAGGAGACCAGGCTCGCGGACGATGCCTTTCTCGACCTCCTCGGCGACGAGCTCCGCGACCGCGAGTATGCCGTCGCGGTTCACGGTGAGGCAACATGGAATGGAGTCGCGATCCTGTCGCGGGTCGGCCTCGACGACGTGGTGGTGGGGCTGCCTGGCGGGCCGGGCTTCCCGCATCCGGAGTCACGCGCGGTTTCCGCCACGTGTGCGGGGATCCGGGTGGTGTCGGTGTACGTACCGAACGGGCGCGCGCCGGACTCGGAGCACTACCACTACAAGCTCGCGTGGCTCGCATCGCTGCGGGAGCTGGTGACCGCGGGCCCGGAGACGACGGTCGTATGCGGCGACATGAACATCACACCGACCGACCACGACGTGTTCGACCCCGATGCCTACGTCGGACAGACGCATGTGACCCCGCCCGAGAGGGCGGCCCTGGCGGACCTGCAGGGGGTCGGCCTGCGCGACGTCGTGCGCGACCGGTGGCCGAACGAGCGCGTTTTCACCTACTGGGACTACCGGGCGGGGATGTTCCATCAGGACCTCGGGATGCGGATCGACCTGGTGTTCGCCGGTGAGCAGATCGCCCGCCGTGTCCGGGCGGCATGGGTGGACCGGCAGGCTCGCAAGGGAACCGGGCCAAGCGACCACGCGCCCGTGATCGTCGACCTCGACGAGGCGCCGGACGGCGACATCGGGCCGGTCGTGCCGCCGCCCTCCGCTCCGGTGACTGCGCGCGGGGCGAGGAAGCTGCCGCAGGCCCCGTAATCAGCCCGGCTTGCGGTCGCGATCGCGCGACGGCTGAACGCGCTTCGGCTCTCCCGGCATCTTCGGATAATCGGGCGGGTAGGGCATGTCGCCCTCCTCGTCCCGTTCGTACATCTCCAGCAACGGCTGCAGGGAATGGGCGACTTCGTCGATCGCGGCGTGGCGATCGCCGACCTCGGCGAAGCGCGCCGCCATCGTCGCGACCGTGAAGTCCTCGGGCGCGACGTCGGCGAGCTCGTCCCATGTGACCGGCGCCGATACCGGGGCGCCCGGCTTCGGCCGCACGCTGTAGGCCGACGCGATCGTGCGATCGCGGGCGTTCTGGTTGTAGTCGATGAAGATGCGCTCGCCGCGCTCCTCCTTCCACCACTTGGTCGTGACCTGGCCCGGCAGACGGCGCTCGAGCTCACGCCCGAACGCGATCGCGGCGTGGCGGACGTCCGTGAACGACCAGCGGCGCTCGATCCGGACGTATATGTGGACCCCTCGCCCTCCCGAGGTCTTCGGGAAACCGGCATAGCCGAGCTCGCCCAGCAGCACGCGCGCCTCGGCCGCGACGCGCACGGCGTCGACGAAGTCCGTGCCCGGCTGTGGGTCGAGGTCGATGCGGAGCTCGTCCGGATGGTCGACGTCGTCGCTGCGAACCGGCCACGGATGAAACGTGATCGTGCCCATCTGGGCCGCCCAGCCGACCACGGCCACCTCCGTGGGACAGATCTCGTCCGCGTGGCGACCCGACGGGAACTTGATGCGCGCGGTGTCAATGTACTCGGGAGCTCCCCTCGGAACCCGCTTCTGGTAGAAGGCGTCGCCGCCACCCCGCTCGCGGGTCGAGAGGACGATTCCCGGGTGTACGCCCTTCGGCCACCGCTCGAGCGTCGTCGGGCGCCGCGCCAGCGCGCGGACGATGCCGTCGCCGACGGCGAGGTAGTAGTTGACGACGTCGAGTTTGGTGACCGCCCGCGAACGCCGGGTCTTCGGAAAGATCACGCGATCGGGATTGGAGACCCGCAGGTCGCGCCCACCGGCGTCGACGATCGTTGCCTCCGCGGCCGCCATGCCCGGAGTTCTACGCCACAGAGGCCCAGCACAGTGCCTGCGTGCCCGACACGCCGGGGTGCCGCCCCGCCTGGTACCGTCGCCGGCGGTGCGGGACGAGGGGTCGAATCGGAGTTGTCGGCGGCGGTGGCTCGCGGTCGCGGCGTTGGCGATCGGCGGGATGCTCGCGATTCCGGCATCCGCGCCCGCCGCGACCTATCCCGATGCCGTACTGCTCGTCTCCGGCTTCGACACGGCGTCCCCGTTCACCACTCCTGACCCGAGCTGCGACGGAAAGGAGGGGCCCGAGTGGGAGCCCGCCGGAGGAATCGCGAAGACGCTCAAGCCGGCGGGCCTGAACGT
>Ga0126312_10003028_pt1 | contig 11308 bp, 13 predicted proteins | sample Plot104A_FD_92537 | JGI IMG/M metagenome (GOLD analysis project Ga0126312, IMG submission 92537) | Serpentine soil microbial communities from UC McLaughlin Reserve, CA, USA - Plot104A | ecosystem: Environmental > Terrestrial > Soil > Grasslands | place: USA: UC McLaughlin Reserve, Lake County... | reverse complement strand
TGTCGACCTCGTGCGGATCGAGCCCCTCCTCCTCGGTCACGCGCCAGACCTCGGACACCGCCGAGTTCAGGATGCGGTTGACCACGAATCCCGGGACCTCGCCGCAGCGGATTGGCGTCTTGCGGATCGCCTGGGCGAAGTTCGCCGCCGCCTCCAGGGTCTCGTCGGAGGTCTCCTCCCCCTCGATCACCTCGATCAGCCGCATCATCGAGGCGGGATAGAAGAAGTGGAAGCCGCAGACCTTGTCCGGGCGGAGCGTGGCCTCGGCCATCTCCGTGACCGACAGCGACGAGGTGTTGGAAGCGAGGATCGCGTGCCCGGGCGTGAGCTCGTCCAGCTCGCCGAAGACGGTCTGCTTGATCTCCATCCGCTCGGGCACGGCCTCGATCACGAAGTCGACGTCGCCGAAGCCCTCGTACTCGGTTGCGCCCGTGATCCGGGCGAGCACCTCCTCGAGCTGGCGGTCGGCGTCCTCCTGAGAGATCTTCTCCTTAGCGACAAGGCCCCCGAGCTGGGCCTGGGTCACCTCGCGCGCCTTCGCGAGGCCCGCGTCCACGAACTCCTGTTTCACGTCCTTGAGCACGACCGGTATGCCGGCGGCGGCGACGACCTGGGCGATCTCCCCACCCATGGTCCCGGCCCCCACGACGGCGGCTTTGAAGACGAACACGGCCGCGCAGGCTACCGCAGGCCGGCCTCCTCCTCCGCCTCCACCGCGAAGCGGGAGAGGGTCCGGCGGAGGGAGTCGCGGAGCGCGCGCCGGATGAAGATGGCGTCCGCAAGGCCCTCCAGCGGCCCGTACTTCGCGAGCGTGTACTCCAGCCTCAGCTCGACTCGCGACCCCGCCTCGCTCTCGGCCGCGCGGAACGTCTGCAAACCCATGAGGCGGTCCTCGAAGACCTGCGTGGCGAAGCGCTCGGCGGCGGCTCCGCGCACGACCTTCTCGGTCACCCGCCCGCGGCCGGCGGGAATGGACTCCCACACGAGCCGGGAGCCCTCCGTCGGCCAGCCGGGATCCTGCTCGATGACGCGCGCGAACCCCTCGACGAAGGTGGGCCAGCGCGTCGGGTCGGTCCACAGGCGCATGGCGGCCTCGGGGGTCAGCACGACGTCCGCCTCGGCCCTGGCGGTCCTCACCGGCCGTAGACCTCGTGCACGATCTCCTCGATCGACGCCTTCACCGAGTCGAGAAACGGCCGCACCTCGTCCACCAGCCGCTCGTACTCCTCGCGACCCTCGGCGGTGAGCGAGTAGTAGCGGCGGGTGCGGCGCTCGGGGTGCTCCCACTTCCCCTCGATCCAGCCCCGCTCCTCTAGCCGGCGAAGCAGCGGATACATCGTGTTGGGATTGACCGACAGCACGCCCTCCGTCATCCCCGCGATCCGCTCCATCAGCTGGTTGCCGTAGCTCGGCCCCTGGCCGATCAGATGCAGGACGAGCAGCGGCAGTACGTCGCGCCGGCGCAGCTCGCCGGTGAAGGGATCCTGCGGTCGCCCCCGCGGCGAGACCGCCGCCTCGAGACCTCCCGCCTGGGAGACGGCCTCGCGCACAGCCCGGCGGCTGCGCTCGCGTTTCGACCTCGGCATCGCCCCCGCATCCTGGCAGGGGGACGGTTCGGACCGTCAGGTCACGCGGCGGCCGCCGCCGGCTCCTCGACCCGGCGCGGCATCAGGACCTCGCGGGCGATTACGAGGCGCTGGATCTGCGACGTGCCCTCGTAGAGCTGCATGATCTTCGCGTCGCGCATCAGCTTCTCGACCGGATATTCCTTGATGAAGCCGTAGCCGCCATACACTTGCACGGCGTCAACGGTCACCTCCATCGCGGAGTCCGCGGCGAACCGCTTGGCGTGCGAGGAGGCCAGCGTGTTGCGCTCGCCCCTGTCGAGCAGCGTGGCCGACTTCCAGGTGAGCAGGCGGGCCGCCTCGACCTTGGTGGCCATGTCGGCGATCATGAACTGGATCGCCTGGTGCATGGCGATCGGCACGCCGAACTGGACCCGCTCCTTGGCGTAGTCGCGCGCGTACTCGAAGGCCGCCTGACCGATGCCGACCGCCATCGCCGACACGCCCGGGCGCGTGCGGTCGAGGGTCATCATCGCCAGCTTGAAGCCCTTGTTCTCCTCGCCGAGCAGGTTGCCCGCGGGGACCTCGACGGCGTTGAACGAGATCATCGCGGTGTCGGAGGCGCGCTGGCCGAGCTTGTCCTCCTTCTTGTCGACGACCACCCCGGCGTCGCGCGGGACCACGAAGGCCGAGATGCCGCGGTGGCCGGCCTCCTTGTCGGTCTTCGCGTAGACCGTGTACCAGTTCGCGTGCGAGCCGTTCGTGATGAAGCACTTGGTGCCGTTGATGACGTACTTGTCGCCCTTCTTGACGGCGGTGGTGCGCATGGCGGACACGTCGGAGCCGGCGTCCGGCTCGGTGAGGCAGAAGGAGGCCAGCTTGGGCTCCTCGGTGAGCATCCCGAGGTACTCCTTCTTGACGGCATCGGAACCGCCGAGGGCCACCGGCGCGGTCGCCAGACCGTTGCACATCAGCGTGGTGCCGACGCCCGAACAGCCCCAGCCGAGCTCCTCCTCGATGAGGCAACCGGTGAGATAGTCGAGCCCGGGTCCGCCGTACTCCTCGGGGATGTGGGAGTTCATAAGCCCCACCTCCCACGCCTTCTGCACGATCTCGTGCGGGAAGGTGGAGTCCTTGTCCAGGTCCCAGGCGACGCGGCGGATCTCCTTCTCTGCGAAATCGTGGGCGAGATCGCGGATGTCCTTCTGCTCGTCGGTGAGGTTGAAATCGACCACTTTGCTTGCTGCTCCTTGGCCACGAGCGGTTTTGGGCCGCCCGATTGATTCGTCAGTCAATCCTCTTGCAAGGAGGTTACAGCAGCCGTGCGCGAGGGGCCGGGCTCGGCCCGGCCCGGAGCGATGGCGTCGTGCGCGAGGGGCCGGGCTCGGCCCGGCCCGGAGGGATAGCGTCGTGCGCGAGGGGCCGGGCTGGGCCCGGCCCGGCCCCTCTGGCGTCGTGCGCGAGGGGCCGGGCTCGGCCCGGCCCGGAGCGATGGCAGTTCAGACTCTTCGCCATGGATGCCTTCGGCACGGTGCTGATCGCGGCGTGCGTGGTAGCGATCGTCGTAGCCGTGGTCAGCTACTGGGGCAGCGGCCGCCTCTACCGGCGCATCGGCGTCGGCGAGCTCAGCATGGAGCGCGAGCGGCCGGCCCGATCCGTGCCCGGGCCCAGCTCGGAGGCCGAGGCGCGCGAGGAGATCCGCCAAATGCTCGAGGCGAAGTCCGCTCGGCGCGAGGCTCGCGGCGATCCCCCGCTCGACGTCGAGGCCGAGCTGGCGGCGCTGACGCGCGGCTCGCCCGAGCACGACCCCACGCTCCGGGAGGAGGTGCGCCAGCTCGTGATCGCCCGCAACGAGCGGCGCCGGCGCCAGGGCAAGGAGCCGCTCGACGTCGAGGCCGAGATCGATCGCCAGCTTCGTTCACTTGGGGGGTGATTTCCCGCTCGCCTCGGGGTAGGCTGCGCTCGATATGCCCAACGATCGCCTCTTCGAGCTGGAGGACGCGCTGCTGCGGCCCGGCTGCTACCTGAATCCGCAGACCGAGGTGATGATCGTCGTGGACGACTCGCCGTCGATCGACGGCGAGATCTTCAACCTGGAGGAGTTCGAGGGCGCCGATTGGGTGCTGGTCTCGGACGAGGTTCCGGTGGACGAGGCGCGGCGCGACGAGCTGCTCGAGAGCTTCCAGGCCGCGTACCACGGCGGCGACGGCCGCTCCGTCAGCGAGGCCGCCGTCGAGGACGGCGACGAGCCGGACCTCGACGAGGACGAGGAGTCGGAGGAGTAGTAGCGCTCGGGCTCAGGCCGGCGTGCCCGTCGGCACGCCCGTGTCGTCCAGGTCGCCCCGGAGCTCGCGCACCTTGTCACGATAGGCCGCCTCGCTGCCGCCGAGGAGGTGCGAGCCCCAGCGGACGCCGTTGTGCACGTGCGGCACCTCGTCGGCCAGCAGATAGTCGAACACGAACGCGACGCGCTCCTGGCCCAGCTCCATGAGCGTCTTGCGCCGATGCGAGTGGCGCCACATCGCCCGCTGCTCGGAGGTGCCGTTGAACAGACAGAGGCGGCCGAGCAGGTCGTAGGCGTAGATCGACTTGAAATACGAGAAGCCGACCGGGTAGTCGCCCCACGAGCAGCCGAGCTCCTCCTTCATCAGTAGGTCGTGCACCTTGGCGTGGCGCACCTCGTCCCAGGTCTGGCGCGCCATGTCCACGTGGAAGTCCCAGGGCATGTCGGGATGCTCGTGCGAGTTGCGCGCCATCAGCTCCGCCGCCGACAGCTCGGCGTCCATCAGCCCATGGAAGAAGTGGCGCTGCTCCTCCGGCTCGATCGGAACGTGGTTCTCGGCGCCGTTGATGTAGAGGTCGCGCGTCAGGTAGGGGTCGCCCTGCTCGGTGACCTCGACGAAGTCGTCGCGGGCCGGCTCGACGAGAGGCGGCAGGATGCGGAGCTCGCGTGGGATGGCTCGCAGGCGGACGGGGAGCGCACCGACGTCCCGCTTCGCCGCCGCGGCCGGCGCCGGTCCCAGCTCGCGGACGTGCCGCTCTTGGCGCTCCAGAACCTGGTTCAGCAGGCGCAGCGAAGGCTCGTCCGCTACCGGATCCAGGTTCTCCACGTGGATTCGCATCGCCTCCGCGAGCGCGGGCTTTGCCTCGCCGTAGGCCGCTTCGAGGTAGGCGCCGGGCGAATCAGCGCTCGCCATGCCGTCGAGCAGCTCCTCGAGCTCGGGCGAGGGCGATCCCGGGTAGTCGCTCGGGCTCCGCAGCTCGTAGAGCCGGCGCTTGATCTTGCTCAGCGCGCGGGCGTCGTCGTGAACGTGATCGCCCAGCGTGTACTTGCGCGGCCAGCTCGGCTCGAGCGGCAGCCAGCCGTTCGTGAAGTGCACGAGCTCCCGCAGCACGTGGAAGTAGTTCGAGAAGCGTGTGGCGTTGTCGTCGACGTCGTAGCCGAGCGGGCGCCCGGGCGCAAGCCGCGGGCCTGCCCCACGGCGCCGCGATGTTGTTTCAGACGAGCTCTTCACTGGCGGATTCCTCCTCTTCGTCCTCGGCCAAGAGGCGCTGGCGGTGGCGGCCCACGACGCTGGGTAGGAGCCCCCCGCCCGCCGTCACGTTGATAACGGCCTGGTCGGATATGCGAGTGATCATGCCCGCGTATCGCCCGCCTATCCCGAACGGGTTGATGTTGAAGCGCTTCAGTCGCATCTGGACGTGCCCGTCCTCGACGGTGGGAAACATCTCCTCGGGCACGGGCACGTATTCCTGGACGACGAAGTCGCCGTCCTCGACATGCTCCTCGATGAGAGCGTCCCAGCGCGACTGGTCGGTCTCCATTCCAAGCGACACGCCGTGGCCGCCGTAGTCGGACGCCGGCTTCAGCACCAGCCGCTCGCGGTTGTCCGAGACGAACTGCAGCAGATCGACGACCCAGTCGCCGTAGCTCGTGCGGCCGGGGCGGAGCACGCGGGTCCAGGGAATGGTCTCGTCGATCACGCGCCGCTCGCGCTCCTCGACCAGGTGGGCGAATCGCGGGTCCTGGAGCAGGGCAAACAGCTTCTTGTTGTTCGCGACGCGCGCGCGAAACGGATTGACGACCGCGGCGCGGCGATCGCGCGCGGCGGCGATCAGGTCCCCCTCGGGCAGGTCCTCGAGCAGGGCGCGCCGGTAGACGAGGTGCACGGGCTCGCCCCGCACTCTCAGGTGCGTGCCGTCGTAGGCAACGTCGTCGAGCGTGCCCCAGAGCGCCTCGATCCCGTTGGCCCTCGCCGCGGCGCAGATGATCCGGAACTCGGGGACCGACGGGCTGCCCTCGACGTCCACCAGCGCGAGCCGCGGCGTCTCGGGCAACTCGCTTCGCTCGCTGCGCAGGTCGCGGTAGGCCCCCAGCAGGGTGTCGATCAGGAGCGGCAGCATCGGCGTGTAAGCGGTCTCGAACTCGGCCCGCACGCCGGGCAGATCGATCGCCTGCCGAAGCCCCTCGTACAGCACGTCCGTGTAGCCGATGCCCGCCGGCGAATCGGCGTTGAACTCGAGGAACTTCACCTCGTAGCCCTGGAGGAAGGCGTCGAGACGGCAGATCCGTAGCGGTCGCGAGTAGCCCGGGTCGAGGCGAATGAGCGCGTCCTCACGGGCGGGCACGGCCAGCTCGTCGCGCAGGCGGCCGTCCTCGGCGTAGGCGTCGCAGAAGCGGTCGAGCACGGACGACAGGCTGGCCACGGCCCGCCGGACGCGCCGAAGCTGGCCCGGGGAGACGAAGTGCGGCATCAGCACGAAGGGGATCGTGCGGCCCGCAAAGACCACGTCGTTCTCGGACAGCCAGCGCTCGATCTCGTCCTCGATCCCCGCGCAGCGGTCCCCCAGCTTCGAGAGCTCGACCAGGTGCTGGAGCTTCAGGTTGTTGACGTGGTCGATCACGGTCTGGCCGCAAGCACTCGGCTCGGCCGAGTGCGCGCGGATGGTCTCCCCCTCGAGGGTACCCCGTAGGCTTCCGGCGCGGATGCGCCCGGTCTACTACCTGGGGATCTTCTTCCCGGTCGCGGTGGCGCTGGAGCTCGCCCACGCCGACCCGGTGCTCGTCTTCTCGGCCGCAGCGATCGCGGTGGTCCCGTGCGCAGCGGTCATGGGGGAGGCGACGGAGGCGATCGCCGCGAAGACCGGGCCGGGAATCGGCGGCCTGCTGAACGTGACCTTCGGCAACGCGCCCGAGCTCATCATCGCCTTCTTTGCCCTCCTAGAGGGGCTCCAGGAGGTGGTGAAGGCGTCGATCGTCGGCTCGATCATCGGCAACACCCTCCTGGTCCTGGGGGCGGCAATGCTGATCGGCGGCCTCCCGCGCGACAAGCAAACCTTCAGCCGCACCGCCGCGAACGCGCAGTCGGCCATGCTGCTGCTGGCCCTCGCCGCGCTGATCTTCCCCGCGCTCTTCCAGCTCATCCACGGCGGCGGCCTGCCGGCGGTGGGAGAGGAGCGCGTGGACTTCGGGTCGGACCTCGAGAAGCTCTCGTTCGGTGTGGCGATCATCCTGCTCGTCAGCTACGTGGCCGGGCTCTTCTTCTCGCTGAAGACGCACCGCGCCGTGTTCAATCCCTACCAGGAGGAGGCCGAGGAGGAGGCGCATCACTGGTCGGTGAGGCAGGCAGCCATCTACCTCGGCGTTTCCGCGGTGCTGGTGGGCCTGATGGCGGAGATCCTGGTCGGCTCGATCAGCGAGGCGTCCGAGGACATCGGGCTGTCCGAGTTCTTCGTCGGCCTGTTCGTGGTCGCGATCGTCGGGAACGCCGCGGAGCACTGGGTGGCCGTGCTCGTGGCGTCCAAGGACAAGATGGATCTGGCCGTGAACATCGCAATCGGGTCGAGCGCCCAGATCGCCCTGTTCGTGGCGCCGCTTCTGGTGCTGCTCTCGTTCGTGTTCGGCCCGGACCCGATGGCGCTCGTCTTCAACGGCTACGAGCTCGGCGCACTCATCTTCGCAGTGCTGATCGCGAACTTCGTGACCCAGGAGGGCGAGTCGAACTGGTTCGAGGGCGTGCAGCTCCTGGCGTTGTATGCGGTTCTGGGGCTCGTGTTCTACTTCGCCTGACCGGACAGTTGCTCGCTGCTCACGGGACCCCGCAGCGCGCCGCAGGGCCGGCCTCACCCGCCCAGAATGGCAGGCGCGCGCCCGGCTATCCCACGGCAGCGGGCGCGAAGCCGGATGGCGTACGGCGCAGCTCGCGCTCCGTGATGATGCGGTCGACCAGCCCGTAGTCCATTGCCTGCTCGGCGCTGAAGAAGCGGTCCCGCTCCATGTCGTCGTGGATCCGGTCCGTGCCCTGGCCCGTGTGGCGCGCGTAGATCTCTTCCAGCCTCCGCCTCAGCTCGAGGATCTCGCGGGCGTGGATCTCGATGTCCGAGGACTGCCCCTGGAAACCGGAGCTCGGCTGATGGATCAGGATGCGGGCATTCGGGAGAGAGAGCCGCTTACCGCGGGCGCCTCCCGCCAGGATGAGCGAGCCCGCCGACATGGCCATGCCGTAGCAGATGGTCGAAACGTCCGGGCGCACGTACTGCATGGCGTCGTAGATGGCGAGGCCGGCGTGCAGCGAGCCGCCGGGCGAGTTCACGTACACGGAGACGTCCTTGTCGGGGTCGTCGGACTCGAGATGGATGAGCTGCGCGACCACCAGGTTCGCGAGCTCGTCGTCGATGGGCTGGCCGATGAAGATGATGCGCTCGTTCAGGAGACGCGAGTAGATGTCGAACGAGCGCTCGCCGCGGGAGGTCTGCTCGAGGACCATCGGGACGAGCGAGCTGTGGGCGCGACCGATCTGCATGGTGATCTCCTTCGCTAGACTGCAACCGTCTGGTTGCATGAGAATAGCAACCAAATGGTTGCAGGTCCCGGAGGTCGCGGAGGTTCACATGGAACACGCAGTCGAGCGCGAGCTGGTCGTCCCGGAGCCCAGGGAGGAGGTCTGGCGCTCCCTCACCGAGCCGGAGTGGCTGGGCGACGACGCCTCCATCGATCCGAGACCTGCCGGCGAGATCCGCGCCGGCGAGCGCACCGGGTTCGTCGAGGAGGCCGATGCCCCGCGAAGGCTGGTGTTCTGGTGGAGCGAGCCCGACGACGAGGCGAGCCGGGTCGAGCTGGAGCTGCGCGAGGTCGATGAGGGCACCCTGATCCGCGTGACGGAGTCGCGCCCGCTCGCGGTGCTCGACGCCTACGGCCGCGACCTCGCCACCGAGCTCGGCGTTCCGCGACCGGGCATGCCGGAGATGCTCGCGGGCGCCGGGTCGCCCCGCTGATGGCGGTCGACCCCGCAGACGCGGTCTTCTCCGCTCTATCCGACGGCACCCGCCGAAGCCTGCTGGCGCTGCTTGGTTCAGGCGGAGAGGCGAGCGCGACCGACCTGGCGCGCCAGCTGCCGGTGAGCCGCCAGGCCATTCAAAAGCATCTCGGCATGCTCGCGGACGCCGGCCTGGTGGCGCCGCGCCGTTCCGGGCGGGAGGTCCTCTTCAGGCCAACCCCCGCCCCCATGTCCGACGCCATGGCCTGGATGGCCGAGGTGGGCGGCCAGTGGGACGACCGCCTGGCGGCCCTCGAGCGCCAGCTCGGCCGGGCGCGCCCCGCCGGCGCCCGGGCGGAGTCTCCGCGGCTCTAGCATTCCGGCCGTGGACTCGCTCCTCGTCGGATTCGGACTCGGCCTGTTCGTCGGCGCTCAGCCGGGGCCCGTGTCGCTCCTCTGCATACGCTCGGTGCTGCGCGGCGCGTTCGCCACGGGTGTTGCGATCGGCGCCGGGGCCGCTCTGATCGACCTGCTCTATGCGTCGCTCGGCCTCGCGGGGGCCGCGAGCCTGCTCGAGATCGACCCGCTGCGAATCGTGCTCGGCGTGGCCGGCGCGCTTGTGCTCGGCGCGATAGGCGCCCGGACACTGTGGGCCGCCTTCCGAGTGCGGCTCGGGGGCGAGGCCGACGAGGAGGTGGCGACCCCGCGACGAGCGTTCGCCACGGCGCTGGCGGCAACGGCCTCCAATCCGCTCACGATCGCCACCTGGGCCGCGATCTTCGGCGCGGCCTCGGCCGCGGCCGTGGGCGATGCGGCGGACTCGGCCTCGGGTGCCGCGCTGATGCTCGGCGGCGTGGCGCTCGGAACGCTGGCTGCGTTCAGCGTGCTTTCGCTGCTGGTGACCGTCGTGCGCGGCCGCTTCGGTCCGCGCCTGCTCGGGGCGTTGGACGGCGTGGCGGGTGCCGGCCTGCTCGGCTTCGCAGGCCTGCTCGGCTGGCGCGCCGCGAGCGACTCCTCGTAACGGCCCTGTGCGTCAGCCTCGCTGAGCGCCTGCGCGCTCGTCGAGGTCCGCGCGCGCGGGAGGCTCCGAGTCGTCCGCGCCTCCCCCCTGCTTCACCGACTCCACGCGCTCCTCACGCAGGCGATCCGAGTCCGGATCGCGGCGGTCGGCGAGCACCGACGCGACGATGCCGGCCGTGAACGCCACCGCGACCACGGCGAGGCTCACGACCGGGCCGATCTCCACCAGGTCCTCGACGAGCAGCTTCACGCCGACCAGCCCGAGCACGATCGCGATCGTCTCGTCCAGGTAGCGGAATCGCGCGATCAGGCTCTCCACGAGCACGAACAGCGCTCGCAGGCCGAGGAGCGCGAAGACGTTTCCCATCCAGATGATCAGGGGATCGCGCGTGATCGCGAACGCGGCCGGGATCGAGTCGATCGCAAAGGCGAGATCCGCGAACACGATCGCCGCCAGGCAGAGGAAGAGCGGCGTGGCGTAGCGCCGGCCGCCTCGCTCCACGAACCAGCGCGGGCCGTGGAACTCGCCTGTGACGGGGTAGACCCGTCGTACCAGGCGGACCATGAAGTTGCGGTCGGGGTCCACGTTCTCCTTCACCCCCTGGAACACCCGATTGGCGAGCACGACGAGCGCCACGCCGAGCGGGTAGATCACGAAGTGGAACTGCTCGATCACCGCGCTGCCGCCGAGGATGAACAGGCCGCGCACGACCAGCGCCGCGATGATGCCCCAGTACAGGAGCCGCGCCCGGCGCTCGTAGGGGACGCCGAAGTAGGCGAACAAGAGCAGGAAGACGAACAGGTTGTCGAGCGATAGCGTGCGCTCGATCAGGTACACCGTCGTGTAGAGGACTGCCTTTTCGCCGCCCTCCAGGAGGAGCACCGGGATGATCGCCAGCAGCGACACGGCGAGCCAGCCAATCGACCAGAGGACCGCCTCGCGGAAGCTCGCCTCGCGGCCGCGCGCGAAGAAGTGAAGGTCAAGCCCGAGAAATCCGAACAGCGCGACGATCACCCCGACGAAGAGCGCGAGGTCGGAGGCGGTCACCACCCCGACCTTAGAGTGAAGCTATGAGCGGTCATGTGGCGATCGGCACCTGGAGCGGCGGGCGCTTCATGCGCTTCGGGGAGCCCATCGCGGAGGAGCGCCTTGAGGCGGTCCTCCACCCCGGCGGCGGCATTCGCACCGTGATGACGGCCGACGTCTACGGCGAGGGCGAAGCCGACCGCCTGCTGGGCCGCGCGCTCGAGGGGGTCGTGCGATCTGACTACGGGCTGGTCGGCGCGATCGGCCATGACTTCTACACGGGCGAGCGCGAGGGGCCGAAGGGCTTCCCCCGCTTCACCGACCCGCGTCTGCGTGGCCCCGACGGCTACCGCGACTACGTGCGCATGGCCACCGAGCGCAGCCTGGACCGGCTCGGCGCCGACTCGTTCGACCTGCTGCTTCTGCACAATCCGGATCGG
>Ga0126312_10003027_pt1 | contig 11309 bp, 10 predicted proteins | sample Plot104A_FD_92537 | JGI IMG/M metagenome (GOLD analysis project Ga0126312, IMG submission 92537) | Serpentine soil microbial communities from UC McLaughlin Reserve, CA, USA - Plot104A | ecosystem: Environmental > Terrestrial > Soil > Grasslands | place: USA: UC McLaughlin Reserve, Lake County... | reverse complement strand
TCGGCAACGGCGATGTCGCCCGGCCCCCATCGTCGAGGCTCCGAGGAATGGACGGCGAACGACCCGAGGACGTCGCCGCCGACGACCACGGGCGTCGCCAACGCGCCCCGGCTCCCCGTCCGCCGCAGCTCCGCGGGGTCACCGAGCGAAGGGTCCGACAGCTCGGGCGCATCGGCAACGTCCTCCACCGCGATCGTGCGCGCCTGGCGCTGGGCGAGATTCGACACCGGCAGCCGCTCCTCTCGCCCGGAAATCGAGTCCATCCCCGAAGTCCGCCACTCGGCCTCGAGGAAGCTCGCGTCGCCGACCGCCACGCGAACGAAGCAGCGGGAGACGCCGAGGCCGGGGCCGGCCTCGTCGACGACCGTCTGGAGCACCGAGCGCACGTCGAGCTCGCTCCGGAAGCGAGCCGAGATACGCGCGACCAGGCGCTCGCGTTCGAGCGTGTCGCGGAGCGCGTCCGCCGTGCGCTGCCGCTCGAGCGCCAGCGCCGCCTCGTTCGCGACCGCCTGCAGGAGATCGAGCTCGCCGCGGCTGAAGTCCCGCGGACCGTCGAGCGCGGCGAGCACGAGGACGGCGAGTACGCGGGTGCCGCCGATCAGGGGGACGAAGGCGACGCTGTCCGGGTGGACGCGCTCCATCAGCCATGGGTTGACGAGCGGCGACTCGCGTGCGTCCGGCAGCGCGAACGGCGTGCGGGCGAAGACCGTGTTCGCGGTGCCCGACGACTCGTGCCTGAGGTCGAGACGCACCTCGCGGTACCAGTCGACATCCTCCCCGCCCTGCCGCGCGAGGAGCCCGCGCGCCTCCGTCAGGTCGTCGTCGATCGTCGTCAGCGCGCCGAATCCCACCCCGATCGTGTCGAGAGCCTCGTCGATCACGGCCCGAGCGATCTCTTCGCGCGTCTCCGCAGCGATCAGCGCGGCGGCGATGCGCGTCACGGCGCCGAAGTCGCGGTCGAGCTCGGTTCTCCGCGCTTCGGCCGCCTCGAAGCGCGGCCCGCTCAGAAGGCGCGTGCGGCCGACGATGCGCGTGAAGAACAGGAGGGCCGGGAGAAGCAGGAAGAGCAGCGCGAGGAACGCGATCCAGCCGTGTCCCCCGAGCGGCTCGCCGCGGTCGACAACGATGACGCCGAGCAGGAATGCGGCCACGGACACGCACGGGAACGCGGCCGCAAGAGTGATATCGACGACCGTCGCCTTGCGACGGTCGCGCCAGAGCGCGGGCAGCAGCACCGCGCTGACGGCACCGTACGCAGCCGAGACCACGAACAGCGGCACGGCATTGATCAGGACGGTCTCGGTCTCCGTCGTCACAGGGGTGGTGTGATGATATGGACGAGGCCGCGGGATCGTCGGCTGCCTGACGCGCTGAATAGTCGACCGCGTTTGCGGTTTACAAAGATGGGCCGTGCGGCCTATTCACATCGGTTTGTGCGGCGAGTACCTTTTCCGAACTGGGCGATGCGAACTGCGGCGCGCGACCTAGTCAAGCTCCGCGGTGCGCAAGTGGGAAAGCCGGCCGCACCGACCCCCCGAGCGGCCGGCTTTACCTTTCTCTGGTATCGACGCGGGTGAGGCGCGAGCGGCTGGCTCGGGCGCGCGGACGGGTCGTCGGTCGACCCTTGAGCGGCTGACACTTCGTTGGCGGCCGGTGCGACGCGCTGACCCGAACGCGCCCGCACTACGATGGGAGCCATGGTCGAACGCGTCCTGCTCGCGTCGCCGCGCGGCTACTGCGCCGGCGTCGAGCGTGCGGTCGAGACGGTCGAGCTGGCGCTCGCCCACTTCGGCACGCCGATCTACGTCCGGAAGCAGATCGTCCACAACGCGCACGTCGTTCGCGACCTCGAGCAGCGCGGCGCGATCTTCGTCGACAGCGAAGAGGACGCGCCGCGTGGCTCGACGATCGTCTTCTCCGCGCACGGCGTCGCGCCGGCGGTGCACGAGCGCGCGGCAGCCCGAGAGCTGCGGACGCTCGACGCGACGTGCCCGCTCGTCACGAAGGTGCATGTCCAGGCTCGCCGATACGCCGCCGACGGGTACACGGTGCTGCTGATCGGCCACGCGGGGCACGAAGAGGTCGAGGGGACGATGGGCGAGGCTCCGGAGGCGACGATTCTTGTCGAATCCGTCGAGGACGCGGAGCGGCTCGAGCTCCCGCCCGAGGCGAAGGTCGCGTACATCACGCAGACGACGCTTTCGGTCGACGAGACCGGCGAGATCATCGCGCTGCTGCGCCGCCGGTTCCCGCGGATCCATGCTCCGAAGAGGGAAGACATCTGTTACGCGACCTCAAACCGTCAGTGGGCGGTCAAGGAGATGATCGAGCACGTCGACCTGTTGCTCGTGATCGGCTCCCGGAACTCCTCGAATTCGAACCGGCTCGTCGAGGTCGCACGCGCGGAGGGCGTCTCGGCGCACCTGATCGACGACGAGACGAACATCGACGAGGCGTGGCTGGAGGGTGTGCGGGTCGTCGGCCTGACTTCGGGTGCGTCGGCGCCGGAGAAGCTCGTCGACCGCGTGTGCGACTGGTTCCGCGCCCGCGGCGTCCGTGCGATCGAGCCGTACCGGATGGTCGACGAGGACGTGACGTTCAGGCTCCCCGTCGAGCTCCGGCGCGAGCTCGCGCTCGCGGAGTCGCAGGCCTGAGGCCGCTCGCGGCGCTCGTCGCGGCCGGCGCCCTCGGCGCGGTCGGGTTCGCGGTCGGCTTCTTCGCACGCGGGAGCGAGGAGACGACGACGACCGTCGGCACGACCTCGACCGTGACGTCCGCAACGACCGTCACCACCGCGGGGGCAGCCGCGGGCTTGCCTGCCGCCGTCGAACGGTCGCGCGCCGCGATCCACGACGCGGCGGCCGCGGCCGACTACGACGCGCTCGAGGAGCTCGTCCTGTCAGACGGCTTCACGTACTCGTACGGCGCGCCGGCCGAGGGCGGTGCCGTCGGGTACTGGCGCAAGCTCGAGTCGCAGGGCGAACGTCCGCTCGACACGCTCGTGCGCATCCTCGAGCTGCCGTACTCGCTCCGTCAGGGGCTGTACGTCTGGCCGTTCGCGTATGGGCTGCACCGGGCGGAGATGACGCCGTACGAGCGCGAGCTGCTCGGCCCGCTGGCGCGTTCGTACGCCGGCGAGGACTACTACGGCTGGCGCGCCGGCATCCGGCCCGACGGGACGTGGCAGTTCTTCGTCGCCGGCGACTAAGGCCACGCCTCTTTCGGCCAAGGCCGAGGGTCAGACCCTCGGACGAGTCTGTTCAGGACAGGAGGTCGCCGACCAGGTCGTCTTCAACGAGCGCCTCGAGCCTCCGAAGCGCCCGGTCCTCGCTCTCGCCGAGCAGCCGAAGGACGCCGCCCGCCTCGAGGAAGGGCGGCCATCGCCAGCCGTTCACGAGCACGGCGTAGCTGCTCCACCGCCAGTCGCGCGCACGCGTGCACATCCCGGCTTCGACGGGGTTCCGCGCGATGTACCGGAGGCTCTCGAGGAGTTGCGCGTCGCTCGTGACGAGCTTCGACCCGAACCGCGCTCCGAAGACGTGCCCGCGGTCGCCGTAGATCGCGTTCATCGTCGTCGCAAAGCGGCTGTTCAGCCATTGCATCGCCCGCGAGAGATCGGGCTCCTCCGTTCGGACCAGCAGGTGGTAATGGGTCGAGAGGAGGACGTAGGCGACGATCTGCAGCGAGTAGCGCGCGGTGACGGCGTCGAGGAACGAGAAGAATCGCTCGCGCGCGAGGTTGTCGAAGAACAGCGCGCCGGAGCTGACGGCCACCGCCCACACGTGATGGATCCCGGGGACATCGATGCGGGGAGGGCGGGGCATCGATCCACCGTAAGCGCGGCACGCCTGCTGGTCCGCTCCTGGGGAACGATCGGCACGAAGTCGGCGCGATCTTCTGCCCGTTTCGGCCAGGTATCGGGGTCAGACCCTCGGCCTTGTCCGTTCAGGCCTTGGCGATCTGGGGCTCGGCGAGGTCGCCGTCCGTACGCACCTCGACCGCGAGCGTTTCTTCCTTGATGCGGTCGGCGTGCTGGAGGAGCTCCGCGGCGCCGGCCGGGAGCGTCACGGCGATGCGGTCCGTCAGCTCGAGGCCCGCCTCGCGGCGCATCGAGTTGAGGCGGTGGATGAGGTCGAGCACGCGCCCTTCGAGCTCGAGCTCGGGATCGAGCGATGTGTCCAGCGCGACCGTCACTCCCGCTTCCGCATCGGCGGCGACGGCCCAGCCCTCGCGGCCGCGGCGCTCCACGAGCACCTCCTCCGGCGCGAGCTCGTGGCCGGCCGCACGGAATCTGCCGTTGCCGAGCTCCTCGAACTCGCCTCGCGAGAGCGCTTCGCGAACCGCGGGGAGATCGCGGCCGAGTCGCGGCCCGAGCGCCGGCAGGTGCGGCTTTACGAGCAGCTCCGTCGCCTCCACCTCGCCGAACTCGACCTCCTTCACCCGCAGCTCCTCGCGAATCTCGTCGACGTGCGAGCGCGCGACGGCCGCCCCCTGCACGACGAGACGGCGAAGCGGCTGGCGGTGCTTGATGCCCGCGAAATCACGCGCGCGCCGACCGAGCGTGACGACGGCGCGCACCTCGGCAACCTCCGCGACGAGCGCCTCGTCGACGTCCGCCACCTCCGGCCAGGGTGCGAGGAACACGGACTCTTCCTCCGAGACGAGGTTCCGCCAGAGATGCTCCGCGACAAACGGCATCACCGGCGCGATCACCTGCAACGCCGCCGTCAACGCCTCCCAGAGAACGCGCAAGGCAGCCGGATCGCCGTCCCAGAAGCGTCGCCGGGAGCGGCGGATGTACCAGTTCGAGAGGTCGTCGACGAAGGCCTCAAATGCCGCGATCACGCTCGGCGTCCAGTACCGCTCGTACGCGTCCGTCGCCTCGCGCACGAGCTGCGCCGTGCGCGCCTCGAGCCAGCGATCGAGCGGCCGGAGCTCGCCCTCCGCCTCCGCTTCGGGGTCGAAGCCCTCAATGCGCGCGTACGTCACGAAGAACGCGACCGAGTGCCAGAACGTCAGCAGCCGGCGCTTGACGTCGTCCGCGATGCCGTAGCCGAACCGAAGCGGCTGGCTCGGCGACTGCTCGCAGAAGATCCACCGCACGATGTCGGCGCCCATGCGATCGAGCGCCTCGTTCAGCTCGATCGAGTTGCCCCAGGACTTGTGCATCTCGCGCCCGGTCTCGTCGAGCACCTTTTCGTACGTCAGCACCTTCCGGTACGGCGACCGGCCGTCGAGCGCGACGGCCATGAAGCTCTGCGAGTAGAACCACAACCGGATCTGCTCGCGCATCTCGGTGACCCACTCGGCCGGGAACCACTTCTCCCAGTAGGCGTGGTCGGGGAGGTCGGCGCCGGTCAGCCCGGCCGCCGCGCCGGTCGCGTTGCCGCCGGGAACCCACTCGGGGTTCTTCCAGCCGAGCGTCGAGAAGTGGACGATCCCCGCGTCGAGCCACGCGTCGCCGACTTCGACGATCCGCCGAACGTCGTCGCGCCCACACGATTCGCAGCGAATCGTCACGTCGTCGATCCACGGGCGATGCAGCTCCGTCAGCCCCTCGAGGCCGCGCGTCGCACGCTCGTCGAGCTCGCCCCGCGACCCGATCACGTTCAGGTGCCCGCAGTCGCACGGATAGAACGGCAGCGGCAGCCCGAAGTACCGCTTGCGTGAGATGTTCCAGTCGCCCATGTTGCGGAGCCAGTCGTCCATCCGCTTCTTGTATTGCGGCGGCGTCCACTCCACCGTCGCGTTCGCCTCCAGCATCTGCCGCCGGATGTCGGTCGCCGAGATGAACCAGTCGTCGACGATGCGGAACAGGAGCGGCGTCTTGCAGCGCCAGCAGATCGGATATCGGTGGACGAGCGTGCCGGCGCCGACGAGCAAGCCTCGCTCGCGCAGCGACTCGACCACCGGCTCCTCGACCGCGTCGGCCGAGCGCCCCTCGAGGTCGCCGTAGCCGGGCAGGAGTCGGCCCGACTCGTCGATCGGCATCAGGACGGGCAGATCGTGGACGCGCGAGAGCTCGAAGTCCTCGGCGCCGCAACCGGGCGCGATGTGGACGATCCCCGTTCCCTCGGCGAGCGAGACCTCGTCCCACGGGATCACGCGATGCTCGATCCCCTCCTGCGCCGGTAGGTGGTCGAACGGGCCGTCGTACCTCCAGCCGACGAGCGCGTCGCCCCGGAGACGCTCGACGAACGTGTCGTTGGGAAAGCGCTCGACCGCGACCCAGTCGCCGTCCTCGCGTCGGCCGTATTCGGCGTCGGGAGAGACGGCGGCCGCGACGTTCGCCGGCAGCGTCCACGGCGTCGTCGTCCACACGACGAGCGCCTGTCCCTGGCGTTCGCCGCGCAGCCGGAAGCGCACGTAGAGCGACGGGTGCTCGAGCTCGGTGTAGTTCTCCTCGCCCGCCTGCTCGTGCTGCGACAGTGACGTCCCGCAGCGCGGGCACCACTGGGTCGAGCGGTGGCCCTTGTACAGCCAGCCCCGCTCGCGCACCTGCTTGAGGAACCCCCAGATGTACTCGATGTTCGTGTCGGAGAACGTGTAGTAGTCGTTGTCCCAGTCCATCCACATCCCGAGCCGCTTCGACTGCTCGGTCTGCACCTCGGAGAAGTGGGCGACCCGCTCCTTGCACCGCGCGGCGAACTCCGCGAGCCCGTACTCCTCGATCTCGCGCTTCGAGTTGAGCCCCAGCGCCTTCTCGACCTCGACCTCGACCCAAAGCCCCTGGCAGTCGAAGCCGTTCTGGTAGCGCTGGTCGAAGCCGCGCATCGCCTTGTAGCGCTGGAACAGATCCTTGAACGTTCGCCCCCCGTGGTGCAGGCCGGCCGGGCCGTTGGCAGTGATCGGCCCGTCCATGAAGCTGAAGGGCGGGCCTCCGCGGTTCCTCTTCCGCAGCCGGTCGAACGTTCCCTCGCGCTCCCAGAGCTCGAGCACGTCGCGCTCGAGCGCGGGATGGTCGGGAACGTGCGGCAACGCCGCAAAAGGAGCGCGGGTAGGCATGCTTTCGATTCTAGAGAGCGGGAAGAAAGCCGCCGTCCCGCGCGTTGACGACGCAGAACACACGACGAAAGGAATCAATGGCAACAGACGTCACCGAGTCGAGCTTCGAGCAGGACGTGATCGAGGATTCGCGGCAAACGCCCGTGCTCGTCGACTTCTGGGCCGAGTGGTGCGGCCCGTGCCACGCCGTCTCGCCCGTCCTCGAGCGGATCGCGACCGAGCGCGAAGGTCAGCTCAAGCTCGTCAAGGTCAACATCGACGAGAACCAGGATCTTGCGTCCCGTTTCGGCGTCATGTCGATCCCGATGATGATCCTGTTCAAGGACGGCGAGCCAGCGGCAGCCACGGTCGGCGCCCGGCCCAAGGGCGACATCGAGCGCCAGCTCGGGCTCGAGCCGGTCGCTGCGGCGTAAGTTCCGGCCGGGGGCTCGTCTACGAGCCCTCGGCCCTCTCCTTCTCCGGATGCGGCACGGGCGCCGTTGCGCGCTCGGCCGGCTCCTCGACGAGGTTGAGCACGCGCATGCCGTGGACGTACACGATCGAGCCGCCGAGCCAGCCTCCGAGCGTCAGCAGGAGGAAGCCGATCAGCGTCAGGATGAAGCCGTCCGCAGCGACGTTGCCGGCCTCGAATTCGTTGTGCCCGAAGATCGCGGCGAGGAGAAAGAACAGCGTCGCGGACAGCATCGCAGCCATGTGCGCGGTCGCCGTCTTCCACATCTCCGTCCCCCACTCGATGGTGAGCCAGTCGACGAGCCCGGTGAAGGCCGTGGCGGTCGTCACGATCAGACCCGTGACGAGGGCGAGCCACCACCCGTGGGTTGCAGCGTTGTCGCTGATGCCGAGGACGTCGGCGAGCGCGGCGATCATCGCGAACGAGTAGATCCCGATCGTCGCGTCGGTGAGCGGCGGGTGGTTCGGGTGCCCTGGTAGCCCCCGCAGCAGGTAGCTGAGATTCACGGTGCGCCTCCGTTTTCGCGGATTCCGGTGCGACGGATCATCGCACCGGGACCCGGACGGAGTCGCCTATTCCGTGACGCCTTCGAGGAACCGAAGGAAGGCCGCGTGCTTCCCGAGGAGAGCCGCAATCTCCTCGAGCCCTGCTCCAGCCCAGTCTTCGATCCAGGTTTCCGACAGGTCGTCGGCGATGTAGTGGAGGCCGCGTTCGCTCATGCCACCATGATCGGCGTTTTCCGCCACGGGTCAATGGGCCGTCCGGCTCATTCGCGCGCGACGGCGGGCCTACCCCGTCCGGAACGGACGCGGCTACGCTCCGCGCCGGTGCCGGGTTTCCTGCTCGTCAACCCGCGGGCGGGAAGCCGGCGGCCCACTCCCCGGGAGCTCGCGGACGAGGCTGCCGCGCGCGGCATCGAGACGCACGTGCTGCGCGAGGGAGACGACGCCGCCGAGCTCGCGCGCGCGTCGCAGGCCGACGCGCTCGGCATCGCAGGCGGGGACGGATCGATCGCGGCGGTCGCCGCAGTCGCGCTGGAGCGTTCGCTGCCGCTCGTCGTCGTGCCCTTCGGCACGCGGAACCACTTCGCGCGGGACATCGGGCTCGACCGCGACGACCCGATCGCGGCGCTCGACGCCTTCGGGAGCGGCGAGTCGCGCGCGATCGACGTCGGCCGGGTCGGCGACCGCCTCTTCCTGAACAACGTCTCGTTCGGCCTCTACGCGCGCCTCGTCCACCGCCGCGAACGGCATCGGCGGCGCCGGGACGCGTTCGCGCGCCTGCGAGCGATCTGGCTCGCACTGCGCCGGCGGCACCCGGAGCCGGTCGTCCTCGACGGGAACCCGCTCAAGGCGCGCCTGGTGCTCGTCGCGAACAACCGCTACGAGCTCGACGTGTTCAACATCGGCGAGCGGGAGCGTCTCGACGAGGGGAGGCTGCACGCGTACGTCGCCGAGGGATGGTGGCCGCGCGCGTGGCACGAGCGCTCCGCCGAGCGTTTCCGGATCGGCGCGCCGGGCCGAGTGCTCCGCGCGGCGGTGGACGGCGAGCCCGTCGTGCTCGACTCGCCCGCGGAGCTGCGTGTCGAGCCGCGCGCGCTACGCGTCCTGGTACCGCCCGAGCGCGAGTGAGAGCGCCTCGGCGTAGTGCGTGAACGCAAGCGCGTCCCACGGCAGCTCGTCGGGCTCGAACCACCGCAGCTCCGCCAGGTCGTCGGCCGCCTCGACTTCGCCGTCGAGCCGCGCGATCCACGTCAGGCAGAGGACGATGCGGTCGAAGTACGGCTCGTTCCACATCCCGAGGAACTCGAGCGGCTCGGGGCGCCTGCCCGTCTCCTCCTCGACCTCGCGCAGCATCCCGTCCAGCGGGAGCTCGCCCTCGAGCACGAACCCGCCCGGGAGGTCCCAGTAGCCGGCGCGAGGATCTCCCGCGCGGCGCCCGAGCAGGATGCGTCCAGCGGCGTCGAAGCAGACAGCCTCCGCGCCGGGCTGCGCATGCGCGTAGACGCGGAGCCCGCACGCGCCGCAGTGGACGTAGTCGTCGACACGCGCGAGCCCGGCTGCGCAGCGCGGGCAATACTTCCAGCCGTCGACGAATCCCACAGGGAGGCATTTTGAGCGACCAGCCAGAGGCGTCCGAACGCGAACAGGAGGAGGCCGCGCGCGGCGCCCGCGAGGAGCACGAGGCGATGGCCGCCCCGGGTCACGAGGATCCGGAGCAGGTCGAAGAGGACGGCGAGCAGTAATGCCGCGCCACGTGCCGGCGACGCAGGCCGAGCTCGCCCGCGTCGGTCTCCTCTCCGAGCTGCCCGGCGAGCGCCTGAATCGGCTCGCCGCGCGGATGCGCCGCGAAGACGTGCCGATGGGCAACGCGCCCGTGGTCGAAGGCGAGGAAGGCGATCGTTTCTACGTCGTGCTCAACGGTGTGTTCGCCGTCTCGAACCTCGGTGCTCCCGCGACCCGGGCGATGCTGCGGCCGGGGAACTACTTCGGCGAGGTCGCCCTCGCGATGCACGTGCCGCGCACGGCGAACGTCCGCGCGCTGACGCCGGCGACGGTCGCGAGCTGCGACCAGAAGACGTTCGACGAGTTCATCCGGCCGCTGTTCGCGGACGACGAGGGGGCGCCGGACTAGGTGTGATTCCCAGACAGGTTGTTGACGTCTCGTTGAGGCGGTGACGTCAGCGAGCCCTCCTAAGGTCGTGGCTGTCGAAGGTCACGTCCGGAAGGAGGGCTCGGTGGAGTTGCATGGTAGTGCGACGCTCAGTCGGCGCCAGCGGCGTCGACTTGTTTACCTGGTGATGGATGGGATGACGATCGCGGCCGCGGCCGCGATCGTTGGCTGCTCGCGGCAGACAGGCTCCAAGTGGGTCGGGCGGGCGCGGCGTGGTGAGGGGCTGGAAGACCGCTCCAGTCGGCCGCATCGGCAGCCGCGGCGGACGCCGGCGCGGGTCGAGCAGCGCGTGCTGCAGGCGCGACGGGAGCTGCGGTTGGGGCCGCACCCGCTCGGCTGGCAGCTTGGACTCGCCGCTTCAACAGTGCACGCGATCCTGCGCCGCCACGGCTGCTCGCGTCTGCGTGCGCGGCCCGCCCGCGGCGAGATCATCCGTTACGAGCGTCAGCGGCCGGGCGAGCTCGTCCACGTCGACATCAAGAAGCTGGGCCGAATCCTGAAGCCGAGCCATCGCGTCACCGGTGATCGGCGCGACCGACAACGCGGCGCCGGCTGGGTCTACGTGTTCGTCGCGATCGACGACGCGACCCGGCTCGCCTTCGCCCGGGTCTACCCAGACGAGACCGCCAACTCCGCGCTCGCCTTCCTCGAGCAGCTGCTCGACTTCTACACCGCACACGCGATCCAGGTCGAGCGCGTGCTCACCGACAACGGCACCTGCTTCAAACGCCGCTGGGCCGACGCCTGCAAGCGCCACGCGATCACCGTCAAAAAAACGCGCCCCTACCGGCCGCAGACAAACGGCAAAGCCGAACGCTTCATCCGCACGCTGCTCGAGCTATCGGCCTACCCCTACACCTACGCCCACGAACGCGAGCGCACCGCCGCGTTACCAGCCGCGCTCGACTCCTACAATCGTTTCCGCAGACACCGCGCCCTCGCCGGGCTCACGCCGCTTCAGCGCGTCAACGACCTCTCTGGGACGAACAACTAGCGCCGCTCCGCCAGGTCGGCGAGCTGCTCGCCGACGGCGGGCGCGAACTTGAAGCCGTGGCCGCTGCACGCCGAGCCGACCACGATGCGCCCGTGCAGCTCGCACGCGAACCTCAAGTCGGCCGTGTTCGTATAGATGCACGTCTCCGCAGACAGCGGCGTCGGGTCGACGCGCGTGAGCCGGCGC
>Ga0126312_10003026_pt1 | contig 11312 bp, 12 predicted proteins | sample Plot104A_FD_92537 | JGI IMG/M metagenome (GOLD analysis project Ga0126312, IMG submission 92537) | Serpentine soil microbial communities from UC McLaughlin Reserve, CA, USA - Plot104A | ecosystem: Environmental > Terrestrial > Soil > Grasslands | place: USA: UC McLaughlin Reserve, Lake County... | reverse complement strand
TCGGTGAATACTCGTTTGTTCTGGGCGATCCTCGTGTCACGCACCTGGATCGGTTGGCCCGGGTTAGTCCCTGAGATGGCTGTCTGCTGGAACTTCCACAGGAGCCTGTTCAGCTCTGCTATCACGGCGACGCGCTGTTCGTAGAGTCGTTGGCGCTGCGTGTGCTGATACCCGAAGAAGAAAGCAAGGACTGCGGTTATGACTGCTACTGCTATGCCATCCATCAGCGGAATATCCTACGCCACCAGGGCCTCTGTACGCCCTCCTGAGGCTCTGCAGGGGGTTTGGTAGGGGTATGGGCAGGGCTGGGGCTTTCAGGCGATTCTGGCGCCTCCAGCTGTGGCGGGATCCGCTCCAAGGCGGCCATAAGCAACCGCCTCGCTTCGGCGTGGCCCTGGCGCTCGGCTTCAAGCTGATCACGAAGGGTAGAGATGGTTTCGTCTTTGGCGGATATGAGTGCAGTGGTATCAGATTGCGTCTCTGCCGCGTCCCGCATCGTAGAGTACGCCGGGATGTACACCCGTACCGTGCCGTCCGCATCTTTGTCTGAACGTAGCGTCCCGCGTGATATGCGCTTGCGAACAGCCTCTTTTGTAATGCCTAGATGCTCTGCGGCTACGGCTACTGTCATAGCTGTAACACCCGCGTCCTGTCTGGCGTCCCGTATGGCATCCTCTCCCACGGCCCCATCCTAGCCCATTGGGGCCAGCGAAGCTACTGAAAGGAAAAGCCCCTCCCAGCCGCCGCTGAGAAGGGCTAACCCTACGCAAGGTGCGGGGACAGTCACTAGCTGTTCGTCAAACACGCTCGGCCCGTCATTGTAGACCGTCGGGACGCCCCGCTTATGTCTTCGCTAGGAGTAGGTTTCGTGAGAAGTGAGAAAGAAGCAGCGGGAGCGCCTGGGCGGACCGAACTCCCGCTGCCATCGGATCATACATTACGCGGTCCTAAGTACCAGGCGGCGCTCACGTACCAGTACGTCTAGGTCATAGACCCAGCTCAGGTCCACAAAGGCACCCTGGGGGTTTGTTGGCTTGAACCGCTCGAGTACCTCAGCAGGATCCTCGGCCTGGCACATCTTGTGTAAGATCTCCGGTGGCTGTGGCAAAACGTCGGACTCGGTGGCTAGCTCCATGTCATAGCAGAACAAGTACAACGCCGCGTATGTTTCCGTACGGTTGTAGTAGAAGACACTGCCATCCCGAAGCTTGAAGCTATCCAGCTCCCCAGTGGCACTACGCTCCAAGCGCTTCAACAAGTCCCTACGCGCCATAAGGGCTATTCTTCCGCTGTGCTATCGCCGACTCCACGGCCTCTAGGCGCTCGGCAAACTCCTCTTGATCTTTGATATCAAGCTCCAGCTTGAGGGCGCTAAGCAACACGTTGAGTATCCGAGCTATCACTGCTGCATCAGCGCGCACTACCGAACCGTCGGCCACGCCGTCTGCGAGCTCCTGTAGCTGCGACTTAACGGATGTTATTTCGATCCGTGGTCGACCACGTCCAGCACGCCGACCGCCTTTGGCGGCTGCTCGCCTCCTGTCCTCAGCGTGGGCTGGGTCGTGCTGATAGCAATAGTCTGAACCATCGATAGCTATGCCCTTACAGCGAGTCCCACTCCGCGTAATACCTGCACATCCAGCCATTAGCTATGCCCCTCCCCCCTCTCGCGTTCTTCGGCCTCGTGGGCCTCCAATTGTTTTGCCAGGTTTTCCATGGCCCTCGGGTAGGTCTCCATCCAGACTTCGGTTAGTTCGTCCACATCCTCTTCCGGATGCCCGCGTTTTTGTAGCGCCGTCCTTACCGCCAATTCGAGCTCTTCTTCATCCGTGTAGTCGCGACCGTAGTGTTCGTACGCTATGTCTCTGGACTGTACCTGGACGAGGCCGTTCGGCGAACCGCGGTAGCTGTTGGCGTGTCCGACGTTCTTCCACCAGTCCATGCCCTCGACTTCGTCCCAGATCGCCAGGAAGTCGGGATCTATGGGTGGCGAGCCCTTCTTCTCAGGCGGGGCAAGTAAGTTCTCTAGGCGTTCCAAGCGCTTGTCGTTGCTGGCACTCTTCATGAAAGGTCGGCCTCCAGGTTCAATATCCATGAGTCGCTATATTCACCTAAGCCCAGCTCCTCTAGTGCGGCGGGCGCGTCGTCTTCGCGGATCCGTATCTGCCTGTTGTTGTTCAATAGTAAGACCAGCATGTACTCCTTGTACTCCTTACTCCACATTGAGAAGCCAGCAGCCACGCTGTTCTCGTTGACCCACAACAGCTTGCCACCCGTGGCGGTGACGCCACCTTTGAATGGGATGAAGTTCATTTCCTACCCTGCTTCCTCTTCGTCAGCTTCGCTAGCTTGACTAGCTTCGAGTAGCACAAGTGCATCACGCAAGCGCTGGGCTTCTTGGTATGCCTTGATTGCCTTGCGCCTGAAGCGCTGGGCTTCCTCTTCGTGCTTCTCTATGTACTTACGCAACCTGCCAATAACTATCTGGGGGTGCGGCGGGTGCTTCTTTAGGGAGCGCTCCTTAGCAGGGGAGTCTTTGGCAGCTCCGCTGCCACCACGGCTGCGGGCACGCTCTCCTTTAAGCAGTGCCACAACCTTACGCCTCACTTCCTCGGGATCTACCTCTAGATCAGAAAGCACCCTAGCGGCCACGCCCTCGCGCTCTCTCAGTAGACCGAGTAGCATGTGCTCGGCGCCGATGTAGTTGTGGCCCAGCTGTAGCGCCTCTCTCAGCGCAAGCTCTAGAATGTGCTTTGTGCGTGGCGTGAATGGCGCTTGCGATGACGTTCCTTCCTCGCCGTAGCCGACGATGGTCTTCACTTGCTGCCGCGCCTTATCCAGCGTGGCACCTACAGAGCTAAGCGCTTGGGCAGCGACTCCCTCCTCTTCGCTAAGGAGTCCGAGGAGCAGATGCTCGGTGCCTACGTAGTTGTGGTTGAAATGACGGGCCTCATCCTGTGCGAGTATCACGGCCCTGCGAGCCCGATTATTGAAACGTTCGAACACCTATAGCTCCTATCTATAGCTTCGCTTCGGGCGTATGCCGGGGCTCAACCCAAACCCCGGCATACGCCCTCGGTCGAGACGCTGCAGCGACGCTCGACCGCTCGGATATCTAGACTCACTTCCATGAGGGCTTGCGCGGCACCTTCTTCTGGAAGGTAGGCCCTGAGGAGGCCTTCTTTTGCGTACCAAAGGGAGTGCGCCTCTTACCGGCCCTAGCTTCTTCAGGACTCTTTGCACCACCGGGACGCGAGTAGTTCGGCAAAGGTACGCGGGAGTAGACGGACCGTGCTTGAACGAGAGCATCTTGGGCGCTTTGGAGACGGTGCCTCTGCCAGTCACTGCGGTGTTCGTCAATGATCTCGTCCACGTTCATGCCGCGGTCCTCGGCTAGCCCAACCACTGCCCGGCAGATAGCACCACCCTGTGGCCCACCGATATCCAAACCGCGGCTAAACTCTTCGCGTAGGACATTAGCAGGCCTCTCCTCAGCTGAGGATGGTACTTTCTTACCAGCCGCCTTCATGCGGGCAATGTTCGGAGGTTCGTAGCTCAAACGCTCCACGATGCGAGCCCGCTCTCCTTGAGTCAGGGAGAGCAGTTCTACCTTGTTTGTCCGTAAGGATTGCCCACCAGGGAACGGGATGCTCGACATCTCGTACTCATCAGCGCTTTTACGCAGCCTCTCACGTGCGGCATTGGCCTTCTCTTCTATCAGCGGCTTGCTCTTGTCGTAGGCTTGCCATGCAGCAGCAGCGCGGTGCTCATCGTTGTAGCGTTCGTCGCTATCTAAGGACTCGTATTGGCGAAGCAAGTCACGCCGTGCAGCTTGGGCCTCCATTACGAGCGTCTCTCCACTATTAGCGCTGGGCGGCCTGCTCCTTGTTGGCTCTAGCGAAGGTGAAGCAGGCTTCTGTGCTAGCTCCTTATCGACACGCTCTATCTCAGCCTGAATCTCTTCACTGCTCATATCCGCAATAGAAGGGCTTTCCGGGGCCTTCTGTTCTACTTGCTCACTCATACGGTCTCCTTTTTGCCGGCCACTTACTTCACCCACCAGCTCGGGTTCCGAGGAGTGGGCGGGACCCGTCTTATATTCGTCGGCTTACTCGATCGCACATTCTGCGCCTTCTGCGAGTACGCCCCCAGCTTCTTCGTCCTGCTTGCCATATTGTTCCTTTCTCTAGTAGGTTTCTTCCGTCTCCTGGATCAGCTCTGCGTATTCACGAGCACGTCCCTCATACACCGCGCGTAGATGCTTAAACCATTCCAACCTAGAACGCTCTCTCTCAGCTGCTAGCTTACGGCCGCGCTTCCGTGCACTCTTCTCCCAAGCCTCTTCTGTAGCGCGATCGGCTTCGGCTTCGAGATCCCTACTCAAGGCTGCTCCTACACGCTTATCCAGCACATTTCGCTCCTATCACGTTTCGGAGCAGGGCGGGAGCGTGGCTGTGGAGCAACTCACAGCCGCCCCCGCCCCGATGCCCCTAGCCGGATGAAGACGGCGATCCGGCATGTCGGCTTTCAACAATCATGACATCGTCTCTCGCTCTGCCGCCACCAACGCCGGCTGCAGATTTTCTTGGGCAACTTTCAGCGCCCTCACCGCCGGCATCTCACCGCGCTCTGCGGCCTTGAACGCGGCCACAATCTCGCTCATGTGCTTGTCCCACTCTGCGTCGTAGCGCCTCCAGAACGGCCCATCATAGTCGTGCCATAGTGTCGGAGAGAGCACTTCCTCGTCCCCCTCGCCCAGTGGCTGGTGCCACACCTTAGTCCCCGCACTCGGGGATTCATCTAAAGGGACAACGGGCTCCTCCACCAACTCCTCAATGGACACACCAAGAGCCTTAGAGAGCTTGACCAGCAGCGGCGCCGAAGGATTGAACTCCCCCTGCTCCAACGACCACATAGCAGACCGCGTTACCCCACACCGGCGGGCAATCTCAGCCTGGGTGTAGCGCTGGTCTTCCCTTATCCGCTTTACATTCTGCCCGATACTCACGACCTATAGGCCTCCCCTATAACTAGTGGGCCACTTATACTTTCTTTGTATAAGGGTAACCCAAGACTTGACGTGCGTCAAGTAGCACCCTACAATCAAGCCGTGAGGTTCGGTAGGGCGAACCTCTGTAGAAGAACTGACAACCCGCAACGTGTGCGAAGCGGAGGTGATAGCCAGCTAAATAATCTTACTACTGCGGCACATCTGCTGCAATAGCCGTCTTTCTGCGGTCTATCGGACGGCACCTTCGGGAATGAGATAGGCCATCAGCCTAAAGTACGAAAGGAATAAAGCACAAATGGCTGAAGAGTATGCGGTGCTAGAGAATGCACCAAACATTGCGCTCAAGCGCAAGAAGTTGTTCGAGACAGGCACCACCGTTATCGCCAAGATAGCGGACACAGAGTGGGTGCAGGGCAAGTTTAGTCCTGGTGTTGCCGTCGAGTACAAGACCGTTTCTCCAGAGGTTGGTTACTCCATCCGCACGATGGCTTGGCTCTCAACCGCCAAGAAAGATGGCTCTAACTACGTCAGGCCCTACGGTGACTTGGATCTCATACAGCGTGCCGCCCTGACAGACGTTGAGTTCTTTCTGCAAGATCGTGTAAATCCATCATCTTGGGTGGGGCGTCCAGTCGCCTTCGTTGTAGACCACCACACCTACGAAACCGAAGACGGCGAAGAGCGGTCCACCAACATCATTAAGGAAGGTACGACTCGTCGTCCTTCTGATGAAGAGTTGGACGCTATACGCAAAAACCTCGAAGGTACAGGAATACTAGCTGAACCGAACGGTAAAGCAGAGTTGGATGCAGCCTCTGAGGTAGTTGATGATGATGCTCCCGTAGCTTCGCTGGAGGAGAACGCCGAAGAGGTTCCTTTCTAGGTTCCAATCGGTTTGGGTGCGGGAACCCCGCACCCTTTCTTGTACCCCTGGAGGACGGAATATGAGCATCAGCAGCTCACAACGTTTTACGTTGGAGAAACCCTGCCCTGTCTGTGGTGGCTACGACGGAGCGGAGCGGGGCAATGGCTTCCGTTGTTACGGTTTCATCTCAGATGATGGCAGGTTCGCCCACTGTGCGCGTGAAGAGTACGCCGCCGGTATAGCAGAGTCACCTGGGTCAAAGACCTATGCCCACTATTTGGGCGGTCAGTGCAAGTGCGGCAAGCAGCACGCGGACGGACCGTCAGAGAACGGCCACAAGAGTAAGGGCAAGGAAGAAAGAAAGCCTGCCAACTTTGATCCGGAGAAAGACACGGTCTTCTACTACCGCGACTTAGCAGGCAAGCCCCTCTACGCCGTAGTTAGGATGGGCAGTGAGAAGGACAGAACATTTCAGGCCCACAAAGCCGATGGTGAGTGGTGGTGGGGCATACCTAAAGATGCGCCCAACGTGCCCTACAGATTGCCTGAGGTAGTCACGGCCATAACCGAGGGCAAAAGGGTAGACATATTCGAGGGAGAGCCCGACGCCAACGCGGCACGAAAGCTTGGCCTCTGTGCCACCACCAATATCAGGGGAGCCGGTAAGTTCACCGACGATATCGTGCCCTATTTCAGCGGCGCCGACGTGGCCATCAACGGCGACAACGACGAGGATGGCCGCAAGCATGTGGAGCTAGTTGCCTCCAAGCTGCACAGCACCGCCCGCTCCCTAAAGGTCATGGAGCCGTTTGCTGGCTACAAAGACTTCAAGGACTGGGTGGAGGCTGGGGGCACGGTAGAGAAGTACGAGAGGCTAGTTAACGAGGCCCCCGATGTTTGTTTGCGTCAGAGTCCCCCCATACACCCACCCTCTGACGCAAACAAACATTTCCCGGTCTATAAGGTCCGAGAAATCAAACAACTGCGGGAAGAAAGCGATAGCGAAGGCTGGTTTTGCCCTTTGTTTATGTGTGCCGGTGAGATAACCCTGTTCGCCGGTATGTCCAAAGAAAGCGGCAAGACCACCTTTTACTGCCACATGTTAAAGAAGGTCCATGATGGTGAACCGTTCATGGGGATGCCCACCAAGAAATCAGGTGCTCTGATACTGACGGAGCAAGGCTCAAACATTCTTGAGGCCACTGCCAAGGCGGGCATATCGGATGACGATGACATCTACTTCGCCTTCTACAAGGACCTCTCCAAAGAAGAATGGCCCACCCTTATAGAGGCGGCCACGGCTATGTGCGAAGAGCTCGGCGTGGGAATACTGGTCGTGGACACCTTCGGGTCTTTCGCTGAGGTATACGGTTCCACCGAGAACTACTCCGGTGAAATAGGTGAGAGGATGAAACCGGTCCTGGTTGCCGCCAGGGTGCATGGTTTGCACGTCTCCGTGCTGCACCACGCCGGCAAAGACGGTGACATACGTGGGTCTTCCAACTTTCGCAAGGATCCGGACGCCCTCTGGCTGCTAGGTAAGCCCACGGGGGACCACGGTCCGGGCGTCCGGTCCCTTAGGGGTTGGGGACGCCACGACCCCGTTAACACCTCGTTCAATATAGAATTGACAGACGATGGCTATGTGATGCTAGGCACCAACACCCAGATAGAGCGGGCCAAGGCCGAAAGCAAGTGGCTTGAGTTGGTACCTGTAGGTTACGACAACCACATCAGACGCACGCAAGCCATGCCGGTGGTTACTAGGACAACCAGTGTCTCGGAGCCTACCGCCCGCAGGGCGCTCGGGGATCTGGTGGAACAAGGCATTATCAAGCAAGAGGTGCTAAAGGCACAAGGCAATCCGACGGTTCTTTGGAAGCCGGAAATGTTTAAGTCACCCCTATCGGAACCAAAGAGTGCACCCGACGCCGAAGAACCGAAAGAAACCCCTGCAAAAGAGCCACTTTTAGAAGACCAAGGTTTGTTTGCGTCAAAGGGTGGGTGTATAGGGGAGAAACCTGACTTAAACCCCAGCGGAGCTACGAAGCCTAAGAAGAAGAAGAAGCAATACACTCTGCTCGACTGGGCCCGGGCCGATAAGGAACTTGCTTCTAAGTTCCCAAACCTTATCTACCGCGAGAAGCAGGTACCCAAGGTCCTAGCTTGGTTGAAGACGGTCACCGAGGTCGGCGTAGATATAGAAACTTACGGCGTGGCCAAGCTCAAGGGCGAACGCAAAAAGCTGGCGCTCTCATTCGTGCACGGGAAGACAAGGCTACTGCAGCTCTCCGACGGTGATACCACCTACGTTATAGATGTTGCGCTTCTCCGAAGGAACACCGTGGCCGCCATACTGAAAGCGCTGCGCGGCAAGACCCTGGTATTGCACGGCGGCATTTTCGACCTGCCACGCCTGAAACGTCACTATGGCGTCAACTTAGTGGACGAAGACCTGGTGGATACCATGATTATGAGTCGCCTGGCTAGGTCTGGTGAATACCTGCCGAACCCCAACGTCGATGAAGCCAAAGTTATCGAACACCGCCTGGAGAAGGTGCTGAAGTCCGAACGCGTCGCCAAGATACCGAAGGAAGTGGACCATGAGTGGCACGAACCGCTAAACGAAGACCGCCTGAACTACGCCACGGACGACGTACGCTACTTACCAGCGCTTGTAGGCGCGCTCATGGGCGTGGTGAAAGAACGCAACCAGCTTGAGGCTTTGGAACTGTTTACGGGTGCTTACCGCGAGTACATGCAGATGCAGTATCGTGGTCTGCCGATAGATTTGGAGAGGTTCAACAAACTACTAGAGAAGTACCGCGCGCGCGCGGAAGACGCCCTCAGCCGCGTAGAAGAGTTAGCGCCAGAACACCCGGATGATGAGCAGTGGAGGTGGGGCAACAAACTGAAACCCGACGCCACCGACAGGTTTGGTAACAACACCGGGCGCAATGGCGCACTCAGGGCGCTGCACTTGGTCGGCATTGGCATAAAGAGTCTCAAAAAAGAAAACCGAACCGAATACCTGCGTAATCACCCAGACGCCAAGCTACTCGAAGCCCTCGATGAATACTACCGCTACTCGGATCTCCACTCCGACGCCAAGGGCTGGCTTACCTACGCAGTAGAAAACGGGCGACTCTACCCCAACATCAACCCCTTTAGCCAGGTAACGGGCCGCTCGGCCTTCTCGGACCCGGCGATCCAGAACACCCCGAAAGAACCAGACGAAGAGGGCGAACTCTCTTTGAGAGACTGCATCCGAGCCAGCGAGGGTTACAAAGTTGTGCCAGCAGATTACGCGGCACAAGAGCTCAGGATCATCGCGCACCTGGCCGAAGACGAGGACCTAATCAATGCATTCACCAGCGAAGCCGGCGACCCGCACCTGCAGGTCGCCGAGAAGATAGCCGGTAAGAAGCTTAGGCGCGGCACCAAAGAGGGCGAGAAGTACCGGCAACTCGGCAAATCGGTGAACTACGGTTTCGGTTTTGGCCAGGGAGCCAAGCGTTTCCAGCAGACGGTCTACCAAAAGACCTCCGAGCGCATCTCCGAAGACGATGCCAAGGCGTACCAGAAGGCCTTCCAGGAGACCTGGCGCGGCGTTCATGCGTGGCAGAAGAAGTATGGTTCGCGCAGCGGCTCCAAGCCTGAGCACTGGTACACAGAATCGTTTATCGGTCGTCGGCGCTACGTAAGTCGTAAGTGGGATAAGTATCTACCCGGCTGGAAACCATCCTACACCGACCGCCTAAACGGGCCGGTGCAGTCGGGTGGTGCAGACATGCTGTATACGGCCATGCGTCTGCTGCGTGAAGACCAGAAAGTCGGTAACTTTGAAAACGTTCACATCCTGCTGAGCACACATGACGAGTTGGCACTTGAGGCACCCAAGGACGTTGCCGAGGCGGCATGTGAGTGGCTTGAGAATCGTATGCGGGGCGCGGCGGGCATGCACCTACGTAAAGAACTGGCTGGTGAAGACTGTGTAGAGGGGGCCGTGGGCGATAGTTGGGGTGGCAAATAGCTAGCCGTGATTAAGCTACGATTATTCGAGTTCACCAGTGAAGAGAATCATGAGTATGGCAAACAGGGACGCCGCCCTACGCGTATAGGTAGGCGCTGTAGGCGGTGCGGTAACGGTATCCCTCGCTGCGAGGGTGATGTCTACGACAGCTTCGCTAGTGGCCTATGCGGGTGGTGCCACCACATGTATCAGAAGCTACTCCGAGAGTGACTCTCTACGGGCGCTCGGCCCCGGCCCGATTGGCCCTCGCGGGCTGAGATTGAACCCTGGATCGAGTCTGGATTTTACAGAGGTATTATGCGTGGGTTAAGGGTGGGTTAAGGCAAGGGCCTTAGGGGGTTGGGACGGTGCGAAGCCTAGTTTCGGTTGTGGAAGCTTACACAACTATTACCAACGTCGCATAAAAAGAATTCTCGGAAGTTGCGCCAGCCTTTGTAACCCTGCATACTTAGCTACGTCGCGTAACACGGCGGGGCTGCCGAGTCCCGCCCTTTTAGGGGAGGAGGCTCTGCCGATGGCCAGAGAAAGCTTCTTCGACGAGCTGGCTAGAGGACTGGCTGATGGCTCCATCACGCGAGGTAAGGCCCTTAGGTTGATGGGTGCTGCCCTCCTAGGGGGCACGCTGGGATCGCTGGGCATCCGTGAGGCTGGGGCCGACCGTCCTGGGTGTAAGCGCATCGGCAAGAACTGCACGAGGGACACGCAGTGCTGTGGCAGTCTCGTCTGCGTCAGCGGAACCTGCCAGACTACCACTACCACTACGACGGAGACTCCCACTACCACTACGACGGAGACTCCCACTACCACTACGACGGAGACTCCCACTACCACTACGACGCCTATGTGCATACCGAATGGCGGTACCTGCAGCCCCGGCGGCACTCCGTGCTGTAGCGGCAACTGCTCCAACGGCACGTGTGCCTGTCCAGCTGGTAGGGTCCTGCTCGACAACGGCACATGCGCAAGGCCATGCCCTGATGGTGATAATTGTATTGACTGCGCAGGGGGCTGTACATTCGTCACTGCAACTACAGGCTACTGTGCAACTACGGGGGGCACCGGCCAGACCTGCACAGCCGATATCGACTGTCTTCCTGGGCAGTTTTGTTATGTACTTGGCTTCTGTATAGCGGCGTGCTAGGGCAGGAGTCTCTCTGAGGCTCTGTGCCTGACCTGATCACATCGCGCCCAGGTATCCGCATAAGCTGAGTTAAAAGGGCCGGGCATCGTAGCTCCGGCCCTGCTTTTTGCCCTTATTCACCGAAGTGCGTGGAATAGGAATTCTACGAAGTTCGCATTCTGGGCATTCTCGGAAGTTGGATTTCCACTTTACGGAGTTCTCGGAAGTTCGCCCCAAGCTTCGTCGCCTTTCAAGTGGGATAAAGGAGACAATGCCGCCTTCC
>Ga0126312_10003025_pt1 | contig 11314 bp, 11 predicted proteins | sample Plot104A_FD_92537 | JGI IMG/M metagenome (GOLD analysis project Ga0126312, IMG submission 92537) | Serpentine soil microbial communities from UC McLaughlin Reserve, CA, USA - Plot104A | ecosystem: Environmental > Terrestrial > Soil > Grasslands | place: USA: UC McLaughlin Reserve, Lake County... | reverse complement strand
AGTTTGTCGTGCGTGGATGAAAAGCTGACTGCGTTTCTGGAACTGGGAGCGGCGACTCGCCAAAACAGTATTGAGGCTCTCTGTCGCGCTTTGGCAGAGTCGCGCTCGCGCTAAGTTCGTCGGGGCGCCTCCTCGAGGCTCGTATTCCTTGAATGCTCCGGCTAGGACGTCTCGACCTTCCTACGTCGCGAAAGGTCAGAAATATGCGGCGAAATATGTCCGCTTATCTCTCGCGAAATCGATAGCGCCTTTCGTGAAGTTACCTCGCGACACGGTCTCTTAAAGCGGGTTGCGACTATTAACGCAATTTCCCAAACAGCTGTGATATGCGTCGTTGCATACTTTTAAGCTGCGGACTGGATTTATAGACTTGTTAGCTGAGTCACGACATTGGGCATATTTTTCCCGGCATAGGCTTTGGCAGTCTAGGCCTTGTGCCAGTGCCTGCCAAAAAAGACCCAAACTCAGGGAAATTAGAATTGCGCCTGTTATTTTTCTCTTCATTGATTTTATCTCCTTCGGAAAATCCTGAATCGCGTTTCCATCACGTTGCCGGGCGGTATCATAAACACGAATCTCTGCTTCAGGCCTCTGGCGAGACCGTCAACTTCGTTTCGAATACCGGCTCGAAGTTGCTCGTATAGCAGCGGCAAATTGACACGCGTTAAGGATCAAATGCGGCAAATTGTTTCAATCGGTGACAAGCGCAGCAAGGCCCGGTTCAGCTTGGGCTGCGTCTCAGCTCTCCATCTTGACGGGCGAATAATCTGGATTGTGAACGCGCATCGTGACGGAAAGCGTTTCGTCGTGCGTGCCGATGAAATCCTGACAGCATTTCTGGAAGCGGAACGGGCGATTCACGAGTTTGCGGTGAGGTTATTGTCGTAAGAATTTCACCACTTTCTGAAATCGCCGTTGTGCTTATGGGAGCTTGACATTCTGTGGCACTCGATCCGAAAACTCCGAACCTATGAAGAAATACATACTGTCTTTACTAGGTATCTTCGTTGCGACGGCGTTTATCGCTTCTTGTCAGCAGGAGGGAACGACCGTTACGGAAGAACCCGCTAGCGGGCCACATGCGTATATGAATCGTCCTGCGCCGTCACCGACGCGCTAACGCAAGAAGCGCGGTTGGACTTTGGGCTGTGCGAAAACGTGCGTGGCGGATGAAAACCTGACTGCGTTTCTGGAATTGGAAAGGCGGTTTGTATCCACCTATTGAGCGAACAATGCTAACCATAATCGCAGCGACGGCTACGAGTGGCTTCGTTGTGCGAGCGGCGTGAAAAGTTGACCGCGTTTCTCGAACTTGAAGCGGCGATTCAAGGTGGCTGCAACCTCTAGAGGTATCTGACATAACTTGTTCGGTGGGTGTGCTTTAGGACTTGACAGCACCGGAATATCAGCTAGGGTGATGTAATTTACAGCTAACTATGAAGAAAGCGATTAAGAGAGGTCAATACGTCCAGCTTCAGTTCAACGACGGTGGGAGAGCAGGGTTTTACCTGAGCGGTAAGGAAAGCGAGCGCACCGAGCGCAGATTGGAGAACTACAAAAAAAATGATGCAAACAGATTTTTCGAAGTCGATACGGTATTAGCCGGGGTTCTCGTCCTCAATCTCGAACAAGTCAGAAGCGCTCGTATCGAGAGTGGACTGTTTGAAGCAAAAGGAATGAGTCCGAGCGAGAAATTGTTATCGGTTCACTATGCGGGAGAACCCATACCAGAACAGGTCAACTGCGCCGAAAAAGAGGACATTCACCTACTCGCTAACATGCTTGTCAACACAGACGCTTTAGACAGTCATTTTGTTTTCGTGGAAAGCGACCGCGGCTGGCGACATTTTTTTCCCTCAACAACGTTAATTATTTTGTGTTGCCTTACATGGATGCTGAATCAGGCGAGCCAGGCGTTACCACTCCTTGAACTCGCCCGCGTGCTCGTGCGTCTCGATCAACGTGCCAGCGCTCACGTGGACCTTAGGAGCGTCGGACTTGTACCTATACACAAATCCGCCGGGTGCCCGATTGTGCGATCTTTGCAGCCGACCACATTTACTTAAGCAAAGGGGGCAAAGGGGAGTGGCCACGCTCATAACCAACACAATCGCGGATCTCAGGCAACAGATTCATGACGACCTCCGAAGACAACATCCCGAATGGGTTCTGCCAAACGGCGAATCCCCAATGTGCGATGACTACGAGGCGCGGCTCATGGAAGAACTCGATACTTTCACGCGAAGGGGATCCAACGAGTCTATCGCTGCTCCTCAGCGCGCCTTCGAACCGGGAACTGGAAGATAATGACTTATGGCATACGACTACGTGAGAGGAAAGAACTCACAAGGGGAGAACACTTGATGGGAGCGGCACCATCGATGTGCGCGAGGTGCTGAACGTTGAAGTCCAGACGTAGACGGCAAAAAATGAGCAACCGTTTGGGAGCATCACAGCCCAAACGTATCGAGTACGATGAATCCGCCGAGTTGAAGAAACTGACCGGCTCCTCCTGTCGGCACTGAGGTACTCGAAGGTTCAGCACGATCTAATCGAAGAACATATCGCCGCAATTAGCTCGGTCCGTTCCTTCGTGAGAAAACCAGTTCGGTTAGATCAAAGCCGCGGCGGTCCTTGCGCGGGCACACTTCGTAAACGTGCATCAGTTTATTGCATCGGTGATGCGACATTCAATCACACAATCCTGTTAGTAATGTCCACCACTGATTGAATTGACTGAATCTTGGGCGCTTCGCTCACGGGGCGTGTCGTTACTCTGTCTCGTTACGCCTGTTGTTGTCGTCTCGTCGGGTGCAAAAACGCTATTGCACGAAGCCAGCATCATCGCCGCTAAAAAGAGGGCCGAAATGAAGATGATCGAGTTTTTCATAGCAAGAAAGATTGTCGTTGACGGCGCCGGATATTCAATCACAAAGCGCCGTTCGCCGTAAAGCGTGTAGGATTCGTTGATGACATCATGGCCCGATCATCTGCCATCCGGCAATCAGAAACGATTCTAGCACGAATCGTGCGAAGCGGGCCGGTAGGTTGAGGCAACACCATGGTTTAATCGTCAAGGGCAAGCGCATATCGTGTCCACCGCATTATGCTCCACCACATAGCGATTACGATCCACCGCATCACGATTACGAACATGGTTTTCCATTGATTCGCAGCCTGCGAGCATCAGCCCAACGATCGACATCAGTATTATTTTCATTTGTCTTCTCCTAGTTGATCATGGCCGGATCATTCGCCATCCGGCAATCAAAAACGGTTCTAGCGCGATCCTGTGAAGCGGCGGAAGGCCATTTTAGGATCGACACACTCAAGGGAATTTGGCAAGCACGGGCCACGATGAACAGAGCGACGCTGGCAATATTAGCGGCGCTATCCGCGTCAATAGCGGTGGCAGAGGACTTCAAGACGATTAACGGAAAGGAATACAAAAACGCGTCGGTCAGCCGCGTCGAACCAGACGGCATTGTTTTGAAGGGCAAATCAGGGATTACAAAAGTCTATTTCACCGAACTACCTAAAAACGTTCAGGAGCGCTTTCATCATGATTCTGCGCAAGGTGCCCAAAATGCACCATTCACAGAGCATCGCCTTGGCGCATCAATTCGTTGGGTGGTATGGAGCGCCACAAGAGTCGCCCAGTCTCGACAAGAATTTCCCGCTTTTGCAGGGAGCGACGCACCACACCTACGAATATGAAGACTGGAAGATCCGGGCGGCATTTGTCGAACCTGATGGCCGAGCCGTCCGTATGGAGTATTCGAAAATTATCAAGCCTGGCATCAGCGCGACAATACAGGATTACGAATTGCAGGCGATCATGACTGCGAATACACCGCCGGGAACAACATGGAAAGAAATCATGTACAACAATCCTGCTTCGCCGAACAAAGGTCTGAGAAAAGTTTTCGAATCCTATTTTATGGGATCACTTGGTGAAAAAATGTGGCAACGCAGCGACGGCGCGATCTTATGGTTGCGCAGCAAAATCATTGTCCGGCTTGAGCTTCCTGCCGCGCACGAGTACGAAACGAAACTAAAAGCAGAAAAGGAACAGAAAGCCCGCGAATCCGTTCCGCACTTCTGATGTGAAATACTGGGAAAAGAGGGGATGCCTGACGCTGAGTCCCGGGTCCCACTTCATTTTGTTGTTGCTGGGCGGGAGTGAAGTCCAGCGCTAGTCACTCACGGTGGAGACGCTCTAGCAGTGAGCTAACCGCCCCGAATCGTTTGACTGTAGTGGCAAGCGTGTGCGCTGCAAATCTTGTCCGGCAGTGGTCATTGCCAGCGCAGGAGACAACTGCCGAACTCCTTTGCCTCCATCGCCCTGAGATCTCGCGCGTTGCGGAATTATTCGAGGAACTCCGGGTGTTTCCAGTCAAAAGTGTGCCCTGGCGAACAGAAATAGCCGTCGAGCGATGCGATAATTTCGCCCATCTAAGATACATGAGCTCCTCGCGTGGAACTGATGTTTCGTGGCGCGCTGCTCTGCAAGTCGGCGTTGTTCGCGGCGCTGTTCGCGAATCGTCCGATCGACGAGTGCTCTGAAGCTATATCCAACCCGATCTCGAGCGAATAAATGATCCTTTGCGTAATTCATTGTTTGTAGCTCTGATGAACAATTCGAGTTGGGCTTGGCATTTGGATGTGCGGCCCTCGGTAACCAGAACGCGGCGTCGTTTTTCATCGCAACGGCATGTCCGCACTTAGAGCTAGGGTGATTGAAGGTTTGATATCGACACTTGTGCGGGATTCCGTCAAAGTTCGGCTTATGAAAACAACGATTCGTCTATGTTTTGCATTGCTCTGTCTCTCCGTTGCTGAACCGAAAGCACAAGCGGTCATTCCTGCACCGGATGGCGGTTATCCTGTTGGCAACACAGCCGAGGGCCAAAACGCTCTTTTAAGCCGCACGATCGGCAACTACAATACGGCAGTTGGTTTCTTTTCACTGAAAGCTCTAACTTTTGCTGAGTTCAATACAGCAGTCGGCGCTGGCACGCTTTTTTTCAATAATGCACATCAGAACACGGCCATCGGAGCCGGAGCGCTTCTGAACAACGTTACTGGTCACTCCAACACGGCCAACGGAGCCTTCGCTCTTTTCAATAACACAAGTGGCGACAGCAACATAGCCTTGGGCAACAGCGCCGGCTTGCTTCGCACCACGGGCAATCTCAATATCGACATTGGCAACCCGGGGCTGGCTGGTGAGTCGAGCACTATCCGCATTGGGAACAACCAGCACACAAGAACCTTCATCACAGGTATTCGTGGAGTCACTACCGGTAACGCGAACGCCATCCCCGTGGTGATCGACTCGTTGGGCCAGCTCGGCACGGTTAGTTCTTCGCGGCGATTGAAGAAGGAGATCAAGCCGATGGAAAAAGTCAGCGAAGCGATCCTAGCACTTGAGCCTGTAACCTTCGAATACAAAAATGACAAAACAAACACGCCTCAATACGGATTGATTGCTGAGCAGGTAGCCGAGATAAGTCCCGATTTAGTGGTGCGCGATGACAACGGTGAGATCTATACGGTGCGTTACGATGCAGTGAACGCAATGTTATTGAACGAGTTCCTGAAAGAGCGCCGCAAGAACGTGGAACAAGAAGCGCTTATCGCGCGGTTGGAAAAGCGAATCGAAGCGCTTGCCGCAGGCCTTCAGGAAGTGAGCGCGCAGCTCCAATTGAGCAAACGGGCACCAAAAACTGTGCTGAACAATCGCTAGAGTGGTCTAGCCCTTCGATAGCGATAACAGATGAGCTTGTCTCTTCCGTCAGGGTCGCGTCGCGGCCTCATTTCTTGACGCAGTTTATTGTCGGATACGAATCGTTGCGAAATGCCCGATCGTGATTGATACGTACAGCCACCTGTATTGCAATGCCTTTTATCAGAAGATTGTTTTTTGCATTCATTAGCCTGACGATCGTTTTCCTTTACACGTCGTACGGTGCGGAGCCGCCAAAGCAAACGAAGAACAGTTCCGCAAACGCGAGTCGTCCGAAACAAAAGCCTGTCCATCTTGTCGTGAAGTCTCGGGCGGAGATAAAGCAGACATTTACTTACTCTCCCTATCCCGCCGTTCCCAGCGAACTTGAGGGTTATGCGGGCTCTCAAGTAGGCGGTACAGGCACTTACCGCCTGACTGTTGATGCCCAGGGGGCGGTCACTCAGGTCACGATCTTGAAAGGATTTACCGTTACTGCAATTTACGATGAGCGATTCTCCAATGTGAAAGGCAGTACCGTTCCTGCCCTGGACAATGTGATGGTTCAGGCACTGATGCGCTGGCGAGCGAAACCAGGATCGCCGCGCGTCGTGGATATCTATTGGAGTTTTGGAACACGTCCATGGGTGAACTACGGGAAATCGAACGTGTCGCAGTGATCGCCTGTGATTTCAACAAACGCCGTAGGGATTTCGGCTGGGCTCTCACTCGTTGATTCCAAGGCGCCAACAATCTCGATTGTCGAGGCGCATCGCGCCGATGAAAAGCTCAGCGCGTTTCTGGAACTCGAACGCTCGTTAGTAAGAATGGAGGGACGGCGTGAGGACCTTCGACAAAACTAAGCCGCAAAAGCCAATTAAGAGCATTCTATTGCGCCATTTGTATAGGCTCTCGGCCCTGGTTGTTTCCTTCTCTATCATGTGACGCAGAACCTTTATTTTGTCATTTAAATCGCGTACCCAATTTGACGCTTCTTCGCTGGTTAGAATCCTGCCCGGATATTTCACGACAATGACCCCTTCGGAATTGGGCTTTGCTACCATGACTGCTCCTCGTTTTTCCATTGCGTCGAGTAGCTGACCGTTCAAGCGACTGATTTGAAGGAGTGATTCAATACGCTTTAAGCCGACGCCTGCAGAAGAAATAAGCAGCGCGAGCGAGACGACTTGGATCGTGTAAGCCGACAAGAGCGTCAGCTTCTCGGGACGCAGCGTCTGGCCAGCGTATGCGCAAAGGGCCAGAGATACTGCGACTATGAAGTACTCGAAACGCTGAAGGCCTTCGCGGTAATGTCCAAATTCAATAAGGCTTCGGTGGTCGCTCGTCATTTTTTCTGTTGTAACAGTTACGGCTCTTTGAACTCGCCCGCGTATTCGAGCGTCTCGATCACGTTGCCAGTCACATCGTAAACGCGAATCACGACGGGATGCGAGCCGCTGTAGCACCTTGCCTGGCGCACTGCATCCACGATTGCGTTTGACCCGCGATACCACAGCGGACTATATCGAAGCTCATCGCCGCTTAGATCAAAACCGTGTTTATCAGCTCGGGGTCGAATTTCGTAAATGTGTATGGACGGGGTCGAATGTTTACGCCTGTCTGATTTGCTCCAGCGTTGCTGAACCAAGTTGATGGAAGCCTTTAGCACGTGCTGGGCTCGTTTTGTCAAGTCAATGACGTTTCGTCTTCGCTGAGTCATTGTTTTCATGAGCGGGGCGAACTATGAGGGCGCATGATCTTGCTCATGGCGCACGATTCTTGTCAAAGCTGATTTCACCCTGCAGCCGTATCACGCGTTCTGAAGCGCTTTCGAACCGAATCCGCGATTGCGCACTCGTGGTGAGTTGTCTTGACAAGCAGGTGAAATTTTCCGCAGGCTCCATCACCAAACGGATCTGAAAGCGGCGAGGTTTTTTTCCCTGCTGTTCTTCACCTCTTCCGGACCCGCAGTTAAGGAAATCAACTGAGCGGGGAGAGAGAAAAGGAAAAATATGAATTCAATGAATCAATCCCAGACCCGGGTGTCCCTTGTCGTCGGGCTCGCGCTAGCCTGTTTCGTAGTCCTGCCAAACGCACGGGCGGTCAGCCCTCCGCCGGATGGCGGTTACCCTGGGTTCAACACGGCGGAAGGGGAAAACGCCCTTTTGAGCCTCACCAACGGTACGTACAATACTGCTCTTGGTTTTTTGTCACTCCAAAATGTCACTACCGGCGCACGCAACACTGGTGTTGGCGCTGCAACGCTTGTGCTCAACAACGGCGTTCAGAATACGGCAATCGGCGCTGGGGCACTTTTACTCAACACCACCGGTAGCGACAACACCGCCGCCGGTGTGTTCGCCCTGGTTAGAAATACCACCGGCGACTCCAACACGGCAAACGGAGCGAACGCTCTCGCGTTTAACACCACCGGCAGCGAGAACACCGCCATTGGTAATGGCGCGCTCTTTAACAACACCGAGAGCGGCAACACGGCAAACGGAGCTAACGCTCTCTTTGCCAATACGACGGGAATTGTAAACACGGCCATGGGTAGAAACGCGCTCGCCACCAACATCTCAGGCGCGGTAAACACCGCCATGGGTAATGATGCGCTCCGAAACAACACAACAGGCGATAGCAATACAGCCGTGGGCAATGGTGCGCTCCGCAGCCTCAACACAGGCACAAACAATACAGCCGTGGGTGATAGAGCGCTCGCTGGCAACACCGGCAGCTTTAACACGGCCTTAGGTTTCAGGGCCGGTTTCGATCTCACGACTGGCCAGAACAACATCGATATCGGCTTCGGTGTCCTCGGTGCGGCAGGCGAGAGCAACACCATCCGAATCGGCCACGGGCAGGATGCCACGTTCATCGCGGGCATCAGCGGTGCGACAGCCGCGGGTGGCGCGGCCGTGTTTGTGACTCCAAATGGCCACTTAGGCACCACGACCTCCTCGGCGCGGTTCAAGGATGAGATCAAGCCAATGGCCGATGCCAGCGAAGCCATTCTGGCCCTTAGACCGGTGAGCTTTCGCTACAAGAAAGAGATTGATCCGCAGGGCTTCCCGGAGTTCGGCCTGGTGGCTGAAGAAGTGGAAAAAGTAAATCCAGCGCTGGTTATTCGCGATCCGGAGGGCAGGCCGTACACTGTGCGCTACGAGCAGGTGAACGCGATGTTGCTCAATGAATTCCTTAAAGAACACCGCAAAGTGCAAGAGCAAGACGCGACGATCGCACAAGTAAAATCAACTGCTGCCAAACAGGAAGCGACTATCGCGCAACAGCAAAAGCAGATTGAAGCGCTTACTGCGGGCTTGCAAAAGGTGAGCCACAGGTTGGCGCGAGCAAATTCGCCACAGGACGAATCGGCCGTGGCGGACCTGCGGCGCAAGTAGTCGGCAATTCCTAACCCTGCGCGGCGCCCCAGCCACAGAAGCGGCATTCTGCCCAATCAGCCGGCAGTCACGTTTCGTTGTGCGGTCGGATGAAAAGCTGAACCCGCGTCTTTGGAACTTGAATCGGCGATTCGGCGCGGGCGGTGAATTGCCTCGACACCCTGGCACGATTTTTCCGAGACTCGCTGGATATGAAAACACGCATTCCACCCGTTCTAATGACATTTGCACTCATCTGCTTTGTGCTTTCTCCAAAAGCGCAAGCGGTGGTTCCGGCGCCGGATGGCGGCTATCCCGGAGGCAACACGGCAGAAGGGCAAAACGCGCTTTTTAGCCTCACCAGCGGCGGGTTCAATACATATGATACAGCGATTGGTTTCCTTTGGCTCGGAAGCAACATCATCGGCAGCTTCAACACGGCTGTTGGCGCTGGAACACTCCTTGCCAACACTGCAGATAACAATACGGCCACTGGCGCGGGGTCGCTATTAAGCAACACGATCGGTTTCAACAGCACCGCCAGTGGAGCGTTCGCACTTTTTAGTAATACCACGGGGAGCGGCAACACGGCATTGGGCTATTACGCTGGGCAAAGTCTCACCACGGGCAATTACAACATCAACATCGGCTTCGGTGTCAGCGGTCCCACCGGCGAGTCCGGCACCATCCGTATCGGTGACAGCAACCAGAGCGCCACCTACATCGGCGGCATCGCGGGTCAGACGGTCGGGGCGGGTGGAACCACATGTTATGTGGACAATGACGGCAAGCTGGGCGTGTTTCTCTCCGCGCGCCGGTTCAAGGCAGACATTGCTGACATGGGCGCTGCCAGTGAGGCGCTCCTGGACCTGCGTCCCGTCACCTTCCATTACAAACCCGAGCTGGGTAAGGCGGGCATCCCGCAGTTTGGCCTCGTGGCCGAGGAGGTGGCGGAGGTGAACCCCGACCTGGTGACCCATGACGGCAAAGGCGAGCTCAGCACCGTGCGCTATGAAGCAGTGAACGCGATGTTGCTCAACGAGTTTCTGAAAGAGCACCGAAAAAACGAGAAGCAAGAAGCGACGATAGCGGAGTTAAAAACCGAAATACGGAGTCTTTCTGCCACCTTGAAGGAGCAGGCCGAGCAAATCCAAAAAGTGAGCGCGCAGATTGAGATGACCAAGCCCGTAGCGCAAATCGTGCTGAATGATAACGAGGCCTCGCGCCCGTAAATTCGAGGCTTATGTCATGACGTTGCTACGCCTTTTGGTCTGGTAACTCGCGGCGCGGCTGGCCGACAAAGATCTGGCGTGGCCGGGCGATCTTTTGCTCCGGGTCGGTGATCATCTCCTGCCATTGCGCTAACCACCCTACACTGCGCGGGATAGCGAACATCACCGGGAACATTGCCTCCGGCAGGGCCATTGCCTGATAGATAATGCCGGAATAAAAATCGACGTTCGGGTAAAGTTTCCGTGAGATGAAATATTCGTCTTCCAGTGCGATGCGTTCCAGTTCCAGAGCGATATCGAGCAACCGGTTGCGTCCAGTGACCTCGAATACTTCGTCCGCTACGCGTTTGATGATGCGCGCGCGGGGATCATAATTTTTGTAAACGCGATGCCCGAAGCCCATCAGTTTGCCTTCGCCATTTTTAACGCGTTCGATGAATTCGGGAATGTTGCGCGCGTCATCGATACGCGAGAGCATCTTGAGCACTTCTTCATTGGCACCGCCGTGCAGAGGGCCATAGAGCGCAGCTGCCGCGCCGGCCATGGCGCTGTAGGGATCCACGCAGCTTGAACCGATCGCGCGCATCGCGTTGGTGCTGCAATTTTGTTCGTGGTCCGCGTGCAGAATGAAAAGCACGTCGAGCGCGTGTTCGAGCGCCCGGTTCGGCGTGTACTTGGCGTCGGTCATCTTGAACATCATGTTCAAGAAGTTACCAGTATAACTCAGGTCGTTATCGGGATAGATATAACGCAAGCCACGATTGTGGCGATAAGTATACGCCGCGATTGTCGGCACCTTGGCGATGAGACGTTTGATTTGCGCCAGCCGATTGTCCGCGTCACTGACCTTGTTAGCGTCAGGATAAAAGGTCGAAAGCGCAGCAACAGTGCTGATGAACATTCCCATTGGATGCGCGTCGTAACGAAAGGCCTGCATCAGCGTCTTGATGTTTTCGTGAACAAACGTGTGATGT
>Ga0126312_10003023_pt1 | contig 11314 bp, 16 predicted proteins | sample Plot104A_FD_92537 | JGI IMG/M metagenome (GOLD analysis project Ga0126312, IMG submission 92537) | Serpentine soil microbial communities from UC McLaughlin Reserve, CA, USA - Plot104A | ecosystem: Environmental > Terrestrial > Soil > Grasslands | place: USA: UC McLaughlin Reserve, Lake County... | reverse complement strand
TTCTCCGGGCTCGCGGGCGTGGGCGATCTCACCGCGACGGTGCTCGCGCCGGGCAGCCGCAACCGCCGCGCGGGTGAGCTGCTCGGCGAGGGCGTTCCCGCCGACCAGATCCCCGGGCGGATCGGCCAGGCCTCCGAGGCGATCGACTCGGTGCCGCTGCTGGCCGAGGCCGTGTCGTCCGCAGGGTTGGATGCCCCAAACCTTGAAGGGCTTGCGGCGCTGGTCGCGGGCGAGATCGACGCCGGTGAGTGGGTCGCCGGGCTACGGCGTGCCGAGCGGGCAAGGCGCGCTGCGTGAGGATCGGGCGATGAGGTCTAGGCTCCCTGTCGATGAGCGAATCCGGCACGACCACCGGGGATCCGGCGGCGAAGGCCGAGCTCGACCGCGCCTTCGAGCAGCTCTACCGCGACCATCTGCGCGACGTCTACTCCTACTCGTACTACCGGGTCGGGAATCACCACGACGCCGAGGACCTCACCGAGCAGGCATTTCTGCAGGCCTACCGCCACTTCGAGCGCGCGCGCCGGGAGTCGAACGGCCGACCGCTGCGTCCGTGGCTGATCCGCATCGCGCACAACCTCGCGGCGAACTACCACCGGGACCGCTCCCGGCGGCCGGAGGCGAACATCGAGGCGATCGAGCCGCCCTCGCATCCGCACGACACCGAGCAGATCGTGGCCGGGCGCGAGCACCTGCGCGCCGTGATGCGCAGGCTGGGCGACCTTTCCGACGAGCGCCGGGACGCGCTGATCATGCGGTTCGCGCTCGACATGTCCAACCGCGAGATCGCCAGGGCGCTTGGGAAGACGGACGGCGCGACCAAGGTGCTGATTCACCGAGCTATCAAGCAGCTCGAGGAACTGATCGAGGCGGAGGACCGACAGGGGGAGGAGTTGAGCGATGACTGAAGCCGGGGAAGCCAGGCTGGACCTCGAGGCGTTGCTGAGCGACGCCCTTAGGCCGATCGACCCGCCGGAGCGCCTCTCGAGCCGGGTCGAGGACACGCTGACCAAGGTCACCGAGTCGGCCGCCGCCGAGCTCTCGAGCTGGGCCGACGAGCTTTCCGAGTCGGAGCTCGAGTCCCTTCGCGACCCGCGCAACTGGGTGCGCCCCGTGGCGGCGATCGCTGTCGGGAGCGCCGCCGCCGGCGCCCTCGTCGTGGTCGAGATGCGCCGGCGGAAGCGCCCGACCGGGTTGCGCGCGAACGCCGAGCAGGCCATCCGCGACCTGCGTCGCGGGGCCTGAGCTCGGCATCTGGCGGCCTACCCGGCCGGCGCGGCGGGCGCCGTCACCTTCGGCGTCGCCGCCCCGGCCGCGACGCCGACGAGCCCGAGGATCAGATGCAGGAAGTTGTCCTCGTTGTTCAGCGGCACGAGGCCGAGGATGACGTCGTCGCCGTCGGCGAAGCCCCAGATGGCCAGGAGGAGGTAGACGAGGCCAACCCCGAGGGCGTACTCGCGCGCCGCGTACCCGGCGGCCAGCAGGCCGAGGAGCCCCAGCAGGATGTGCACCACGTTGTGCCACCCGTTCACCGCGAGGATTCCGAACACCTCGTCCGTGTCGGCCTCCACGCCGCTCACCCCGGTGTCGAAGCCGGCGGTGTAGAAGAAGCCGATGATCCCGGCGATCACCAAGACACCTCCGACCAGCGTGCAGTAAAGCCGTGCCGGGCTTGCTGAGTCCATTCCTGTTTCCTCCTCGGGAGTTGGCTGCGCCTGCGGGGAATATCTACTCCTTTGCGGACGAATCGGATCAGTGATCCATCCCGCGCGCGCCCACGTAGGGTGGATTGGTGAGAGCGTGAAACGCCACGAGCTGCAGCGCCTGGCCGACGAGGACCTCATGACCCTCGTCGACGGCAAGGACCCGCTCGCCTTCGAGGTCTTCTACGAGCGCCACGGGGCGCCCGCCTACTCGCTCGCTCAGCGGATCGTCGGCAACGCCCAGCTCGCCGAGGACGTGACCCAGGAGGCGTTCCTCTCGATCTGGCGCAGCCAGGCCGGCTACGACCCGGCACGTGGAAGCGTGCGCTCGTGGTCGCTCGGGATCGTCCGCAACCGCGCGATCGACGCGCTGCGGCGCGCCTCCACGCCGGCGCCGAGGCTGGATCTGGACGACGAGGTAACGCTCGAATCGCAGAGCGCGGGGGAGCTCACCGACGCCGAGGCGATCCGGCGGGAGACGGCTCGCCGGGTCCGCGGCGCGCTGCGGCGCTTACCCCAGGAGCAATCGCAGGTGATCCAGTTGGCGTACTTCGGCGGCTTCAGCCACTCGGAGATCGCCGAGATGCTCGGCGTCGCCCTCGGCACGGTCAAGGGGCGCATGCGGCTGGGGCTTGAGAAGGTGCGTGCGTCGATCGCCGAGGGGATGTCAGTGAGCGAAGCTTCCGAGGTACTGCCGTGAGCGAGACCGCCCGCCACGAGGAGATGCGCGACGATCTCGCGGCCTACGCGCTCGGCGCCCTCGATCCGGACGAGGCCTCCGTCGTGGCCGAGCACCTCGCGAGCTGCGAGTCCTGCCGCGAGTACGTGCGCTGGCTCGGCCCGGCGGTCGATCTCCTGCCGGCCTCCGTCGCCCAGGTGGAGCCCCCCGAGCGGCTCCGCGAGAGCCTGATGGCGACCGTGCGCGCCGAGGCGGCCGATGCGGGGAGCGTCCAGGCCGGCGAGCCGCCGGCGCGAAGCGAGCGGCGCCGCTGGGGCGACTTCCTCCTGCGGCCGGCGACCGCGCTCGCGGCGATCGCGGTGCTGGCCGCGGGCGCCGCCGTGGGCTACGCGCTGCACGACGACAACCCGGAGCGCATCGACGTGCCCGCCGAGGCGACCGGTGAGGTCCCCGCGGGCGCCGTCTCGGCGTCCGTCGAGCACGGGGCGGGCGGCGCCGCGGTCCTGCACGTGGAGCGCATCCCGGCGCTCGACCGCGACCGCGTCTACGAAGCCTGGGCGGCGACCGGCGATCAGGTCGAGCCTGTGCTCACCTTCCGCCCGAGCAGGTCCGGGGCCTTCAACGGGGTGATGTCGAGTGACCTCGAGGGCGCGGATGCGGTGCTCGTGACGGAGGAGCCGCGGCAAGTCGGCGCCACCCCTACCGCGGCGCCCATCCTCAAAGCGACGCTCTGAGCGGGCCCGAAACTCGCACCCTCTAGGCTGCCCCGCCTAATGGCCACCTGCTACCGCCACCCTGGGCGCGAGACGAACGTGTCGTGCTCGATGTGCGCCCGGCCGATCTGCCCGGACTGCATGATCTCGACGCCGGTCGGCATGCGCTGCCCGGAGTGCGCGCGCCAGCGCACTCAGGTGCGCAAGGTGAACTTCGGCGGGTTCGCCGCCGGCGCCGCGCCCGCGACCTACGCGCTGATCGCGATCAACGCCGTCCTCTATGTGGCCGAGCTGATGACCGGCGCGAGCGGCTTCGAGCTGAGCGGCAGCGTCTATCGGGACCTGGCGTTGTTCGGGCCCGCCGTGGACCAGGGGGATTGGTGGCGAATCGTCACGGGCGGCTTCCTCCACGCATCTCTAATCCACATCGCCTTCAACATGTTCGCCCTCTACTTCCTCGGGAGGCTCCTCGAGCCCGCGATCGGGACCGCGCGCTTCCTCGCCGTGTACTTCGTCTCGCTCCTCGCCGGATCCTGCGGCGCGCTGCTGATCTCATGGGACACGCCCACCGTGGGCGCCTCGGGCGCCATCTTCGGGCTGATGTCGGCCGCGTTCGTGATGGCACGACACCGCGGCCTCGAGCAGATCGCCAGCCAAATCGGATTCTTCGTGATCATCAACCTCGCCTTCACCTTCGGGGTCACGGGGATCAGCATCGGCGGCCACATCGGCGGCCTGATCGGCGGTGCGCTCGCGGCGCTCGTCATCGCCTGGTTCGAGCGCACGCGCATGCCGAACAAGCTCGCCGCGGAGATGCTCGCCCTCGCCGCGCTGGGCGCCGTCACCGTCGCCGGTAGCCTGATCGCGGCCGCAAACGGGAGCTTCAGCTAACGGTCGCGCGGCGCTCGACCTCGTCGCGGAGGTCGCGCACGGCGCGCGCCATCACGCCCTCGTTGAGGCGCTTGGCGATGAATCCGGGGACGGGCACCCCGGGATCGACGCCGAGCCGGTAGGTCGCCAGCGTCACGCCGTCGCGGGGCTCGAAGAGGTACTCGCCGTCGATGTACTCGACACCCTGGCCCTCGACGAAGTCCCACCAGAGCTTGGCCGGGCGGTCGTACCGGTAGCGCAGGCGGTAGGTCACCTCGCGAACCTTCGCGTCGACGCGCAGCTCGACCACCTTGCCGAGACCGTCCTCGTAGCTCTCGACGACTCTTGCGTGGAGCACGGCGTCCTGCCACTCGGGATAGGTCTCGAAGTCGACGATCGCGTCGAAGCACTCCTCGGGCGAGCCCGGAATCTCTAGCTGCTGCTCGGCGCGAGTGATGCCCACGACAGTTCTCGATACCCGATACCGGCAGGCGCATCCATCGAGTCGGGGTGGATCAGGTGCGCGAGCAGCTCGATGCCGTCGACCAGCCGCGGGCCGGGGCGCGAGAAGGATGAGGCGGCATCGACCGCGACCACGCGCCGGGCGCCCAGGGCCACGAGCGGCTCGCGATAGGCGTCGGCCTGCTCGGCCGCCTCGTCCACATACAGGCCGCACGGCATCACGACGGCGATCTCGGGCCGGGCGGCGGCCAGCTCATCCCACCGCGCGGTGCGCGACTTGGCACCCGGCTCGCCGAGCGCGTCGACGCCCCCGGCGAGCTCGATCATCTCCGGCACCCAGTGACCACCGATGAACGGCGGATCGAGCCACTCGAGGGCTGCCACCCGGGGTCGCCGCGTGCCGGCGACCGCAGCGCTCATCGCCGCGATCCGTGCAGCCAGCTTGTCGCGCAGGCGCTCGCCCGCCTCGCGCTCACCAGCGGCATCCGCCAGCGTCACGAGGTCGCCGAGGACCTGGTCGAGCGTTTCGGGATCCAGCGAGATCACGTCCGGGCGGGAGGGCAGGCGCCCGGCGACCGCGCGTACGTCGTCGTAGGAGACGGCGCACACCGCGCAGAGCGCCTGGGTGACGATCAGGTCCGGCCGCAGCTCCCCAAGCACGTTCTCGTCCAGGCGATAGAGCGCATCGCCGCGGCCCGTCACCTCGCGCACCCGGGAGTCGATCTCGGCGGGCGGAAGCCCCTCAGGGATGACGCTCGAGGTCAGGCGCGGTAGGCGGGCCACCGCCTCAGGGTGGTCGCACTCATGCGTGACCGCCACGACGCAGTCGCCGAGGCCGAGGGCGAAGAGGGCCTCGGTCGCCGATGGGACCAGGCTCGCGATGCGCATAGAGAAAGTATTGCCGCCCTGCATTGGGGAGTTGTGTGCGCATACCGCACACAAGTCCCCAGACGCGGGATCCGGCGCGGGGATCGTAGGGTTACGCTGACGACATGGATCTACTAGGCGACGAAGAAATTACCCAGCGCTTGTCCGGCCTCGAGGGCTGGGAGCGGGACGGCGACGCGATTACCAAGACGTTCGAGAACGGCGACTTCGTCGGCTCGGTCGAGTTCGTCAAGAAGGTGGTCGAGCCGGCCGAGGACATGGGGCATCACCCCGACCTCGAGGTGAGCTGGGACAAGGTCACGGTTTCGATCACGAACCACGCGGCCGGCGGCCTCACCGAGGCCGACTTCGAGCTGGCCAGGCGGATAGACGGCCTGCGCGACTGAGCCGGCTAGCGGTCGATTGAGATCGAGGTTGACCGCACATATTCAGGTCAAGCTCGATCTCAACCCATAGCCCCCGCCGCGTAGGCTGCCGCGGATGCGGATCGTCCACGTCCTCGGCACGCGCCCAAACTTCGTGAAGATGGCGCCCGTAATCGCCGCGCTGCGCGATCACGAAGGCGTGATCGTCCACACCGGCCAGCACTACGACCGCGGGATGTCGGACGTCTTCTTCGAGGAGCTGGGCGTGCCCGCACCCGACCACATGCTCGGGGTCGGCTCCGGGAGCCACGCCGAGCAGACGGCCCGCGTGCTCGAGCGACTCGAGCCCATTCTCGCGCAGGAGGCGCCCGACCTCGTGCTGGTGCCGGGGGACGTCAACTCGACGCTCGCCGCGTCGCTCTGCGCCTCGGAGCTGGGCATTCCGGTCGGCCACGTCGAATCCGGGCTGCGCAGCTTCGATCGGACGATGCCGGAGGAGACGAACCGAATCGTCGCCGACCATGTCTCGGATCTCTGCTTCCTGCACTCGGACGAGGCGGTCGAGAACCTGCGCTCGGAAGGCGTCGCCGACGAGCGCATGCACTTCGTCGGTAACACGATGATCGACACGCTCGTTGCCCTGGAGGATCGATTTCGCAGCCGCGAAGCCGCCCAGGCACACGACGTCGAGCGGGGCTCGTACCTTCTCGTGACCCTTCACCGCCCGGCGCTCGTGGACGGCCCGCTGCTCGCCAGCGCGATCGACGCCCTCGCCGCCGTGGCGCGCGAGATGCCCGTGATCTTCCCCGTGCACCCGCGCACCCGGAAAATGATGGGCGAGGCCGAGCGCCCCGGCCTGGAGCTGGTCGACCCGGTGGGCTATCTGGATTTCCTGTCGTTGGAGGCGGATGCGGGAGCGGTGCTCACCGATTCAGGCGGCATCCAGGAGGAGACCACGTTCCTCGGCGTCCCCTGCTTCACGCTTCGCGACAACACCGAGCGGCCGGTGACCATCCGGGCCGGCACGAACACGCTGCTCGGCCTTGATCCCGCACGCATCGAGGAGATTCCCTCGCTGCTCGCCGGCCGGCCCAACGCGAGCCCGGAACGACCGCCGAAATGGGATGGCCAAGCGGCGTCGAGGATCGCCGCTGTCGTCGCTGACTGGTAGCTTCAACCCGTGGCTCTCCCGTCGCTGGTTCCACGCGACCGCGCCTTCTTCGACCTGTTCAACCAGGCAGGGCAGAACACGGTGCGCGCCGCGCGCCTCCTCAAGGAGATGCTCGAGGGGTGGCCCGACAACGGCAGCCTGGCCAGGGAGATCCTGCTGGCCGAGCAGACGGGCGATCAGATCACCCACGAGATCGTTCAGCGGGTCAATTCGACCTTCGTCACCCCGATCGACGGCGAGGACATCTACAGCTTGGCGACCAAGCTCGACGACATCGTCGACTACACCGAGGAAACCGCGGACTTCATGGGCCTCTACCAGATCGAGGCGCCGATGGAGCAGTCGCTCGCGCTCGCGGACGTCCTCGTCGCCTCCTGCGAGCAGCTCGCCGAGGCGCTTGAGAACCTGCGCGGATTCAAGAACCTGGAGCCCTACTGGATCAGGATCCATGAGCTCGAGAACGACGGTGACCGCATCTATCGCGATGCCGTCGCCAGCCTGTTCGCCAATGGAATCGACCCGATGGTCGTTATCCGGTGGCGCGACCTCTTCCTTCGTCTCGAGCGCGCGATCGACGCCTGCGAGACCGCAGCCCACATCATCGAAGGCATCGTCATCAAGAACGCCTAGCGGGTGTCCGAGGCCGATCTAATCCTCGCCATCGTCGTTGCGACGGCGCTGGCCTTCGACTTCACGAACGGGTTTCATGACACCGCGAACGTAGTCGCGACCTCGATCTCGACGCGCGCCATGCCCCCTCGCATCGCGGTGACGTACGCCGCGGTGCTCAATTTCGCCGGCGCCTTCATCTCGCTCGCGGTCGCGGCGACCGTCGCCTCGGACGTGGTCGAGGCCAATGTCATCACGCCGACGATCGTTTTCGCCGGGCTCGTCGGAGCGATCACGTGGAACCTCGTCACCTGGTACTTCGGCCTTCCCTCCAGCTCCTCGCATGCGCTGATCGGCGGGGTGGTGGGCGCGTCGTTCGCCGCCGGCGGGGCCGACGCGGTGATCGGCGACGGCATCCTCGGCAAGGTGCTGATCCCCGCCCTCGTCGCGCCGGTCGTCGCATTCATCGCAGGTGGGGTCGCGATCCTCATCTGCTACCGCGTGGTGGGGCGCGAGCGCCCGGGCCCCGTGACCCGCGGTTTCCGGCTCGGCCAGGTGGTGTCGGGTGGCCTGCTGGCGCTGGCGCACGGGACCAACGACGCACAGAAGACGATGGGGGTGATCGTTCTCGCGCTCGTGGCGAACGGATCCCTGGAAGCCGGATCTGACCCTCCGACCTGGGTGATCGTCTCGGCCGCGAGCGCGATCGCCCTCGGCACCTACTCCGGAGGCTGGCGGATCATCAAGACGATGGGCACGCGGATCATCAAGATGGATGCCGCGCAGGGGTTCTCGGCGCAGGGTGCCGGGGCCGCCGTGATTCTCGCCTCCTCGCACTTCGGGTTCCCGCTCTCCACGACCCAGGTGATCTCCGGCGGGATCATGGGCGCCGGGGCCGGCAAGCGGGTGTCCGCGGTGCGCTGGGGTGTCGCCGGAAACATCGTCGCGGCGTGGGTCCTCACCCTTCCGTGCGCCGCCGCGGTTGGCGCCATGGCGTACGGCATCACCCGCATCTTCGGCACCGGGGCCGTGGGCCCCATCGTCGTCTCCGCCATAGGGCTCGGTCTTACCGCCTTCGCCTTCGCGCGCAGGATTCGCCAGGGAGCGCCGGTACCAGCGTGAGCCTCTTGGCCGGATCCATCGTCGACAGCAAGGCGCTGCTCCAGACCGTGGGCTACTCGCTCCTCGCGGGGATCGGTGTGACGTTCATCTTCTCGATCGCGATCTTCGGCTTCGCGCGGTTCGTCGAGATGGGCCGAGCAGGCCGTTCCCCGAGCGCGGTGGCGTTCGGCGGCCTGGCGCTTTTCGCCTTCGCTGCATTCGCCGCAGCCATCGTGCTCGGCATAATCGTCATGACCTCGAAGTGAACAAATCCCGCCACCTCCTCCGCTCCCGCACCGAACACCTGGCGCTCGGCTACGCCTCGCGCATTTCACGCTGCTCCCGCGCCCGGGGGTGTCGGGGTTGAGGACACTTCGCAATATCGCGATCATCATGGCCCTGGCGTTCGTGGTCGCGGCCGTGCCTGGCGGCGGGAACGCCGCGACGGCGGTCCTGACCGCGATCACGATCGCCTTCCTCGCGACCATCGGCTGGGCCGGCTACCAGGTGTACCGGTCCCAGCAGCTCTCCATCCTCTCCCTCACCGACGGCCAGCGAATCGCGCTCGTGGCCGCGGTCGGCGCGATCGTGCTGATGATCGCGGGTGCGGATGAGATGCTCGAGACCGGCGGGGGCACGCTGGCCTGGATTGCGATCCTGGCCGCATCGATCGTGGCGATCTGGCGCCTCTGGGTCGAGTCGCACACGTACTGAGCGGTCAAGCAGTCTCTCCAGAGCCGTGACTGAATAGGCGCGATCTGCGCGCCACGCGTGCGCTCGGTGGCTTCACGCTCGCCGTGTGGATTCCAGGGACCGTGAGCGGGGGCAGGCATCGGTTGAGCTGGTGGCCCTGCTGCCGGCGCTGTTGCTCTGCGCGCTGATCGCCGTCCAGCTCGCGGTCGTGGGCTACGGGCTGTGGTCGAGCGCCACCGCTGCCCGCGCCGGCGCGCGCGCTGAGTATGTGGACGGGGACGCTGACCGCGCTGCGCGCAGCGCGGTGCCGCGGGCACTGCGTCGCGACGCCGAGGTGCGTGGAGGTAGCGCGGTCGTGGTCTCGCTCCGGCCGCCGGGCTTGGTGCCGGGACTGCGCGCGCCCGCGACTCGCGCCCGCACCGCGCTTGACCCGGAGGCGGACGGTGGTTAGTGCTGACCGCCGCAAGTTCGGCCCGTTTCGGCGGCGTCTGGACGCGCCTGGAGGCACGCGGCGGCCACCCGCGTGCCTCCGGGCACGCGGGCATCCACCGCGCACCCCCAGCCACGCCCATCCGCTCGCCGAATCCGGACCGAACCCACGGCGGGCAGCACTTGAGCGGGGCCAGGCGTCGGTCGAGTTGCTCGCCGGCCTGCCGGCGCTCTTGATCGCCGGCCTGGTGGCGCTCCAGCTGCTCGCGGTCGGCTATGCGGCGACTCTGGCCGGCGGAGCCGTGGAGGCCGGGGCGATGGCGCTCGCCGCCGGCCGGCAGCCGGGGCCCGCGATTCGCGAAGCCCTCCCGGGATGGGCGCGGGACCGCGTCGCGACGGCGATCGAGGGCGGGCACGTGGTCGTTCGGCTCGAGCCGCCGGCGCTGCTCGACTCGCTGGGCGAGCGGCTCGAGGTGGAGGCGAGCGGATGGGTGCGCCGCCCCGCTTCGTAGCGTGCACCGACGTGTCGTCGGCTGGCGATGGCCTTGCGACGGCCGCGGCACTCGCCGTCGCGCTCGCCCAGGCTGAACAGGGCGCGACCGTCGTCCTCGCGGAGGTCGGCGCCGGCCCGAAACGGCGGCCGACCCTGTTGTCCTCGTCGCCGGCGCGAATCGCCGAGCGGCGTCTCGCGGCCCTCGAGGTCGGGCCCGCGGCCGCGCGCGGGCGGATCTGCTGGGTTGGAGCCCCGCTGGATGAGAATTGGCCCGCCGTACTCACTGCGCTGCACGAGGGCAATTCCGATGCGGTCGTCGCACACCTCCCAGCGCCGGAGTGGCGCCGGGCGATCGACGATCCCGGCCTTCCCGTCTCCGCGGCGCTGATCCGCGCGGACGTTCGCGCCCAGCGGCCGCTCCTGGCACTTGCGGTCGCCGATCTGCGGGCGCGCGGGGTCCGGGTTCGCGTGGCCGCTCGGCCGCTGGGCCTCGTCGGATCGCGGCGCGCGCTCGCCGGACTGGACCCGGGCGGTCCCGCCACCGCGCGCTTTGCGCGAGCCGCGCGGTCTTTGACACCGCCCTCCGCCGGCTCGCGGGCGCCGACGCACCTGGGCGAGGCCGGGCAGGCGCTGCCGCTGGTGCTGGGGGCGGCATTCGTGGCTGTCTTCGTAGCCCTCGTACTCGCCGCTCTGGGCGGCGCGGTGACGGCCACCGAGCGGGCGCAGACCGCGGTCGATCTCACCGCGCTGTCCGCGGCCCGCTCGCTGCGCGACGACCTACCGCGCCTCGTCGCGCCCGAGCGCCTCCCCGATGGCTCGCCGAATCCTGCGCACCTGGAGCGGACCGTGTATCTGAAGCGCGCCCAGGCCGCCGCCTACGACGCGGCCGAGCGCAACAACCTCGATGCGTCGGACGTGCGGGTCACGTTTCCGGACTCGGGCTCGCCGGCACCGGTTCGCGCTCGGGTGGAGCTCCACCCGAGCGACGGCCCGCGATCCCGCGCCCTCGTCGCGCAGGCCGAGGCCGCGCCGCCCGCGGCCGCGGGCCCGCCGCCGACGATGGCCTCGGGCGGCGGCTATTCGGGGCCGCTCGCGTACCGCCAGGGCAAGCCGATGCGACCGGACGTCGCCACTGCCT
>Ga0126312_10003022_pt1 | contig 11318 bp, 12 predicted proteins | sample Plot104A_FD_92537 | JGI IMG/M metagenome (GOLD analysis project Ga0126312, IMG submission 92537) | Serpentine soil microbial communities from UC McLaughlin Reserve, CA, USA - Plot104A | ecosystem: Environmental > Terrestrial > Soil > Grasslands | place: USA: UC McLaughlin Reserve, Lake County... | reverse complement strand
GCGTTCCAGGAGACCGTTTCGAAAAACATCGTCGATGCCCTCGACAAGTGGCGTGACGCGCAGGAAGCGCTCAGCGAGATGCTTTTCCTCAACATCTACGGATCGCCGATGCTGCAGGCTGCGGTTGGGATCAAGCCGGATGCGGAGGTGTCACCCAAACCGGAGATGTCGCCCGAGCACCGCAAACGCCTGGATGCGCGCATCGCGGAGCTGAAATCGCAAATCGGTGCTGGCGGTCTCAGGGAATGCGCCATTCGCGGACTGCTCTACGTCGGCATGGCGAGAGGAATGGTCGACGAGAGGAGCCTGGAGGCGTTGCGGCGAGCTCGTGCGGACGACGCCGGCTCGCGCCTTACGCTTGGGCAGTTCAAGACGATCGTGCGCGAGCAATTCTTCATGTTGCTGCTGGAGCCGGAGGCAAGCCTTGCCGCCATTCCAAAGCTGCTGCCAGCTGGCGAAGACGAACGGCGTGCCGGTCTGGCTGCCATCCGCGGCGTGCTGTCCGCAAGTGCGGAGATTTCCGGCGAAGCCGCTAGGCGGCTTGCTCGCGTGACGCAGCTGTTCGGCCTGGTTGGCGAACCGCAGGCGAGGGCGTCATAAGTCTCGGTGATCGGGAGTTAGACATGGGTGTTGCATCTCTGGAAGTGAGCGAAGCCAAACCTGGCGCGAAGTACGATCGTCTCATCGCGGCGGCGAAAGCGATTCCTGCAGTGGCGACCATCGTTGTGCATCCGTGCGACGAAAGCTCGCTGCGCGGTGTGGCCGACGCGGCGGAGGCCGGAATCATCAAACCGACACTTGTGGGCCCCGCGGCGAAGATCAAGGCAGCCGCGTTCAAGCACGCGATCGATATCAGCGGGTTCGAGCTGGTCGACGTCCCTCATAGCGAGGCCGCCGCGACAAAGGCCGTTGAGCTGATACACGCGGCCAAGGGCGAGATGCTGATGAAGGGCAGCCTGCATACCGACGAGCTGATGCGAAGCGTTACCGCAAAGACGGGAGGGCTGCGCACAGAGAGGCGGATCAGCCATGTCTTTGTGATGGACGTCCCGGCGTACAGCGAGACCATCTTCGTCACTGACGCCGCGATCAATATTTTCCCGGACCTCGATGGCAAGCGCGACATCGTGCAAAATGCCATCGATCTGTATACGCAGGCGGGATTTGGTACCTCTCCCCGGGTCGCCATCCTGTCGGCGGTCGAGACCGTCACATCCAAGATTCCGTCGACTATCGAGGCCGCGGCGCTCTGCAAGATGGCGGATCGCGGGCAGATCACTGGCGGGCTGCTTGACGGGCCCCTCGCGTTCGACAACGCGATCGATAGGGAAGCCGCGAGGATCAAGGGAATAAGATCTGAGGTCGCGGGGCGAGCCCAGATCCTGGTGGTGCCGGACCTGGAAGCCGGCAACATGCTGGCCAAAAATCTCGCCTATTTCGCCAAGGCGGACGGAGCTGGCATTGTACTTGGCGCCCGCGTACCGATCGTGCTGACCTCGCGGGCCGATACGGCGCGAGCCCGCATGGCATCTTGCGCGGTCGCGACCCTGTATGCCGCCGGCCACCGGCGCAGCGCCCAGACAACCGCCGGGTGAGCCGCATGGATACGATCCTGGTCGTCAACGCCGGCTCCTCAAGCGTGAAGTTCCAGGTGTTCGCCCTGGACGCCGACGGCCGGCTCCGGAGGGAGATCAAGGGCCAGATGGACGGAATAGGCAGCCGTCCGAGGTTGCGGGCCAGCAGGGCGAACGGCGACACGCTGGCAGAACGAGCCTATCCGATCGAGAGCGTTCCGGATGTTTCGGCGGCACTGATGCTCGCAGGGAACTGGCTCCGGGACGAACTTCAGCTGAGTCCGCTCGCCGTCGGCCATCGCGTCGTGCACGGTGGTCCTGATTATGATCGGCCCGTACTGATCGACCCTGCGGTCGTTGCGCGTCTGGAACGCTTTACGACGCTCGCGCCGCTGCATCAGCCCCACAATCTGGCGCCGATCCGCTCCCTGCTAGCCAATTTTCCAGCGCTGCCTCAGGTCGCCTGCTTCGACACGGCCTTTCACCGCGATCACGACGATGTTGCAGACTACTACGCCATGCCACGCCGACTGCACGATGAGGGCGTCCGCCGCTACGGGTTTCACGGGCTTTCCTATGAATACATCGCGAAGACCTTACCGCAGCTTGCGCCAGATATTGCAAGCGCGCGTATCATCGTCGCCCATCTCGGGAGCGGCGCTTCCATGTGCGCCATTCAGGGTGGGCGGAGCGTCGAGAGCACCATGGGCTTCACCGCCCTCGATGGGCTTCCAATGGGAACGCGGACCGGCCAGATCGATCCCGGCGTCATTCTGTATCTGATGACGGCGAAGGGCATGTCGCCCGCCGAGGTGCAGGACTTTCTGTATCGCGATTGCGGGCTCAAGGGGCTTTCCGGCGTCAGCAACGACATGCGCGAGCTCATGAACAGTGGCGACCCCCACGCGGCCTTTGCCGTCGACTATTTTGTCTATCGGATCGCGCTCCATGCCGGAATGCTGGCGGCTGCCTTGCAGGGCCTCGATGCTTTCGTCTTCACCGCAGGCATCGGCGAAAATTCCGTTGGCATTCGGGCGAGGATTGCGGAGCGGCTCGAATGGCTCGGCGTCTCCATCGATCCGGCAGAGAATGCCCGGCACGCGCTACGGATATCACGCGCCGATAGCCGTACGCCGGTCTATGTCGTGCCGACCGACGAGGAACTGATGATTGCGCGGCATACCTTGTCCCTGCTATCGAGCCAGCACCCGTCCTACAGTCAGATGCGCGCGAGAGCGTCATGACAATTCCCGCATTTCCGGAGACCAAGGTTGCGCTGAAGGGACGCAAGGGACTGATCGTTGGGATCGCCAACGATCAGTCGATTGCATGGGGATGCGCCAAGGCATTTCGAGCCTTGGGCGCTGAGCTGGCCGTCACATATCTGAACGACCGGGCGAGGAAGCATGTCGAGCCATTGGCAAAAGAGCTCGAGGCATCGATCTTCATGCCGCTCGATGTTACTATCGAAGGTCAAACCGAACAGGTTTTCGAACGGATCGGGAAGGAGTGGGGCCAGCTCGATTTTCTGCTCCACTCGATCGCGTTCTCGCCGAAGGAGGCACTGCACGGCCGCGTGGTCGATGTTCAGCAGACCGGCTTCCTCCAGACGATGAACGTTTCCTGCTGGTCGTTCATGCGGATGGCGCATCTGGCGGAGCCGCTGATGAAGGATGGCGGCACGCTGTTCACCATGACCTATTACGGCAGCCAAGTGGTGGTGCAGAACTACAACGTGATGGGGGTTGCCAAGGCGGCGCTGGAGGCTGCCGTCCGTTACATCGCCGCGGAGCTTGGCCCGAAGGGCATCCGGGTGCATGCGATTTCACCCGGGCCGCTCGCTACGCGTGCCGCCTCGGGTATACCCGAATTCGACGAGTTGATGGACATGGCGCAGACCAAGGCTCCCGCTCGGAGCCTCGTGAGCATCGATGACGTCGGTGCGGCGACGGCCTTTCTGGCGCTCGACGGCGCGAAGCTGATCACCGGCGGCGTCATGTATATCGATGGTGGATACCACATCATCGACTAGATTACGGACGATCGAGGTCGCATGCTAAAGGTCCAGTTCGGCCAACCGCCCGCGATCCAGCAGCACGATCTGCCGCTGGGTCTGGCCGAGGAAGCCAAGAATACCCTGGCCGTGCAAATGTGACAGTGCCCTGGAGACGGTTTCGAGCGTCAGGCCGAGATAGTCGGCGATGTCGCGGCGGCACATTGGCAGGGCCAACACGCCAGCAGCGGTCTGGCGCCGGTCCATTTCTATCAGGAAGGCGGCAACGCGCTCCAGGGACGTCTTGCGTCCGAGGAGCAGCATGTGGTCCTCGGCATGCCGAAGATTGCTGGTCGTCATATTCAGGAGGTCGAGCGCCACCAGCGGGTCGCTCTCCGCCACGTGTTCCAGACTGCACCGCTTCATCAGCCGCACGGTCGTATCGACGATGGCCTCCGTGGTAAACCGATGAACCGTCCCGTTCTCCAGGCCGAAGATGTCGCCCACCAGGTGGAAGGCGCCAATCTGGCGGCGGCCGTCAGAGAGCAGCTTGTAGCTGCGAACCGCACCATCGACGATCTGGTAGATATAGTCGGCCGGCTCGGCCTCTCCGTAAACTTCCGTGCCCTTTTCGTATCTGAATTCGCTCGGGACTATCCGTGCCCGTGAGAGCTCTCCGAGCTCTCCGAGCTCCTTGGGCCTGCTTCCGGGATGCGCGTTGACATTTACAAACATGGATATCTCCCAGTTTGAGACGCTTTTTCCGCCTCCGTAAGGCCTGAAATGCAAGGAAGCCAATGGCCCCCGCGGCCCCATTTCGCCAGGATTTCGTTTAAACCAGAACGTGTGCCGCGAGCTATTGCCCTGAGGGCCATTGTCCTCTTGGACAATGTCACCGGCAGGTCAATGATCAGTGGTCTGATCTTGGTGCTGCGTCCGAATGTCCCGGCGACCGGCTCCTGACTGTATTTTCATCGTCGGGATAGGGTGCTACCCTTGGTCGAGCGATCCTGATGATGATGCGGCTAAGTGCATGATTGGTCGGCAGGGCCGCGCCGTTGTGTCCGTTTTGCCCTGCCGCGTGCCTTATAGGAGCGTCTCGTGCTGGGTCTTGTGCATGTTGTCGATGACGATGCGTCCTTCCGTACGGCGATCGAACGCCGTTTGAAGAATGCGGGCTACGACGTCGCGACCTATCCGTCGGCGCAGAATCTGCTGGATCGCCTGCCAAGGGAAAATCAATCGGGCTGTATTCTCCTCGACGTGCGGATACCGGGACTGAGCGGTCCGGAACTTCAGGGGCGCCTCGGTGAGCTTGGCTCAACCCTGCCTATCGTGTTTCTCACCGGTTATCCTGATGTTCCGACAACGGTGCGGACCATCAAGGCCGGAGCAGAGGATTTTCTGACCAAGCCGGTATCGTCGGAAGAGCTGCTGCGTGCCATTGAACGGGCAATGACGCATCATGAAGTGGCGCGTGGCCTGAAGGACAAGCTGGATATCATTCGCGCACATATTGCGGAATTGACGCCGCGCGAACGCGAGGTTTTCGAGCTTGTTATTCGCGGCAAGACCAACAAGCAGGTTGCCAACGCATTGGGCGCGACCGAACGCACGATCAAAGCCCATCGCCACCGGGTGATGGAGAAAATGCAGGTTCCATCCTTGGCCGAACTAGTGTCCCTCGCCGAGCGCGTTGGCGTACTGGACAAAACGTCGAGTACCCGACAAACGACTTAAAAGGTTCGTTGTGGATTTCATAGCCCATTGTCCGATGGGACAATAGGCAATGCGCTGTGCAAGGCATAATACATAATAACAGCGCATTGAGTTGATAATAGCGCATTGAGTTGCAAACCGAGTTGCAAACCACGCCTCGTGCTGACGCGTTTGCGGACGACATGGTTTTTCGGTTATCGGCGGACGGTCAAGACGGCATCGGCGGGCAGAAGGATATCGTCTTGTCAAATCGAAATGTTGTCTTTGTCGTCGATGACGATCCCGGGACGCTCAAGGGGATTAAGCGATTGCTCCGGCAACATGGCTACGACAGCGTTCTGTTTTCATCGGCAGAGGCGTTTCGAGACCACGACGATTTCGAACAAGCCGTTTGCGTTGTGCTCGACATCAACCTGAATGGACAGTCTGGCATCGAACTTGGGCATCGTCTCAAGGTCACTGGAATTTCGCTGCCGGTCATCTACATCACCGCCAGCGACAGCAATGCCACCCGCAGGGCGGCGATGGGATCCGGGTGCCTCGCTTATCTCACCAAGCCGTTTTCGGCGAAATCCTTGATGGCGTCGATCGAGAAAGCGTCGGCCGCAACGGCATAAGCCGGCGGTGGTTACCAATTCTACTTCACTCGTCGATGACTTGCTCAAAGCTCTGCGCCGGAGCCCGTTGTCGAACGGCGGCGAACTGGTTAAGCGGCACCGAGGTGCTTACCGTCAACACGCTTGAATCGACGACTTCAAGCATTGCCGCATACTGAATTCAACCAGCGGAAAGAAGCTACGTTCCCGCGGGTTGAGCGAAACTCCATGGTTCATGATCAACAGCGGGTAAGGACCGTCGCCGACCGGCCGGACCACATGAGCGATGGTCGGCAACGTGACTGGGATCGCCCATATTTCTTCTTGGATGGCGCGGTTTGCCGGCTAAAGGCAGGGTCGCACCAAGGCGCGGCCCTCAATACCGCTCGGCAACGAACCTCATTCCGCGCAATGAGGCTTGGTCGTTGTATCGTCCCTTGTCGGACCGCCTTGGCAACTTGACCGGGTCTCGAGATACGCGCTTGAAAGGTATCGACTTTAACAGGTGCGCGATGCAGTTCAGGCGCGCGCGTCGCTTGTCGTCCGAGCGGATGATATTCCATGGCGCATATTTCGTACTCGTCTTGTTGAGCATCAGATCGCGAGCGCGCGAGTAGGCATACCATCGCCCATAGGACTCCGTGTCCATCTGGCTCAGCTTCCATTGCCGGAGCGGATCACCGATTCTGGCCCTGAATCTGCGCTCCTGCTCGTCCATCCCGACCTCGAGCCATAGTTTGATCAGGACGATGCCGCCGTCCACGACGTATTTTTCGACTTGCGGGCAGAGCGACAGGAAGCGCCTGTGTTCGTCGTCCGTACAGAAGCCCATCACATGTTCAACGCCGGCGCGGTTATACCAGCTCCGGTCGAAAATCACGATTTCTCCTCCGGCCGGGAACTGCTGTATGTAGCGCTGCATGAACATCTGCGACTTATCGCGATCCGACGGAGCGGGAAGGGCAACGACGCGAAACACGCGTGGGCTTACCTTCTCGGTGATTGCCTTGATCGTGCCTCCCTTGCCCGCGGCGTCCCGGCCCTCGAACAGCACGATGACCCGGAGCTTCTTTTCCTTCACCCATTCCTGGAGGTGGCACAGCTGGATTTGAAGCTTCCGAAGCTCCTTCTCGTAAGCCTTACGCTTCATCTTGGACGGAACGTTCCCGTCTTTGGCCATTGCTCGCACCTCAACCAATATATCAGATCGGCGATCAATCATCGCCCCAGGCGATGACGATCCCGATATCTCCCGGCACGCCACCGGGAAAGTCCACGATCTGATAGCGGATGCGGAAGCCGCGCGGCTTCAGATAATCGAACCAGAGCTGGTAGATTTCCTTGGCCATTCCAGTGAGGGTCGTTTCCCACCCCGGCTCCATCTGATTGATTGCCCGGCCTTTGTCGGTGCAGAGCGAGTTGGGAAATCGGTAGACTTGGACCTCGGAAAGGCCGTTCCGCACGGCACGCTGGATGACGGTTGAGGCGAGTTTGACTTTTTCATCTTCAGTCAAGCCGGAGGGCTTGCTAAGCCTTTCGATCAGCTTGCGCTTTTCCGCTTCGGCGGTGGCCAAATGGCGAGAATGCTGGTCGGCCTTTTCGGCTTCACGCAGAGCCGCTTGCTTCTGAATATCCTTTGCAGTGGGCAGCAGGTCGTCAATTTTTTCGGGCATAGCTGATCCTTCCTGAATGACCGTCTCGCCTGGAAAGCTAATATGTGTTGGTTGATGAGATCGCACCGTTGATCTAGATCAAGTATTCTGACTCGATTGCCGTTTCTGCTTGCGCCGCACAGGAACAAACGCAGGGAGAGACGACATGATCAGGCCGGCAACGGGCGCCGTGACACTGGCTGCCCTTCTCACTATCGAGCCGGCGCACGCCTTCGATCTGGCCGGGGCGTGGGCGACCCATGCGGACGAATGCAGCCAGGTTTTCGTTCGGAAAGGGCGCACAAAGCAGATCGGATTTGCCGCGCTCTCCGAGCAGCATGGCGGTGGCTTCATCGCCGAGGCGGGCCGTCTCAGGGGCAAATTTGCCAGCTGCAAGATTAAGAACAAAAAGGAGGATGGCCAGACAATTAACATCATCGCGGGATGTGCGACCGATATCATGCTTTCAAAGGTCCAGTTCAGCTTAAAGGTGCTCGAACCGGATAAAGTATCGCGGATGTTCCCTGGCATGCCGGACATGGAGGTCAGTTACTACCGCTGTCCGATTTGAAGGGCCGCGGCGCGGGCAACGCCCGGCCGATGAATTACTTCCGAATGTGGAGGTTCCCTTGAGCGATCAGCTTCATCCACTGGCTCCTCACCATCTGCCGGCGTTCATCACGGCACCGGCCGAGACGGATGTGCTGATGGTAGTGATGGGAATTTTGCTGATCATCGCTGTTCTGGCCGTTGGAAACTTCTATTTGCAATTGCATACGCTGCCGGAACGGATGGCTCACAAGTCGCAAAAACTGCAGTTTGAGATCGTCGCAGTCCTGGGCTTACTCGCGCTCTTCACACACGTTCACCTGTTCTGGATCGCTGGTCTGTTGCTTGCACTGGTCGATCTTCCGGACTTCGGCACGCCGCTGCGCAGCATAGCGAACTCGGTCGAGAAGATCGCAGGAGGCACTCCATCGGTGGATGATGACAGGTCTGACGATGAGGACAGCGGTCGAGCTGACACGGCGTTGGAAAAGCCCGAAACGCGGCCGGGCAAAACCAGGGTATTTGGCCATGCTTGAACTCATGCTTTGCTCGATGTTGACGATACTTCCTGACTATCTCTATCGCCGCTACCGGCAGGGAAAGCGGTTTGGCCACGAGATCACGTTTTTTTCAGTCTGGTTCGAGCTTCGGTGGGGCATCGTGACCTGCCTCATGCTGACGATCTCGCTGATCACGATGATCTTCTATTTTCATCCCTCCACGTCGTCGGCAACGATGTTCTTCCGCACCGTTCCGATCATCAGCGAAGGGGTTGGCCGGGTGGCCGAGGTTCACGTGGACTACAGTGCACCGGTCAAGCAGGGCGACGTACTCTTCACGCTGGACAATTCAAAACAGAAGGCGGCGCTGGAAACCGCCAAACGCAAGATCGCCGAGGTCGACGCCTCCATGCTCGCTGCGCAAGCCGACGTCCTCAAGGCGGAAGGCCAGCTTCAGGATGCGAATAGCGCGGTCAAACAGGCCCAGGACGAACTCGACGTCAAGAGCGACTTGCAAAGACGTAACCCCGGCATTGTGCCGCAACGTGACATCGAAAAGCTCCAGGTAGGTGTCGCCGGCCGTCAGGGTTCCCTCGACGCCGCAACCGCCGCGAAGCAGTCCGCGACGGCGCGCGTCACGGCGCTTATTCCCGCCGAGAAGGCAAGCGCGGAGGCGGCGCTCGCCGAAGCGCAGGTCGACCTGGACAAGACCTATATTCGGGCCGGCGTGAGCGGACGCGTGGAGCAGTTCCTGTTGCGCCCCGGCGATATCGTCAATCCGATTCTGCGGCCCGCGGGCATCCTGATCCCCGAAGGTGCCGGACAGCGCGTGCTTACCGCGGGGTTTGGCCAGATCGAAGGCCAGGTCATGAAGGTCGGAATGGTGGCTGAGGCGACCTGCGTCTCGAAGCCCTGGGTGATCATCGCGTTGGTGGTGACGAATGTGCAGAATTATATCGCAGCGGGCCAATTTAGAGGCGGCGAACAGCTGCTCGAAGCGCAGAATACGGTGCGTCCGGGCACGATCCTCGTCTTCATGGAGCCGATTTATAAGGGCGGGCTTGAGGGCGTGACGCCCGGCAGCAGCTGTGTCGCCAATGCCTACACCAGCAACCACGAACTGATCGCGTCGGGCAACATCGGCGCGTTCAAGAGCTTTGCATTGCATGTTGTCGACGCAACCGGACTTGTGCATGCCATGCTGCTGCGGATCCAGGCCTTGTTGCTGCCGATCAAGACGCTGGTGTTGAGCGGGCACTGACAAAGGGACGTGAGAGCATTGTTTCAATTTCGCGCGTTGGCCGCGTAGCGGCGGGCGCCTATTAACGGTTCGTCGTGCGCTCAGGTCGTGGACGCCTACGGGCAGGTCGTTACGCGCTGCTGGCGATGGACGATTGAAGGCTGCACCTCAGCACGGTGGGCGCTGATAACTGATCGAGTGATGCAGCATGGATCCTGTCGCCCGGAAAAGATTGCCAGCTTGGTTGCGGATCGTCCTGGTCGCGACGGCCTTCATCCTGATCGCAGGAGCAGGTTTCTCTCGTACCGGTGGTACGTCCGCCCGACGACGCTGACAATCGCCGTCGGATCGCTCGACGGCGAGGCGACGAGGCTCATTTCCGCGTTGGCAAGCCGACTTGCTGCGATGAACGCCCGCGTGCGCCTGACCATCAAGGATACACCTGGTGCGCTTGACGCCGCCGAAATGTTTTCCTCGGGCGAGACCGACCTCGCGGTCGTGCGCGGCGACGTGGGCGACTTGTCGCAGGCGCAGGCCGTCATCGTCCTAGCCCATTCTGTCGTGCTGCTGGTAGCGCCGCCGGGATCGCCCACCCCGATTCCTGCGGACGACCTGACCACGCCCAGAATTTCGTTCTATGTCGAGGCTGGGAAGACGCTTGATAACGACCTCGTCGCCGATCTCACGGAAGACCTGATGAAGGCCCGAAGGGATTTGCTCCGCGAGTTGCCGATCCTCGCACAGGTCACGGCGGCCAGCACCGATTCCGACGCCTATCTCTCGGTTCACCCCGGAGCGGCCGCATTTTACAATGGAACCCGGCAAGCCTTCCTGGATCGATGGGGAAACACAATTTTCTTGACGCCAATGATTCTCGGCGGGCTTGCCTCGGTGCTGGCTGCGGCCTGGAAATTCCTCGGGTCCGACGAACCCAAGGGCAGGGAAGCGGCGCTGGACGCGTTTATGCGCTGGGCCGCAAGATCAGGACCTGCGGCGAGGCGACGGAGTTGTCCGAAATCGAGGGTGAGATCGACCGGGTTCTCCAGGCTCAACGCCTCCGCGCGGCCGCGGGGGATGAAAACGCGCGTGATGTCGCGACTCTCAATGTCGCGGCCCATCGGCTCGAAAACCTGATCCACGACCGGCGGATTGTTCTTGCCGCAGCATGAGGGCAGGCCGGCTACCTGAGCTGCGCTGGAATTTCCCTTGATCTCGATCAAACGACCCGAATCCCGTCGGCACGATGTTTGTTGCGATCGGCCGATGGAGGCTGTGATGGTTGGTTGCGCCAAAACCTTGCTTGCAATTGCGGTGCTGGTCGTCGCACCGCTCGCCGCGGCCGCGCAAACCTCTGACACCCCGACTGCACCGCCCGCGCAGGCCCAGCCCGCTCAGCCGCAACCGGCTCAATCGCAGTCAGCCCAATCGCAGCCACTTCCGTCGGAGCCGAGCCAGTCACTGCTGAAGCAGGAGCAACTCGAAGCACCCGTGGCGC
>Ga0126312_10003021_pt1 | contig 11318 bp, 16 predicted proteins | sample Plot104A_FD_92537 | JGI IMG/M metagenome (GOLD analysis project Ga0126312, IMG submission 92537) | Serpentine soil microbial communities from UC McLaughlin Reserve, CA, USA - Plot104A | ecosystem: Environmental > Terrestrial > Soil > Grasslands | place: USA: UC McLaughlin Reserve, Lake County... | reverse complement strand
GAATCTGAACGGCTGAAAATACCATCATTGATTACAAACGACTTTGTTGACGTAGCTCTGTCCAGAATAGAAGAGAAAGTATTATGCTGGCATTTTGAAAAGGAAGTAAGTGGGGATGACAACGGCAAATATGCCGTCACATCTTAAATATTTTACATAATGTACTACTACCTATCACGCCTTTTAGATCATAAGCACAAAACGTATAACTACATTAAAATCACGCCAACTCTGCTATGGTAGAGTAAATGTCAATGAAATATGTTCATTTAGAATCACTTCTCAAACCTTTCTCGACTAGCGGCGTTATCCATCAGGCGAGCATAGAAATTTTGACACAATTTTGGCTGTTCTAACACATAGAGACGAGGTAACAGAATAGGATATTATTCTCAATTAGATTCAAATTGCAAGTTGCAAATAATTTAATTCTAGTTATCATTAATTAGGCATCAGGAGCGTACTAGCGGCAAAAAGTTCAGGAAAGGATTGCAACCGCTATTAACAAGAGAAAAACTGGAAAGCTATACTATAAAGGCAGTATCTTGAGAATGAAAACTAGGGAAGATTATGAATCAAAACTGGGCAGAACCATATACACTTATGCATTGTACGAAAAAGTAAAGAGAGCATCATCTATTGCATTGGATGATGACTACTATTCGCTTTTGATGGTTATCATCTGACATCACAGCCGACCATGAATCAATTATTTTACACAAGATAATACTGCCAAGGGTGAGAAACAGCGTCGTCTCATCACTGAAGCATAGTATAATACATATCAGTTTGATCGTACATTCTCTCTCTTTTTTTATGCACAATTGACTATTTTGTAACAGAAGTATCAGGCGGCAATCATATCTATGTCACGATCCCGAATGCCACTTAGAATTGATTTCAAAGATACAACCCCCAATATCTCGCCATCTTCATTTAGCACTGGAAGTCGCGTAATATTCTTGCTTCTCATGAGCAGAATGGCATCCTTTGTTGAAGCATTTCTGTCAATCGTTATTAATGGAGCACTCATGATGTCTTTCAGGGTTGCCTTAAACGGGCCCCTATTTTGAGCTATTACACGATGAAGCATGTCTCTGGCGGTAATGATCCCAATAGGCAACCTAAGTTTGGATGTCTCATCATTGTGAGTAACTATAACGCTACAAATGCTTCTTTCATACATTGTCTTTGCAGCTTCGCCAACTAGAATATTCTCGTCCAAGCTTACAAAATCCCTTTCAGCAAAATCTATGATCTTCTTGGAAGCGAACTTTCCTCTTACCATCATATGACATTAGTTATGATAGAATTTCAAGCTATCTATGGATAAAATGGCCGATCTATAAGCTTTTCTTGCTTTTGTCGAGGCTATCTCGCCCTGTCGTCTGCAAACCTTCTGCTCTTTGGAAGCCCTTTTGTTATTTTCTTCCATGATACTTCGATACCATTTTACTCGCAGAAGAGCTTGAGCGCCTTGATATAATTGCCAAGGGTTCCCATTTTTGGACTAATAGCACTGGTAATTGCTCTGATATAGTCGTGGGCTTTAGACGAACCTGAAGTACTAGAAGACAAGGAAATAGAGATCATAATAGCATTAGGAGTAGGATTATTGATATTAATTTTAGATAGAAGAGCCGACCGTCGTATTCATGAAATAATTCATAAACAACATCTATTAATTAATGAGATGCATAAAAAGATTGATGAACAAAATGAGTTAATCAAAAATATACAAAAAACATCATCAAGTCATAAAGATTACATGAGCAATAAAGACTGCTAGTAAGAAGACTTTACTTCTGAGGAAACACGGTTGGCTATCGTAGCGAGGTATAGAACCCTTCTAAAAGAGCTGATATCATAGCGGGCCCGTCGGGCCGTGAAGTGATATCACTTCAAAAGATGGATTCTTTGCTAGTCTTTTTGAATATAAAGGAGAGCTAAAAAGGTTTCTGCGACGTAGGCCGAGGGATTTTGAGAGAAAAACTTCCAAGATTGAGCCCTGATAGAATTAGAGGGCGGACCCAAGGGGGGTTCCTGTATGTAAAGGGGTTCAATAGTATGATTTACCCATTTCAATATATTCGGTTCTTGTTAAAATATAATTCAACTTATCATCCTCATTTTATTAATTTCAAGTCAGTTACTTAAATTAACTTATTTTGCTTGAATTGCCAATTACTATTATTATTAATATCTCAAGAATTTGTATACTTCGGACGGTCATGTTTGACATTTTCTGACACGTTCTTATCCTTCTTTCTTCATTGCTTTTTCTTGCATTTGATCGATCTGTTCTTGGGAAATTTCCTCAAACAAATTACACCAGTCCCTTCCACTGATAATCAAATTGTATTTCTGAAGTTCAGGATGCACACATCTTCCATTTGTTAAAATGTCTGCATTTATCGGATCGGAGGGTGAGAACCATCTGCATGACAGGCAATTCTCAGATTGCCATGATATTCTTTTCAAGTTGTTTGTAGTGTCTGTCATTTTTTCAATCTCCTTAATATGTGGCGAGTCACAGTTTTAGTATTTATCTAGAAGATATTAACTCTAGCGGCAGAGTCTTTGAGTTATTAGTTATATGGAATCTCGATGTTAGATTCTGCTATCTTCTGCGATGACGATGATACAGAGATAGAAATCGTTCATTTTAGCAATTGCTGAATTTTTACTCCTTCTAGGATTCTTCCTGTTGTAAGAAATATCCACATGATAATAATGGCTATCTTTTGTGAAGCCAATAAATAATTGCAAGTTGTTAAGATTTTTGGTGTCTGATAACCACATGAAATTACTTAATGAGAGGGTTGCAGTCATAACAGGTTCGACTAAAGGCAATGGAAGAGCCATTGCAAATCTCTATTCTGAACAAGGAGCCAATGTCGTTGTCACAGGAAGAAGTCTAAGTGAAGCTCAAAATGTTGCAGGTGAGCTTTCAAAAGAGTATGGTACAGATCCGTTAGGATTGAAGTTAGATGTAACCTCCGTTTCAGAAATAAAGAATATGATTGACAAAACAATTAACAAATATGGTAAAATAGATGTGCTTGTGAATAATGCAGGCTATCCAATTCTAGATGATATATGGGACGTAGGCTTTGAACAGATATCCGATGAAATTTTAGAAAGTGTGTTGGATGTAGATACTCAAGGCACTTATAGATGCTGTCGTGAAGTGTTGCCCTTAATGGTGGAGAAGAAGCGCGGCGTTATAATCAACATTTCGTCAACTCCTGCAATAAGTGGATACATAAAGGGCGCACCTTACACAGTGGCCAAGGCAGCTAATTTGGGAATTACAAAGCATATAGCTGCTGAATTTGGCAAGTATGGAATAAGGTGCAATGCTATAGCACCAGGAACTATTGCCACGCAGAGAAATTGGGAGAGATTGACTACTGAGCAAAGAGTAGATATTGTGTCTTCAATTCCACTTGGAAGAGCTGGTAAGCCAGAAGAGATTGCAGGGGTGGCATTAATGCTTGCGTCTGGCTATTGTTCTTTTGTCAATGGTCAAACTATTGTTGTCGATGGAGGAGAGACGATACGTTAACAAGGCACCAGTATTCGATATTCTATGAGAAGATGCAATTTTATCGATACTCTTCAATTCTTCGTAATGTGATTGTTTGTTAAAGTTGCCAATTATGACTTAATCTTGTCTTGTCTCCGTTTTTTATTAGATGGAACAATTGCTCCCAATGATGAAAGGGCAAAGGCCCAACACTGAAAAATCGTATAAAGGTAGTTATCAAAGTATTTTTAATGTTTCAAATACAATTCAGCAACTTAAGGGGATCGAATAAGCCTTGGCAAAGACAAACCTGTTTAGGTGATTGGGTCCATTTTTTGAACGTTTTTTAATTTAGGCGGGCCCGTCGGGCCGTGAAGTGATATCGCTCCAAAAAGTGGATTCTTTGCTAGTCTTTTTGAATGAATCGGGGAGCTAAAAAGGTTTCTGTGACATGGAATAAGGCCATTAAGAGAAGAAAATTCAAAAAATATACAACATGATAGGCAATGAGCTCGTCAGGATTTAGATAAAAATTCATTTGAATCCCAAGATACACGGAAAATATCTCCGACATCTCCACTACCTTCACTCTTGCTAGTTTAAGCGTGAATTTGAAGTCTTGAGGTGGAGATAATTGCTCTCTAGTGGAGGTATTATCTCTACTCTCCAAAGGTTATCTCCCCACTTTAGGCTTGATTTTAAGCTCGATTTTCATTAGGTGGAGATGGTGGAGGTATCGGAGATATCTTCCGTTTGATCTAGGGAGGATGCACTTTATTCTCTATATCTATCGAGCCATAGCATGATGTCCAGTTGATCACTATGTTTTTTAATTCTGCTTCTATATTTAACAATAATGAACGATGAAAAAGGAGGAAGAAATCAGGAGGACAGCAAAAAGAAAGTTCTTCTAGAAAAATTCAAAATAGTAGCGGAAATTCAAGACAATTATAATAATTTATTATAAGCGATTTAATGACTATAAAAAATATCTCACTTCGATCTATGCCAAGAAGAGAGCATCATGCTTCTGTTATTCCGCAGAGACCTCATCTGCTTACTACTAATTCTACGACAATTTTTACTTTTGTAGGAATAGGGGTTCAGTGGGATTTGGTATTGTCATAGTGGTAGGTTCAAGTCCCAGAGCTTTATAGTTTTTGGCACTTGTTGAGCAAGCGCGAGGGCGACAGAACCAGAGTCAAGCAGGACATATGAGTTATTTTCTTCGAACAACTCCTTGTGACCTGTTATGGTTTTGCGCTATAATATGCTGGTTCCAACTGTTTGCATCAAGAATATCCTGAGCCCGAGTGCAGGATCGGTCATTCTTTTCAAACTGAAGGATCATCTTGTCCTCCGTAACACTAAATTCCAATGACTTGATTTTGCTCTGGTAATAAAGGATTTTTTTCCCGCAGTCGTCGATGTCTATTCTTTCAATTGATACTATACCCATTTCCTGCAACCTTCTGACTTTTTTGTATGTAGAACTAAGTGGCAGGTCGTTTTCTATGGCAATTTGCATAACGTTCTTTGTCGCACTGATTATGGATACAACAATTCTGTAAGAAACACGGTCGACGAGCTCGTGGAGGATAGGTAGGGCTAAATTGTGATCATCGAATGATAATACATTCATAGGAATTAGGCGCGCCTAATTAGGCTAGCCTAATATTTAAACACTCTTAGTACATCTTCTGTTAGCTTGTTAACAAAAGAGGTAACCCAAATTTTGTCTTCAAAATGTCGACTAGATGATTTTTCTAATTCGCATATGCTACAGTCAGGATCAAAAGATCCGCCTCATCAGATTTGTGAAACCGGACATGATTTTCATACTTCAAAAAGAATGCTTCAAACGTGTTTTCCTTCTTCTCAATTCCAAAAATGATTCAATATCGCGAAACACTTCCAAATTTTTCTTCGTAGGATCTGCGGATCTGCTTCTTTTGCTCCTCGGTCAAATTGTCATATGCTATTGAAAGAATAGCGAAGCTGTCCACCAATTACTCAGCCCCAATTCAAGCAGTTTTAGCATTTTGTAAAACCTTACATTTGATAGCTCTTTGATCTTTTTGATCTCATCTTTTGTGAACAAACGGGCTACCACTTTAAGGGCAGCAGTTGCCCTTGGGTATGTTATGGCCGTGGGGGCATTGTCTTGGATGGTTCAAAAGCGTACATAGTGCTTCTGTGAAAATATTTTTCATGTGGTGCTCTATGCCGCAGATCATTTCCTCGTCTATCTCGATCTTGAGCGAATCCTTCATCAGGACTTCAAGAAGGCGTGTATTTCTTATCATCTGTTTTCCAACTCGTTCACCTTCAGCAGTCATCTGTATCTCTCCACGTGCGCTGTACCTTACCAGCTGCATGCTATGGAGTTTTTTGAGCATCTGGACCACTGATGGTTGTTTTACATCTAATAATTGGGCTATGGAGCTTATCTTTAGCTCTTCATTTTTTTCTGCAATGTACCAAATCGCCTTTATATACATCTCTACATGTTCCGACTCTGCCGTTCCAATAAAAAGCCGCTCTCCTTGCGTATCACTTTCCTCTCTGGCCATCTTTACCATAGCAAGACTCGACCCTGCTTAAAGGACAAATTGCAGTTAGCGTCTTGAGGCAGCTGATGGTTGGTGATATTTATTACAGCCTACGTTTCTCGCCTTTGAGAATGTGAAGTTCTATTGCTTGAAAAACGGTTTAAATATTAGGTCAGCCTTACTGGGCTTCATATGAATGACAAAGAAGCTTCTAAACCAGTAACCTCTTCACTTTTGAAAAATGAAGAGGATCAGCAGGATTCTGCCGTTATATTCATTTGTGAAAATACCGATAGAGTTTTGGACCCATTAGAACAAATGACATATGCGTTAAACGAAACTCAGGTTAGGTATGGTTCGATTGTTGTACTAAAGAATGCGCCATAGTTATAGGGGTTTAGTTAATGGCTTCAAAACATATTATTCAAGAAGACAAGGCAGATGAAGTCAAGGCCTTGATAGCTAGATATGTGCTCTTGAAAATTGAGCAGAAGAAGATAGAGGCTAAATTGAGCGAAGTTACTCGCTTTTATGACGAGGAGTCTCTAAGGGCTATATTTGAGCCGATTGGCGATTCGATGATGGGAATCATTGGATTAGAACTTCCACGGAAAAAAGAACATCCTGCTACAACACCTGATCAGAATACTGGCAACGAACAATAAACTTGCAAAGTAGCCTTTCGCCACCCCGTAGGTTAAAATGTACAGATTTTTACCTTCAGCACACAGGAAATAAAAGATTTTTAGTTCATAAACTGCGGCAGATAATCTTGAACATAAATTGTAAGAATAACTATAGGATTTCATTGGTATGTGCTAAATATCGGTAAGAAATTGTTAGGTTATCCTAATTTCTTATAAAATTCTTAAATATAGGCAGGATCATCAAATACGCATGGGCAAGAAATCATTAGAAATAGCAGGTCCCGGAGTGGACGGCACAATTGCAATGCTGCACAAAGCATACGCGTTTGAAATGTCTACGTCTCATTACTTCCAATACGTAGCCAACAATATCGAAGGTCTTGGAGTCTTGCACGAAGGATTTTTTGAAGAAAGAGCGAAAGAAGAACTCGGTCATGCGCAGGAAGTTAACGAGAGGTTAATGGAGCTTGGAACTAACCCAACCGACGACCCCGCAAGGTGGGAACAGGAAAGCGGCGTTGGAAGGCTTGAGCCAAAAAGATACCTGTCGCTTAGAAGTGCAATAGAGAAAGCACTAGAGTTTGAAAGGGCGGCAATCGGTTTGTACAACGACCTCGCAAACGCTACAAAGGACAAGGATCATGGAACGTACGAGCTCGCGCTGGAATTGCTAAGGGACGAACTTGAAGACGAGCAGACGATGGAAGATATACTAGCAAGGCTCGAAATTCAGGACAGAAGATAAAAAAGTTCTGCTTTACAGCAGGCCTTTCCTTTCTCTTTTTACAATTACTGAATTTCCAGGCATTACTTTTGCCTTTATGAGCTTCATCCCGCACCGCGAACATTGACCTTCTATAACGGCCCTTTTGTTGGCAAGTCTAACATACCTGCCATTGGCGATATCGACGTTCATTTTGCAATTCGTGCAGTATGTTTGTTTCAAGGAAGACATCATATCTACTGCGCTAAGCAGTCATTCGTGATGGTGTTTCTTATCTTCTTTTCTTTTTCTTTGTGGTCATGATCTTTATTTTTAAGCTTGATCTCACCTATCTTGAATCCCATTTCTTTTGCATATTTTGTTAGTTCTGACACCTTTTTCATAACTGCTGATTCGTCCTTTTCACCAATGTATATTTCTAATTCGACTTCCATATCAGGTAGAAATCGCATAATGCAGACAATATAACCTATTCATTGTCTAGATCATTCTAAGAATAAAATCATTTCATCCCTTCCGAATTCTCTTGTATCTTACCTATGAATCAAGTGTTAGCTATAATACTCGTTAACCGAATAATGAAAATAATCCTATAATATGGTAGAAATGATAATTTCCACACTAATAGCGCGGCGATTGGGGCTGCAGTATCACTTCACATCTACTATGATAGGCGTAAACCAATACTAGAGATCAAAGTCAGCAAGAATGAACCATATTTTCAGGCACGAATAGAGGTGCATAATCGCAGCCGCACAGCGTATGTCTATCGAATAAAAGTAGACAACACATACCTTAACTGGCAAAAGAACGAAGTTGAGGGCAAGTCTCATGACAATACACGAATAATGCTAGCTGAAAACTATGGCAGCGGTGTCATTTTAGATCTCGTTCTCGATAAACTACCAGACCACGAGATAGAAATCGAGTGCTATGGCTGGCGGCCAGCGCCGTGGCCCAAGACAGTATTTAGTCAATTTTATTATAGAATTTGAAAAAAGATTAGAGAAATTATTGGCAATATAACCCATTCCTGGTGTAGGATATTCTCTGACTTGAGAATTAGAGGTCAGCTTAAATGGATTTGAGATAAGAATTAAGCAACTGGTGTGCAAGATAACAAACACAAACGTACGCTAGCGTCAAGATTTTCAAACATGATCAATGAATATATCGAAATGAAAGTGCATTTTAGATATCACGTGAGAATAGATGGTCAAGTAAAAAGACCGTCCAAGAGTTGCAGATATTGTTCTTCTAATTCCTAAAAAGTCTGAAAAGAGCTTCATGATTGTCTATAGTCAGCAGAAGCTATAGCAAAGACAAGAAAAATAAGGAAATGTACATTATTCCCGAAGTTACCTGCTCATTCTGAGCACGTCAACCTGGCCATTGTGCAGCCAATCCTTAAGCTCTTCGTGAGTTAGTTTCAGGTCATGCTTGCCGGCCAGATGAAGATGCAGGAGCACATAATTTATTTGATTGAGCAGCGGTTTGTTGGCCTCATCGCCTTTTCGAGCCTTTGACTTTAGTTCTTCAGGAACTGTCTTCCACCAGTCTTCGAATTTTCTGACCATGTGTGTTAACTCTCATTCATGATTGCAAAGGGTGCGCCACTTTAATGTTTTCAATATTTCAATTACATAAAATATCATCGTAGTAATCATGTTATTCTAATTCCAGAGAACTGGAATGAGCTGAAACTTAACATAAGAAATACAGTTCGATTAATTCATTCATGCTTGCAATTGATGCCAAGAATGTTACAAAATTGTACAAGATACCTACAGGGAAGGTTACAACCATCGTGGGTTCTAACGGCTCTGGCAAGAGCACACTTCTTCGAACGATGGCCCCCCTTCTGAAATCAACTGCAGGCACCGTATACCTCAATGGTCACGATATCGCAAAATTGTCAACAAAAGAGGTTGTGCCCGTAAACTTGTAATCCTGCCGCAAGGACCAGAGGCTCCTTCAGGAATCACTGTCCGTGACCTTGTAAGCTATGGAAGGCATCCATACCATGGATTGATGGGCGGGCTTACAAAAGAAGACAAGAAAGCTATTGACTGGGCCATCCGAGTCACAGAGCTGGATGCCTTTGTCGGTAGAGCCGTCGACACATTATCAGGCGGCGAAAGGCAGAGGGCATGGATTGCACTTGCACTCGCCCAACGAACAAAGATACTGCTCCTTGATGAGCCGGCAACTTTTCTTGACATACATCATGAGCTAGAGATCCTGACTCTTGTGCATGAACTGAGCGGGACCTACGGCATTACAGTTGGCTGGGTTCTGCACAACTTGAATAATGCCGTCGCATACAGTGACCACATCATTACGCTACGCGCTGGCAAGATATTTGCTGAAGGGGTGCCGGCAGATACCATGACTCCCTTGACCATCCGAGAAGCCTTTGATATTGACGTGATAATCATGTCTGATCCCGAGACCGGCCGCCCGATATGCCTGCCGCGCAAGCCGCAATTGACGGTAGACATCAAAGAATCAGGCTAGTTAGTTCTTTGACCAAAAAGTTTCCTGTCAACGACCAGCTATTTTCACTTGTCCACTTGGAATCGCTACCATAGTGATTGTCGATTTGATATTTCGAATGTTCTTCAGTTTCCGACCAATCACTTCCCGGATTTGCTCTATGGTACGAGCCTCGATCTTTACGAGTATATCATAGATTCCATATATCCTATAGGCCTCTGAAATTCCTTCGATTTTCTTTAGCTGATCTACAAGGATATCATCGTCCACTCCGTAGTCAGTGTTTATCAGCACAAAAGCCCTTTCTGCCATTTACGAACAAGATGTATATGCAAGAATATTTAATCAATTAGACAAATCTCCAGATCGATAACCGCGTTTTAGAGCAAGCTTGACAGCTGCTCAAGTCGACCATACGACGTCTGTTCAAAAAGAACTCGTCAAGAAAAATAAGGATGCAGTGGGTGGAGACCCACCTGCAACCCACAGTTCTGTCGGGCTGGGGGTGTAGTTAGTGAATCTGATGCCTGTTGGCCGCTTGATGCCTCCCAGCAACACCAAGCACAGGTAGTTAGGCTAGCCTAATATTTAAATGACCTGAGCATTTTCGAGTTCTAGAATCATAACTGATAATGTGAAAAAATGATAAAAAATCCCAGGGTGGCTGGTTGAAAGTTGCCTAACCCTCTAGGGTTAGCACTTCAACCACCTTGTCAACGAGTAATTCTGCTTGGCTTGGACCGGCAAATGCGTATACCTTGCCAAGGTTGTGGACCTGTCCTGCTGCATATGCACAGCCTGCAGTCTATTCAACCTACAGGCTGAATCTTGTAGCAGATTGTTGTTTCACAACCGATATAGAGTTAGGCTAGCCTAATTAGGCGACACCAAAACTATGAAGACAGACAAAACTTACAGAAACCATCCGCATCTTTCTTTAAGAAGAACTGCAGCGGCACTCTCGTTCGCCGCTGTCGCGTTGTTGACAGCAGCACCATCATCACCACTACTACTATTTCCATCAGCATTTGGAATAGAAGACAACAACAAGAACAATAATATTCCAACAACAGCGGTCTCTCTTACTGACAGCAACAACGGTAGCAGCGCGACGTCTGCAGCTGCAAATGGCAGCACCGGGCCAGCAGATTTTAATATCGCAGCCGTGGGAGACTGGGGCTGTACGTCTAACACAGAAGCCACGGTAGATAACATCGTTGACAAGGACCCGGAGCTAGTCCTTGGACTTGGCGATAATTCCTACGACGATTCTGCCGACTGCTGGTTTGAGACAGTAGATCCAATAATTGACAAAATGATAACTGCAATAGGAAACGAAGATGTTGAGCCACCTGGATCAGTGGACCAAT
>Ga0126312_10003020_pt1 | contig 11319 bp, 12 predicted proteins | sample Plot104A_FD_92537 | JGI IMG/M metagenome (GOLD analysis project Ga0126312, IMG submission 92537) | Serpentine soil microbial communities from UC McLaughlin Reserve, CA, USA - Plot104A | ecosystem: Environmental > Terrestrial > Soil > Grasslands | place: USA: UC McLaughlin Reserve, Lake County... | reverse complement strand
CGGTTCTTTTGTGCTGCCGCCACGGTGACATAGCCTTCGATAGTTTGACCGAAGGTTCGTTCGCGGCCCGCCACGGCGCGCTTGGCGAGCGCGATCGTGACATCGCTGGTTTTCCCGGCAAGCAGTGAGCCAACCAGTTCCTGTCGATGTTCAAGGCTCACCGTTCGGTCGGCCAGAGCATTACGGAGGCCGGGATTGGCCTCCACAAGTCGGGCGAACCGGAAGAGCTCGTCCTCGGTCTCCTCCAACTGGTTGGAATTCTCGGCAGCCATCAACGACGCCCGGACGCCCTGCCGTTCCAGAGCGGCGGATAGCGTGCGACCGCCGGCCCAGCGCATCGCCGCAGCTTCTGCCACGATATCCACTGCCGGCTTGGAGACCCTGCCGTCGAAAAGACCGTGCACGAGTCGCTGCCGGTTCTGTTCTGCTGTGCCGGGGTCGGTCAACGCCCGGCGCAGCGTTGGCGATGAGTCCAGAGCATCCACGATTGCGAACAGGTCTGCGCCGAGTCGAGAAACATCCGACTCGCCCGGTGCGCCCTGCACGGCGCCAACTGTCTTCCCGACAGCACCTCGGTCCGTTGTCGTTCGGCTTAGTATCTCGTCGAGGACCCCATCCAGTGCGCTTAGCCGGGTGTCTGAATTACTCATGTCACAGCTCGCCGCCCGGGCTGCTGGTCGGTGCACTCCATCCGCATAGTTACTGCCTGCCTGCAGGGGCGGACTCGGCCTCGCCGGCCTGAGCTTGCTCCTGACGCTCCAGATCTGCCAGGAACCGGTCGACCGTGCGACGCGCGCGGACATCGTCTTCCAGTGACTCCCCCACGATCCGACTGGCCAGCGTGGTGGCCAGGCCGCCGATCTCGCTGCGCAGCTGGGTCATCACCTGGATGCGTTCGGCTTCGAGCTGAGTCTGGGCGGCAGTTCGGATCCGTGCGCTCTCAGCCTGGGCCTGCTCGCGCATTTCGGCGAGGATCTGAGCACCCTGGGTCTTGGCATCCTCGCGGATCCGAGCTGCCTCGGTACGAGCCTCAGCCAACTGTGCCTGGTATTCCTCTAATGCCGCCTGCGCCTCAGCCTGTGCTCTTTCGGCCTTTTCAATGCCACCCTGGATGGCCGCTGTCCGCTCGGCGTAGGTGGCCTCGAACCGAGGCACCACGAACTTCGCGATGAGCCAGGTGAGCAGTAGCGCGAAGACGATCCCGGCGATTATTTCCGCCCAGTTTGGGAGCAGCGGATTCTCTTCCTGCAGGGGAAGAAGCAGTGTGGTCATTGTGAACCGCCTTTAGGCCTGACCGGTAAAGCCGAAGACGAAGGCCAATGCGATGCCGATGATCGCCAAGGCCTCGGTGACGGCAAAGCCGATCCAGGCCGTCCCCATCATGGCGCCGCGTGCCTCAGGCTGCCGCGCGGTACCTTGGATCACCGACGCGAAGATCAATCCGACGCCGATTCCGGGGCCGATGGCGCCAAGGCCGTAGCCGACGATGCCGAGTGATCCGACGATCTCCATTGCGGTCATGTAACGCTTCCTTTCGGTTCCGGTAATTCCAGTCGATGGAGTGTTGGGCGGGTCAGTGCTCTTCGGCGAGCGACGAAGAGATGTATTGCGCGGTCAGCACGGTGAAGATGAAGGCCTGCAGGGACTGCACGAAGATCTCCAGACCGAAGATCGCCATGCTAAAGATCAAACCGACGACGCCGGCGACCATGTTGATGATCGACTCGCTGTGCAGCAGCAGGTACTCCCCACCAAGCACGAAAACCAGCACCAGCAGGTGTCCGGCGAACATGTTGGCGAACAACCGCAACGACAGGGTCATCGGCCGGACCAGGATGTTGGAGACGAACTCGAGCGGGATGATCAAAGGCCACATGAACACCGGCACGCCGGAGGGCAGTGTCGCGTGCTTGAGGTAGCCGAAGAAACCATGTTTGGCGATACCAACACCATTGAAGATCACCCAGACCAGCAAGGCCAGGCCATAGGGCCAGCCGACGTGCGCCGCCGTCGGCAGCAGGGTGAAGGGAAACACACCCCAGATGTTGTTGACCAGTATGAAGGAGAACAGGGCGATCAACAGTGGCAGGTACCTGCGGAAGTCATGCCCGATCATGTCCCGAGCGATCGTGTTTCGAACGAAGAAATAGGCCGTCTCGCCGATGTACTGTCCCTTGCTCGGGACTAAAGCGTTTTTCCGCGCCATGATCAACCAGAACGCCATGATCAAGATCACTGAGACGACGGCCTGCAACATGTACTTGTCGAACCAGGGTGCACTCTCGAAGATCGGCGGCAGATCGAAGCTGTGCACCCCAGGCGCCTCGAACTCCAGCGGTAACAGGCTCACCGGGCTGCTCACCGTTCTACCTCCGTTGGCGTGACTGTCTCGCCAGGGGTGTCGTCGGGCCGGGGTGTCCGTTTTGTTCCACCCATGGCGCTCGGGCGACCGGCCGACTGCTTGCGATGCAACGCTGACAACTCCGCCATCGTCGCATCGTCAACGCGTCCGAACCGCCGGATCACTACGTAAATGCCGAAGCCGGCCCCGAGGAGGATTCCTATCGGCAACAGGAACCTGGTCCCAAAGTAGTGATCGCCGAGCCAGCCTAGAAGGCCGTAGACCAGGACTCCCGAGATCAGGTAGGACAGCACCCGCATGCCCTGACTCATGCCGTCTGATGGCTCGCCCGCAGGGGTTCGGGGCTGATCCTGCGCCGGGTCAGCGTGTTCGTTCATGGCGAAACACACGCTAGCAGTCATTGTGGCCCCGGTCACTGATCAGGTTCCGCCACCCCAGGTGAGACGTACTCGGTGTCGTAGGCACCGATTCGCAAGCGGGAAAAGACGAATACCTCGACCACCAGCCAGCCGGCGACGACCGCCATTGTGGTGACGAAGATCGCCATCGGAGCCAGCGTGGGCCAGGCATCGTGATAGCGGTTGTAGAGCACCAAAATGAGGCCGAGGATGACCACCCGAACCGTGTAGCTGCAAAGGGACACGGTCAGCAGCGTCCGGGCCCCGGCGTCGGCGAACAGAACCATCACGTACTGCCCGACGCCGTAGAAGAAGAGAACCATTGCCGCCGCTAGCGCCGCCGAAATCAGCCCGCTGACGCCGTACCCGATCGTGAAACCGATCAAGCAGACCAGCGTCGCGACCAAGCCGCCGATGGCACCGCCGAGTAGCAGCTTTCGCGCGCGCAGAACGTGAATGCTCGGACCGTCCGTGCGGCTAGGGCGGCGCCCCAGCGAGCCGTCAATGGTCATGATTCCGGGCGGTCCTTGTCGTGATCGTGTGGATCCTGATCGCAACGCGATCCTAGGGCAAACCTCGAGCAGGAACCGCCGCGTGCGTCGAGCGGGAACCGCCCGCGAGCGTCGGTAAGATCACGGCCCGCTGCTGTCTGGACGACGAGCGAGCCGACGCAGTCGACGAGTCGAGGAGGAAGACAGCAGCCTTAGGCCGTGATCGAGCGCGAGCGGGAAATTTAGGGCAGGGACTCGCCGCGCTTCACTCGTTGCCGGCTGGACAGTGGTCGGCCGAGGGTCGCCAGTAGTAGCACAAGGGCGATGGCCGCGACACCTGTCACGACGGTCCATTGACGGTCGCCGCGGACAAGACCAAGAACGATCACGCCGAACGAGACCAACGCTGACCAGATGTACATCAACATCACTGCGCGCCGCTGGCTGTGACCTCGTTCCAGAAGCCGGTGATGAAGGTGCTGCTTGTCGGCGACGAACCACCAGCGACCTGCATAGGTGCGCCGTGCGAACGCCAGGACGAGGTCAAGAAACGGAAACGCAAGGATGGCGAGCGGCAAGACCAGCGGCAGGACGGTCGGCACCAATCCGCCGCGCCCGCTCTCGAGACCCGACGTATCGATCTGACCGGTCAGGCTAATGGTCGATGTGGCCAGCAGAAGCCCGAGCAGCATGGAGCCGGAATCGCCCATGAACATCCGGGCCGGAAAGAAGTTGTGGGGCAGGAACCCCAGGCAGGCGCCGGCGATAGCCACCGTGATCAGGCTGGACGTGGTGGCACGGGTCAGGTCTTGGGTGACGGTGAGGAGATAGGAGTACGCGAAGAACGCTAGAGCGCCGATACAGACGACTCCGGTAGCCAGCCCGTCCAGGCCGTCGACGAAGTTCACCGCGTTGGAGCAGAGCACGATGAAGAAGACAGTGATGGCAACCGAGGCCGGCCCATCCAGGGAGACGGTCTGATCCGGCAGCGGGATCCACAACATCTTGACACCGAGCGCCACGGCGATCCCGGCCGCGAGCACTTGACCCGCGAATTTGGCCAGCGCCGGCAGTTCGAAGATGTCGTCGAGCACGCCGACGAGACAGATCACTGCTGCGGCGAGCAGAACAGCGCGGGAGTCCTGTTGCACCGTCTCCAGCCGACCGAGGAAGGGCAGCTGCCAGGCTAACAAGATCGCCGACGCAACTCCGAGCAGCATGGCGATGCCGCCGAAATAGGGCATCTCGATGGTGTGCACGTCTCGGTCCCGAACACGCGCCATGGCCCCAATTCTCAGCGCCAATCTGCGGCAGACCGCACTTGTCAAGAAGGTCACAGCCGCCGCGATTCCCAGCACCAAGAGGTATTCGCGCACTCAGCCCTCGTCCCCGTTCAGAAGGTCTGGCACAGTCTGTTGTAGCGTCTCAGCGCTGAGCGCACCATGGCGCAAAATCTCGCCGCAGTCATGCCGTGTGAAGTCGACGATGGTTGATGGCACCGCGTCTGCGCCACCCGAAGGGCCTCCGTCGAGATAAACGACCACCGACTCCCCCAGTTGCTCGACGGCCTGCTGACAGGTCACGACGGCCGGTTGTCCACTGAGATTGGCACTGCTCACTGCAATCGGCCCGGTCCGGCGCAAGATGTCGCGGGCCAAATTATGGTCCGGCACCCGTAGCGCGATCGTCCCGTCCGTCTCGCCGAGATCCATTCGGAGGCTGGGCTGCATCCTGCAAATCACGGTGAGGGGTCCAGGCCAGTGCTTGGCGATGAGGTTCTTGGCCTGATCTGGCACCTCGGTGGCCAGTGCACGGATCAAGGATGGTTCGCCGATCAGCACCGGCGGTGGCATGTCGCGTCCACGGCCCTTTGCGTCCAGCAACCTCTGCACGGCGCTCGGACTGAAGGCGTCTGCCCCGATGCCGTACACGGTGTCGGTGGGCAACACGATGCACTCGCCGCGCTCGATCGCTGCGCCGGCTTCCTCAACCGCGCTGGCTAGCTCTTCTGGGTCGTCACCGGTGCAGTCGAAGACCCGGTACGTCACCCGGACATCCTGCCAGTTCGACCGTCAGGATCGCCGGACTGCGGTGACAAAACGGGGACGGCTGGCCAAGTCGGGGTGGTCCCGTACGGCAGTGAACCGGCCGCTCGTCCGCACCAGCGCAGGCGCGGACTTCCCCTGCACGTCGGCGTGCTCAAAGCACAGCAGACCGCCGACCCGCAGCAGACGGGCCGCCACGGAAATCACGACCTTGATCGCGTCAAGCCCGTCTGGGCCAGCGAAGAGTGCCTGGGTGGGATCATGATCGCGCACCTCCGGCGCGACGTGTTCATAAGCTTCCAGGGGAATGTACGGCGGATTGGCGATCACCAGGTCCACCATGCCGTTCAGTTCGACCAGAGCCGTTGCCATATCGGCGACGTGCACGTCGACCAGGGTGTCAGCCAGGTTTCGCCGAGCGTAGCCGGCTGCCTCTTCGGAGATTTCGACGGCGTGGATGTCGACCCGAGTCAATTCGCTGGAAATGGCCTTGGAAATCGCCCCTGAACCAGTGCCCAGCTCAACGACCAGTGGGCGGAGCTCGCGGGTTGTCAACGGCCGAAGTTGATCAATGGCCCATTCCGTCATCACTTCGGTCTCGGGCCTGGGTACGAAGACTCCAGGCCCGACTTCAACCTCCACCCGGTGGAAGTGGGCCCGCCCGGTCAGATGCTGGACCGGAACGCGGCCAGCGCGCTGCATGATCAACTTCTGAAATCGCCGAACATGATCATCGTCGATCTCGTCCAGCAAAGGCAGCCGCGCCAGCTCGACTCCCGACACGAAAGAGAGCAAGATTCGAGCGTCCTGAGCCGGAGACTCGACGCCGGCTTGGCGAAGTAGATCGGTTGCCTCGGCTAGCAGCGGCCGGACCGTCTGGCTCAAGAGGCCTGCCCGGCGACCTGGGAAAGGCGGAGCTGAGTGTCGGCTTCCTGCAGGGCTGTGATCACTGCCTGCAGGTCACCGTTCAGTACCGAATCGAGGTTGTAGGCCTTGAAGCCGATGCGATGGTCGGAGATCCGGTTCTCCGGAAAGTTGTAGGTCCGGATGCGCTCGGAGCGGTCGACAGTACGGACCTGGCTTCGGCGCGCGGCCGAGGCAGCGGTTGCGGCCTCCTCCTCAGCGGCCGCGGTCAGCCGTGCTCGAAGCATCCGCATGGCCTGCTCCCGGTTCTGCAGCTGGGATCGCTCGTTCTGGCAGGAGACCACGATGCCGCTGGGAAGGTGCGTGATGCGCACGGCGGAGTCTGTCGTGTTCACACCCTGCCCGCCTGGCCCGGACGAACGGTAGACGTCAATGCGAAGATCATCTTCGTCAATCTCTACTTCGGTCTCCTCGACCTCGGGCATCACCAGAACGCCGGCCGCGGACGTGTGCACCCGTCCCTGTGACTCCGTCACCGGAACCCGCTGCACCCGGTGCACCCCGCCTTCGAACTTCAGCACTCCGTAGGGCATGGAGTCGGGGTCTCCAGCTCTGGAGGCTTTGATGGCCGCCGTGACTGACTTGTAGCCGCCAAGATCGGTCTCCTGGGCGTCAAGGATTTCAACCTTCCAGCCACGAGACTCGGCGTAGCGGGTGTACATCTTCAGCAGATCGCCGGCGAACAGTGCCGATTCTTCACCACCCTCGCCCGATTTGATCTCGATCAACGCGTCTGCGGAGTCATTCGGGTCACGCGGTGCAAGCAGCTTCGTCAGCCTCTCCGTGGCTGCTGCAAGCCGCTCCTCCAATTGATCGGCCTCGATCGCGAAAGCCTCGTCGTCGGGGGCAAGTTCGTGCGCCGCAGTCAGATCCTCAGTGAGCCTGGCATGTTCGTCCAACGCCTGGATGAGCGGCGCAAGCTCGGCATAGCGCCTACCGAGCTTGCGGGCCCTGGCCAGGTTCGAATGCACCTCCGGGTCGGCGAGCTGCGCCTCCAGCTGCACGAACTCAGCGCGCAAGTGGTCGGCGGCCTCGAACACTGCTCTTCCTCCTGTGCGACGTCAACTCATAGCGCAACACGACAAACGCCGGGTAGGCAGGATCACCTGCCTCCCGGCGTCTGGACGTAGCTACTTCGACTTGGTGGACTTCTTCGCTGGGGTCGCTTTCTTCGCGGCGTACCGCTTCTCGAAGCGAGCGACCCGACCGCCCGTGTCCAGGATCTTCTGCTTGCCCGTGTAGAACGGATGGCAGTTGGAGCACACGTCGGCATGCAAAACGCCATTCGGCGCAGTGCTGCGTGTCGTGAATGTGTTGCCGCAGGTGCAGGTGACCAGCGTCTCCCGATAGGCGGGATGGATGTCGGGCTTCATGCTCTCTCCTTAATTGTGCGCCGGGTCGCCACTCGTCTCGAGCTCTCGGCGTGAACCGGCACCAAGGATGAATTGTGCCGCAGCACACCTCCGGCACCAAACCGCTTTAACGCATCGTCACTTCGGTTTAGTCCCTGAAGCAAGGTGCCCGGGCGAAGTTTCGTACGTTCCGACCTGACCGCAGCTACGCCGGGATGGTCTTGGTGATGGCGGCAAGGAACTCGCTATTGCTCTGAGTCTTGCGCAGCCGGTCCAGCAGCATCTCCAAGCCCTGCAGGCTCTCGAGACCGGAGAGGACCCGGCGCAGCTTCCAGACGACGGCCAGCTCCTCGCGGCCCATCAACAATTCCTCGCGGCGAGTGCTCGAGGCGTCAACGTCGATGGCCGGGAAGATTCGCTTCTCGGAGAACTCCCGGCGCAACCGGAGCTCCATGTTGCCGGTGCCTTTGAACTCCTCGAAGATCACCTCGTCCATCTTGGAGCCGGTCTCGATCAGCGCAGTGGCGACGATCGTCAGCGAGCCCCCGCCCTCGATATTGCGAGCTGCGCCGAAGAACTTCTTAGGCGGATATAGCGCGGCCGAGTCCACGCCTCCAGAGAGGATTCTGCCCGACGCCGGTGCCGCGATGTTGTATGCCCGGCCGAGCCGGGTGATTCCATCGAGCAAGATGACGACGTCGTGCCCCATCTCCACTAGTCGCTTGGCCCGCTCGATCGAGAGCTCCGCCACTGTCGTGTGATCGTCGGCAGGACGATCGAATGTGGATGCTATGACCTCGCCCTTGACGGCGCGCTGGAAGTCGGTGACCTCCTCAGGCCGCTCGTCGACCAACACGACCATGAGTTTGACTTCAGGATTGTTGGTGGCAATGGCGTTGGCGATCGCCTGCATGATCATGGTCTTGCCGGCCTTGGATGGCGAGACGATCAGGCCGCGCTGGCCCTTTCCGATCGGACAGATGAGGTCGATGATGCGGCCGATCATGTTGGTGGGCCCTGTCTCTAGCCTGAGGCGTTCCTGCGGATACAGCGGCGTCAACTTGCTGAATTCCGGCCGAGTCCTGGCCTGTTCGGGATCGGCGCCGTTGATGGTTTCGATCCTTACCAGCGGGTTGAATTTCTCCCGGCGCTCCCCCTCACGGGGGGTACGGATGACACCGGTGAGGACATCACCCTTGCGCAGCCCGAACTTCTTCACCATGGATAAGGAGACATAGGCATCGTTCGGACCTGGCAGATATCCGTTGGTCCGTACGAAGGCGTAGTTATCCAGCACGTCCAAGATGCCGCCAGTCGGCGCGAGCACGTCGTCCTCGGTGACAACCGGCTCGCTGTCGAAACGCTCCAGACCGCCACCACCGCGGTTGCCGCGCCGGTTCTGCCGGTCACGATTGCGCCGACGGCGACCTCGCCGGCCGCCGCCGTCGTCGTCATAGTCGCGATTTAACTCCCGGCTAGTTTGGCCATCGCGGTTCTGATCACGCGACGGCTGACCCTCACGGCCCTCTCGGGACTGGTTCTCCCGGCCCCAGCTCTCGCGGGTAGTGGTGTCCCGCGTATCGCGGCTGGAAGGGTCGCGCTGGCGGTATGTCTCGCGGTCATCCGATTCCCTGGAACGGAGGCCGTCGGCGCCCCGTTGGGTTCGCTGGTCTGTGCTGCTGCCAGAGCCTTGGCCGTCACCCTCCTCAACATCGCGAACGGAGACGTCGGATGCCGCTTCGCCGGGCCCTTGGCCATCACCTCGACGGTCCTGACGCGGCTCGGCAAGCTCCCGGTCAAAGTTCAGCTCCGCTTGGGGGACCGGCTCTGCGTGTGTCACCAGTCCCGTCGGAGCACCGTCCCGGCTGTCTCGGTCGTCTCCGACGTCTGCAACGACCGTCGACTCTGGTGAGCCGTCGGAGTCGGCCGGCCTGGCCGGTTGTGTGATGTCAGTTCCAGAAGCGTCCTCGCCCCTCCTCGCTATTGGGGGCGCTTGGGCACCGGTGTCAGAGCCGTTGATCGATCCACCGGGAGCCGCTCCGGACTGCTTGCTCTGAATGGCAGCAATGAGCTGTCCCTTGCGCATTGTGCCTGCGCCGCGGATGCCCAGCGTGCTGGCAAGCTGCTTGAGCTCCGGCAGATGCATTGCGTCCAATCCAGAATCTTTGGGCGTGCGGGCGGCTTCGCCCTCGACGGCATGGCTCGTCAGGTCGGCGATTTCTGTCACGTGTTTCCTTCTCGGTTAGGGTCTGCCCCATCTCGGCCCAAGGTGTGTCTCACCCTGAGCGAATCTGTCTTCATAAGGTCCTCGTCGCTTGGACAGGTCGAACGAGTCTTCGAGCGAGAGCTGAGGGTTCGCTGTCCACATCGCGCCATGACCTTGAAGGCGCTGCCGAGTTGGGAGCCGGTTCCAGGCCTGCGGACCGCTCACCTTGTCGGCACTATCAGGCTAGCACTCCCGAGAGGTATTCGGTCCAGCATGGCGTCCAAATCGGCTACCGGAGCGCCCTCGCCCCGCGTCCGATGCTAACCAGCCGCAGGGAGAAACCTGAGACCGGCTCGTCATTCAGCGCTTTCAGATCGGCCGCCCGGCCGAGCACCAGCACCGATGGCCCGGCGCCGCTGATCACTGCGGCGAGACCCCTGTCGCGCAGCCGCTTCATCAGCTCGTAGGACCGCGGCATGGCGGGTTCACGGTAACTCTGGTGGAGCCAATCCTGGGTTGCGTCAAATAATCTGTCCGGTTCCATCGCTAGCGCATGGACAAGGAGCGCTGATCGTGCCGAGTTTGCCGCCGCTTCAGCGTGGGGCACTGTTCGAGGTAGCAGACGCCGGGCTGCCTGCGTCGCGAGTTGGGAGCCGGCAACGTATACAGCAGTGCCTACGTCTCCTTTAACGCTGGCTTGGGCTACCTGTATTCCCTTTGACTGGTACGCCAGTACAACGCCTCCGTAGATCGCCGCGGCGACATTGTCGGGATGGCCCTCGATCGCACTCGCCTGCGTTAAGAGCCACTGGGCGTCTGGTTTTTCACCGGCTAGAGCGGCTGCTCCTGTCAAACCAGCCACGATCGCAGCCGAGGACGATCCCAGGCCACGGCCGTGAGGGATGGTGTTTCGGCAGCGCAGCACCAGGCCAGGAACCCGAACACCCAAATCTGCCAGTCCAACAAGGGCGGAGCGGATGATCAGATGGGATTCGTCTCGAGGGACTTGGTGCGCACCTTCGCCGGAGACCTCGATCGAGAAGCCCGGGTCCTGCACCTGCAGGTGCACTCGTTCATACCAGTCGAGTGCTAGGCCGAAACAGTCGAAACCAGGTCCCAGATTGGCGCTGGTTGCAGGGACCTCAACGGTGGCTGCGAGGCCTGGTGGTAGTAGCCGGCCCGCAGGGCGGCGACCGCTTGGGTCAGTCGCTGAAACCGCAGGCACGAGCGACATCCGCAAGACTTGCCTGGACAACAGGCGACTGGAACGGAGTCTGCGTGGTGAGCGCGGCGTCGATGTCCTTCAGTCCGTTTCCGGTGAGTGTGATCACGATTCGCTGGCCCGGCTCAACCTCGCCGCGATCCCGCATGGCCAGCAGGCCTGCCACACCGGCTGCTGAGGCGGGTTCGACAAAGACCCCCTCACGGACGGCCAGGAGGCGCTGGGCGGCCAGAATCTGCTCATCGGTGACGGCCTCGAAAAGACCGCCAGACTCTTCCTTTGCCGCAACCGCCAGCTGCATTGACGCCGGATTGCCGAT
>Ga0126312_10003019_pt1 | contig 11319 bp, 7 predicted proteins | sample Plot104A_FD_92537 | JGI IMG/M metagenome (GOLD analysis project Ga0126312, IMG submission 92537) | Serpentine soil microbial communities from UC McLaughlin Reserve, CA, USA - Plot104A | ecosystem: Environmental > Terrestrial > Soil > Grasslands | place: USA: UC McLaughlin Reserve, Lake County... | reverse complement strand
CGCCGCGATGGCCAGGCACGTCTTCGGTGATGACGTGCAGATTCGGCTCCGCCCGAGCTACTTCCAGTTCACCGAGCCGAGCGTGGAGATGGACGTAAGTTGCTTTGTGTGCGGCGGAACCGACCCTGGTTGCAAGGTCTGCAAGGGCGCGGGTTGGCTGGAGATGCTGGGGGCCGGGATGGTTGATCCCGGCGTGCTCGAAGAGGTCGGTTACGATCCGGAGGAGTACACTGGCTACGCTTTCGGGATGGGCCCTGACAGGATGGCGATGGTCAAGTACGGCGTCCCCGACCTGCGTCTGTTCTTCGAAGGCGACCTCCGCTTTCTACGTCAGTTCTAGAAGGGGATCACCTTGCGCGTTCCGTTGAGCTGGCTACACGAGTACCTCGATTTCGACCTCACCGCCGATGAGCTGGTCGATCTCTTTTCCCTGCGCAGCCAGGAGATCGATGGCGTCTACCGCCTCGGGGTGACGGGCGGCGAGGTCGTCGTGGGCGAGGTAGTCAGGTTCGGGCCGCATCCCAACGCCGACCGGCTCTTCGTCGCGAAGGTCGACCTCGGCGGCAAGGAGGTACAGATCGTGGCCGGCGCCCCGAACCCGTACCCCGGCGCGCGCGTGCCTGTTGTGCTCCCTGGCAGCGTGATGTCCGACGGTACGACGCTGAGGGAGGCGAAGCTACGCGGCCTCGCATCCTACGGGATGATGATGAGCGAGCGCGAACTCGGCATCTCTGCCGACCACGGGGGGATACTGCTGCTCGACGATACCTACGAGGTCGGGCGTCCGTTAGTAGACTACTTTCCTGTCGGGGAGACCGTGCTCGACATCGACGTCACCCCGAACAGGCCAGATCTGTGGGGTATGATCGGGGTGGCCAGAGAGCTCGCCGCCATACTGAAGACGGATTACACTATTCCCGAACCAGGCCTAAAGACGGGGGGCAGGCCGACCCACGACTTCGGGCTTCGGGTCGAGGCCGAGGATCTGTGTCCGCGTTACGATCTCAGGCGCATCTCTGACCTCCCACCGGGGCAGGAGGCGCCGTTGTGGATGCGGCGCAGGATCTACGCCGCCGGCATGCGACCCGTAAACGCCGTCGTGGACGCGACCAACTACGTCATGCTCGAGACCGGCCAGCCCATCCACGCCTTCGACGCCGGCAGGGTGCATGCGGGCATCGTCGTCAGACGCGCCAGGGAGCAGGAGCATATCACACTCCTCGATGGGTCTACGCGCGTGCTCGACGAGGAGATGCTCGTGATCGCGGACGAGGAGCGCGGGCTCGTGATCGCCGGGATTATGGGCGCGGAGGATGCTGAGGTGGGAGAGGAGACCACGGATGCCCTGATCGAGGTCGCCAACTTCGAAGGGCGCAACATCCTCCAGACCTCCCAGAAGCTCGGCCTGCGTACCGACGCCTCGGGCCGCTTCGAACGCGGTCTCGACCCGAACTTGGTCACCTACGCGATGGACCGGGTGAGCGCCCTGCTCACGCAAGTCCCTGGCGGAAAGATCGCCGAGGACACCCTCAGCCACTACCCCGAACCGGTCGAACCCTGGCGCGTGGGGCTGCGGCTCGGTCGGGCAGAGCTCCTGCTTGGCATGCCCGTACAGATGGATGAGGCGGCCGAACGTCTGGAGGCGCTCGGGTGCCAGGTCGAGCGGGAGGACGGCAGGCTATGGGTGGTCGTTCCGACCTTCAGGAGGGATTTGCGCCGCGAGGCCGACCTCGTCGAGGAGGTCGGACGGCTCATCGGCCTCGACAAGGTGCCCGAGACGCTACCCGCCGTTCCGCAAGCAGGGGCGCTTACCGAGGAGCAGCGCAGAACGCGCGCTCTCCGGCTTCTGCTCGCGGACCTTGGTCTTTCGGAGGCTATCACCTACCCGTTCGGCCCCGCGCGCTGGAAGGAGGACCTCGGCTTGGAAGATGGGACCGTCGAGCTGGAGAATCCTCTAAGCGCCGAGGGCGGCCATCTGCGGACCAGCATCCTGCCCGGGCTGCTCGATGCCGCGGCCCACAACAGGGCCTTCGGGGCGCGAGGCGGGGCGCTGTTCGAGTTGGGGAACGTGTTCTTCGCAGACGTTCCGCAGGACGACCTGCGAGAGGCCGCGCTGCGGTTCCGCATGACGGGTGAACCCGGCGAGTTAGACGCCGACCGACTCATGGGCGTACGGGAGACCCAAAAGTTAGGGGTCGTGCTCGCCGGCATCGTGCGTCCCGCGGGCTGGAACATGGCTGAGTTCAGGGCCGGTTTCTTCGAGGCCAAGGGATTGGTCGAGCGGCTGGCGCCCGGCGCTCGTTTCGTCCCTGCGACGAGGCCGTACCTGCATCCCGGACGCTCCGCGATGGTGCTGGTCGATGAGGACGAGGCCGGTTGGGTTGGTGAGCTGCATCCCGCGGTCGCCGGGAGGTTCGGGTTGCAAGGCTGGCCTGTGGCAGCTCTGGAGTTGGATCCTGTCCTGTGCCGGCCTAGTCCAGAACCCCGCTTCGAGCCTTTCGTCAACGTTCCGGCCGTCGCCAGAGACCTGGCCGTCCTCGTTGAAGAGTTTGTACCGGTAGGAGACATGCTGCGCCTGGTTCAGGACTCGCCGAGCCCCTTGCTGACCGAGGTGCGCGTCTTCGACGTCTACACGGGAAGTCCCGTCCCACCCGGGCAGAAGAGCGTGGCCTTCGGCTTCACGTTCCAGGGCGAGAAGACCCTAACGGACGAAGAGGTGGACGCGGAGGTGAGGCGCATCTTGAGCAGGCTCGAAGACGAGTACGGAGTACGCGTCAGGAGCTAGCTTCCCATTCTGACCTCAATATGCTCATGAGGATGGCGTCGTGGAAGCCCGAGCGGCGCTTTATAGCCTGGCGGAAGCGCCCCTCTATCACGAAGCCAAGCTTCTCGTAGGTTGCGATAGCCTCCTCGTTGAACTCGAAGACGCTCAACCCGATGCGATTGAGTCCCAGCTGCTCGAAGGCGTAGCCCAGCAGCCGGTCGATAGCCTCCGTCCCATAACCGTGGTGCCGGTCGTCCTGGTGGCCCACGATCACGGAGAGCTCCGCCGACGCGTTGGCCTCGCTCTTGTTCATGAGGCTGATCACACCGATAGGTACGTCATCGCCCTTGAAATGGATGGCGAAAGAATCGTCCGTCGGGGAGAGTTCCCTCTCCTCGAACAACCTTTCGACCGCCGAACGGCCCAGCGGCGCCGGCGCCCAGCTCGTCAGGTGCCAGATCTCCGGGTCACCGTACCACTGCGCGTAGAGCTGGTAGTTCTCCCGGGCGTGGCGACGCAGCTCGATCCTCTCACCTTCGAGCTTACTGACCCTGTCGTCAAGCCGCACGGAGAGGAATATACCGGGTTTGGCGGGGATGCGCCACGCTACATTTTGTGCTCCAGAACAAGTTTCTCCGGGCAGATTGCCATCCTCGCGGTGATCGTGGGTACAATGAGGGGCGTCGTGCGGAGCCCGTTGCAGGAGAGTGGAGGGACCGGAGCCGTAGCGTACTCCTCGATCAGGGATCGGATCACCGCCTCGTTGTGCACCCCTGCCCAGGCATGTATTAACGGACGGAGTGACGGGCGTTGAACCGCAGGACGATACCGATAAGGACAGGCGCCTTCTGGCTCAGAAGGGCGCGTCGGTTCCTGCCGGTCTTGGTGAGCATCGGGTCGTGCTCTATGTGTGCCTGGAGTGCGCATGCCTAAGCCGGTAGGGCGTTCCCAGCGCTACATGCCAGGACTCGACGGGTTGCGGGCCATCGCCGTGCTTGCCGTTGTCGCTTATCACCTTAGTTCTGACTGGGTGCCAGGTGGTCTACTCGGCGTTGGAGTGTTCTTTACCCTTAGCGGCTACCTGATAACAGATTTGCTCCTCGGGCAGCGAGAGGCCACAGGGCGCCTCCAGCTCGGCGACTTCTGGCTCAGGAGGGCGCGGCGGCTCCTGCCGGCCCTGTTCCTGATGCTCGCGGTGGTGGTGGCGTGGATTACGTTGCTGGACAGGTCCCAGCTCTCCAGCCTCCGGGGAGACGTGCTCGCCGCTGCCGCCTACGTGAGCAACTGGTGGAACATCGTCCGCGAGGCCTCTTACTTCGCCCGCTTCGGTCCGCCGCCGCCTCTCGACCACCTGTGGTCCCTGGCGGTGGAGGAGCAGTTCTATCTGATCTGGCCCTGGTTGCTCTTGCTCGGCCTGCGTTTCGTTCCGGGGCGTTACCGGTTGGCCGGCTTGACTCTAGCGGGCGCGGTCCTCTCCGCCGCGGCCATGGCTCTGATCTACCAGCCCGGCGTAGACCCGACGCGGGTCTACGAAGGAACCGATACCCGCGCCTTCGGCCTCCTCGTCGGTGCCGCCCTGGCCATGGTGTGGCCGAGCCGCAAGCTTCGCGCTGACGCCATCAGCCTCCGGGGACGCCTCGGGTTGGACGGTATCGGGGTCGTGGGGCTGGCCGTCATAGGGCTCTTGATCTTGCGGACCAGCGAGTACTCGCCGTCTCTGTACAAAGGTGGCATGGTGCTCCTTTCGGTCGGTACGGTTCTGGTCGTGGCCGCCCTCGTGCATCCGGCCAGCTGGCTTGGCGTGGCCGTGGGCTGGACGCCGCTGCGCTGGCTCGGGGTGCGCTCCTACGGCATTTACCTGTGGCACTACCCGATCATCGTGCTCACGGCACCGGGCATGCAGGAGCGGGCGAGCCTCTCCCTGGAGGTGCTCCAGGTGGTCGCGACCATCATCGTCGCCGCGCTCTCCTGGCGGTTTTTCGAGGAGCCCATCCGCCGCGGCGCCATCGGCCGTATCTGGGCGCAGGCACGATTCAAGGTCAGATGGTGGAGGGCCGCCCCGTTGGCCAGTTATCTACCGCGGCGGCCAATTCTCACCGGCGTGGTATCCATCCTGGCGGTTGGCGTCCTTGCGGTGGACTACGCCGGCCTGACCGGGATGATCAGCCCCCGCGCAGAGAGCACCGGGCTCGCGGCCCGATCCGAGAAGGGGCCTGTGGATCCCGGGGTCTCCACTCACAACACGGTCCAGGCTCCAACCACCCAAGCACGAGACGCAGCGACATCGGAAAAAACGTCACCTGAGGCGACGTCACCCACCAAGGGACATCGGCCGAAGTCACAAAAGGCAAAGGCGTCAACGCCAGAGTCACGAGAAGCTGCGTCACCCACCATGTCCTCCTGTAATGCTATTGCCTATATCGGTGACTCCACGTCGGAAGGCATGGTCTTGCCCAGTTATTTGCCCAAAGCCGGCCAGCGCCTGGGGGCGCAGTATGCACGGGTCGGCGCCACATCGCAGTACTTCGAGATCTCGGGCGCCAGGTCGATCATCGAGACGTTATCTGAGGAGCAGGCCAGTGGTTACACGCTAGCCCGTCGGCTGAAGGCGAATGGCTTCGATGGCTGCTGGATGATCGCTCTTGGCACGAACGACACGGCAAACGTCTACGTGGGTTCGACGGTGGGGCTGGAGACCAGGATCAAGCGCATGATGCGGGTGATCGGGGACCAGCCGGTGGTGTGGATCACCGTGAAGTCCTTGCTCGATTCCGGGCCCTACTCGGAGGCCAACATGCAGCTCTGGAACCGCACCGTTATAGACGCCTGCTCGAGGTACCCGAACATGCGGGTCTTCGACTGGGCTTCGCTGGCCCAGGATGACTGGTTTATCTCGGACGGGACCCACTACACCTCGGAGGGCTACAGGCACCGCGCGAGGCTGAGCGCTAACGCGCTGGCCCACGCGTTCCCCGCCTCAGGTGAGAAGGAAGGTTCGGATTGCGTCGTCAGATAGCCTGTGGCAGTCCGGCCGGCGTGGCGACTCGCCCGAAGCCCCTGGGGATGTTATAAGGGTCTGCAGGATGGAGTTCTCGACGAGATGAAGGTTATAGCGGACCGTATCGTCGCCCTCGGCTTCGGTAAGTACGTGAGAGCGGATACCATCGTGGCACTCGTACCGATAGAAGAGGACCGCGGAAGCGGACGGCGCACGCTCGTCTACGTCGACGGCCTGCCCGAGCCGCTGGTCGCCGGACGGACGGAGGGGACGATCCTCAGGGACATGGTCGGTGCCGAGAGTGGAGCGGCGGAGCTGCTGCGCGAGTTGCAACAGCAGATCGGCCAGGTCCGTCCCCTGCTGAAATCGTCGATTCGCTCCGAGGCAGGGCTGGATCTCGACGAGCTCTCTCGCCGCATAACCGACCTCACGGGGGAGCAGGCATCTCCGCGGATGTTCTAGGGTTGTTTGCAAAGAGGTTGAACCTCTTTGCAAACGCATGTCAGTACGCGCGCTGTCGGGCGCTGGTCAGCACTTCAGCTTGTTTGATCTCGTGGGCGAGTGCTTGCAGACGAATGCGCGAGTGAAGGAGCGGGTCCCTGATATTGCAAACTGTTTTAAAGGCAGCTTTCTATGACAGGGACCCCAGGGATGTTGCGATCGACCTTTTGGGCTGCGTGCTCTCTCACGCCGCTCCTGATGGCCGCACCTCGGGCGTGATCGTCGAGACGGAAGCATACCGTCCCGAGGACCCGGCATGCCACGCTTACAAGGGCCCGACCATGCGCAACCGCAACATCTTCGGTCCTCCTGGCAGCGCCTACGTCTACCTCTCCTACGGCACCCACAAGCTACTCAACGTCGTCTGCGAACCCGAGGGTGTCGGTAGCGCCGTCCTGATCAGGGCGCTGCGCCCTACCGAAGGCGAAGATCTGATGGAGCGGCGCCGGGGTCGCGCCCGTGACCTGTGCAACGGCCCCGGCCGCCTGACCCAGGCCCTCGGCGTCGACCTGGCTTACGACGGTCAAGATCTCACCTCAGGCAGCCTGACTATTTCCGACGGGAGTGATCCGCCTGAGCGGATCATCGAGACCACCAGGATCGACATAACCCGCGGGACGGAACTGCCCTGGCGTTATCTAATCGAAGGTGACAGACACGTCTCCGTGCCACCGAAGACTATCGGGCGGAGGCGCTAGCGCTGGACGTTGCCCTGCGGGAAGGTACGGCCCGGTAATGCGCAGTTCCGGCGTGCTTGGCCCGAGAAGCCCGGGCTCTCGAAGGGGCGACGCTGGATGCCGATGCACTAGACGAAGCACTCGCTTGCGCCCCAGCCCGACGGGGGCCTGGCGCCACCTTGCGGGCTCTCGGACCCGCCGCGTCTCTCCGTGTGCTGTCGGGGCCATGCCTCACGCCGGTCTCTTCCTCGGGCATCTTGACGCCATCGAACTGTTCAACGGGTTCACCTCTCAAGATGACTTTCGTGTACGTCTTCCAGATCTGGGCCGGGGTGATGCCCCCTGAGAGGCCGTGTAACTTGCGGGCGTACTCGAGGACGTATTCGAGGGTCTTACCGCCTTCGGCGTAGCCCATCCACGTCCCGGTGACCAGTTCGGGGGTGAAGCCTATGAACCAGGCGTCGAAGAAGTTCTCGCTCGTTCCCGTCTTGCCCGCGACGGGGCGGTTCTCCAGCGAGGCGTCCTCCGCTATGCCTTCCGTGACGTCTCCGATCATGATCTCGGTCGTCTCGTTGGCTATCTCCTCGGGTATGACCTGCTTGGCCTCTGGATGCTCAGGCGCCACGTAGAGCACCTTCTCACCATCCCTGCCCTCGTTGCTCACCACCTTCGAGATCGCGGTCGGTTCGACCCGGCGCCCACCGTTTGCAATCGTTGCGTAAGCCGATGCCATGTCGAGCGGAGAGACCTCGTACGCGCCGAGCACTATGGAAGGCTTGGGATGCTCAGGGAGACCGGTGGTGATGCCGCACCTCCTCGCGACGTCCGCGATGTTCTCCGGACCGTTTTTCAGGCCGCGGCCGTGGGCGTTCATCGCCAGGTCGGCGAAGACCGTGTTATCCGACCACCAGAGGGCCTCTTTCAGGCTGATCTCACCCCGCTCAATGCCGTCGTAATTCTGTACCTTCCACGGCTCCGGTTTGCCTGGGCCGACATCGACCTTATACTCTTTCTTCTCCGAGACGTATCTGGTATTGGGATTTATGCCCTGCTGCAGGGCTGCGATGAGCGCGAACGGCTTGAAAGAACTGCCGGGCTGGCGCCGGCCCTGGGTGACGAGGTTGAACTGGGAGCTCTCGTCTCTGTCGCCGACCATGGTCTTTATCCGGCCGGTCTGTGGCTCTATGGAGACGAGGGCGAGGTCGGGGTCGTCCGCGTCGGGGAGGTATCCAGAGGGCCCGTAGGCGATCTCGTGGGCGGCGAGCTGGTCCTCCAGGTCGATGGTGGTGTAGACGCTCAGGCCGCCCTGTAGAACGGTGTTCGCGCCGTAACGCTGTATGAGCTCGTCGTGCGTGTACTGGGCGAAGTCGCGGGTTAGCGCAGGCCCGGTGAACCCTGACTGGGTCGGCGGGTTGGCCGGCCAGTCCTCGGGCATCGGCACCTCCAGGGCCCGGTTGTAGTCCTCACTCGTAATATAGCCGGTGTCGAACATCTTCTTGAGCACCAGGTCTCGCTGGTACTGTGCTCCCGCGCGGTCCTCTCCGAGGGACGACGGGGACCACAACAGTCCGACCAGGGTAGCCGACTCCTCGAGGCTCAGATCCTCCACGGATTTGTTGAAGTAGGTCTCGGCGGCCGCCTCCACCCCGTAGGCGTTGTTGCCGAAGTAGACGGTGTTCAGGTAGTCGGCGATGATCTGGTCTTTCGAGTCCTGTTTGCGCTCTACCTCTATTGCAATAAGGGCTTCCGTGATCTTCCTGGTCAGCGAACGGTCCTGGGAGAGGTAGGCGTTCCTCACGTACTGCTGGGTGATTGTGCTGGCACCCTCGACCGCCTCGCCGGCCCTGATGTCGACCCAGAGCGCACGCATGATCCCCCAGAGGTCGACTCCGCCGTGCTCCCTGAAGCGCTCGTCTTCTTTGGCGACCACCGCGTCGAGCAACTGCGGCGGCATCTCCGAAAGTGAAGCCGTCTTGTGGTTCTGGCCTTCGAATATCGTCCCGATCACCCGCCGCGAGTCCTCGTTGCCGCTTAAGGGTGCCGAGTATATGTAGGTGGGATGCGTCTCGTAGGTCCGCGGTTCATCCAGCTTCTGTACGCTCTTTATGAGCCCGAGATACCCGCCCGCCGCGAACGCCACCCCAGAGACCAACGCACACAGAAAAAGGATGCCTACGCCACGGAGAATCTTCGAGGCCAGGCTCCCGTGCGAAGATCCTCCCCCTTTGCGATGCTCGGGTAGCCGTACCGGCTTTCGGGCCTCCCTGGCCCGCTCGCCCCGACTCGCCTTCTTCTGGTAGGTGCGGGCCATCGAGCCGGTATACTACACTACACCGACGCAGGTTACATTGATATTGCGAGAAGGTTGCGATCTGTTAATGAAGGGTGATCCAGGGCACCGATCGATCTACAGGACCGCCGTCGACGTGATCCCGCGCGAGGAGCTCGACAGGCGCCTCGCCTCTGGGGACGAGTTGCGGGTAAAGTTGGGGATCGACCCCACGGCCCCTGACATTCACTTCGGCTTCGCCGTGGTCTTGGGGGAGCTTCGCGCCTTCCAGGATCTCGGGCACACTGCCGTGCTCGTGATAGGGGACTACACGGCGCGCGTGGGCGACCCTTCCGGGCGTTCCAAGGCGCGTCCCATCCTCTCCCCCGCGCAGATAGAGGAGAACACGCGGACCTACCTCGAGCAGGCGTACGTGATCCTCGACCGCGACAAGACCGAGGTGCGCCACAACTCTGAGTGGCTCGCGCCGCTGACGATGGCCGATCTTATAGGGCTGACCAGGGCTACTACGGTGGCCCGCATTCTGGAGCGCGACGACTTCAGCAAGCGTTACGCCGCGAACGACCCCATTACGTTAACCGAGCTCCTTTATCCCCTGATGCAGGCTTACGACTCCGTCGCGATAGATGCTGACGTCGAGTTAGGCGGCACCGACCAGCTCTACAACTTGCTCATGGGCCGCCAGGTGATGGAGTACTACGGGAAGAGGCCGCAGTGCGTCGTCACGACCCCGCTCCTCGTGGGCACCGACGGCAAGATCAAGATGAGCAAGTCCGTCGGTAACTACATAGGCGTGACGGATCCGCCGGGCGAGATGTTCGGGAAGGTCATGAGCATCCCCGACCACCTGATGCCCGACTATTACTCGCTTCTACTAGATATACCGATGCCGGAGGCCGAGCCCGTGGAACAGAAACGCAAGCTGGCCCGCGCGCTGGTAAGTAGGTTTCACGGGGAGTCCGCCGCCACTGAGGCCGAACAGCATTTCAACACGATCATCCGTCGCGGCGTGCCAGATGATGTTGAGACGGTGCAACTCCAGGCTACGGCGCGCGGCGAGGCCAGCATGGAGACCACTGTGTCGCGCTGGATAGTCAACGTCATAGCGCAAGCTGGCCTCGCCAAATCAAATAGCGAGGCTCGACGGCTCATACGAAGTGGTGCCGTGCGTCTTGACGGGCAGGTCATCGAAGATGAAACGCTGCAAATACCCGAACAGGAGCTAGACGGCAAGATCCTCCAGGTCGGCAAGCGCCGCTACGCCCGTCTGGTGCTCTGAGAAGGTTCTGCTCGAGACGCTAGCCTTGTGCATCACGACGAGCCATCAGCATTTCAGCTAGAAAGCTGACAAGCTGACTACAGCGGATCCAGGAAGGGTCGACCCTTCCTGGATCCGCTGTGAAAAACGCCCAAGAACGGGTTTGACACCTCGGGGGCTGGTGCTATACTTCTCTAGCTGATGACGGGGAACTACTTGAAAATCGAGAGGGGCGCATAGGGTAAGACCTCCCGACAGAGTGGGAGCGCTTCCTAGCCCGCCGAAAGGTGGGCGTTTTAGTCGCCTTTCCGAGGTAGTATCCGTCGGCTCCGCCGAGAGGCAGGGGCTTGAGGCCTTGAAAACTGAATAGCAGTGAAAGATTGGGTAGAGAACCCGTCTACAACCGCCGAGACTGACTCTTTGCGGTCCCGGAGTCTAACTGTGGACCGCCGAGCGGGTAGCGCCCGCACCAAATAGTACTGAACGGCGCCTGAAGGCGCCCATAGGTATAGTTCGGAGAGTTTGATCTTGGCTCAGGACGAACGCTGACGGTGTGCTTTAGGCATGCAAGTCGAACGAGAAAACCCTTCGGGGTGAGTACAGTGGCGAACGGGTGAGTAACACGTGGGCAACCTGCCCCTCGCAGGGGGACAACCGGAGGAAACTCCGGCTAATACCCCGTAAGCTTGCAGGGTCGCATGACCCTGCAAGGAAAGGTAGCTTCGGCCATCCGGCGAGGGATGGGCCCGCGGTGCATTAGCTAGTTGGTGGGGTAACGGCCCACCAAGGCGACGATGCGTAGCTGGTCTGAGAGGATGATCAGCCACACTG
>Ga0126312_10003018_pt1 | contig 11320 bp, 9 predicted proteins | sample Plot104A_FD_92537 | JGI IMG/M metagenome (GOLD analysis project Ga0126312, IMG submission 92537) | Serpentine soil microbial communities from UC McLaughlin Reserve, CA, USA - Plot104A | ecosystem: Environmental > Terrestrial > Soil > Grasslands | place: USA: UC McLaughlin Reserve, Lake County... | reverse complement strand
GTCTTCTCCGCCCTCGCTACTTCACAAACAGCTTCTCCCGAGTTACGGTTTCTCCGTGATCGGGCAGATCCGAGCGTAGGACAAGATGCATTTCCGATCAAGCATGCGGCTGGCGGTTCTGGCGCTCGTTCTCATCGCGCTTGTGCGCCCGGCCGCGGCCGTGGCCGAGGATCCTCCGTTCGTTGGCTGGAGCGCGCTCCTGCCGGGACTCTCTCTTCCCTACGACGTGACGAGCCCGGACGACTGTGTCGCTGGGCGGGTCAAATGCGTTGACAAGGTCATTCGCCAGATGACCACGCGCTTCGAGCCGCTCGCGTCCTCGTGTGACCACGACGCGATCTTCGCTCTCACCTACCTGCGCGTGACCGAGGAGTACCGGCGGACCGTCGAATCGCCTACGTTCTTCGAAGATACGTCGTTCGTGAACCATGAGGATGTCGTCTTCGCGCACTACTACTTCGCTGCTTACGACGCCTGGGCCGCGGGCCACCTAGCTGAGGTCGCGCCGGCGTGGCGAATCGCGTTCGACGCGGCGAGAGATCGAGCCGTCTCGGCTAACGGCAATCTGCTCCTCGGTATCAGCGCACACGTTCAGCGCGACCTCCCGTTCGTTCTCTACAGCATCGGGCTCGTCAAGCCGGACGGCGGCAGCCGAAAAGCGGATCACGATCGCGTGAACCAGATCCTCAACCGCGTGACCGACGACCTCATCGCCGAGATCGCCCGGCGGTTCGACCCGACGATCGACGACGGCAACCCAGCGACGACCCTCGACGATTTCGTGCTCTTCCAGCTCGTCGTGAGCTGGCGCGAGACGGCGTGGCGGCATGCAGAGCTGCTCGCGCAGGCGCCGACGCCCGAGGCGCGCGAGCAGGTGGCTCAGGAGATCGAGGGCTACGCCGCATCGCAGGCGAGCGCGATCCGGACAGCCACGCGGTACCTGCCGCTCTCCGGCGGCAGCACTGCGCGCGACGCCTACTGCGCGATTCACTGGGCTGGCTAGCGGAGCGTCGCCCATCGCGTGGTATCCCACCTCGCTGCGGTAGGTTCCGGCCGTGCTCCTGGCGCTGACGACGAACCAGAAGCTCGGGCTCGCGGGGACGGCGGCCGTTTTCATCGCCTTCGCGTTGCTCGCGGCGCTGGTGATTCCCCGCGGGAACCCCGACTTCCCGGGACGGCGCGGGCTCGTGCCGTTCATCCTCGTGACGGCGATCCTCACGATCGCGATGCTGGGCGCCGTCGAGGTCTTCGCCAAGGAGGAGCACCCCGAGACCGAGGCGCCGGGCGAAACGACGCCTGAGCCGCCGCCGCCTCCGACTGGGACGACGACGACGACGACAACGACGACGGAGCAGCCGCCAGGGTCGCCGGAGGCGGGGAAGGCCGTCTTCGCGAGCGCCGGCTGCGTGGCATGCCATACCTTCGCCCCGGCGGGATCGTCCGGCAGCGTTGGGCCCGACCTCGACGAAGCCCTGCAGGGGAAGGACGCCGCGTTCATCCGGCAGTCGATCGTCGATCCGAACGCCGATATCACGCAGGGCTACAGCGCCGGCGTCATGCCGCAGAACTTCGGGCAGCAGCTTTCGCCCAAGCAGCTCGACGACCTGGTCGCGTTCCTGATGTCTGGCTAGTCCGCGGGGACAGGTTCACCCTGTCCCCGCTGTCAGAGCGGAGAGGGCGGGATTTGAACCCGCGACGGACCTTTCGGCCCGTACGCGATTTCCAGTCGCGCTCCTTAGGCCACTCGGACACCTCTCCGGGCCGAAACAGGGTATCGGGACACACAGCGGACGAGCACGGCGGGGCTCGTCGGTGTGATCGCGGAGCCCGGAGCCTCAGGCGCAGGCGAGCGCGTCGTCGTCGCTCCTCACGCGGCTCGGCTGGCTCGCCGGCGCCGGTGAGATTCGTGTGACTGTTCGATCGTGCAGCGACGGCGAGCCCGAGAGCGCAATCTGCGTGTCGTTCACACCCGCCCCACCAGAAGTGTCAAACTCTTGACAGAGCGATGGAGTGGCAGCTCTTCGCGGACGTGCCACAGGAGGATGTGCGGCGACTCCTTGCCATCGCACGCAGGCGGACGTTCGCGCGGAACGAGGTTGTCTTCCATCGCGGCGATCCCGCGAATGCGCTCCATCTGATCGTGGAAGGGCGCTTCGCGGTCTCCATCATCACTCCGCTCGGGGAGACGGCGATGCTGGGCGTCCGGGGGCCGGGCGAGGCCTTTGGGGACCTCGCGCTGGTCTCCGGCGGGTCGACCGAACGCTCGGCCACCGTGTCGGCGCTCGAGCCGGGCGAGACATTTTCCGTGCTCCGAGACGATTTCGCGCGGCTGCGCCGCGAGCATCCGGGGGTCGACGCAGTCCTCGTGGCGATCCTGGCAGAGAGCGTCCGCCGGCTGTCCGAGCAGGTGACGGAGGCGTATTACCTCCCCGCCGATGACCGGGTCCTTCACCGCCTAGCCGACCTCGCGGAGCTCTACGGCGGCACCGTGCCGCTTCCCCAGGAGGCTCTCGCCGAGCTCGCCGGTACCTCCCGAGCGACGGTGAACCGGGTCCTCCGTGAGCAGCAGGAGCGCGGCATCGTCGAGCTGAGCAGATCGAAGACCGTCGTTCTGGACCTCGAGCGGCTCAGGCGGCATTCCTCTCTCTAGGACGCCCGGTCGGCCCCGCGTTTCCTAGGCTGCGAGGGCCGGCTGTTCCTCGGGTTCGTCCGCCTCCTGCCGGTACGAGCTCGAGCTCTCTTCGTGCGAGTCGAGCTGGAGGTCCCGTCCTCTGATCAGGACGAACGAGAGGGCGGCGCCGATGAGCGCCGTGACTGCTCCGATGACGAAGATCAGGTTCAGACCCGAGAGGAAAGCCTCCCGGGCGGCATCGGTCAGGAATGCCTGCGCCTCGGGTGGTGCCGTCGCGATCGCCGCGTCGGCGTTTCCCGAAGAGACTGCCGGTGCTAGCTCGCCCGCTTGTCCCTGGAGTGCCGGCGGCCCGTTCGCGAGGAGATCGCCGAGCTTGGACTCGATCCGCTCTTGGAAGACGGCGCCGAGCGCGGCGATTCCGACGGCGACCCCGACCTGGCGGAAGGTGTTGTTGATCGCCGCTCCGGTCGCGGCCTTGGCCGCGGGCACGACGCCGATCGCCGCCTCTGAGACGGTCGGGTTGACGAGACCGATCCCTGCGCCAATGAGTAGGAGCCCGAAGAGGAGCGCTGTCCACTCGGAGTCGGCGTCGAGGCCGCCGGCGACGAGGAGGCCGGCTCCCGCCACGGCGAGGCCCACGCCGATCAGCGCCCGCAGCGGAACCCGCTCCGAGAGCCGCGCGGCCAGGGGCGAGAAGACGAAGGCCATCGCCGTGATCGGAAGGAGCCGCAGCCCGGCCTCGAGCGGTGAGTGGCCGAGGACGTTCTGCAGGTAGAGGACGATGTAGAGGAGCATCGAGAACACGGAGGCCGCGACCGCGAAGGACGCGATCGAGGCTCCGGCGAAGGCGGGGACGCGGAAGAGCCGCAGGTCGAGCATCGGGTTCTTCGTGCGGAGCTCGATCGCTGCGAAAGCCGCAAGCAGTGCGGCCCCGCCGGCGAGGCTGCCGACGATCTCGGGGCTCAGCCAGCCTTCGCCGTTGCCCCGCAGGACGCCGAAGATGAGCAGGAAGAGCGCGGACGAGAAGGTTCCAAGCCCAGCCCAGTCGAGCCGTCCGGGGCTCGGATCGCGTGCCCCGCGCAGCTTCGTCAGCGCCAGGGCGATCGTCAGCAGACCGACCGGCACGTTGACGAAGAAGATCCACTCCCAGCCGAGGGAGTCGACGAGCACCCCTCCGACGAGCGGCCCCACAGCGACGCCCACGCCGACGCTCGCTCCCCAAATCCCGAGCGCGGTCTTGCGCTCGAGGGGAGCGAACTCCTGCGCGATCAGCGCGAGCACCGTTCCGAACATCGCCGCTCCGCCGATCCCCTGCAGGCCGCGGGCGAGGTTGAGCATAAGCGCATCGCCGGCGAACCCTGCGAGGAGCGAAGCCGCCGTGAAGGCACCCAGCCCGACCGTGAAGATGAGCTTCCGGCCCAGACGGTCGGCCAGCGAGCCGGCCATTAGCGTCAGCGCGGCCAGGGCGATGACGTACGAGTCGACGACCCACTGCAGGTCGGTCAGGCTCGCCCCCAGGTCGTGCTCGATCTCGGGGAGGGCGACGTTCACGATCGTGACGTCGAGCAGGAGCATGAACGTCGCGATCGAGACCGTCAGAAGCGTCCACCATTTCCGTGCCATTGCTGTCATCTCCCTCAGTTAGACTTGCGATCAGGTCAGCAGACTATCAGCTAGACTGACAATCAGTCAAATGGAGCATCAGCACACCGAACTACCACCTTTGCCCGCGTCGCTACACCGTCGTCTCGGCGCGGTTCTCACCTGGGCCGCCGAGAACGCTCAGGAGGTCGCCAACCGCGCGCTGGAGCCGCTCGGGCTGACCGTCAAACACTTCGGAGTCATGACCTTCCTTCGCTATGAGACGGAGCCCAACGGCGAGCGAGGCTCACTGTCCCAGCAGGCGATCGGAGAGCTGCTGCGCATCGACCGCACGACGATGGTGGCCCTGATCGACGATCTCGAACAGAAGGGCTACGTGAAGCGCGAGCGGAACCCCGACGACCGGCGCGCGTACGTGATCACCCTCACCGCGGCGGGACGGAGAGCGCAGGCGAGGGCCGAGGACGCCGTCGACGCGAACGCCCTGCAGTTCTTCGGACGGCTCTCCAAAGCTGAGCGCGCGAAGCTCCACCGGTTGCTCACACCCCTCATCGAGCGACCCGAGTGACCCCGCTGAGGAGCGGAGGGGGAGGGATTTGAACCCTCGAGGGGCTTGCACCCCTACCGAGGACATCACCTTCGCCTACGACCCGGCCAACCTGCCGGCCGATCCGGCGGGCTTCCCGTTCAACGTGGGCGCGGAGAACGCCGACGGCTCCGCCGGCGACCAGATCGCCGGGCTGCCAACCGAAGACCTGCGGGTGACCAGCACCCCAGGCGCGCCCGGTGGCTCGCTGACCTACAGCTTCAACGTCATCGGTGTGAGTCGTGGCGTGGGCACGGTCCGGACAGACCTGACCATCCCCTGGTGCGCGGCACGACCACCGACGTCGACCTGATCAACGTGACGCGGTAGGCCATAAGCCTGCTCGACGTTTGGGCCACCCACACCAAGGCCCAGACCGTCGGTCCCAACCAGGCCGGATCATCCTCGGTGGAAGATCGCACTCTGCCCGTCGTACCACCGGCCAGTGCATCATGCGCCGGCGGTGAGACGTACATTGAATGACGCTCGATATCGCGTCCACAGGAACCCCAGGACGATGCCCGCCCCGACGAGCGCAGTGAGGGTCTCGCCAACGCGGCCGAGCCACTCGCCAATGCTGCGGGCATCCAGGAAACCGGGCAGCCTTATCGGCACGGCCGAAGAATAAGGCGCCGCGTCTAGATTCCGTGGAAGCGCCCGGCGTCCCGGCCTAGGCCGACTCCACCACAAGCACCATCACCGGGTCGCCGTCCGGGGGCCTCGCTGAGCCGCGTAGCAACGACGCGAAGCGACCGCCCCCCGCCCATCGCGATTAGGTCGCCAGGACGCCAGTCTGGCACCGCTGCCTGGAGCGTTGGCCGCAGTGCGGCAAGCCTCCGGCCGGAGGAGCTGCAGCAAGACCCACGATCCGAACCCGTCCTTTGGTGCGGTTTGACTCGGGAAGCTACTGGACTGCTCCGCGTGTGGCGGCGAGCGCCGGGAGCGCGCGGCGCAGGCCACGTACGGCCTGGGCGATTCTCTGCTCGTTCTCGACGAGCGCGAAGCGGACGTGGCCCTCGCCGCCCGGACCAAAGCCGACGCCGGGACTCACCGCGACGTGAGCCTCTCGTGCCACCTTGACCGCGAAATAGAGTGAGCCGGGGGCGCGGTACGGCTCTGGTATCGGGGCCCAGACGAACATCGTCCCCTGCGGGCGGGCCACCTCCCAGCCGATGCGCGCAAGGCCGTCACAGAGAACGTCGCGGCGGGCCCGATAGACCTCGCATACCTCCCTGGGGTGCTCGGCGGCCTCCCGCATGGTGACGATGGCGGCGATCTGGATCGGCTGGAAGGTGCCGTAGTCGAGATAGGACTTGAGCCGTGCGAGCCCCGCGACGATCTCCGCGTTTCCAACCAGGAAGCCAACCCGCCACCCTGCCATGGAGAACGACTTCGTCAGACTGTAGAGCTCGACCGCGACCTCCTCGGCACCCTCCGCCTGGAGAATCGAAGGTGGCTCGTATCTGTCGAAGGCGATGTCCGCGTAGGCGAAGTCGTGGACGACCGCCAGCTCGCGCTCGCGTGCGAGGTCGACGACCCGCTGCATAAAAGCGAGGTCGACGGTTGCGGTTGTCGGGTTGTGCGGGAAGGAGAGGACGATCGCCCGCGGCCGGGGTCGCGAGCGCTCGACGGTCTCGACCAGGTTTCCGTACAGGTCGCCCTTCCCGCCGAGATCCACCTGGGACACGGTCGCTCCGGCGAACACGGGCGCGAAAAAGTGGATCGGGTAGCTCGGTGTGAGAACGACGGCGCTGTCTCCGGGTTGGACGAGCACCCACATCACGTGAGCGAAGCCTTCCTTCGCCCCGATCGTCACGATCGCCTGCGTCTCGGGGTCGAGCTCGACCCCGAAGCGGCGGCGATAGAGATCACAGACGGCCGCCCGCAAGTTGGGGAGGCCGCGACTGGCCGAGTAGCGGTGGTTGCGCGCGTTCTCGACCGCCTCGCGCAGCTTCTCGACGGCGACGGCGGGCGAGGGTAGGTCGGGGTTGCCGAACCCAAGGTCGACGATATCCGCGCCTCCGCGCCGCAGCTCGAGCTTCAGCCGGTCGATCGTCGCAAAGGTGTACGGAGGAAGACTCGGCACCCGGCGCAACTCCATACCGAGATAGTGCCGCACGGCCCGGCGGCGGCCCCGTGATCCTCAGCAGCATCTGCGGCTCGTAGAATCCCCATCATCGATCCCAAGAGGCGGCAGAAGCGCCGCCTTGAAGGTAAGCGGGCGATCGTGACCGGCGCGCCCTCGGAAATCGGGGTAGCGGTGGCGCGCGGCTTCCGCGAGGGAGGAGCCGCACCACCATGAGTTCTACGAGCGCCACAAGGGATGGACCGCGGCAGCGATCGCGCTGACGCTCGCCTCTTCCCTCGTTGGTCTCGTGCTTGCGGGGTGGCCGGGCGTGCTCGTCGGGCTCGCGCTCGGCGTCGTTGCCTACTTCATCACGCGACGGTCAAGGTTCGAGAGATCACGCGCGGCGGCCAGAGCTAGGACGGCCCGCGTGAAGTGGAGGCTCGACAGCGAAACCATGGACGTGATGACCGCGGCCAGCAAGCTCGTCGGAGAGCTCGGCGGCGGCGAGCTCGCGGAGCGACCGTCACTCGCTGGACGTGCTCGCGCTCTTCGATCGTTGCCGCAGCCTGCTCGGCGCGATCCGTCTGCTCCTCGCGCATGGGTTCGTTCACGAAGCGGTGATGCTCGGGCGATCGCTCTTCACCACTCGCTCATGCTCGCCGAGTACGCGTCGGCCGACGAGAGGCGACGCGTCGAGCTCGTCATCGGCTGGTCGATCGCGAGCCTTGGCGGTCGAAGGCCCTTTCCGTGACGCGGGCTCTCGAGGCGAAGATGTCGCGGAGGCACTCGAAGCTGGCCGAGCGCCGCGCGGAGCTCGAGGAGTACGCGCGTCGCCACGGTGCGGGCTCGAGGAGTTGGCAGCCAGACGACCATGCGAAGCAGCTCGCCTTGAAGCATGGGCGTGGAGACGAGTACACGGCCTTGCTCGTCGCGAATCAGTTTGTGCACGGCGCGACGGCTGCGGTCTCGGAGCGTTACTCACAGGTGACTGAGAACACGGTGGAGGTCGGCGGCCCGGCCGTCGAGCTGGAAACCTGGGGCGCGGGACACAGGCCTCTTCGCGGCGAAATCGGCGCTCCATGCCGCTCGCGCTGCTTGTGCCATCTTCGGGTGGCAGGAGCCGCCTGAGCTCGAGGCGCTACTCCGGCGGATCAAAGCGATCATCGATGCGGAGTAACCCTCGGCGCGCGCGAGTTGCGCGCCAGTGCGCGCCAGTGTCAGGCGGTCGTTAGCGGTTTCAGGCGGTAAAGCGACGGAGGCCGCGAAGACGCCGAATCTCGCTCAACGATGCGGGATTCGGCTTGGCTGCAGCGGAGGGGGAGGGATTTGAACCCTCGAGGGGCTTGCACCCCTAACGGTTTTCGAGACCGCCCCGTTCGACCGCTCCGGCACCCCTCCGAAGGCACAGGTTAGCCGGGGCTTCTCACGTCGCTGGTCAGGCCGCCGCGGAGCCGGGCTTCGCCCGGCGGGAGCGGCTGGCGGGCCAGCGACGTGAACGGAGAAGGAGGGATTCGAACCCTCGAGGGAGGCAATTACCCCCCTAACGCCTTAGCAGGGCGCCGCCTTCAGCCACTCGGCCACTTCTCCGTAAGGACCAGAATAGCCGCCTCTCCTGCCGCTCAACTCCCACCGTCGGCCCTGGACGGGTGAAATACAGATATGGCGTCCCCCTTCGTGGAGCTCGGGATCGACGGCCGCACCGTCAAGGTCACCAATCCGGACAAGATCTTCTACCGGAAGCTAAAGGCGACGAAGCTCGACCACGTCCGGTACTACGTGTCGGTGGGCGAGGGCATCGTCCGGGCGCTGTACGAGCGGCCGACACAGCTGAAACGCCACCCCGACGGCGCCGAAGGCGAGGCCATCTACCAGAAGCGCGTTCCGGAAAAGCGGCCCGACTGGATCGAGACGGCGCGCGTGACCTTCCCCTCCGGTCGGCACGCGGACGAGCTCTGTGTGACCGAGGTCGCACAGGTTGCGTGGGCGGCGAATTTGGCGACGATCGACTTCCACCCGTGGCCGTCGAGGCGGGCTCACGTCGACAACCCTGACGAGCTGCGGATCGACGTCGATCCCCAGCCGGGCACGACCTTCAAGGACGCGAAGCGGGTGGCGGGGCTCGTCAACGAGGTGCTCGATGAGTTGGGCTACACCGGCTGGCCGAAGACGTCGGGCAACCGCGGCATCCACATCGCCTGCCGCATCGAGCCAAACTGGACGTTCCCCGAGGTCCGCCGCTGCGCGCTCGCGTTCGCGCGCGAGGTCGAGCGCCGCCTGCCGAAGAAAGTGACGACTGCGTGGTGGAAGGAGGAGCGCGGCCGGCGTGTCTTCATCGACTACAACCAGAACGCCCGTGACCGGACGATCGCGTCCTCCTACTCGGTCCGCGCCCGGCCGGACGCGACGGTTTCGGCCCCGGTGACCTGGGAAGAGCTGCCCGACGTCGAGACGGAGGACTTCACCCTCGCGACGATGCCGAAGCGCTTCGCGAAGCTCGGCGACGTCCAGGCGGAGATCGATAACGCCGTCTGCGACCTGAGGAAGCTCTTCGAGTGGGTCGAGCGAGAGGAAGCCGCCGGCGTTGGCGAGGCGCCGTACCCGCCGCAGTTCCCGAAGATGCCGGGCGAGCCGAAGCGCGTCCAGCCGTCGCGAGCGAAGAAGAGCTAGCTCGCGAGGAGCGACTCGAACGTGGGGTCGTTCGGGTTGCGTGGCGGGCGCAGCTCGCGCCACGTGCAGTCCTTCGGATCCTTGTCGTCGCGGAAGCGGATGAAGCGCGTCCCGTGGCGGAAGCGGTTGCCCTGCACCTTGTCGTAGCGCACCTCGACGACGAGCTTCGGCTTCACCGCCGCCTCCTCCAGGTCGCCCGTCCCCCAACGATTCGGTTCCGAGAAGCGGCGATCCGACTTGGTGTCGATCAGCGGGAGCACGCGCTCGGCGATCTGCTCGTGCTTCGAGGCCGCGACCGCAGCCGACCCCACGTAGTCGAGCCCGCCGTCGTCGCGGTAGAGGCCGAGCAAGAGGGTCGCGATCCGGTCGGGCTTCGACTTCCAGCGCAGGCCGACGACGACGGCGTCCGCAGTCTTGTACGGCTTCACCTTGACCACGGCCTCACGTGAGCCCGGACGGTAGGGCTCGGCGAGCCGCTTCCCGATCACTCCGTCGAGCCCGGCGGCTTCGAACGTGTCCAGCCAGGCCTGTGCGTCCTTCGGATCCAGCGTGTAGGGCGAGAACCGGAATCCCTTCGCCACCTTCTCCAGCTCCTTGCGCCGCTTCGCCAGCGGCTGCTCGTGGATCGGCTTCCCCTTCCAGAGCAGGACATCGAAGGCGATGAACTCGGCCGGAATCTCTTTCGAGAGCCTCTGCACTCTGCTCTCGGCGGGGTGGAGTCGCATCTGCATCGAGTCGAAGTCGAGGACGCCGTCGCGGGCAATGACGATCTCGCCGTCGAGGGCGGAGTGCGGAGGGAGCAGCTCGCCGAGCGGGCGCAGCTCCGGGAAGTAGCGCAAGAGCGGTCGCTCTTTGCGCGACCAGAGCGCGAGCTCGCCGCCGTCGTTTTCGAGGATCCCGCGGAAGCCGTCCCACTTCGGCTCGTACTGCCAACCGTCGCCTTCCGGGAGCTCCTTGACGAGCTCGGCTTCCATCGGCGGGAATGGGACGTGGGGGCCCGGCATCCGCCTAAGCTTGCCCGATGCGACGCGTCGTGATCACGGGCATGGGTGCGGTCAGCCCGCTTGGCAACGATCTGCCCTCGACGTGGAACGCCGCCGTCGCGGGCGAGAGCGGCATCGACTTCATCCAGTCGTTCGATGCGAGCGAGTTCCCCGTGCGCGTCGCCGCCGAGGTCAAAGGGTTCGAGCCGCCCGAGATCGTCTCGCCGAAGGAGGCCCGGCGGCTCGACCGGAACGTCCTGCTCGCACTCGCCGCCGGCAAGGAGGCGCTCGACGACGCCGCGCTCGACGCCCAGTACGAGCCGGAGCGCATGGGAATCCTCTTCGGCTCGGCGATCGGTGGATTCCTCGGGATCATGCAGCAGCACGAGGTGCTGCAGGAGCGCGGCGCCGACCGCATTTCGCCCTACTTCCTCCCCAGCGTGCTCGTCGACTCGGCCAGCGGGCAGCTCGCGATCTCGCTCGGCCTCCGTGGACCGAACTACGCGCCCGTCTCGGCCTGCGCCACCGGCTCCCACGCGGTCGGCGAGGGCGCGGAGGTCGTTCGGCGCGGCGACGCCGACGCGGTGCTCGCCGGCGGCACGGAGGCCTGCATGCATCCGCTAATCCTCGCCGGCTTCTGCGCGATGCGCGGTCTCGCCGCCGAGGAGGAGTATCCGCCGCGTGCGTCCCGGCCGTTCGACGCCACCCGGGCCGGGTTTGTGATCGGGGAGGGCGCGGGGGCGCTCGTGCTCGAGGAGCTGGAGGCCGCGCGGGCCCGCGGC
>Ga0126312_10003017_pt1 | contig 11322 bp, 14 predicted proteins | sample Plot104A_FD_92537 | JGI IMG/M metagenome (GOLD analysis project Ga0126312, IMG submission 92537) | Serpentine soil microbial communities from UC McLaughlin Reserve, CA, USA - Plot104A | ecosystem: Environmental > Terrestrial > Soil > Grasslands | place: USA: UC McLaughlin Reserve, Lake County... | reverse complement strand
TCGCGGTCGGCGACCGCGTGATCGCGCGACACAACGACCGCGCGGCCGACGTCGACAACGGCACGCGCGGCACCGTGCGCGCAGTCAACCCCGACCAGCTGGCGGTGACCATTCAGACCGATGATGGCCGGCTGCGCGAGCTCCCGGCGGACTATGTCGCCGACCACCTCGAGCATGCCTACGCGCTGACCGGGCATGGCAGCCAGGGTGGAACGGTTGAGCGCGCCCACGTCATCGGGAGCCCGGAGGACTTCACCAACGAGTGGGCCTACACGGCACTCTCGCGCGCCCGCGACCCCATCACCCTCCACCTCATCTCCCACCCGACCGACCGTTCCGGCCGGGCCGAGTACGCGCCCGCCGACCGCGAGCGGACCTCCCGCGACGCGATCGACTCCCTGCGCGCGGCCATGCGCCGCCGCGAACGGGAGGACCTTGCACTCGACCAAGGCTCGGTCCGCGAGCCCCTGCCCGTGGCCGGCGAAGCCGCCGCCCAGATCGCCGAGCGTGCGCAGCGCCAGCAGCTCGCGCTCGACCTCAGCAGCGCGACTGGGCCTGCCGGGCCGGCGCCCGAGCTCTTACCGGCCGTGCGCGGACTCAACCCGCTGTGGGCCGTCGACCGAACACTCGGAGCCGATCAGATCGACTACGAGGCCATCGAACACGCACGCCAAGCACTCGCCGACGTCCCCGACCCACAGATCGAACACCGCGCAGACCAGCTCGACGCGCTGCTGAAGACCTTCCCGCACGACCGCGGCGAGGCGTCCCGCCGCCAGCACCAGCTTGCCGCCCTACGCGACCAGCAGGACGAGGCTCATCTTCGCATCGGCGAACAGCAAGCCCGCCTCGACCGTCTCGGACCGCTCTCGCGCCTGACCGCCCGAACCGAGCGCGACGCCATCGAGCGGGCACTGGCCACCTGGACCAGCCGCGCCGAGACCCTCCGAAAGGAAGCGTGCGGCCTCGAACGCCAAGTCTCCGTCGATCACCACCAACGCAACCAGTGGTCCGACCGCCACGGCGACGAGCTGATCGACCTAGCCGCGGCCAAGCTCCAGCTGCACCACCGCGACGAACAGACGCGCGAGCGCCGCATCAACAACATCCGCCGCAACCCACCGGAGTGGGTTACCGAGCGGCTCGGCCCGCGACCCGACGACCCGACGGCGCGCCAGCACTGGGACTGCGCCGCCGCTCATCTCGACGATTACCGCGAAACATTCGGCAACCTCCCCACCGAGCGGCCCCCCGCCCGCCGCGATTACCGCCAGCGCCGCGCCTGGGAGGAGGTCCATGACGCCGCCGGCAAGGCGCTCGAGGTCCATCCCGAGCGGCCGATCGTCCAGCGCCCCCCGCCCCGGATCCACCGCGACATCGGGCTCGACCTGGGCCGATGACGGCGACCAAGAAACTGGGGGTTACCTCCTACCCCGCCGGCTGCGACATGGGCTAGACGACCAACCGCTCGCCACTGGGGCGAACCGACCAGGAGACAAACCATGAACCCCGCCTCGCCGCCGGCGCCAGCCGCCGCGTCACTCGCCGAGCCGCTACTGACCTGCCAGGAAGCCGCCGAACTCCTCTCGGTCAAGCCAGCCTGGATCTACGCCGCAGCACGTTCGGGCCGGCTCACCTGTGTACGCGTCGGCCGCAACGTCCGGCTGCTGCGATCAGACCTCGAGCACTTCGTTGCCCAACAGCGCACGCACACGGCCCACCACGCCAGCCGATAGCCCCGCGGGCAGCGGCCGTTGCTGTTGGAGTGCGTCCTCGGCGGCCTTGCGCCAGCGATCGGTCTCCTTCTGCTTGCTTGGATCCTGTGCCATTCGGATTCCCGCGGCCGGCCGCGTGGCTTCTTAGAGCCCGAGTTTGTTTCCGATTCCGCCGAGCAGTGATCCCGTATCGATGCCGAGTCGATCCAGGAGATCGCCGTGCTTCTCGGTATCGACCTGATCCGGGAGCTCGTCTTTCGCGCGATCGGCCTTGTGGTCTTCACCGCGGTTGCGTAATAGCTCGAGGATCTTGCCCTTGGGGATTTCCATTTGCTTCACCTCCAGTCGTTGCTGCGGTACGCAGACCGGTGGGATCCCGCCACGGGCTCCTCCCCAGCCGCGAGGTTTGTCAGGAGTCGCTGCGGTCCGATTCGATCCGTTCCTTGCGCACGTCTTCGGACACCGGACGCTCCTCGGTGGCCGTGTCCTTCTCGAGACGGACACGCTCCTTCGGCACGGTGCGTTTCTCGACAACCGGCTCTTCTTCGCGCACGACCACCTCGTGCTCGGCCTCGGAGATCTCCGGGCCCGACATCGCCTGGTCGATGTTCTCGTCGGTGATCGGCTCCCGCTCGACGCGCGGCTCTTCCCGCTGTACCGGCACCGTCGTTTCGACGTTCTCGGCGACGACGTACTTGCGAAGACGTGCCCGTCCGCGCTCGCGCGGGGCGGTCCCCACTCGCAGCTCCTCCTCAGACCGGGTCATGGCGTCCTCCGCCGACGTCTCGCCCGCGTCGCCGGAACCCTTGGCGGTGGTGGTTCCATCGCTCGTATAGGGAACTCCGTAGTGCCGATAAAGCCGGCGTTCCTCTTCCTCTGAGAGCTCCCGGTCAGCCTCGATTTGTGGCGCGTCCTTGACCTGCTCGCGGGCAAACGGGACCAGCGCATCATCTCCGGATTGCGCCGCCCGCTGAATCGGGAGGAAGGTCTTGCGCGTCCCAAACAGGCCTGTGCTCACCAGCGCCCACTCTGGCTGGCCGCCCTCCTTGTCGCAGTAGAGCTCGTCGACCTTGCCGATTTTCTCCCCGTCGCTATCGAACAGTGTCCGCCCGCGCAACTCGAGTATCGGGGTGTTCTGCGGCACGCGCCCATTCCCTCTCCTGTGGCACGTCGTCCCATCCAACCGGGACGCCGATGGTTCCGGTACCCCGTGATCTGGCGACAAAAACTGGCTAATCGATCAGAACTGAGACAGCGACCCGCCCGTGCTGGTACACCTGGGACATGCGACGGAAGCCGCCTGCGGGGAAGGCCACCCCGAGGGTGCCGGCGGCCGTGCAGGGGTCGCTACCGTCCGTCGGCCATGGCCGAGTCCGCGCGAGCGCACAGCGAGGGCGGCGCGCCCTTTACGCGGGCGGACGCGTTGGCCAGCCGTGAGCGGATCCTCACCGCCGCCGCGGCACTGCGAGGCGACCGGCGCGTCACCATGGCCGAGATCGCGGCGGCCGCCGACGTCGGCCGCTCGACGCTGTACCGCCACTTTCCGAGCCGCGGCGCTTTGGAGCAGGCGCTCGACGCCGCCTCGCGGGAGCTGGCCTCCACCGAGCGGGGTCATGCGATGGGCCAGGTCGCGACGCTGCCGTTTGTCGCGCCGGGCCAGCTTGGCCGCGACCGCCCGCTGACGCTCGAGGTCACGCGCATCCTCGACGAGGTCCCCCCGCACCTTGTCGCCGATCAACTCGTCGCCGAGGCGCGGAGGGTCGCCGGTGTCGCCGTCGCGTTGTATGTGGTCGACATCGACGGGTCGTACCTGCTGCGTCTGGCGGGCTCTGAGGAGTTCCCCGACCAGCTCGAGGCGCCACCGGCGCTCGGCCCCGAGATCGTGCCCGAGGGGCTGCCCGAGTTCTACTTTTCGCTGCGCGCCCGGCTGCCGGGGTGCGTGGTCGAGCCGCTGTGGTTGCGGGGACGCGTCACCGGTCTGCTGCTCTGCCTAGGGGCGCCGACGGACGTCCTCGCGGACATCGCGAAGCAGGGGGCCGCAGCGCTCGAGCTGGCCAACGACTACACCGATTTCATCGAGGCGGCGCGGCGGCGAAAGCCGACCTCGGCGGCGGCTGAGATCCAGCAGAACCTGTTCCCGCCGCGGATCGCGCGCATCGCCGGCGCCCAGTTGGCTGGGGCGCTGCTGCCCACCTATGAGGTCGGGGGGGACTGGTTTGATTTCGTCGAGAACCGCGACGGCGCTTGGCTTGCCATCGCGGACACGGCGGGAACCGGCCCGACGGCGGCTGGCCTGGGAGCGGCGGCACTCGGCGCGCTCCGAGCTGCTCGGCGCAGCGACGAGGACCTCGAGCAAGCGCTGTCCTCAATGGACGAGACGGTCCGGCGGCTCGGTAATCCCGACTTCTACGTCAGCGCGCTGGTGGCCCGGTGGCGGGCTCCCACCAGCACCCTCATCTGGGTGAACTGCGGCCATCCCCCCGCTTTTCTCGTCGACATCGACGGCGAGATCGAAGAACTCCAGCAGCCAAGCCACGCCCCGCTGGGCGCCGACGACTTCAAGCCGGGCTTTCAACCTGTCGAGCGTCAGCTCCGATCCGGTGAACGCCTCATCCTGGTGACCGACGGCGTGACCGAACGTCGCGTTGAGGGCGGCGGCCGCTTCGGCATCGATGGATTGAGACGGGCACTTGCCCAGGCCGAGAATCCGACGGCCGCTTCCACTGCGATGGCCATCACGCAGGCGGTGACGGACTGCTGGCGCGAGCCCTTGGAGGACGACGCCACCGTGGTGGTGATGGCGATCGCCTGAGCGGGATCGCGTGCTCTGGTTCCTGCGTCGGCTTTAGCGGTCCGGATCGATCTCGCTGGCGCGCGCGGCGTGCGCCTCGGCAGCCGACCGCTCCTCATCAGCCGCCGCGAACGCTTCCTGGCCTCGGTCGCGTGACGTTCCGCCTCGGCCTGAAGTCAAGCGCGGGCCCAGCATCGACCCGTCCGAACAGCTGGTCGGCCAACGACGAGCGGCGCCTATACGATCACTATGACCTGCCGACGCCGACTCGCGATGCGGGCGACGATGTGGTCGGCGAACGCGCCGGTAACGTGCACGAGAACCGCGAACGGGCCGACGCCGTGGCTATCCCGGACGCGATGACTCGCTCGGAAGATGAGGTCACTACGGGCGTGCGAAGCCGCGAGCGCGGCCGAGCGCGCCTGAAGAAGTACGTGGTCACCGACCACGTCCAGAAGACCATCCCCGTGCGCCGCGAGGAGGGCTCGAATTCGAGCCGGCCGAGCGCGAGGAAGACAATCGGCGAGAGCCTGGAGATTGTTGATTTGAGAGGCTGCTCCCCGCCATCCGTGGCGGGGGGAGACAGCTTGGCAGGTTGGAAGCAGACGCCAGCGCGGGGAATATCGCCGAGCGCCGAGTCTGCGGCACCCCCGCCCTCTTAGCCGGGGCACAAATGGAACAAACAAGGCGGCTCGGGAGCCTCGTCCGCTTTCGGAGCGAGTTGTCGGTCTGAATGCATGTGCGAGATGTCCCATTTCGGCTTTTGCCTGTCCAGAGTCCGGGTAGGCGGATGGGAACCGCGGATCTCGGAGGGTTGCAATGGCGATTTCCCAGAGGAATGGGCCGACGGATCAGCAGTCGGTTGCCGAATTGACTCGGCGGCTTACGGATCAGACGACGCGGCTGGTTCGCGAGGAGGTCGAGCTGGCCAAGGCCGAGCTCGCGGCCAAGGGCAAGCGTGCCGGCATCGGCGCCGGGATGTTTGGAGGCGCCGGGTTGCTCGGGCTGTATGCCCTCGGGGCGCTGACCGCAGCGGTGATCCTGGCGCTGAGCACGGCGGTCGCGGGGTGGCTTGCGGCGCTGATCGTCGCCGTCGTGTATGCCGCTGTCGCGGGTGTGCTTGTGCTCCTGGGCAAGGCGCAGGCTCAGTCGGCGACTCCACCCGTCCCTGAGCAAGCGGTCGAGAGCGTGAAGGAGGATGTCGAGTGGACCAAGCAGCGAATCAAGTCGACCAGCAAGTAGATAAGGGCGCCCAGCGCGATCCGGAGGAGATCCGCCAGGAGGTCGAGCAAACCCGTCGCGAGGTGGGAGATACCGCGGCGGCGCTGGCGGAGAAGGCCGATGTCAAGGCCCAGGCCAAGGAGAAGGTCGGGAAGATCACGGGCCGCGTCGAAGCGAAGCGCAAGGAGTCGACCGGTCGCGCGAGCGATGCGACGCCCGAGACCGCTGGAGACGCTGTTTCGACGGTGGGGACGAAGGTCCGGGAGAACCCGATGCCGCTCGCGCTCGCGGGTGCGGCGATCGGAGGTTTCATCCTCGGGCGGCTGGTCGCAAGACGGTAGAGGGAGGAGCACCATGGCGCGAGCGACGACAGAACGCGACCCGGCGGCCGTCCACGACGGGGACGGTAGAGCACCCGAAGGACCGGGGGATCTTCCGAAGCGCAGCTGGTGGGGGGTGCTCAGGCGCACCGTCCGGGAATTCAAGGAAGACAACCTCACCGACTGGGCGGCGGCGCTGACCTATTACGGGGTGCTGTCGATCTTCCCGGCTCTGCTCGCGCTCGTTTCCGTCCTGGGCCTGATCGGTCCGTCGGCGACGCAACCGCTGATCGACAACCTCGGCGCGGTCGCCCCCGGTCCGGCCAAGCAGATCTTCACGAGTGCCATCCAGAACCTGCAGAAGAGCTCGGGGGCAGCAGGGCTGCTGTTCATCGTCGGGATCGCCGGCGCGCTCTGGTCGGCGTCGGGGTATGTGGCGGCATTCATGCGCGCGTCCAACGCCATCTACGACGTCGGCGAGGGCCGCCCGATCTGGAAGACCCTGCCGACCCGCGTCCTTACGACCGTTGTGCTCCTGCTGATGCTGGCCACCGTCGCGATCGGTGTCACCCTGACTGGCGGCCTGGCCGGGCAGGTCGGCAAGCTGTTGGGCATCGGGACCACCGCGGTGACCGTCTGGGACATCGCCAAGTGGCCGGTGCTCCTGCTCGTGGTCATCACCATGTTCGCGATCCTCTACTGGGCCGCGCCCAACGTGAAGCACCCGCGCTTTCGCTGGATCAGCCCGGGCGGCGTGGTCGGGGTACTCCTGTGGCTTGCCGCCTCGGCGGCCTTTGCGTTCTACGTCGCGAACTTCGCCTCCTACAACAAAACCTACGGCGCGCTGGGCGGCGTGATCGTATTCCTGGTCTGGCTGTGGATCTCGAACATCGCGATCCTGCTGGGCGCCGAGTTCAATGCCGAAGTCGAGCGCGGTCGGCAGATGGCAGCCGGCCATCCCGAGGACCGCGAACCCTTCCTCCCGCTTCGCGACACACGCAAGCTGAAGAACGCCAACGCCGGCGGCGGCGCGGGATGATCGCGCACGCCCGAACCCGAAGGTAGCCGCATGGGCAAGGTGATATTCGTCCCCGTCAGCGTCCTCGGTGGGATCGCCGCCGGCGCCGTGGGCAAGAAGATCTTCGAACTGCTCTGGGGCGTCATCGACGACGAGGAAGCGCCCGACCCCAAGCACCGCGAGATCCCCTGGAAGAAGCTCATCCCCGCGCTCGTCCTCGAGGGGGCGATCTTCAAGGCAGTGCGCGGCCTCTTCGATCACGGGTCTCGTCACGCCTACCGCAAGCTGACGGGCAGCTGGCCCGGCCAGGAACGACCCGACCCCGCCTGACGCCGACCGAGGAGACGACCGATGGCAAAGTCCAAACAGGCCAAGGGGGCACTCCCCTACCTCCAGCGACTCGCAAGCGACGAGTACATCCACGAGCAGATCCGCCATGCCTTCAACGGTCTTACCGAAGCCTCCCGCCGCATCGCGCGCAAGCGCGGGAAGGCGGCCGAGGACAAGAAGCTCTATGCCAATCTGCAGCACGCGGCCATCTCGGTCCGCAACGCCTCATACGCCCTGCGGCGACGCAAGCCCGAACCCAAACGGCGTGGCCGAAAGGTCATTACCGTCGTCGCCGTGATTGGCGGGGCCGTATTGCTCGTCACCCAGCGCGAACGGCTCAAGTCGGCGTTCTCCAGCGACGCCGCCGGCGAGCCGGACGGCGACGCTGCGTCGCAGAGCGAGTCGACCGAGGCGCCCGCGCCCGCCGGACCCACCGCGGTCTCCTCCGCATCCGACACGCCGGAGGAGCCGGCGTCACAAGAGGCCGAAACATAGGGCCACTCCAACTTCGCGCAAGCGCGGCGCCAAGCACCAGAACACGAGGAGGGCATCCAAATGGCCGAGCCGATTCCAGCCGGCAGCGACGCGTCCGCAGGCACCTACCGCTGCACCGGATGCGGCAAGTCGCTCACCGTCAGCTCCACCCAGCACCTTCCCCCCTGCCCGAGCTGCGGCAACGGCAAGTGGGAAACGCTCAGCGGCGGCGACAGCGCGAGCGATCCCTACCCGGACCGCGCCTAGCCAGTTCGAAAGCGAGCGATCGTCGCGCGCTCCGGGACATGGTTCGCGCAGATCACCGGAAGGCGACGTCGTCGCGGCAGCGGCGATCGACCCCGCGAGCCTCCAAATCCTCGGATCGCGCTCGTTCCCGGCAGGCGAAGCGAGAGTTCGGATGGCGAGGCGCGAGACGCATGTTCGTCGTCCACGGCTATAGCGAGCGGGTGGGCTTGCATATGTTGTGGGCGAGCAGGTAGAAGGAGCGTGCCGGCTTTCAGGGCGGCGCTTCGCGATGAGGGACATCTCGCCGTTGAAAATCGGGTTGCGTGGCTACCGGCATGTTTCGCCGGCCGAGCGGACGTCCTTCGGTGTTAGCGCCGCGCTTGCTGCCACGATCGGAGCGTCTCGCCTGATCAACTACGTCCGCGAGCGGCGTCGGTCTGCCCCGCATATTCGTAGCTGGGTTCGCAAGGCGTACCACGCTCCCGGCCGGGAGAAGCTGCGCGTCCATCACTTCACGCCCGGCATCGCGATCCTGCTCGCCACGGGCTATGCGGCAATGGTTACCCGTCACGACGGCCGGGAATGGCGGTTCAGCGTCCCGTTCGGAGTCGGCGCGGGACTGACCCTCGACGAACTGGCACTGTTAGTGGAGCTTGACAATCCCTACTGGGAGAGCGAGAGGTTCGCTCTCGGGCAAGGCTTGGTCGGTGCAGTGACAGCCCTGGGCTTGGCAATGCGCTTCTATCGCCGCGGCGCTGGACTGCCTCGGCCCACGGCGAAGCGGGCCTAGCGCTCGGCGGACGGCGCCCACTCCGCGGGGCAGCCGACGGGCGACGTCGCGTCATGCGGGTGAGCTTGTAGGGGTGCGTGGAGACAGGCCAAGTCAAGCGTTCCGCCAGGCCGCCACGGCAGGCGCAGGCCTGGTCGGCGGACGCGCTGCTCGGGGCCCTGGCCCCGCCGTCGGCAAGCCGTCGAAGAGGCAGGTTGCCCAGCGGCGCGAGGGCCAGCGTCCGCGGCCCGGTGTTCACGCTCCCCTCGTCTTATCTATGAGCCGGCGCTGACGGATGAGCTCGGGCATGCGCCAACCGTCGCTCTGACGAGACCGTGTCCCCAAACATGTCCCCAACTCGGCAAATCTGAGGCCACTCAACGCCACCCAACACAACTGAAACCCCTGCAAAACAAGCCAACACCGCCTGCAGGGCCAGTCTACGGAACCGAAGGTCACAGGTTCGAATTCTGTCGGGCGCGCTTCGTCTTCCCCCTGCATGTCGGCATTTTTCCGGCGAACGTACGCGGTTCTTCACGCCCCGCGCGTGGCCCGATAGCGGCCTAAACGTCCTCGGTGGCGTCGTCGCGCTGGGTGCGCGTCTCGCCGACTTGGGGGCGGTCCCAGGACCGCGTCCGCAAACCCGCGGCGGGGTGGTGGGGTTGACCTACCGGACGACTGTCATCCGATCTTCGCGATGACCCTCTCGATCTCTTCGCGGTCGAATGCGCGCAATGTAGTTGTCCGCACGCTGCCGCTCATGCCGACCGTGAGTTGCATCGCGGTCGCCGTTTCGTCGTCGGGCGCCTCGATGATGGCAACGATGTCGTACGGGCCAACGGTCCAATAGAGCTCGATGAGCTTCCGCCCAGACGCTCGACGAGTTGGGCTGTCGAGTCAGCCCGAGCAGGGCTCTCTTTCAAATCTCGAATCCCTTGATCGGTCCAGTTGACCAAACTGATGTAGGTAGGCACGCCTTCCTCCTCCTCTGCCGATAATGCGCCGCGCTAGTACCAACCCGCACGAATACCACCGACCGGGCGTACGCGCAATCCGGACCGACAGCGAACCCACTCCAGTAGCTCCTACGGGTGAAGCTGGTCGTTCCGAGAGCGGGTCCGGGTCCCCGCCCGCCCCGAAACGCAAGCCACCCGTACTGGTCTGGCAACCTTCATGACCGTTCAAGTGACTGCGTGGCCCGCTCCAGCTCAGCCTCGAACGCTCCCAGTCGGTCAGCGATCCCGGCGCTCGCACCGTCGAGGAGTGTGCCGTAATGACGGTCGATCATCTCGATGGACGTGCCCATGACCTTGGCCAGCTCGAACGCGCCGATATGGGATGGCGTCGAGCGCATCCTCCGCCCACGGGGGACAAGGGCACCTGCCGACGCGAGCGCTCCGTTTTGCCCAGCTCCACGATCTCGCCGCTGGAAACACTGCGGCGGACGTGGACGAGTCCGGCGCGGCGGTCGACGTCGCGACGCTCGAGAGCCTGCCATTCCTCGGGGCGCAGCCCCGGTGGCGGCGGCGAACAGCGGGAGCGCCTGGTAGGCGGGCGCGAGCTCGGCGGCGATGGCGTCCAGTTCGACACGGGTGAAGGCGCGCACGGCGCGCGCCGGCGGCTTGGGGTTGCGACCGGCGACCTTGGCCGGATTGCGGCCCATGCGCTCCCAGCGCACCGCAGCGTCGAGCACCTGGCGTAGCGCCTGGGCGATCCCGTGACCGGCGCGAGGCGGAAGCTGCGCCTGCCAGGCGGCGATCTCGTCGACCATCCGCTCGAGGTCGCGCAACGGCACGTCCCCGAACGCGGCGATGGCATAGCGCAGGCGGTCGCGCAGTGTGGCGATCGTCCGGGGCCTGACGGCCACGGCGTGACGGTCGAGCGGCGGATCGCACAGGGCTGCGGTGGTCACCGAGCCGGAGGCGCCCGCCCGCAACGAGGCTCGGCCGATCGTCGCCGACCCGCATGAGCCACGCCTCGTGCTCGCAGCTCGCGATGAGGCCTTCGGCGAGCGCCCGTCGAGCCTCGCGGCACGCGAAGCCTGGCCCCGCGAAGCCGCGCAGCTCGTCGCCGCCGGCACGCCGACACTGATCCAATCGCCCAGCCGGGCGCCCTGGACGACCTGGGGATGGACCCCTAGCGGCCACCTACCTCGTGGTCGCAGATATGGCCTACGACGACGGCTACCTGCCCCATGATCTTGCCGAAGCGGCTCGCTGCTGCCGTACCGCACGACGACGGCGCAGGTGCGGAACGTTGTGGTGGGTCAGGCCGGGGCGTCGGCGTCCTGCATGGAGGCCGCGAACGCCTCGGGGCCCTGCTCCGCCGCCGCCGGGTCCATCCACATGACCTGCCAGCCGTGGCCGTCGAGGTCGAAGAAGCTGCGTGAGTACATAAAGCCGTAGTCCTCGGCGTCATCGGCCTCGGAGCCGCCCGCC
>Ga0126312_10003016_pt1 | contig 11324 bp, 12 predicted proteins | sample Plot104A_FD_92537 | JGI IMG/M metagenome (GOLD analysis project Ga0126312, IMG submission 92537) | Serpentine soil microbial communities from UC McLaughlin Reserve, CA, USA - Plot104A | ecosystem: Environmental > Terrestrial > Soil > Grasslands | place: USA: UC McLaughlin Reserve, Lake County... | reverse complement strand
ACGTACGTGATCGACGAGGCGACCGGCGAGCTGCGCCCGGTCGACGTCTCCGACGTCGCGGCCGAGAGCGGCGCGCTTGTCATCCGGTCGGGCGGCGGGCGCGTCGGGCAGTCGTTCCCGCTCCACGGCGAGCGGATGACCATCGGGCGCTCGCCGGAGGCCGACGTGTTCCTCGACGACGTCACCGTGTCGCGTGAGCACGCCGTGATGGTGCGCCGCTCCGGGTCCTGGTTCCTGGACGACTCCGGCTCGCTCAACGGCACCTACGTGAACCGGCGGCGGATCGAGTCGCACAAGCTCGAGGAGGCCGACGAGCTGCAGATCGGGAAGTACAAGCTGACCTACATCGCGCGGTGAGCGAGCGGGTGGCCGAGCGCGAAGCCGAATCCGAGGCCGTTGCGCCCGATATCCCGGTCGAGCCGCCGCCGGCGCCGCCCCAGACCGGCAAGTCGCTCACGATCGGGGCGGTGTGCAAGGCGCTCTCGCAGGAGTTCCCCGACATCTCGATCTCGAAGATCCGCTACCTGGAGGATCAGAAGCTGCTCGCGCCGCGGCGCACGCCGGGGGGCTACCGGCTCTACTCGAGCGGCGACGTGTCGCGCCTGCGCACGATCCTGCGACTCCAGCGCGACGAGTTCCTGCCGCTGCGGGTGATCCGGCAGGAGCTCGCGGCCGGCCGCAGCGAGCCCGAGGTTGCGCAGGGCGCGCCGCCGGACGGCGCGGGCGCGCCGGCGGACGCGCGGCCGGGCGCCGCGCTGCGGCGGCTGACGTTCTCGATCGCGCAGCGCGGGGCGCTCTACTCGCTCGAGGATGTCGTCGAGGACACGGGCGCCGACCCGCGGCTGGTCGCCGAGCTGGAGGACTTCGGCATCATCAGCGGCGATTCGCGCGGGGGCACCAAGTACTACGACGAGACGGAGCGCGAGATCGTGCGGGCGGTCTCGGAACTGGCGCGCTACGGCGTCGCCGGGCGCAACCTGCGCGTGTTCAAGACGTCCGCCGAGCGGGAATCGGCGCTTTTGCAGCAGATCCTCGCTCCGGCGCTGCGCTCCCGCAATCCCGAGCGCCGCAAGGAGGCCGTGGAGGCGCTCGAGAACCTCGCCGCCGTGGCGTCGCACCTGAAGCACCTGCTGCTCGTGCGCGACCTGCGGCGGATCGCGCGGTGAGCCGCACGGCTGACCTGCGCGCGCTGATCCGCGACATCCCCGACTTCCCGGTGCGGGGCATCGTCTTCAGGGACATCACGCCGCTGCTGCTCGACGCGCGCGCGATCGACACGGCGGTCGAGGGGATCGCGGGCTGGGCCGGCCCGCGCGCGGTCGACTTCGTCGTGGCCCCCGAGGCGCGCGGGTTCATCCTCGGCGCGGCGATCGCGCGCGAGCTGCGCGCGGGGTTCGTGCCCGCGCGGAAGCCGGGACGGCTGCCGGCCGAGGTGGTGACGGCGGAGTACATCCTCGAGTACGGGATCGACGCGCTCGAGATGCACGCGGATGCGCTCGCCGACGGCGCGCGCGTGCTGGTGCACGACGATCTGCTCGCGACCGGCGGCACGGCGCGGGCGCTGGCGGAGCTGGTCGAGCGGCTCGGCGGCACGGTCGTCGGTTGCGCGTTCGTCGTCGAGCTCGCGTACCTGGACGGGCGCCGGCGGCTCGAGGGCTTCGACGTGCACGCGCTGATCACCTACGACAGCGAGTAGTGGCGCTTCCCGCGACGTCTCGACGCTTCGCCGGTCGCTCGTGAGGGTCGCGCGGTCGCGGGTGGTGCGCGCGCCGGCGGCGGACGTATGGCGCGTGCTCGCGGATCCTTACTCGATGCCGCGCTGGTGGCCGCTGGCGCGGCGCGTCGAGGGCGTGCGCGACGGCGGCTGGACGGTCGTGCTCGGCAAGCGCGGAGGGCGCGGGCTGCGCGCCGACCAGCGGCTTGAGGAGTCCTCGGAGTCGGCCGGCCTGCGGCGCTGGTCGCTGGTCGTGCCCGGCTCGCCGTTCGAGCGAGTGCTGAACTCGTCGGTGACCGAGGCGCGGCTGGAGGCGGCGGGGGAGGGGACAGAGCTGCGACTCGAGCTGCGGCAGTCGCCGCGCGGCTGGGCGCGCCTCGGCGGGTTCATGCTGCGCCGGGCGGCGCGGCGCCAGCTCGACGAGGCGCTCGAGGGGATTGCGCACGCGGTCGAGCGCGATGGCGCGGGCGGGTCATGAGCCGCGGCGAGCCGGTGTCGTGGGGCTCTGAGCCCGGCGAGCGGGAGCGTTCGGGCACCTCATGAGCCGCCGCGAGCAGAAGTTCTGGGGCTGGGGCGAGCCGGGCGCCGGGCCGCGGCTCGCCGAGCACGCCGCGGTGCTTCTGCGCGACTGGCTCGGCGTATCGGGCGCGGTCGTCTCGTCACCGGTCCGTGAGGCCGAGGTGCGCCTGCGCGACCCGGTCGTGCCGGCCGGCCTGCGCGCGGAGCTCGAGCGCGCGGTCGGAGCGGCGCACGTGCGCGACGACCGCACGATCCGCGTGCTGCGCGCGGCCGGCAAGTCGTACCTCGATCTTCTCGCCGTGCGTGACGGCGCCTGCGAGGACGCGCCGGACGTCGTCGTGTCGCCGGCCGACCACGGGCAGGTCGAGGCCGTGCTCCGCGCCTGTGCTGCCGCCGGCGCGGCCGTGATCCCGTTCGGCGGCGGCACGAGCGTCGTCGGGGGCGTCGCTCCGCAGCGCGGGCGCTTCGAGACGGCGGTCAGCCTCGATCTCGGGCGGCTGGACGCGGTGCTCGACGTCGACTCCCGCTCGCGACTGGCGCGCGTGGCCGCCGGGATCCGGCTGCCCGAGCTCGACCACGCGCTCGCGCCGCACGGCCTCCGACTCGGGCACGTGCCGCAGAGCTACGAGTGGGCGACGGCCGGCGGCTGCGCGGCGACCCGTTCGGCCGGCCAGGCGTCGACGGGCTTCGGCCGCTTCGACGAGCTCGCCGCGGCGCTCCGGTGCGCGACGCCCGCGGGGGAGCTGGCGACGCTCGGTGCGGCGCGCCGATCGGCGGGCGAGACGGGACGACCGGAGGCCCGCGCCGGCGACGCCGGCGGACCCGCACGATCGGCGGACGACACCGGACGATCGGAGGCGCGACCCGGCGACGCCGGCGGACTCGCGCGATCGGCGGCCGACCCCGGACGATCGGCGGTCGCTGCCGGCGACGCCGGCGGACTCGCGCGATCGGCGGGCGGCGCCGCCGGTCGACTCGCGGCCGCCGAGCTGGGATCATCCGCGGACCCCGCCCGCGACGCCACCGGGGCGAGTCCATCGCCGGGGGCCGGCCCGATTCTCGGCGCGCCCTCGAGCGCGGCCGGGCCGGATCTGCGCGCGCTCGTGCTCGGCTCCGAGGGGACGCTGGGCGTGATCACCGAGCTCGTTCTGCGGCTGCGCCCGGTCGCGGCGGAGCAGCGCTACGAGGGCTGGCTGCTGCGCTCGTTCGACGCCGGCTGCGAGGCGCTCCGCGCGCTCGCGCAGGCCGAGATCGCGCCGGACGTCGCGCGGCTCTCCGACGAGGACGAGACGCGGACGGCGCTCGCGTTCGCCGGCGAGACGGGACTCGCGCGGCGCGCCGGCGGCGCCGCCCTCAAGGCGCTCCGCTTCGGCTCGGGCTGCCTGCTCGTCGTCGGCTGGGAGGGCGAGCCGGCCGACATCGCGCGCCGGCGCGCTCCCGCCGCGAGACTGCTGCGCACGGCCGGCGCGCTCCCGCTCGGGCGCCGCCCGGGCCAGGCGTGGCGCGCCGCGCGCTTCGCCGGCCCGCACCTGCGCGACGGGCTGCTCGATCGCGGCGTGCTGGTCGAGACGCTCGAGACCGCGACCACGTGGTCGGGCCTCGCGCGGCTGCACGGCGCGGTGCGGACCGCGCTGGCGAGCGCCCTCGCGGCCACTCCGCCGATCGTCGGCTGCCATCTGTCGCACATCTATCCCGACGGCGCCTCGCTCTACTTCACCGTGCTCGCGCGCCAGGACCCGAGCGATCCCGCCGGTCAGTGGCGCACGGCGAAGCGCGCGGCCACCGACGCGATCATGGCCGGCGGCGGGACCGTGACGCACCATCACGCGATCGGCCGCGACCACGCGCCCTGGCTGCAGCGCGAGCACGGTGCGCTCGGGATGGAGCTGCTGCGGGCGGCCAAGCGCGCCTGCGACCCGACCGGCATCATGAACCCGGGCAAGCTGCTGACCTGAGGCGGGACAGTCCCCGTTCAGCCTGAATCCACGGCGACGAGGCGCCGCGGGAATCCGTGGATTCGGGTTTAGGGTTCGGGACGATGAACGAGCTGCTCGCGTTCGTCGGCGTGGCGATCGTCGTGATCGTCACACCGGGCCAGGACACCGCGCTGACGATCCGCAACACGCTCGCAGGCGGGCGCCGCGCGGGCGTCCGGACCGCCGCCGGGGTCGTCTGCGGCCAGACCGTCTGGGCGCTGGCCGCAAGCGCGGGCGTCGCCGCGCTGCTCGTCGCCTCCGAGCCCGCGTTCGTCGCGCTGAAGCTGCTCGGCGCCGCCTATCTCGCATACCTCGGCATCCATGCGCTGGTCGCGGCGGTCGGCGGGCGCGAGGACACCGATCGCGACGCCGCTGCCGCCGGCGGGCGCGAGCTGCGCCAGGGTCTGCTCAGCAACCTCGGCAACCCGAAGATGGCGGTGTTCTTCAGCAGCCTGCTGCCGCAGTTCGCCGACTCCTTTCTCGCGCTGCTGGGGCTCGGCCTGCTCTTCTGCGCGCTGACGCTGGCATGGCTGTCCGCGTATGCCGCGGCGCTCGCCCGCGCCGGCGACGCGCTGCGCCGCCCGCGCGTGCGACGGGCGATCGACGCGGTCACCGGGACCGCGCTCGTCGCCATGGGGATCCGGCTCGCCGCGGCTGACCGTTAGGCCGCGCGGGTGGGGTGGGGCCGCGGCCCTGAGGGATCGTTGCACCGGCGTCTACGTCAACGGCGGCATCGAGGAAGGGGACCGGACCGCCGGGCAACGCCGTCGGCTGCGGGTTCGGGCTGGTGACCGGCGTTGACGCAGCGTCGGATCGCCGTCAACGCCGCACGCTCGCCGAAATCGCCGGCCCTTGCAGCGTTCACGGCGGTATGCGCCGTCAACGCCGCACGCCCGCCGAAATCGCCGGCCCGTGCAGCGTTGACGGCGGGATGCGCCGCACACCTGCCGGACTCGCGGGCCCGACCTGCGTTGACCGGCGCCATCCGAACCTTTCCCTCGCTGCCCGCCGTTGACGTAACCGCCGGCGCGACGAACGCACCGGTGCTCACCCCAACAACCGCCGCTAGCGCGCGTGCCGCGCGAGCACCGCATCGACCTCGCTGAGGCCGGTCGTCCCGGTGTACCGCGTCGGCGCGCCGGACGCGAGCAGCGCGTCGACCGTGCCGGCGTAGTCGCCGTCGTCGGCCCGGTTGTTGTCGATCGCCCAGAGCGCGCAGTCCAGCGGCGACGGGCCCTCGTCGTCGAACGCACGGTCCTCGAGGTCCGCGCCGCGCTCGATCAGCAGCCGCACCATCTCGGTGCGGCCGTGCATCGCGGCCTGCTCGAGCGGCGTGAAGTTGCTCCACCCGCGCGTGTCGACCGCCATGCCGCTGTCGAGCAGCGCGGCTACCACATCGGTCCGCCCGAGCAGCGCGAACTGGCCGAGGATCCAGCCGTAGTCGTCCGTGCACGGGTTGCCGAGCGACGGCGGCGGCGCCTTTGGCAGCTCCACCGACTCACCGCGCGCGACCGCGAGCACCGCGGTGTCGACGGGGTCCAGCACCGCCACCGCGCCGTGCTCGCGCAGCAGGCGATACGCGGCTAGGTGACCGCAGCGCGCCGCCAGCGCGAGCGGTCGGCGGCCCGGATCCCAGCGGTCCCACGGCCGGTTCACGTCGGCGCCCGCGTCGAGCAGCATGCGGATGATCGTGAGCCCCCGCCCGCGGCCGATCGCGTGGTGCAGGCAGTGGTTGGAGTCCACGTCCACGCCGCGCTCGAGGAACCAGCGCAGCCCGGCGGCGTCCTCGAAGTCGAGCTTGTGGTTGACGAGGTTCTCGAACCCCGGCGCGTAGAGCAGGTCGAAGAACGCCGTGTCGCCCTGCTCGCAGGCGTGGTAGAAGGAGTCCTCGTCGGGCGTCGCGCCGCGTTCGATCAGAAGCCGCACGAGCTCGAGATCGCCGCGCTCGACCGCGTCGAAGAGCGCCGACATGATGCCCTCGCCGCCCCACTCGACGGTCGCGCTGTTCGGGTCGGCGCCGCCGTCGAGCAGGAGCCGCGCGCACGCCCGGACGTCGGCGGCCGCGCCGTTGGAGCGGCGGAGCAGGAGCGTCAGCGGCGCGAGCTCGCCGACGCTCTCGGTCGCGGCCGCCGGATCGGCCTCCAGGCGCGCGGCGAGCGCGGCGACGTCGGCGTCCAGCAGTTCGCGTTCCATGCGACCTTTAACCGTCCCCGCGACCCGAACTCATCGCAGCGGCAGCCGCTCCGGCAGGCCGAGGAGCGGGAAGACCGCGGGCGTGCGGAAGGCCGTCACGTCGGCGATCCGGTCGCCGCGCAGCGTCATCACGTCGAGCGCGATCGGGACGTGTGCGGCCGCAGCCGGATCGAGCCGGTACGCGGCGACCGCCAGCTGCCCGTTCGCCCGCGTGGCGAGGTAGCGCAGCTGCTCGGGCCGCTCGCCGGGGATCAGCCACGACTCCGCGACCCGGTCACGCCCGCGATACCAGGTCACGTACGGCGGCATCGAGAACGTCGCGTCGTCGGTGAGCAGCGCGACGATCGCGTCGACGTCGCCGCGCTCGAACGCTTCGATGAAGCGCTGCACGAGCGCGCGCACCCGGGAGTCGCCGAGCGCGCGCAGCGTCGCCTGCTGGCTGCGGTCGGGCAGCCTCCGGTCGATCGCCTTGCGAGCGCGCTGGAGCGAGCTGTTCACCGACGCGACCGTCGTGTCGAGCAGCTCCGCGGTCTCCTTCGCCGAGAAACCGAGCACCTCGCGCAGTATCAGCGCCGCCCGCTGCTGGCCGGGCAGGTGCTGGAGCGCGGCGATGAACGCGAGCTCGACCGCCTCGCGCCGCTCATAGCGCGCCGCGGGTGAGGCGACGCCTTCCTCGATCTCGTCCGGATAGGGCTCGATCCAGGCCGTCTCGGTCGAGGGGTCGCCAGTGCCTGCTCCCGACTCTGCCGGGCCGCCGCACGAGTACGGGAGGACGCGGCGCGGCCGCCGCGCGATCGCGTCGAGGCAGACGTTCGTCGCGATCTTGTAGAGCCAGGGGCGCAGCAGCCGGCGGTCGTCGAACCCCTTCAGACCGCGCCAGGCGCGCAGCAGCGCGTCCTGGAGCGCGTCCTCGGCGTCGTGGAGGGAGCCGAGCATGCGGTAGCAGTGCGCGTGCAACTCGCCGCGATGGGGCTCGACGAGCGCGCGGAACGCGGCCTCGTCGCTCCGGCGGGCCGCCGCGAGCAGTTCCGGCGCGACTCTCGGCACGACGCCCACGTTAGTCCGACCTGCGACCACTGGGCAGCTTCCCGGCGAGGATCACGCGGGTCGGGCGCTTGGCCGCCTCGAAGGTCTCCTCGGACACGACGACGCGCGCGTAGGTCGCGTAGAGCTTCGGGAACTCGTCGAGGTCCTTCTCGCTCGGGCCCTGGATCGCGAGCCGGCCGTCCTGTCCGACCGCGTTCGTGAACCCCAGCCGGTGCGCCCTGTCGCCCGGCCCCGTGAACCAGACCGCGTATGCCGCGCCCTGGCGGCTCGGCGGCACGTTGCTCCCCTCGAGCGCGAACAGCAGCCGCTGGTCCTGGACGTAGAGCGTCATCCTTCCCTTCGCCTTGGCGCCGATCGTGGAGCGGAGCGGGATCGTGTCCGCGACCTTCGGCGCCTCTGGGGTGGGAGTCGGCGTGGCGGTCGCGGCGGGGCTGGAGGCGGCCCGCTCGCCGGCGGCGTCGTCGTCGCCGCCGCCGAGAACGAGGAACAGGACCACGGCGACGGCCGCGAGCACGGCGGCGATGAGGAGCGCGCCGCCGAGCCGCGACGACGCGGGCGTCGCCTCCGCGCCGGCGCGCGGCGCGGGAGCGGCGCGCAGCGGGCGAGGTCGCGGGCCCGGCGCTGACGGCTCGGCGGCGCGCGACGAGGGCTCCGGCTCGGCGGCGGGCGGCGAGGGCTCGGCCGCCGCCGCGACCGCGTCGTCGCGGCCCGCCGGGACCTCGGGCAGCCCGCGCGGCGCGACGTCCTCGAGCTGCGCGGCGACGTCGCGCGCCCAGGCCCGCGCGGGCTCGGATTCCGCGAGCAGCCCGCGCGTCGCCTCGGCGTCGGCCGGCGCCTGCTGCCCGAGCAGGTAGTCCGCCAGCGGGCCGGTGACCTCGCCGGGCAGACCGTTGTCGGGCGCCAGCTCCCGGAGCGCCGCACGGGCGCGCGACCGCACCGCCTCGACCGGGATCCCGAGCAGCCCCGCGATCTCGTCGTAGGAGCGCTCCCGCTGCAGCACGAGCGCCACGACGGCGCGCTGATCCGGTGCGAGCGGCTCGAGTGGGCTCATGCCGCCACCCATTAAAGTGCCCGCGCGTGACCGAGACGCCGGCTCTGCCATGGACCGGGCTGGGGGGCTTCGACGGCCTCTACGGCCTCGAGGTGCTCGCCATCTCCGACGAGGAGGTCACGGCGCGGGTAGCCGTGCGCGCCGAGCTCAGGCAGCCGGCGGGCCTCGTGCACGGCGGCGTCTTCGCCTCGATCGCGGAGTCGATCACGTCGATGGGGACGTGGTACGCGGTGCGCGGCGAGGGCCGCAGCGCGCAGGGACTCTCCAACCAGACCTCGTTCCTGCGCCCGATCCTCGACGGCACGATCCACGCCGTCGCGCGCCGGCGCCACCGCGGTCGCACCACCTGGGTCTGGGAGGTCGAGATCAGCGACGACGACGGGCGCCTCTGCGCCCTCGTGCGCATGACGATCGCGATCCGCGAAGCGGCCTGAATGGACCTGCCTGCGCGCCGAGTATTGGACCTCCCCCGGGGACCAATCGGCACGTAGCGTGCCGGCCATGAACTACAGCGAGACAACCCAGCCGCGCGCCGACCTCAACGGCCCCGGCTACCGTGCGATGGCCGCGCTCTCGCGCGCCACCCACGAGCTGCCGCTCGATCCTCTGCTGCGGGAGCTGATCCGCGTCCGCGCCTCGATCCTCAACGGCTGCGCCTACTGCGTCGACATGCACACCAAGGACGCGCGCGCGCTCGGCGAGACCGAGCAGCGGCTCTACGCCGTCTCCACCTGGCACGAGGCGCCGTTCTTCTCGCCGGCGGAGCGCGCGGCGCTCGCGCTGACGGACGCGCTGACGCTGCTGCCCGGCAACCCGCTGCCCGACGCGGTGCTGGCCGATGCGGAGCGCGAGCTCGGCGCCGAAGGGCTCGCGTCCGCCACCTGGATCGTCGTCACGATCAACGCCTGGAACCGCGTCGCGATCGCCGGCCACGAGCAGGCGGGCGAGTACGAGCCGGGCGCGTGAGCGCGGCGACGCTGCGCGCGCTGCACGTCCCGGGCGACCCGCTGATCCTCCCCAACGCGTGGGACGCCGGCAGCGCCCGCCGCGTCGAGCGCGCCGGCTTCCCGGCCGTGGCCACGACCAGCAGCGGCGTGGCCGAGTCGCTCGGCTACGCCGACGGCCAGCGGACTCCCGCCGACGAGATGCTCGCGGCCGTCGCGCGCGTCGCCCGCGCGGTCGCGGTTCCCGTGACCGCCGACTTGGAGGCCGGCTACGGGCTCGACGACGCCGAGCTGGCGGAGCGCGTCGTCGACGCCGGCGCCGTCGGCCTCAACCTCGAGGACACCGACCATCCGAACCACCCCGCGCTCGTGCCGGCCGACCGCCACGCTGCGCGGATCGCGCGCATCAAGGACTCCGCCGACCTCGTGGTCAACGCGCGCATCGACGTCCACCTGCGCGGCGGGAGCACCCGCGAGGCGCTCGAACGCGCCCGCGCCTACGGCGACGCCGGCGCGGACTGCGTGTACCCGATCGGCGTCACCGACGAGGCGACGATCGCCGCGTTCGCCGAGCTCGGCGTGCCGGTCAACGTGCTGCTGCTGCCGAGCGCGCCGCGGATCGCGCGGCTCGCGGAGCTCGGCGTCGCCCGCATCAGCCTCGGCGGGATCCTGCACGCCGAGATGGTGCGCGCGCTCGACGGCCGCCTCGCCGAGCTGCGAGAACGTTCCGCCACGAGATGATCTGGCGGCGGGAGCATCTTGCTAGGCTCGCCGCATGGCGCCCGAGACGGATCTCGCGTTCCTGCTCTCGCAGGCCAGCCACGCGCTGGTCACGGAGCTCACCGCACGCTTGGCCGAGCTCGGGATCACGCCGCGCGCGCACTGCGTGCTCTCGAAGGCCCTGACCGGCGAGCACACCCAGACGCAGGTCGCGGACGCGTGCGCGCTCGACAAGACCACGATGGTCGTGACGCTCGACGCGCTCGAGCGCGACGGCCTCGCCGAGCGGCGGCTCTCGCGCAGCGACCGCCGCGCCCGCATCATCGCCGTGACGAAGAAGGGCGAGCAGGTCGCCGCCGCCGCCGACGCGATCGTCGCCCTGACGTACTCGGACGTGCTCGCCGCCCTGCCCGAGAGCCAGCGCGCACCGTTCCTCGACAGCCTTTCGCGGCTCGTCGGCGGCCGGCTGTCGGCGCCGCCCGCGTGCGAGAGGCCGCCCCGCCGGCGGGCGCCGCGTGCACCGGCCGCCGCGGTTCCGTAGCATATCGTTTCGAACGGGACGATTTGATACGGTCCTTTTCTGTGACGACAGGAAGGGAAGGGACGCGTATGACCGAGACCGCCGCGACCACCCGCGACACGCGCTGGCAGGCGCTGGTCGTGCTGTGTGCGGGGATGCTGATGATCATCCTCGACGGCACGATCGTGACCGTCGCTCTGCCGTCGATCCAGAGCGACCTCGGCTTCTCCCAGTCGAGCCTCGCGTGGGTTGTCAACGCGTACCTGATCGCCTTCGGCGGGCTGCTGCTGCTGGCCGGGCGGCTCGGCGACCTGATCGGGCGCCGGCGGGTCTTCCTGTGCGGCCTGGCCGTGTTCACGGCGGCGTCGGCGCTGTGCGGGCTGGCGAGCAGCCAGGAGATGCTGATCGGCGCCCGCTTCGTCCAGGGCGTCGGCGGCGCGATGGCGTCGTCCGTGATCCTCGGCATGATCGTGACGATGTTCCCCGACCCGGGCGAGCAGGCGAAGGCGATCGGCGTCTACAGCTTCGTGGCGTCGGCGGGCGCCTCGATCGGGCTGCTCGCGGGCGGCGTGCTGACGCAGGGCATCAACTGGCACTGGATCTTCTTCGTCAACATCCCGATCGGCGTCGCGACCGGCGT
>Ga0126312_10003014_pt1 | contig 11325 bp, 12 predicted proteins | sample Plot104A_FD_92537 | JGI IMG/M metagenome (GOLD analysis project Ga0126312, IMG submission 92537) | Serpentine soil microbial communities from UC McLaughlin Reserve, CA, USA - Plot104A | ecosystem: Environmental > Terrestrial > Soil > Grasslands | place: USA: UC McLaughlin Reserve, Lake County... | reverse complement strand
TCAGCCTAGGCGAGGTGGTGCACCTCCTGCAGTCCGTAGACGGGCGTGTCGATGCCCTCCATGCGGGCCTTCAGCTGCAGCGCCAGGAAGATCGAGTAGTGGCGCGACTGGTGCAGGTTGCCGCCGTGGAACCACAGCGCCTCCTGCCGGGTCGGCTTCCACATGTTGCGCTGCTCGCCCTCCCAAGGCCCGGGATCCTTGGCGGTGTCCGAGCCGAGGCCCCAGACCTTGCCGACCTTGTCGGCCACCTCCTGGGAGATCAGGTCGGCGGCATGGCCGTTCATCGAGCTGTAGCCCGTCGCGTAGACGACGAGGTCGGCCGGCAGCTCGGTGCCGTCCTCCATCACGACCGAGTGCTCGGTGAGCTTGGCCACCTTGCCCGATTGCAGCTTGATGTCGCCGCTCGCGACCAGCTCCGACGCGCCGACGTCGATGTAGTAGCCCGAGCCCCGGCGCAGGTACTTCATGAACAGCCCGGAGCCGTCCTCGCCCCAGTCGAGCTGGAAGCCCGCCGCCTCCAGCCGGTCGTAGAAGTCCTTGTCGCGCTCGCGCATCTGGTCGTAGAGCGGGATCTGGAACTCGTGCAGGATCCGGTACGGGAGCGAGGCGAAGATCATGTCCGCCTTCTCCGTGGTGATGCCGGACGCGACCGCCTGCTCGGAGTAGAGCGCGCCGAGGCCGATCTCCATCAGCGTGTCCGAGCGCACGATGTGGGTCGAGGAGCGCTGCACCATCGTCACGTCGGCGGCGTGCTCCCACAGCGCCGCGCAGATGTCGTGCGCGGAGTTGTTGGAGCCGATCACGACCGCCTTCTTGCCGCGGTAGGCGTCCGGCCCGGGGTGCTGGGAGGAGTGGTGCTGGTCGCCCTTGAAGACGTCCATCCCCTCGATCTCCGGCAGGTTGGGCTTGCTCGACATCCCCTGCGCGAGCACGAGCTGCTTCGGGCGCAGCGTGATGTCGGCCCCGTCGCGCTCGACGGTCAGGACCCACTCTTGGCGCTCTTCGTCATAGGACGCGCGCTTGGCGGTCGTGGAGCCCCAGTAGTTGAGCTCCATCACCCGCGTGTACATCTCCAGCCAGTCGCCGATCTTGTCCTTGGGCGAGAACACCGGCCAGTTCTCGGGGAACTTGATGTAGGGCAGGTGGTCGTACCAGACCGGGTCGTGGAGGCACAGCGACTTGTAGCGCTTGCGCCAGGAGTCGCCGGGGCGCTCGTTGCGCTCGACGATGATCGTGGGCACGCCGAGCTGGCGCAGCCGCGCGCCGAGCCCGATCCCGCCCTGGCCGCCGCCGACGATCACGACGTAGGGCTGGCGCGTGTGGCCGAGCTCCTCGGCCTCGCGGCGGCGGGCGTCCAGCCAGGTCTCGCGGTCGCGGTCCGCGCCGTGCTCGACGCCGAGCGGGCGCGCCATGCCGCGCGGCTCCTCGTGGCCCTTGAGCTCGCGCAGCGCGGTCAGCAGCGTCCAGGCCTTGCCGTCCCGGAGGCGGAGGATCCCGTGGCCGCGCCCGGTCTCCGTCTCGAACTCGAACCAACCCTCGGTCACGCCCTCGGCCTCGGTCGGCTCCTCGGTGGTGGCGAACGCGCGCGGCTTGGCGTCCGCGAGCGTCGCCTCGAGCATGTCCCGGACGCCCTCCGGCCCCTCGACGGTCTTGAGGTTCCAGGTGAGCGCCACGAGGTCGCGCCAGTAGCTGTCCTCGAGGAACAGCTCGGACGCCGTGGCGGCGTCGCCGCGCGCGAGCGCGTCCTCGAAGCTCGACAGCCACTGCTCCACCTGCGCGGCGGGCTCCGCGACGGTGCCGGTCATGGTGCCTCCTCGGGCTTGGACGATCGCCATCGGATTGTGCTGGGTCGGCAGCGAACCGCAAGGCTTCCCGTTGACAAGGCTAACAGTGTTAGCTACTCTGGCTTACAGCGTTAGCCATCCCGCCCCGAGGAACCCCATGACCGCTTCGCCCCCCACACTCACCCTCCCCCGCCCCGTCTGGGCCCTGCTCGGGCTCGCGGCCCTGGCCGCCGCCGTCGCGACGATCGGGCCCTGGGCCTTCGCGCTCTGGCTGCTGCCCGACCTCGCCCTCGTCCTCGGCGGGCGCGGCGCGTTCACCGGCGACGGCCGGCTCGCACCGCACGCCGTCGGCATCTACAACGTCGCCCACTCGCTCGCCGGACCGCCGGCACTTGGCGCCCTCGCGCTCCTCGCGCCGGCGGTGCTGCCGTTCGCGGTGCTGTGGCTCTCGCACATCGCGCTCGACCGGTCGCTCGGCTACGGGCTTCGCGCGGCCGACGGCAGCCTGCGCGCGTGAGCCGCGCCGACGAGGCGCTACGAGCGGCGCGGGAGTTGCTCGAGCAGGAGGGTCCCGAGGCGATGACGATGCGCCGTGTCGCCGACCGCATCGGGATCCGCGCCCCGTCGCTGTACAAGCACCTGCCCGACAAGGCGGAGCTCGAGCTGCGCCTGATCGCGGATGGCCTGGAGGAGTTCGGGCGCGCGCTGCGCGCGGCCGACGCCACGCTTGCCGCGCAGGCCCGCGCGTACCGCGCCTGGGGGCTCGCGCACGCCCGGCTGTACACCCTCATGACGGAGCGGCCCCTGCCGCGCGATCGCCTGCCGGAGGGCCTCGAGGCGTCGGCCGCCGCCCCGCTGCTGGCCGTGCTCGGCGGCGACCAGGACCGCGCGCGCGCCGTGTGGGCGTCGGCGCACGGCCTGCTGGCGCTCGAGCTGGCCGGGCGCTTCCCCGAGGGCGCGGATCTCGACGCCGCGTGGGCCGTGATGGCGGCCGCGTACGCCGTGGACTGATCGCGGGGCTGCGGATCCACGTGCTCTCCAACCGCGCCGGTCGAAGGGCTCGTGACGCGGCTGAAGGTCGGGCGCACCGTCCTGCGCGCCCGGATCCCCGGCCGACGCGCTGCTCGCGCGGTGCTCGTCAACCGCCCCAACGGCGGGCCGGTGATGTCCGGCCCGCAGGTGCTGCCGTGGCAGTGCCAGGCGGGCGCCGTCGACGCGCAGTGCAACCAGCCTGTCTCGTACTCCTACAGCTACAAGTCCTCGGTCACCGGGCCAGTTCGCTCCGTATGACCCGGCGAGCCCGCCGTCCGACGTCGCGGAGACGACGACCCAGACGGGCGCGACCGTGCCGTTCGTCGTGCGCACGGAGACCGGCTACCAGAACCGCGACCAGTACAAGATCGCCGTCCTCTTCCAGCCCGGCGAGCCGTGGGCCGCGTGGGCGCCGCAGGGGCAGTTCAACCTCAAGCTGCTGATCGCTCACGGCGCGAGCTGCGGGATCGAGCACCAGGCCGGCGAGGCGCCGGGCGTCACCGACGGCAACGGCGGCACCGCGCTCGGGATGGGCTTCGCGGTCATGTCGACGGCGCTGGACAACGCCGGCCACAACTGCAACATCGCGACCCAGGCGGAATCGCTGATCATGGCCAAGGAGCGGCTGGTCGAGCGCTACGGCGCGCTGCGCTACGCGATCGGCACCGGCTGCTCGGGCGGCTCGCTCACGCAGCAGCAGGTCGCCAACGCCTACCCCGGCATCTACCAGGGGATCTTCCGCAGTGCTCGTTCCCGGGAGCCGGCTGGACGAGCGGCGTCTTCGCGGGCTGGAGGGCCGCGCGCACGGGCTAGGCGGGGGCTTCCGGACGCGCTCGACGTCAAGGCCGCGCGTCGAAGACCGCCCGGACGCTCGTCGTCAGCTCCGCGAGCGCGCGATCGCGGTCGGCGCCGCTCCCTCGGGCATGGTCGTCGGCCGCGTGCACGAGCGCGAAGTAGACCGTTACGAGCCAGCCTGGATCGACGTCGGCCCGGAACGCTCCGGAGGCCTGCCCGCGCTCGACCAGCGCGCGCACCCGCTCCATCAGCGGCGCGTGCGCGCGGTGCACGCGCTCGGCCGGGAGGTGCTCCTCGCTGGCCTGCTTGAGCGCGCTGAGCCCGGTCAGCCGCCCCCACGAGGCGGCGACCATCCGCTCGAGCGCGGCCGCCGGGTCACCGTGCTCGGCCTCGGCGGCTTCGAAGCCCTCGAGCGCATGGGCGACCGCCCGCTCGACGACCCCGGCGAGCACGTCGCCGATCGTCCTGTGGTGCGCGTACAGCGTCTGCCGCGACACGCCCGCCTCGGCCGCGATCGCCGCCATGCTCAGGGCCTGGCGGCGCTCCAGCAGGCGCAGCGCGGCGTCGGCGATCGCCGCGTCGTTGCGCTCGGCGATCGCCCGGCGGTGGTCGGTGACGGGCTCGGTCATCGACACCGGACGCTAATGGACCGCCACGCGCGCGCCCGGCTCCGGCTTCGCCGGCGGCACGGCGACCAGCGCGGCCAGCGCGGCCGCTCCCGCGACCGCGGCCGAGACGGCGAACGCGTCGCCGATCCCGCCCGACAGCGCGACCGCCGCGAGCACGGCGACGCCGATCGCCGCGCCGAGCTCGTGTGCTGTCGAAAGCAGGCCCGAGGCGAGCCCGGCCTCCTCGTGCGCGATCCGGTCCATCGTCACGACCGACACCGCCACGAACGACAGGCCGGCGCCGAAGCCGACGGCCAGGAAGCCCGGCAGCAGGTCGGCGGCGTACGTGGCGCCGGCACCCGCGCGGGAGAGCCAGAGCGCCCCGAGACCCGCGATCGCCATGCCGGCCGCCATCGGCGGCCGGGTGCCGAGCTTCGGCAGCAGGTGCGAGCTCAGGTGCGCGCCCGCGAGGATCACGAGCGCGAGCGGCAGGAACGCCAGCCCGGTCTCGAGCGCCGAGAACCCGAGCGTGCGCTGCAGGTACAGGCTGCCGAGGAAGAACGCGCCGACCAGCACGCCCGTCGCGGCGGCCATCATCGCCGCGCCCGAGACGAGCGAGCGGCGGCCCCACGTCGCCGGCGGCACCAGCGGCCGCCGCGCCGAGCGCTCGACCGCGGCGAACGCGCCCAGCAGCAGCGCGGCGAACGCGGCCAGCGCGAGCGTCCGCGCGGACGTCCAGCCGTGCTCGCCCGTGCCCTCGGTCGCCAGCACCAGCGCCACGAGACCGCCCAACAGGGTGACGGCGCCGAGCAGGTCGGGGCGGGCGGAGCCGGCGTCCGCGCGGGCGGGCGGGGCGGCGAGCAGCCGCGGGGTGAGCACGGCCAGCGCGATCCCGACCGGCACGTTGACGAAGAAGATCCAGCGCCAGTCGAGCGCGGTCACGAGCACGCCGCCGAGCAGCACGCCCGCGGCGGCGCCGGCGCTGCCGAGCGCGCTCCAGACGCCGAGCGCGACGGCCCGCTGACGTCCGCTGTAGGCCGTGGTGACGATGGACAGCGCGGCCGGGAGCAGCAGCGCGGCACCAGCGCCCTGCAGCGCCCGCGCGGCGATCAGCGCTCCACCCGACCAGGCGAGCCCGCTCGCCAGCGATGCGGCCGTGAACAGGCCGAGCCCGGAGAGGAAGACGGTCCGCCGGTCGGCGAGGTCGGCGAGCCGCCCGCCGAGCAGCATCAGCCCGCCGGTGAACAGCACGTAGGCGGTGACGACCCACGAGAGCCGGCCCGCGCCGAGCCCGAGCGCATCGGCGATCGACGGCAGGGCGACATTCACGACCGTGACGTCGAGCACGACCATGAACTGGGCGACGGCGAGGAGCACGAGCAGCGCCCACGAGCGCTCGGCGGCGGCGCCGTGCGGCGCGTGGGCGCCGTGCGCGGCGTGGGCGGCGTGCCCAGAGGGCGGGGCGGTGGCAGTGTGGGCCATGACGAGAGATCCTTGACTTGACAGTGATGTCAAGGCAGAACCGTAGCCACGGTTGACATTCATGTCAAGTGAGGCCGCGCGACGGCGTCAGAGATGCGGCGCGCTCCGGGGGTGGCCGGGCCCGGACAACCGGGTTAGAGTCGGCTGGAGGCCATCCCGCTGAGGAGCGTCGTGTGATCCTGAGAGCGCCGTTCGGAGTGCCGGGCAGCGACGCCGTCGCGAGAGCCCGGCGCGTCCCGCGGCTGCATCTCGACGAGCACAGCCTCGCGTTCTTCGTCGTGCTGCTCGCGCTCGCGCTGGTCGGCGAGGTGCTCGTGCTGCGCCCGATCCTGTCCACCGACGACGTGCCGGTGAGCGGGATCGACGTGGTGTTCGGGCTCGTCGGCGGCTCGTTCGCGGTCTCCGGCCTGATCGCCTGGCGCCGGCGACCGGACAGCCGCACCGGCGCGCTGATGACCGCGACCGGGTTCGCCTTCTTCATCTCGCCGCTGCTGCGCCAGGTCGACGGCGCGGTCGCCTTCATGGTCTGGAACCTGCTCGTCGACACGTGGATCTTCTTCTTCGTGCCGGTGCTGCTGACGCTGCTCACGGCCGGGCGGCTGCGCTCGCACCGCGACCGCTGGCTCGTCGCCGCCTACGCGTTCCCGCTCGTGCTGCTGCAGGTGGTCTGGCTGCTGTTCGCCGAGCTGGAGGAGGGCGACAACCTGCTGCTCGCGTTCCCGGACGAGGACGTCGCGCACGTGCTCGACCGCACCCAGCGCGGGTTGCTCGCCCTGCTGCTGGCCGTGACGATCTCCGTGATCGCCTACCGCTGGTGGCGCGCGTCGGCGCCGCGGCGGCGGGCGCTGCTGCCGAGCCTTGCCGGCGCGGCGACGCTGGCCATGTTCATGGCGCTGCTGACCAACGACCTGCTGTCCGGGGAGCGCTCGGACCCGCTGCTGTGGGCGACGGCGTGCTCGCTGCTGAGCGTGCCGGTCGCGTTGATGGCCGGGCAGCTGCGCTCGCGACTCGCGCGCGGGGCGCTCGCGGACCTGTTCCGCAACATCGGCAGCGTGCGGCCGGAGGAGCTGCGGCCGGCGCTCGCCCGCGCGCTCGGCGACCCCGACCTGCGGATCGGCTACCTGCAGTCCGACGGCGGCTACGTCGACGCCGACAGCCGTCCGGTCGCCGCCGGCGGCGAGCGCGCGATGGCGCGCGTCGAGCGCGACGGCCGGCCGATCGCCGCGCTCGGCTACGACGCCTCGCTCGACGACGACCCCGAGCTGGTCGAGGCGGTCACGGCGGCAGCGGCGATCGCGATCGACAACGCGAGCCTGCTGGCCGAGCGCGAGGCGCAGCTGGCCGAGATCAAGGCCTCGCGCGAGCGGATCGTCGCGGCCGGCGACGCCGAGCGCCGGCGGCTCGAGCGCAACCTGCACGACGGCGCGCAGCAGCGGCTCGTCGGGATCGCGCTCCAGCTGCGGCTGCTGCAGAACCGGGTGTCCGACGACCCGTCCGCCGCCGCGCTCGTGACAACCGCGAGCGACGAGCTCGCCAACTCGCTGAGCGAGCTGCGCGAGCTCGCCCGCGGCATCCACCCCGCCGTGCTCGAGCACGGGCTGCCGGCCGCGCTCGAGGCGCTCGCGACGCGCGCGCCGGTGCCGACGCACGTCGACTGCGTGCTGCCGGGACGGCTGGGCGAGCCGGTCGAGCTCGCCGCCTACTTCGTCTCCTGCGAGGCGCTCGCCAACGTCGCCAAGTACGCGCAGGCCACGACCGCGGCGATCCGCGTCCGCCAGGAGGGCCGGCGGCTGCTCGTCGAGGTCGCCGACAACGGGATCGGCGGGGCCGACGCCGCGCTCGGCAGCGGCCTGCGCGGCCTCGCCGATCGCGTCGAGGCGCTCGACGGGACCCTGCGCGTGACCAGCCCGGCGGGCGCCGGGACGACCGTGCGCGCGGAGCTGCCGTGCGCATAGTGATCGCCGACGACAACCTGCTCGTGCGCCGCGGCATCGCCGCGCTGCTGGAGGAGGCGGGTCTCCAGGTGACCGCCCAGGCGGGCGAGGTCGACGGGCTGCTGGAGGCCGTCGAGGCGGAGTCGCCCGACGTCGCGATCGTCGACATCCGGATGCCGCCGACGCACACCGACGAGGGCCTTCGCGCCGCGCAGGTGATCCGCGAGCGCCACCCGGAGATCGGGATCGTGGTCCTCTCCCAGCACGTCGAGACCGGCGTGGCGGCGCGCGTGCTGGCCGAGCACCCGGCCGGGCTCGGCTACCTGCTCAAGGATCGCGTCACCGACGTCTCCGAGTTCGTCGCGATGCTGCGCAACGTCGCCGCCGGCGGCACCGCGCTCGACCCGCAGGTGATCTCCCGGCTGCTCGCGAGCGACCGCGGCGACGGCCCGCTGGGCGCGCTCACCACGCGCGAGCGCGAGGTGCTCCAGCTCGTCGCCGAGGGCCACTCCAACCCGGCGATCGCGGCACGGCTGGACATCACGCGCCGCAGCACGGAGAAGTACGTCTCGAGCATCTTCACCAAGCTCGGCCTGCCGGACACCGGCAACGAGAACCGCCGCGTGCTGGCCGTCCTGAAGCTGCTCCGCAACTAGGCGCGCAGCTCGGCGAGGGAGCGGCGCTGGCGGCCGTCGGCGTCGAAGTTCGCCTCGTCCAGCCAGGCCTCGAAGGCCGCGCGGACGGCCGGCCACTCACCGTCGAGCAGCGAGTACCAGGCGGTGTCGCGGTTGCGGTCCTTGACGAGCATGTGCTGGCGGAAGACGCCCTCGAAGGTGAAGCCGAAGCGGTCGGCCGCGCGCCGCGAGCGCTCGTTGTCGGCGTCGCACTTCCACTCCAGCCGGCGCACCTTGAGCTCGTCGAACGCGTGGGCGCCCAGCAGGTAGATCGCCTCGGTCGCGGCGGGCGTGCGCTGCAGACCGGCGCCGAACCAGATGTGACCGATCTCGACGACCCGGTGGTCGGGGGCGAAGCGCAGGTAGGAGGCCATCCCGACCGCGCGACCGCTCTCCTGCGAGACGATCGCGAAGAACCGCGGGTCCTCCGACGCCGCGCAGGCCGCCAGCCACAGCCGCATCTCCTCGACGCCGGAGAACGGCCCGTAGGGCAGGTACTCCCAGAGCCGGGAATCGCCGTCGTGGCCGGCCACGAACAGCTCGTCGGCGTGCTCGGCGGAGACCGGCACGAGCTTCACCCGCTCGCCGCGCAGGCTCACGGCTCCAGCACCCGCGGCGGCCGCGACCCGGGAAGGTCGCCCGGCGCGAGCTCGCGCAGCTCGTCGGGCAGGAACGGCAGGTCGAGCAGGCTGAGCTTGACCTGGTTGCGGCGCTGGTGGCGGTCGCTGTCGAGCCGCACGACCTGCCCGCACCCGGCCTGCAGCCGCACGGTCAGCGCCTCGCCGGCCTCCATCTGGCGCAGCATCGTGCCGTCGACCTCGATCGCCGGGCGCCCGCTGCCGGGCTGCAGCTCGAGGCACAGCGGCTCGCTGGCCGCGGTGACCATCGGGCGGCTGATGCCGGCCAGCGGCGCGAGCGGGGCGACGACCACGGCGTCAAGCGCCGGCGAGACGACCGGCCCTCCGGCCGAGTACGCGTAGGCGGTCGAGCCGATCGAGGTCGAGATCACCAGGCCGTCGCAGCGGTAGCGGCCCATCCGCTGGCCGCCGACGGTCAGCGCCGCCTCGACGACGCCGTCGCCGGGCACGCGCACGAGCGCGAGGTCGTTGAACGCGACGGCCTCGTCGTCGCCGTCGGCGCCGAGCCACAGCGCGTTGTGCTGCTCGATCGTGAAGTCCAGCCGCTCGAGCCGGTCGAGCGCGTCGGTCAGCTCCTCCGGCTGGATCTCGACGAGGAAGCCGAGGTGGCCGAGGTTGACGCCGAGCACGGGCACCGGGCGCCGCGCGACGAGCCGCAGCGCGCCCAGCATCGTGCCGTCGCCGCCGAGGCTGACGACCGCGTCGGCCTGGTCGGCGAGCTCGGTGTCGCCGACCACGTCGACCGCCCCATCCCAACGGGCGGCGTCGGCGGGCCGCATCAGCAGGCGGCTGCCGTGCGAGGTCGCCCACGCGCCGATCGCGTCGAGCACGGCGCCGGGGTCGCGGCGCGGGTGCAGGACGAGCGCGATGCCGGGAGCGTGGCCCATCCCGCCAGGCTACCGCCGGGCTCTCGGCGCGGGGCGGCTGCTTAGCTTCCGGCACCGATGCAGCTCCCCGTCATGCCGCCGGTCAAGCCGATGCTCGCCAAGCCGGTGGCGGCGATCCCGCCGGGCCAGCTCTACGAGCCCAAGTGGGACGGCTTCCGCTCGATCGTGTTCCGCGACGGCGACGAGGTCGAGATCGGCAGCCGCAAGGAGCGGCCGATGACGCGCTACTTCCCCGAGGTCGTCGAGGCCGTGCGGGAGCAGTTCCCCGAGCGCGCGGTGATCGACGGCGAGATCGTGATCGCCGGCGACGGCGGCCTGGACTTCTGGGCGCTCCAGCAGCGCATCCATCCGGCCGCCAGTCGCGTCGACCGGCTCGCGGCCGAGACGCCGGCGAGCTTCATCGCCTTCGACCTGCTCGCGCTCGGCGACGATGACCTCACGGAGACGCCGTTCGCGGGGCGCCGCGCGGCGCTCGAGCGGGCGCTGGCGGGCGCCGCGCCGCCCGTGCATGTCACGCCGCTCACGCGTGACGCGGCCGTCGCGCAGGCGTGGTTCGAGCGCTTCGAGGGCGCCGGGATGGACGGCATCATCGCGAAGCGTCCCGACGTGACCTACCAGCCCGACAAGCGCGTGATGACGAAGGTCAAGCACGTGCGCACGGCCGACTGCGTGCTCGCCGGCTACCGCGTGCACAAGGCGGCGCAGGACGCGATCGGCTCGCTGCTGCTCGGCCTCTACATCGACGACGCGCGACCCGCGTCCCAGTGGGGCGACCACACGTCCGGGCTGGCGCCGGTGGGCGTGATCGGCGCGTTCCCGATGCAGCGCCGGCGCGAGCTGTTCGCCGAGCTGCAGCCGCTCGTCGTCGACATCGCCGAGCACCCGTGGAGCTGGGCGGCGGAGCACACCGGCGGGCCGGAGGGCGGCAGCCGCTGGAACCCCGGCAAGGACCTCTCGTTCGTCCCGCTGCGACCCGAGCGCGTCGTCGAGGTCCGCTACGACTACCTCGAGGGCGCCCGCTTCCGACACCCGCCGCAGTTCGTGCGCTGGCGCCCGGACCGCGATCCCGAGTCCTGCGGCTACGCCCAGCTCGACCAGCCGGCCGCGTTCGACCTCGCCGACGTGCTCGCCCTCTCGTGACGCAGTGCACACCGCCGTTCCTCCGCCGGCCGCCGGCGGGCGGTCGGCTGTGACCCGCTTCATGGGATAGTCGCGCCATGCCGCGGCATCTCTCGCCGAGGATCCGCAGCTGGAAGCGCTCCCTCGAGGAGGTCAGGCAGAGCGGGCCGATCCGCCGCGCGCAGGTCTCGTTCGGTGCGATCTGGGCGAGCGAGAGCGCGTTCATGGTCGCGCTCGGCGTCGTGGCGTTCCGCGACGGCGGGGTCGCGGCGGTCGGCATCGTCACGGGCGCGCGCATGGCCGCGGCGGCGCTGCTGGCGCCGCTGCTCGCGACGGTGGCGGACCGGGTGCGCCGTGAGCGGGTCCTGGCCG
>Ga0126312_10003013_pt1 | contig 11325 bp, 11 predicted proteins | sample Plot104A_FD_92537 | JGI IMG/M metagenome (GOLD analysis project Ga0126312, IMG submission 92537) | Serpentine soil microbial communities from UC McLaughlin Reserve, CA, USA - Plot104A | ecosystem: Environmental > Terrestrial > Soil > Grasslands | place: USA: UC McLaughlin Reserve, Lake County... | reverse complement strand
TCGACGATCCCCGCTACGTCGAGGGGGTGATCTGCGACAGCCGCCTGCCAGGTTGCACACCGAAGGCGCGGCTGGCGGCGATCGTGCCGAGCCCCACGGCCGCTCTGATCTCGGTCCGGCTGCATCCAGGGCTCAGCGACGCCCAGGTCCAGCAGGCGATCTCTCTATTCCGCGAGGCGGTCGCGTTCGACGATCCGAGCGGACACGACGACTTCCAGCTCCACGGCGACGCGCTGGACGGGACTCCGCCGGGCTACGTCGTCAGCGGAGTACCCGTCGTGTTCGAGGGTCTGGCGCAGGAGCTATCCGTGCAGATCCTCATCCTCCTCGCAGCCGCCCTCGCAGCGATGGTGATCGTCTTGGCGCTGGTGTTTCGATCCCCCTTGCGCCTGCTGCCACTCGCCGTGGCCCTCGGCGCCGCCGGGATCGCGTTCGGGTTCTTGTCGCTGGTCGGTGGCTCGCTGACCATGGCGTCGATCGCGGTCCTCCCCGTGCTGATCGGGCTGGCGGTGGACTACGCGATCCAGTTCCAGGCGCGGTTCGTCGAGGCTGCCGAGGGCGGCTCCTCGGCGGCGCGGGCCTCGGTCGAGGCCGCCGCGCGCGGAGGGCCCGTGATCGCGACGGCCGGACTTGCCACGGCGGCGGGCTTCCTGGTCTTGGTGCTCTCGCCGATCCCCATGGTTCGTGGTTTCGCGCTGCTCCTGGTGCTCGGGATCGCGATCGCCTTCGGGCTTGCGCTGACAGCCGGCCTTGCCAGCCTCTCCCTGCTCCCGAGCAAGACCCCCCAGGACACAGGGGGTCGGCTACCTGTGCCCCCGGCGCTGGCCCGACCGCGAGCGGCGGTCGCGCGGGTCGTCGGGGCGGCCGGCGCGCGCCTCGATGCCGGCGGCACGCGCCTTCGCCTCGCCGGCAGGCGAGCCCTGGCGTACGCGCTCGCGGCACCCGGCAGGGTCCTCGTGGTCGCTGCGCTGTGCGCCGTGGCCGGCTGGGGCGTCGGCACCAGGATCCCGGTGATCTCGGACATTCGCGAGCTCGTGCCGCGCAGCCTGCCTGAGCTTAAGAACGTGGACCAGCTCGAGCAGGCGACCGGGATCTCCGGGCTCAGCTACGTGACGGTGACCGCCCCGGACCTCACCGATCCCGCCGTAATCGAGTGGATGCATGACTTCGAGCAGCGCGTGCTGCAGCGCCACGGCTTCAGCGGCGAGTTTGCCTCGTGCAGGTCGGCAGAGACCCAGATCTGCCCTGAGATCTCGCTGCCCGATTTCCTGTACGGGAGCGACCAGACGGCACCGTCGCGGGCGCGGATCAAGACCGACCTGCGGCTGCTACCCCGGTACGTGGCGCAGGCGCTCGTCAGCACGGACCCGAAGACGGGAAGGCCCGGCGACACCGGCGTGATCACCTTCGGGATCAAGGTGATGCCGTTCGACGAGCAGAAGCAGCTCATCGACGACATCCGAGCGCAGCTAGACCCGCCCGGCACTGCCGATGACCCGCCCGCGGGCGTCACCGCGGACGTCGTGGGCCTGCCGGTGCTGGCCGCGGATGCCAACTCGGCGCTCTCCGGCAGCCGCTATCTCGTCACGATCGCCGGGCTGGTCGCGGTCGCCGTGGCCCTGCTAGCCGCCTATCGGTCACTGAGAAGAGCCCTTGTGCCGCTGATCCCCATCGTCATGGCGACGGGCTGGTCCTCGCTCATCCTCTGGCTCACCGGGGTGCCGCTGAATCCGATGTCGGCCACGCTCGGAGCGCTCGTGATCGCGATCGCAACCGAGTTCAGCGTCCTGATCTCGGCCCGCTACCGCGAGGAACGCGCCCGCGGCGGAACTATGGGAGAGGCGCTGCGCCGGACCTATGCCCGAACGGGCGCCGCCGTGATGGCATCCGGGATCACTGCGATCGCGGGATTCGCCGTGCTGACGCTCACCGACATCCGGATGCTTCGCGACTTCGGGTTGGTGACGGTGCTGGACCTCGGAGTCGCCCTGCTCGGCGTGCTGCTGGTGCTGCCGGCTGCCCTCGTGTGGTCGGAAGGGGGCTTCGAGCCGCTGCCGGCGCTCATCGCCCGCCTGCGCCGGCGCGGCAGGCCCGCCCCGGCCGATGCCGGCTGAGGGATCGCCGGGAAGGGACGCGGCCCCGTCCCGGGGCCGGCGCTACTCGACGTTCGTGGGGATCGCCTTCCTGATCCTGGTCGCGGTCGCCACAGTGAACACGATCGGCACCGAGGGCCCTGGGACGCTCGGCGCCGGCACGGCCGACTACGGGATGCCCCTGCCCGAGTTCGCGGTTCCGAACGCCCGGACGGGACCCCTGGACAAGGACGCGAACATCGCGCAGGATGACTGCTCGACTTCCCAGAATCCGTGCCCCCCGGAGGCCAGGCGGACCCCGGCATGTGAGATCCAAGCGAGGGGAGCGATCCGGGTCTGTGACCTTTTCAATCGTCCGCTCGTGATCTCGTTCTGGTTCACGAGGGGCGCGGATTGCCTGCCCACGCAAGACGTCGTGGATCGCGTCGCCGCTCGCTACCGTGGCCGCGTGAACTTCCTCTCGATCGACGTTCGCGACGATCCCGAGGAGGTGCGAAGCATCGTCGCCGAGCGCCGCTGGACGATGCCGGTTGGGTACGACCGCGACGGCGCCGTCAGCGACCTCTACCGCGTCGGCGTGTGCCCGACGCTCGCCTTCGCCTATCCGGGGGGCATCCTGGCCTTCGCGAAGATCGGCGAGCCCTCGGCTCCCGCGCTGATCACGGAGGTCGAGCGGCTCTTGGCACGGTCGCGGCAGCGCGCCGCGGTAGACCGCTGATGGGCGACGAGGCGATCCCCGAGGCAGGCTGGATCTCGCCCGAGCTGGGCGACGAGCTGCCCGGGCTGGCGCTCCGCTACCTCGTCGTCGAGCGCGGCTCGGGGCGCAGTCCCCGCCACGTCAGGGAGCGGCTCGCACAGATGTCGAACCGCTTCTCGGGACCGCAGGCGATCAACCTGCGCCAGCGTCCGATTCCCTGGGCCTACCGGGCCTTCTACCGCCAGATCGGGCTCGACCCCGACGAGCAGCGGACCCCGGTCGAGATGATCGCCCTCGAGCGAATGAGGAAGGGCGGCTTTGTGAGCCAGAACCTGCTCGACGACGCGCTCACGATCGCCATCATCGACTCCGGGGTGGCGCTGCGCGCCTTCGACGCCGACCGTGCCGAAGGTCGGCTCGGGATTCGGGAGACCGCGGCCGGCGAGCGACTGGAGGGAAGGCCGGGCGAGCTGCCGGCCGGAACGCTCGCGATCGCTGACGAGGCGCGACCGCTGGCTCTCCTGTTCGGCCCGACCGCCGCCGGTCGCGGGGTGAGCCCGCGGACGAAGCGCACGACCCTGGTCGCCGTCCAGGTGAGGGGAGTCCCCGAGATCGCTGTGGAGGAGGCGATCTGGCTCGCCGCGGACGTCCTGCGAAGCTAGCCAAGGCTCGACTCGAAACGCCCGCCGAGACGACGGATCCGCACCTGACCACAATTATCGTGGTCAAGCGCGGTTTCGTCGCGTAGTGGGCAGCTAGACCCACTATCTTTCGTCGCGGCCGGTGGCCTGAGCGGCCTGGCGAAGTTACAATGGGAGGTCGTCGATTTCGCTGAAGGAGGCCTCGTGCCCGACGGATTGCCCCAGATCGAGGCGGCCGATCAGTCGGTCGCGCACCCGCAGCGCATTGCGGTTCCCCTTCCCGGCACGGGAAAGCCCGACGCCCTCACCGAGCGCCGGGTCCGCCAGGACCTTCGCCGCCAGATCGCGCTGCTCGAGAAGCGACTCGGCGAGCTGTTCGGGTCGGCGTTTCCGCGCACGGGAATCGAGTGGACGGTGGGGCCCGCGGGGGGCCCGCGAGTGCTCGACGTCGGTGACCTGGAGCGGGTTCGCGACCGTCTCGCGGCGAGGCTGCGAGAGGCTGAAGCAGAGCTCGGTCGCCGGGCTGAGATGGAGGAGGCAAACCGAGCGTTGCTCGAGTCGATGATCGCCGCGCCCGAGCGCCACCGCTGGGTCCGGATCTCCAACGAGGACATCGGGGAGCACAACTGTCGCCACTGGCATTCCCGTCCCAGCTGGGGGATCCTGGGCATGCTCATGGGCTGGTGGCGGGTGAAGCTCTCCTCGGGTTGCCCCTTAGCCGAGGGGCCCCGGCCCCCTCGTGAGCGCTAAGAGACGCCGCAAGCGCCGTCCCCGCGCCGTCCCCGCAAGGGCTGAGGGACGCCCGGCCGCTCCCGCCCTCAGGCGACGCGTCGCGCCGAACGAGCGGCCGCCCGCGCCCTGGGGGTCGTTTCCGCTCGTCGAGCTGACCATCCTGGTCGGCCTCGTGATGCTCATCGGGGGGTTCATCGTCCAGGGGTCGCGGGGGGTTCTCATGATCGGTACCGGCGCCGCCTTTTGCTCGCTCGGCGGCTTGGAGCTCTCGATCCGCGAGCACTTCGCCGGCTACCGCTCGCATACGTTCCTGCTCGCCGCTGCGGTCGCGGTTGCCGTGCTCGCGGCCCTCTACTACTTCGCGCCGGACTTGTCGGTGGCGGTTCGCCTGGCGGTCGCGGGAGTCGCCTTCGCGCTTGTGGCCTGGGCCCTCGTACGCGCCTTCCGCCGGCGCGCGGGCCTCGCGTTCAAGCTCCGCTAGCCGCCCCCGCCCCCACCACCGTCGCGAGGAGGCTGCGTTAGGGCCCGCGCCTCGCCTTGGCTTCGAGCTCCGTGGCGAGGACGTTGCGCTGCCGCTCGGTCAGCTTGCCGAGCTCGCGGTTCTCGTTCAGCGCCAGAAACGACAGGAACTTGCGGGCGCGCGTGCGCCCCCAGCGGCGCTGGCTGCGCAGGAGCTCGCCGATCGTCATGGTCTCGACCTCCCACGGGCAGCCTCGAACCACGTCCGACGCGTCGAGCTGACCGGCAAGGATCGCGCGCTTCATCGAGGCGCGCGCGAGGCGTACCCGGTTTGCGTGGGCGAGCGCTTGCATGTGCTGTGGCGCGGAGACAAGCGTCGAGACAGCGGGCATTGTCACTCCTCCTCTGAAGTGCGGTGAGGGTTCTTGCAGGGTCATGGGCGCTCCCCTCCGTCTGCGGGCCCGGCCTTGGCGGAACGACTCTTCTACCCCGTTCCTTCCGCGGCCTGCCCCAGGGCGCGTCCGGCGTGCGGCGGAAACTAAGCGACGGCGGCGTCGAGCGTCAACTCGGATCAAGCTTCGGGGGACCCACTCGTTCGCTAAGAGCAAGCTTTTCGTACCCCGTGATCGCTTGTTCCGATCTGGACAAGAAGAAACTACCCATCGCGGGGGAAGAAAGGACCGCTAGTCCGAGCGGCGCAGGTCCGGGAAGTCCTCGATCACCCGTCCAAAGATCTCGAGGGCCCGGTCGATGTGGTCGCGATCGTGAGTGGCCATGAGGCTGGTCCGAAGAAGCGCGCCGGCCGGCGGGACAGCGGGGTGGAGGGCCACGTTCGTGTAGACGCCCGCATTGAAGAGCGCCTTCCACAGCAGCACCGCCTGCCAGTCCTCGCCGACGACCACCGGGACCACCGGTGTGACCGCCTCGGAGCCATCCGGCAGGCGGCCGGGCTCGACGACCCTGAGTCCGAGCTCCACGAACCCGCGCCGAAGATAGGCGGAGTTCTCGAGCAGCCGCGCGAACAGCGCCCCGCCCTCCCGGCGGCAGATCCGGACCGCCTCCAGGGCGGCACCGACCGCCGCCGGTACGGCCGCGGCGGTGAACATGAACGGACGCGCAGCGATCTTCAGGTACTCGATCACGTCCGCCGGACCGGCGATGAACCCGCCGCACGAGGCGAGGCTCTTCGAGAAGGTGCCCATGCGCAGGTCGACCCGGTCCTCTACGCCGAACAGCTCGCACGCGCCCGCGCCGCGCTCACCGAGGACTCCCACGGCGTGCGCCTCATCGACCATCAGTCGGGCACGGTGGCGCTCGGTTCGCTCCAGGACCTCGGGAAGCGGGCAGACGTCGCCCTCCATGGAGAAGACCCCGTCGACGATCACCAGCACCGCGCCGCCATCGGCGGGCGTACGCTCCAGCATCTTCTCGAGCTTGTCCATCCGGCTGTGGCGGAAGGGTCGGAGCTTCGCGCCAGACAGGCGGCAGCCGTCCAGGATCGAGGCGTGATCGCCGGAATCGCAGATCACGGTGTCGCCAGGCCCGAGAATCGTCCCGATCGTGCCCAGATTGGCCTGATAACCCGTGGTGAACACGAGGGCATCCTCGGTACCCATCCACTCGGAGATCTCGCGCTCGAGCTCGACGTGGAGCGGGATGGTGCCGTTCATGAACCGCGACCCCGTGAGCGCGGTGCCGTAGCGCTCCAAGGCGTCGCGCGCGGCGGCCTTCACTCGCGGATCGCCCGTCAGGCCGAGGTAGTTGTTGGAGCCGAGCATGATCTTCTCCTGCCCCTCCATCTCCACGATCGGCCCGGCCTCGGACTCGATCAGGCGGAAGTAGGGAAGGAGGTCGGCTTCCTTGGCCGCCTCGAGCTGCTCCCTCCGGTCGTGCGTCCGCGCCTTCTCGAACACGTCGCCCGGCGCGCGTGTGGTCTCGCTCACCCCACCGCGTTCGCGCCCCCGCATGCGCGAGGATCCTTGCTCGAGCTTCGCGCTCACAGGGAGAGTCTCCCACGCCTTTGTCGTCGTCGCCTCCGGATTCGCCGCTGACGACTAGAGTGCGGCTCCGATGGCGGCGCCGACAGTGCGGCCGGTCGCGGGTCGCCGTGACCTGAATGCGTTCATAAAGCTCCCCTTCCGTCTCCACCGCGGGACCGCGTGGGTGCCGCCCCTGATCATCGAGCGGCGCCAGTTCCTCGACCGCGCCAAGAACCCCTTCTTCGAGCACGCCGACGCGGAGTACTTCGTCTGCGAGCGAGACGGCGAGGTGGTCGGCCGCATCACCGCCCACGTCGATCGTCGCTGGGACGAGTTCCAGGGCGGCAACGACGGCATGTTCGGCTTCTTCGAGTGCGAGGAGGACCCGGAGACGGCGGCGGCCCTCATCGAGACGGCCGCCGCCTGGCTCAGGGAGCGCGGCAGGGAGCGGATGATCGGGCCGATGGACTTCACGACAAACGACGAGTGCGGTCTGCTGGTCGAGGGCTACGACCTCGAGCCGTTGGTGCTCGAGCCCTGGCACCCGCCCTACTACAGGGAGCGGCTGGAGGCGCTCGGGATGACCAAGGCGATGGACCTCCTGATGTGGGAGCTGCGGCTTGGAACGCTGAAGCAGGGCGACCGATTCCACGATTTCATCCACCAGGCGGCCGAGGAGTCGCGCCAGGAGCATGGCGTGGTCATCCGTCACATGAGAAAGCGCGACCTCGAGGCGGAGGTCTCCCGGTTCATGGAGGTCTACAACGAGGCGTGGGGTCGCAACTGGGGCTTTGTCCCGATCACGGAGAAGGAGGTCCGCTTCCAGGCCAAGAACCTGAAGCCGATCCTCGACGAGAACTGGGCGATGATCGCCGAGCGCCACGGCGAGGTGGTGGGCGCCGCGCTGACGCTTCCGGACATCAACCAGGTGCTGGCGAAGATGAACGGTCGCCTGCTGCCCTTCGGCTGGTGGCACTTCCTCGCCGGCCGCCGGAGGATCAATAGCATCCGCGTCTTCGCCCTCGGCGTGAAGCCTCGATACCAGCACCTGGGCATCGCGGCGGCGCTCTACGTCGAGCACGCCGAGGTCGCCGCGCGGACGCCGCAGAAAGGCGGTGAGATGGGCTGGATCCTCGAGGTGAACGAGCCCATGAACCGTGCCATGGAGGGGATGGGAGGCAGCGTGGTGAAGCGCTACCGGCTCTACGAGCTGCCCCTGTCCGGCGGTTAGAGCTTCCCTGGACTGTCCCACTCGGGGATGACCGAAGCATCTTGGGGCACGGTGGAAACAAAAGCTTCACGGAATAGCCGGCGCCCCTGCTGCAGTTCGCGAGCGAGGTCTGCAAGCACCGCAACCCCGGAGGCGTGCCATTCCGCCTCCAGAGCAAATGGCGAAAGTCCGGTACTTCCGTAAAGAGCGGAAACCGGGAGCGCCTCGCGGCAGAATCGCTGCTCGATGCCCGCCTCGACCGCTTATACACTGGCTCCCATGCGGGAGGAGATCGTGCTCGAGGCCCAAGCGGTCGAGGAGCCCGCTGACGGCGAGGGCGAGCCCCTGGAGGAGCCGACCAGGCTGCCGGCGGCGTCGCGGCGCGCGGACGTCGAGGCTTGGCGTGGCGAGGTGAAGACGGCGGCGATCGCCGCCGCCGGGGGCCTCGTCGCCGGCGCCGCGACGGTGGCCGCGGTTCGCGCGGTCCGCGCCGGCGCCTCACCCGGCCGGCAGCGGCCGCGGCGGCTTCTGCGTGGGCGCGAGGAGACCCCGAGGGTCATCGCCAGCCGCTCGTTCCTGATCGACGTCCACATTCTCGGTAAGGGGTAGCTCCCGTGGCCGCGGGCGCGCGCCGGGCGCCCATGGGCAGCTCCCTCGAGGTGGAGGTCAGGCCGCCATGCTCGCGTAGAGGCTCTAGGCGCGCGGGGCGCGCTCGCCCGCGAGGTGCTCGCTGAACCACTCCACGGTGAGTTCGGCGACCCGTTCAAGCGCGCCCTCCTCCTCGAACAGATGACCGGCGCGGGCGACCACCTCGATCGTCGCCGGCACGCGCATCTGCTCGGCGGCCTCGGTGTTGAGGTCGAGCACGGTCGGGTCGCGCTCGCCGACGATCAAGAGCGTCGACGCGCCGACCCGCTCGAGTTCCTCCTTGGCGAGATCGGGCCGCCCGCCGCGCGACACCACCGCCAGCACGCGCGCGGGGCGCTCGGCCGCGGCGATCAGCGCCGCGGCGGCGCCGGTGCTGGCGCCGTAGGCGCCGACCTGAAGCGCGCCGGCGCGCCGGTCCGCTGCCAGCCAGTCGATCGCTCGCACCAACCGCGCGCCGAGCCGGTCGATATCGAAGCGAAGCTCGGCCGTCTCCCGGTCGTAGCGCTCCTCTTGGGACGTCAACAGGTCGAGCAGCAGCGTGCCGAAGCCAGCCTCGGCGAGCGCCCCCGCGACGTAGCGGTTACGGGGACTGTGGCGTCCGCTGCCGCTGCCGTGAGCGAAGACCACCACTCCCGCGGCGCGCTCCGGAATCGCCAGCGTCGCCTCGAGCTCGGCGCCGTCGATCGGGATCGCCACCGCGGTCGCGATTCTCTCCAGGATTCCCGTCGCCTCCACGCCATACGCCTACCCCGTGAAGCGACCCGCATGAGCCACGAAGGCGCCGCGCGACTGCGGGACGGTTGGGCAGAAAGGACATGGCGCGCTCCCTACGGGACCTTCCCCGGCAGGAGGTCGTTCGTGAGGACGTCGTCGCTCGACGGCAGGGCTTCGATCAGGCCCTGATCGGCGAAGAACTGGGCGAAGGACTCCCACTGATTCGGGTCCATGTAGCCGTAGGGCTCGTTTTGGCGCTTTGCGAGCAGGAGCGGGAGGGTCCTCTTGACCTCGGCGGCGGTGAACTGCGGATTCAGCCCCTTGGCGGCGTCCAGCACGGCCTTGGTCGCCCCGGGCGGATTCCCGGCGGCAGCCTCGGTTCCCCGCTCGAGCGCCGCGATGAAGAGGCGGATGGCCTCGGAATCGTCGTCGAGGGTGTCGGAGTTGGCGACCAGGACGAGCTCGTCGTAGGTCGGCACGCCGAGCCGGTCGACCGGGATCACGGTCGGGTCCTTGCCGCGCAGCGTCAGGTCCACGCCCTCCACGTTGAGGAAGCCGCCGAGCATCGCGTCGGCTCGCCCGGAGAGGATCGCGGGCAGCAGGTTGGCCTGCACGTTCACCTCGCTCACATCGTCGAGGGAGAGCCCCGCTCGCTCGAGGATCGTCTTCAGATAGTCCGTCTGGTACGGGATGCCCGCGGTCGCCACCGTCTTCCCGCGCAGACCCTTGATGTCGCGGATCCCCGAGTCGCGGAGCCAGATCATCGAGGTGAGGGGTTGGGGCACGAGCGCCGCCACGGCCTTCACGGGAAGACCTTGGTCGTGGGCGAGCAGGACCTCCGGCTCGTATGAGACCGCGAGGTCCACCCGCCCGGCCGCGACCTCCTTGATCGGTGCAGCGGGATCAGAGGGAACCTGCGGGTGGACGTCGAGGCCGGCATCGCGGAAGTAGCCGCGCTCGAGCGCCTCGAATATCCCCGCGTGGTCGGGGTTGACCAGCCAATCCAGCTCGACGGTGAAGGAGCGGGGCTGCGGCTCGCCAGGATTCTCCGACTTCTCGCCGCAGCCCGCCGCCAGGATCGCGCCAAAGATGAGGAGCGCGGTTGCAACGGCTCGGAGTGACCTCGCGTACGTCTTTGTCACCGGTCGTCCTCCGCTCGCTTTCCTAGGTACGCCCGTTCGGGCCCCACCAGGCCACCCTTCGCTCGACCCCGGCGAGCAGGGCGAACAGCAGGATGGCGAGTCCCGAGAGCACGACGACGGCCCCGAACGTGCGCGCCGTCTGAAGCTGTGCCGAGGCCTGCTGGATCAGGTGGCCGAGGCCGGAGCTGGATCCGGCCCACTCGCCGAAGACGGCGCCGATCACCGCAACGGCCACCGCGATCTTGGCGCCGCTGAAGAAGTACGGAAGCGCGCTCGGCGCCTCGATGCGGCGAAAGGTCTGCCAGCGACTCGCGTCGAGGGTGCGCATCATCTTGACGAGATCGGGATCGACGGAGCCGAGCCCGTCCAGGGTGTTGACGGTGATGGGGAAGAAGCAGATCAGCGCGATGATCGCGAGCTTGGGGCCGATCCCGAAGCCGAGCCAGACCACCAGGATGGGCGCGATGACGACGATGGGAACCGTCTGGGAGGCGACCAGCAGCGGGTAGACGGCCCGGCGCAGCGTCGTCGAGAGGTGAAGCAGGACGGCGAATCCCACGCCGGCCGCGACGGAGAGGGCAAAGCCCGCGACCACCTCCTTCAGCGTCACCCAGCCGTTGGCGGCGAGCAGCCCGCGGTCGCTCCACAGGGACTGCGCGATCTCGCTGGGGGCGGGGACCAGGAACGGCTCGATTCGAAGCGCGTTCGCGAGCACGTCGAGCCGCGCAGCCAGCTCCCAAGCGACGGCGATGGCGCAGAGAATCGCCAGGGGGGCAAGCAAGTGCCGGACAGCAATTGTTCGCGACCGGCCCCGCATCAGCCTCCGTCCTTGAACCTCGCGCTCACCGGAGACCCCTCATAAGCGCCTGGAGGGCGCGCTCACGCGCCGCTGTGAACCCCGTCGCGGTGACCGCCGCAAGCCGGGGCAGCGAACGCGGCGCGGGGGCAGCCAGCTCGTCGACTCGGCGGGCGGGACGGGCGGAGAGCACCGCGACCCGATCGGAGAGGTA
>Ga0126312_10003012_pt1 | contig 11331 bp, 11 predicted proteins | sample Plot104A_FD_92537 | JGI IMG/M metagenome (GOLD analysis project Ga0126312, IMG submission 92537) | Serpentine soil microbial communities from UC McLaughlin Reserve, CA, USA - Plot104A | ecosystem: Environmental > Terrestrial > Soil > Grasslands | place: USA: UC McLaughlin Reserve, Lake County... | reverse complement strand
CTCGTTGTTCAGCCGGTAGCCGCCCTCCGGCGTGCGATGCGGCGCCAGGGCCTCGACGATCTGCGCGCGGACGGCCTCCTCGCGCTCGGGGCCGACCAGTGTGGCGATTCCGGCCGGCGCCACTAGCAGGCGACCCAGCGCCTCGTCGTCGGGATATTCGTAGGCGTAGCTGAAGTCGAACGCGAAGCTTGGGCTGAGTCCGGCTCGGGTGGCGATGTCCTCGAGGACGCCCGGCCGCGAGATCGGTGGAGGAGCCGGCGCGTCCGAGGGCGGGCCTGGCATGAAGGGTCGAGTGACCTGCTTCATCGCCTCGAGGTCGCAGCGCTCGGGCCGCCCCCAGACCTGGATCACGACAGGCGCCCCGGGCTTCCCCACCCGGCCTGCCTCTCGCAGGGCCTCGACCAGGTCGGCCGCGAAGAAGAACGACGTGAAGCCGGTGACGAGGTCGAAGCCGTCATCGTCGTAGGGCAGGAACTGCATGTCGCCCCGCCGCAGGTCGGCATCGGGCACACGGATGCGGGCCAGCTCGAGCAACTCGGTCGACGCGTCGATGCCCCACGGCTCCGCCCCACGCTCGGCGGCCAGGCGCAGGAAGACCCCCGTCCCGCAGCCCACGTCCAGAACCCGCTGGCCCGGCTCGAGGCCCACACGCCCGATCGTCTCCTCGTAGGCGGGAAGCTGCTGCTCCTCGCTGCGGGCCCAGTCGTCGGCCCGCGCCCCCCAGAGCGGCCCCCAGCGCTCGGCGCTGCCCGCGCCCTCGGAAGCGAGGCCCGCACCTGCCTCGGGGCCAGCTGACTTGGATGCGGTCGTCGACATCGCCCGTCTCCTCGATAGACTACGTTTCGTAGTTCTATACTATGGAGCATAGTCTTGTCAAGGCCTGAGCTGACCCTCTTCTCATACGAGATCCTCGGGCTGGTCGGGCGGAAGGGTGCCGGAGCCCACGACCTGCTCCGCATGGCGCAGCGGGGCCGCATGCTCGACTGGGCTGGGGAGAGCCAGTACTACGTCGAGCCCAAGCGGCTGGCGAAGCTCGGATATCTGGAGGGGCGCAAGGAGCCCGGCAAGACACGGGAGCGTACGGTGTACACGCTCACCGAGAAGGGCCTGGACGCGCTCAGTGAGTATGCGCGCACCCCGGTGCGCTTCACGCCGGTGAAGAGCGACCCGCTGCTGCGCCTCTTGATCGCCGACCTGGTCGGCGAACACGTCACCCGCGACAGCATGGCCACGCTGCGAGATGACATCGCCGAGCTCCAGGACCAGTTGGACGAGGCCGTGGCCCGCGCGGAGGCACTCCCCCACCGACGCAAGTACCTGCTCTTGGTGACGGGCTTCCTGCGCGACCTGTTCGAGCTGCACCTGAAACTGGTGGACGACGTGGAGCACGAGCTGGCCGACGAGCCGCCCGTCGATGCAGGCCTGAGTGCTCCGCCCATCAAATAGCCGTCTGCTGGGCTCGCCTGCGGTAGCGTCCGGCACACCTCGCATCGCCAGGAAGAGGTGCAAACCACGACGGGAGGTTCCAATGGCCGACCAGAGGGACTGTGGCGACGGCGTCTTTGCCGGAGCCAACACGTCGTGCCCGTTCGCCAAGAACGTTCGCGACGAGTACTTCGCAGTCCCCGGCGACTCGGTGGAGATCGACGTCCACAGCCCGGTCACCGGTCAGAACTACACGATGGCTTGCGTCAAGACCGGCCGGCGCGTCACGTGCCGAGGCGGGAACAACGCGGTGGTCACGTTCACCACTCCCTAGCACTGACGACGACGTAGGGTCGGCAAGGTGGTCGTCCGTCATCAGCTGGCGCGTCTGGCTCTGGTCGTCCACCCCACCCGCCCGATCGCGGCGCCGCTCGAGACCCTCGAACGCTGGGCCGGCGAGCACTCGTTGGACATCGTCCAGATCCCTGCTGTCGGCGGCTCGGACCGCGTGGTCGGGCGGGGAGGAGAGCTCGAGCCCGGCGATCTCGTGGTCGCGCTCGGAGGCGACGGCACCGTGCTCTCCGCCCTGCGTGCGGCCGCTCCCGAGAACGCGCCGGTCCTGGGGGTGGCATGCGGCAGCCTCGGCGCGCTCACGGCCGTGCACGCCGACCGGCTCGAACACGCACTGGAACGTGTCCGCGGCGGCGACTGGACCGCGCGCCGACTCCCGGCGCTTGCGATCCAGCCCGAGGATGCGCCGGACGAGTGGGCGGTCAACGACTTCGTGGTCGTGCGCCGCGGCGCCGGACAGGTGGCTGTCGACGTTTCCGTCGATGACGAGCTCTACGTGCGCCTCGCGGGCGACGGGTTGATCGTCGCGAGCCCGCTCGGATCGAGCGCCTACTCGATGGCCGCCGGCGGCCCGCTGGTCGCGCCGGGCACCGCCGCCGTCGTGTGCACTCCGCTTGCGATGCACGGGGGCAGCGCCCCGCCGCTGGTCGTTCCGGCAACCGCGACCGTGCGCGTGGAGATCCATCCCCGCTTCGCCGGCTTCGACATCGAGCTTGACGGCCACACCTACCCGGTCAATGCCCTCGACTACCGCCTGTCCCTCTACGAGGACAAGGTCATGTTGGTGTCATTCGGGGAGCTTGGCCTCGGGATACCGGGCCTCCGCGAGCGGCGGCTCATCACCGACAGCCCACGGATCCTGGCCCGCGAAGATCGCTCCGCGGGCACGTCCAGGCGGGCCTGACTTCGGCGGCCCTGCAGTGGCCGGACGAGGGTCGTCGCGCGGTCACGCCGCGGCGGGCTGAGCGCGCGGCAGCGGCCGCGTGACGAGACCCTCTGCCACGGCCCACGCCATTGTCCGCGCGAACGTTTCGGCGACGGGGGTGTACTCCAGCCCGAGCTCCTCGGTCGCCCGCGAGCCGTCGTAGCGGTGGCCGTGCAGGATCGTCCGTACGCGGGCGCGGCAAACGGAAGGTGTCTTCCCGCGCAGGCGGTATGCTGCCTCGGCGATCGCAACCGCTGTGCGCGCGACGGGCGGCGGAATCATCCGCACGCGATCGCGCACCCCCGACAGCTCGGAGACGATCTCGAGCGCCTGCAGCGAGTGGAGGGTGGCGCCGTTGAGAACGTAGCGCCGGCCGCTCTCGCCGCGCTCGGCCGCCAGCAGGTGGCCCTCGACGCAATCCCGGATGTCCACCACGCTTACGTGGGTGTCCACGAACACGGGCAGCTTGCCGTTCAGGTAGGCGATGATGATCCCGCCGTTGCCGCCCGTGCGCGGAGGGCCCTGGACCGAAGACGGGTTCACCGCGACCACCTCGACGCCCGTCTCGGCGGCCGCCGCGAACACCGCCTGCTCGCCCTCGTGCTTGGAGCGGTCGTAGACCGAGAGGTAGGAGCCTCGGTGGGCGCAGTCCTCGGTGCCGACCGTGCCCTCGGCCTCACCGAGCGAGGCGGCCGACGACGTGTAGACGATCCGTCCGATGCCGGCCCTGGCAGCGGCCCGCACGGCGGCCTCCGCGCCTCCGACGTTCACCCTCAGGAGCATGTCCGGGTCGGACGGGCAGTGCGAGTTCACCCCGGCCACGTGGTAGGCGACTTCGCAGCCGGCCATGCCGGCGGCGATCGAATCCTCGTCCAATAGGTCGCCGCGCGCTACCTCGGCGCCGTGGGCGGCCACCTTCTCCGCGGCCGCTTCGGAGCGCGCGAGTCCCACCACTTCGTCGCCGCCCTCGAGCAACCGGGTGGTCAGCGCGCCGCCGATGAAACCGCTGGCGCCAGTCACGAAGGCGCGGGCCACGGTCAGACCCGCTGACGCGGCCGGGGGTGCTCGGTATGCGGCCAGCGTTCCGTCTCGGCCCCGCATTCGGCGAGGAACAGCCGCACCCGCTCCATCACCTCGCTGGGGCGCTCGCGCGCGCGGATGGCGAGCGGGTTCCCGAAACGGATCTCGATCGGGTGACGCGGGCCAGGCCGGCCGGCCTTGAACGTCATCCAATGGCGTCCGCGCGGCATCACCGCGCCGGTGCCGGACACGTAGATCGGCACGATCGGCAGCTGGTGCTGCACGGCCAGGAGTGCGGCCCCGGACCGCAGTCGCCCGACGCGACCGTCGCGGGAGCGCGTGCCTTCGGGGAAGACCAGTAGGTTGCCGCCGTCGCGGAAGTGGCGGTCGAGGTGGGCCGTCTGGCCGGGCCCCACCCCGGCGCCGCTGTTGCGGTCGAGCGGCACGGTGCCAAACCCGAGCGACACGGAAAGCGCCTTGCGGCGCGTGTCGTAGAAGTAGTCAGCCGCGGCAGCCACCGCGGTGCGCCTCCGGAAACGGCCGGGGAGCGCGCGCAGGATCACGGGCGTGTCCATGTGGCTGTTGTGGTTGGCCACAAAGACCACGGGCCCGGTGAGGTCGTCCAGACGCTCACGCCCGACCACCCGGCGGCGCGTGTAGAGGTCCATCAAGGGGCCGAGCACGCCGCAGACGAAGAGCTCACGGAGGCGGCTCGCCGATCTGGCGCGCGTCCACGGAATGTCAAGGTCCGCCGGCTCAGGCATTGGCCTTACGAACTTCTGCCACCCGAGATGGTTTCCCAGGCCTCCGATAGGGAATCAGCCGCGACGATCTTGCCGGGGTTGAGGTTCGCGCCGGGGTCGGTGCCCTGGAACAGCCCCCGCAGCATCGCCACACCGGGCGCCGTGATGTCCTCCTCCAGCCACTGGGCGTGCTCGGTGCCGACCGCATGGTGGTGGGAGAGCGTCGCGCCCGAGTCCACAAAGGCCTGCTGGATCGCCCGCTTCACCACGCCGTAGTCCTCCAGGGCGTCACGTTCGTCCGGGGGATTGAGGGCGAAGGTGAAGTAGAGGCAGGCACCGGAGTGGTAGGAGTGCGACAGGTGGCTCATCAGATAGCCGGGTACGCCCAGCCGGTGGAAGGCCCCGTGGCCGGCCGCCATTACGTTGTCGTAGACCGTCGGCAGCTCGCTCCACGGCGCCGAGGTCTCCGAGACGTCGGCCGGAGCGCCGCGGTCGAGCAGGAAGTCACGGATATAGGGCGTGTCGAACTTCTTCTGGTCGTAGAGCCTGCCCGGGCTCGCGCCGATGCGCAGCCCGCCGTGACGCTTGACGATCCGCTCGCTGAGCTTGCGCTGGGTCGCCACGTGGCGGGCGCTGCCCTCGTAGCCGATGAGCGAAAGGCACATCGCCTCCAGGTCCCAGCCCCGGCGCCTGAGGAAGGTCTGGAGCGCCTTCGACTTCACCCGCTCGAGCGGCGTGGGGGCGTCGCGCAATGCGAACGAGAACGCGGTCTCCCGGGCGTCGGACACACGCGTGATCGACGGCGACGCCTCGCTGGCGGCGAGGTCGCGCATGGCGGCCAGGCCAGCCGCCCAGGTGGGGAAGAGGTATCCGAGGATCTTGCGCTCGGCGGGGACGCGCCGGACGTGGATCGTCGCCTCGGTGATGACCCCCAGCCGGCCCTCGCTGCCCAGCACCATCTCGCGCACGCTCGGGCCGGTGGACGTGCTCGGCACCGGTCGCACGACAAGGACGCCGGACGGGGTGACCACCCGCAGCCCACGCGTGAGCTCGGCGACGTCGCCATAGCGATCGGACTGCATGCCCGAGGAGCGCGTGGCGATCCAGCCGCCCAGCGTCGAGTGCGTGAAGCTGTCGGGGAAGTGGCCGCAGGTCCAGCCCTGGGCGTTCAGCTGACGCTCGAGGTCCGGGCCGAAGACGCCTGCCTGCACGCGTGCGAGCTGGGACGCAGGGTCCACCGACAGCACCCGGTTCAAGCGGCCCATGTCGATCGAGATCACGGGCCGCGGCTCGTCTGCCTCGGCCTCGAGGCTGCCGGAGATGCTCGACCCGCCCCCGAACGGGATCACCACGGCATCCTCCTCGAGGGCGGCGCTGACGACGGCGGCGACCTCGTCCTCAGCGCCGGGCCGCACTACGACGTCGGGCAGCCGACGGAGGTCCCCCCGCCGCTGCCGGATCAGGTCGGTGAGGCTCTTGCCTCGCCCATGCACGAGGCGGTCGCGGTCGTCGGTGGAGACCTGCTCGGCTCCGACGGCGGCCTCGAGCAGCGCCCGCAGTTCGGCCGGGAGCGCAGTCGCACGGATCTCCAGGTCCTCGAAGGCGATGGGGCTGATCCCGGGTCGGCGGACGTCGAGGCCGAGGACGCGCTCGATGAAAGGCGCCAGGTCGGGCTTGCCCTCATAGCTGAATGAGACGTCTTCCGCGCCCCAGCCCCACCACTTCATTGTCGCCGGTGTCACTCCCCCTTGTTACCCGGCGCCACGCACGCGACGACACCGGCGGTCCCGCGTCACTTCGTCGCCGGCGCCGGCGTGGGAGCAGTCCGGCCAAACTGGCGCGGTCGCCAGGGGCGCCAAGAGCGGCGCGGCTTCGCAGGCCCGGCGTCGGCGCGAGCCTGCACGTCAAAGTAGAGGAGCGTCTTGCCGAGTGCGACGTACGGAATCAACAGGGCAAAGATCAGCGACCCGAGAAGGTTGATCCAGACGAGCGGAATCGTGGTGAAGATGAGCGCGAAGGTCAGGACGGGCCCGGCGACGGTGGTGAGCACAGCGAAGAAGAGGACGGCGCGGACGGTGTGCCACCAACGGCCGCGGACCAGGTCGGAGCTACCGCGGAAGGATTCGCGCAGCGACTTGTCGGTGAACAGGACCTCCTGCTGCACGAACGCCCAGCCGACCAGCTTCCAGATCGCCCAGGGGATTCCGATGATCGTTATCGCCATCAAGATCGGGCCGATCGTCGCCAGCAGCTGTGCGAAGACGACGCGCCAGACGCGTGCGCGCATACCTCTGAAGGCCACACGGAACCCGGCAGGCCGCGATTCGACGAGCTCTCGCACGTAGACGATCACGATTGCGGCGACGATCGCCGAGGCGACCGGTCGGGCAAGGCTTCGAAGCAGGTCGAGGAGCGCGAGGTTGGCGCCCGAGCGTCCGCCGACATCCTCGGCGGAGCTGCCGCCCGCGAGCAGGTCGGCAATGAGATTGGTGCCGCCGATGATCACTATTGCGACCGCCGCGATCGGGACCAGGACGGACCAGTGACGGCCGTAGAGCTGTCGCGCGGTGCGGATCAGCTGGCCAAAGGAGCGCCGCGCCCTCAATTGCTCGAGGTCGACAGGCCGCCAGCGCGTGAGGCCGACGAACAGGCCGACGACGACTGCGATCAGCACCAGGATGGCGATCGATGCCGGTTTCGACTTCGCGTTCAGATTGACCAGGCTCGAGACACCGGCTACCGCTCCGCAAAAGGCCCCGGTTACCTGGGGGCCGGCGATCGAGCCGCCCGGCAGCCGCGGACTGGTCGTCCGCTGGTCCGCCATCCAGCTGAACGGCTCCCGCCAGACGGTCTTCGTCGCCGGTCCGGTCGGCCCGTTGTTGTAGCTCTTTTCCCGCTCGCCCCAGTGACCCTCGTAGCTGAGCCACTTGAAGTGCCCGCCTTCCGAGACTTGATCGGGGAGGAGGACCGGCCGCAGGCGCACCTCGCGCAGTGGCTCGCTCGTGTTGTCGCAGCCGAGGCCCGAGCCGTGCTGCCCATTCTCGACGTAGACCGCGGAGTCGTAGAAGGTCGCGTGCGAGCCTGCGGCCGGGTAGACGACCGGCCGCGAGCCCTCCTTCTGTAGCTTCGAGTCGTCCCAGCCGGCGCGCTCGCCGCCGGCGTGCTGGAAGAGAATGACGTCTTTCGGTTCCTCTGCCAGCGCCTCCTCGGGGGAGTTGGCTTCGAAGGTGACTTGCATCCCCTCCCAGTCGCCCTCGTGGAGGTCGTTGAACTGGTTGAAGTACCAGAAGAACCAGTACTGCAGGGCGAAGCCGGAGTGGCCGGCTTCGCGGGCGATGTGGGCGTAGACGATCGCCGGCGCCTTGCCCTCCTTCACCAGCCGCGCGAAGTCCTTCGCGTACACGCAGGTCTCGCCAAGCGGGTCGCCACGGAGGTCGAGGTAGTAGTCGTCGCCGAGACCGACGATCTCGCTCGCGGTCGGCGCCTTCCCCACCTCCTCGAGCCCCTTGCCGGGGACGTAGTGGGTAAGCGTGACGGTGGGGTTGCCGAGCACCGTGTCGACGCTGGTCGGCTGATACTGCTCCTCGGTGGTGTCGCAGGGCGGATCCTGCTGTTCCCGCAGCATCGCTATCGGCGCGTAGGCCTCGGCGAGGCGCTGGGTCGCCGCCTGTGGCTGCGCCGTCGCAGCACCGGCAGGGACGAGGAGCGGCACCGCCACCATCGCGAGCCCCAGTGCCCAGCGAGATAAGCGAGCCGTCATTTTGGGGCAACCTACCAGCGTCCTCGTGGGCCGAGATTCGAACGATCAGGCTCTGGTCGAAACCTTCGCCTCGACGGTCTCCTTCACGTCGGATTGCGAAGGAGGGCGGGCCCCGGCTCTTGGGCCGGGGCCCGCGGGCTCCGTGCGGGTCTAGACGGCTAGGCCGTCGACCAGCAGCTGCAGCAGTCCGGCGACGCCGTTCACGAGCACATTGTCGGTGCCAGCGAGGGTGTTGAGGGAGAGGCTGTCGGTCGGGTCGGCGTGACTGACGGACACGGCGGTGGCCAGGCCGGTCAGGTCGGCTCCCGACCCGTTGCCGTCGATGGCGATGTCGTCGTCGCCGTCGATGGCGTCTACGACCACGCTGTCGGCGACGCCGTCGGCGACGCTGCCGCCGGGCGCCCCGGCCAGGTCGATGTTGGTCTCGGTGACGTCGGTGCCGGTCAGGTCGTCGACGGTGACGCTGTCCTGCCCGCCCAGCGGGTTGTCGTCGACGATCTCGACGCCGTCGGTGTCGATCGTCACGTTGCCCTGGACGCGGAAGAAGCTCAGCCGCCCCGCGTTCGCCGTCAGCGTCACGTTCTCGCCGCCCGCGGCGCCGTTGAACACCATCGCGTCGCTGCCGTCCTGGCCTCGATCACGTCCGACCCCTCGCCGTTATCCCAGCGGAAGCTGTCGTTGCCGCCGCCGAGCAAGGCGCTGAGGCGGGATCCGCCCTTACGCGACTGCTCGTAGCCGGACCTGCATGAAGGGCCGTTTTCGGCCCTTCATGCAGCGGACGTCGTCTGACGGAGCGCGACGAGGCGCAACTACGTGGTCGCCGACTCCAACCAATCCAAATCGAGCTCCGGCGCGCCCACCGAATCGTCCGGCGCCTTGGCCGTCAGGGCGCGGTAGATCTCGGCCGTGTCGATGTGCTGGCCGACCATCTCGACGACGACGGCCCCGTCCGGCGTGTCAAGCGTGATCCGGAGCGGCGTCTCGCGCTCGGTCTCGCTATAGCCACGCCCGTAGTTCGTGCGCTCGCGCTCGACGTACTCCAATCTCGCCGCGACTTCAGCGCGGGACCAAGCCGCCAGCTGATCGCCGAGGCGAGCGGGTGGCACCGTCGCCGCGAAGACGAGGAGCCGCGTTGGGGTGACCGCCATGACGGTGTGCCGGCGCGTTCCAAGCCCCATCGGCCAACGGTCGGACAGTCGCGCCTTGCCGGTGAGGCGACGCAGCAGCCGACCAAGCGGCGAGCGAAACAGAAACCAATTGCAGCCATCCGGATAGCACATTTGAGCGGCGAGCGCCTCCTCGCCCGCCACCGGCGCGACAAGATCGCGGAAGTTGCTCGGCGGGCGCCCCGGCGCCGGCGCGGGCGTTGGAGTACGCCGCACCTCCGCGTAGATCTTGCGATTCCGTCGCACTGCCAGCCCAAGGGCCAGCCCCGCCACGATAAACACGAACAGATAAGTCCCGAGCATTGCTTCGTCCTCTCGATGCGTCGAAATTGCTGTCTCGCAGACCTTCCCCGCCCGACGGGTACGCGACCAGTGGGGCTAACCGCCAACCTCCGGCGGCTATCCGACAGAGCGGCGGCGGAAAACCGACGGTTGGCGTCGTGGCGTGCGGACGCCAGGGCTCCTGCATCTGCCGTGGCTGAGCGAGCGTGCTGACGCATGCTGCGCTCGCGCTCGAACCTCGTCCATGTCGGTTGGTCCTCAGGCCGCTCTCAGCGCGATCGGCGATAAAGCCCGGGCTAAGCGGGCCCGAACGCAAGGAGCGGAAGCATGTCCGACAGAATCCTGAACATCAAGGCGGCCGCGGCCGCCACCGGCGCCCTGGCCGCGACAGTGGTCATCGGCCTCGGCGTGGCGGCAAATGTCGGTGCGTCGAGCACGAGCTCGGGCCTGCCCCGGGGAAGCGACCCGATGAATCTCGACCCGGCTGACTTCAGCGCCAATATCGACAACCGGCGCTGGCCGATGAGAGTCGGCAGCCGTTGGATCTACCGAGTCACGGACTCCTCGGACGGCTCGCAGCAGCGCGAGGTGATCAAGGTCACCGATCAGACGAAGATGATCGCCGACGGCATCGAGGCCCGAGTCGTGAGCGACATCGTCAGGGATCACGGCAGACCGACCGAGGTGACCAAGGATTGGTACGCCCAGGACTCGGATGGAAACGTCTGGTACTTCGGCGAGGACACGGTCGAGTACAAGCACGGCAGGCCGATCGACAATGGCTCCTGGGAGGCCGGGGTCGACGGCGCGCTGCCCGGGGTCGCCCTGCCGGCGAAGCCCAAGCTCGGCATGTCTTACCGCGAGGAGTACTCCAAGGGCGAGGCCGAGGATCAATCACGAGTCCTCGCGCTCGACCAACAGGCCGAGGTCCCCGCCGGCCATTACACACACGTCCTGATGACCGAGGACTTCTCCCCGATCGAGCCCAAGGTGTCCGAGCTCAAGTTCTACGCAAAGGGCAGCGGGCAGGCCGTCCTCGCGGTTGACGTCTCTGGCGGCTCGGAGCGTGAGGAGCTGGTCAAGTACGCGCACTGACGCATGGCGGAGCAGCACGGCGTCCGAAGGAGGCCGCATCCCCTTGGCGACGCGGATTACGGCATGCGGGATCGAAATTACGGTAGTTCAGCGGATGCGGCGCGGCACCGGCCCGGCGTACGGTCGTCACCGGAACGGATCCAAACCACTGAGAGGAGATCCCAAGTGAAGACCTACATCATCGAGCGCGAGATTCCGGGCGCCAGCCAGCTCACCCACGAGGAGCTTCGCGGCATCACCAGCACGTCCAACAGTGCGGTGGCGTCGCTCGGCAAGCCGTATAAGTGGCTGCACAGCTACGTCGCGGGCGACAAGGTGTACTGCGTTCACCAGGCCGAGAATGCCGAAGTGATCCGGGAGCACGCACGCGTGGGCGCTTTCCCGGCCAACCTCGTCGCCGAGGTCGCTTCGGTCTTCGACAGCACGGGGCCGCGGGACCTCCCGCGCTAGGCGTCGGCGGGCTCGCCCGGGCCACAAGGCTCGGGCGAGCCGTTGGCTGGTGACGGCCCCGAGTTTCCGACCTCGGAGGCGCAGCGCCCTCCAGCGGCCGACGAAGCAGCGCGG